>Ga0169931_10011218_pt1 | contig 12662 bp, 4 predicted proteins | sample Kivu_15m_20L_FD_129675 | JGI IMG/M metagenome (GOLD analysis project Ga0169931, IMG submission 129675) | Freshwater microbial communities from Lake Kivu, Western Province, Rwanda to study Microbial Dark Matter (Phase II) - Kivu_15m_20L... | ecosystem: Environmental > Aquatic > Freshwater > Lake ...
GACGTGCTTCTCGACCTGCTCATCGACGAGGAACGTCGTGTCGCCCGAGTCGGAGATGCGCACGCGGCGCAGCATCTGACGCACGATGGTCTCGATGTGCTTGTCGTTAATCTTCACGCCCTGCAGGCGGTAGACTTCCTGGATCTCGTCGACGAGGTACTTCGCGAGCGCCTTCTCACCGAGCACGCGCAAGATGTCGTGCGGGTTGGCGGCGCCGTCCATCAGGGCCTCACCGGCGCGCACGAAGTCACCCTCATGCACCGTGATGTTCTTGCCCTTCGGGATCAGGTACTCGAACGACTTGCCGGTGTCGCTCGTGACGACGACCTTGCGCTTGCCCTTCGTGTCCTTGCCGAACGAGACCGCGCCGTCGATGTCGCTGATGATGGCGACGTCCTTCGGCTTTCTCGCCTCGAACAACTCGGCCACGCGCGGCAGGCCGCCCGTGATGTCCTTCGTCTTCGAAGCCTCGCGGTTCACCTTCGCGATCGCGTCACCCGGGAAGATCTCCTGGTTGTCGTCGACGAGGATGAGCGCGCCGCGCGGCAGCATGTAGCGCGCGACACCCTTGCCGTCGGGCAGGGCCTTCGTGTTGCCGTCCTTGTCCTTGATCGAGATGCGCGGGCGAGCCGACGCGTCCTTCGTGTCGGTGACGACCTTGTGGCTGATGTTGGTCAGCTCGTCGGCCTGCTCCGCCATCGTGACGCCTTCGACGAGGTCGCCGTACTTCACCTTGCCGGCGACCTGCGTGAGGATCGGCGTGGAGAAGGGGTCCCACTCGGTCAGCGTGGTGCCGGGCTTGACGCGCTGGCCGTCGGCGACGCGGATGACCGAGCCGTAGACGACCGGGTAGGTCTCGCGCTCGCGGCCGCTGTCGTCGACGATCTTGAGCTCGCCCTGGCGGTTCATCGCCACGAGCGCGCCGTCCTTGCGCGTGACGGTCATCAGACCCTCGAAGCGCACGGTGCCGTCGCCCTTGTTCTGGTGCTCGCTCTGCTGCGCCGAACCCGAAGCGATACCGCCGATGTGGAACGTACGCATCGTGAGCTGCGTGCCGGGCTCGCCGATCGACTGGGCGGCGATGACGCCGACAGCCTCACCGACGTTGACGGCCTGACCGCGCGAGAGGTCGCGGCCGTAGCACTGCACGCAGATGCCGCGGCGCGTTTGGCACGTGAGCACCGAGCGGATCTTCACGCGGCTGACGCCGGCGTCTTCGATCTCGCGGACCTTGTCCTCGCCGATCTGCGTCCCCATCGAGACGATGAGGGTGCCGGTGACGGGGTCATTGACGTCCTCGAGGGCCGTACGGCCGAGGATGCGGTCGCCGATGCCTTCGATGATGTCGTTGCCTTCGACGAGGGGCGTGATCTCGATGCCGTCGAGCGTCTCGCAGTCGAACTCGGTGATGATCGCGTCCTGGGCGACGTCGACGAGACGGCGCGTCAGGTAACCGGAGTTCGCCGTCTTCAGCGCCGTGTCGGCGAGACCCTTGCGGGCGCCGTGCGTCGAGATGAAGTACTGCAGGACAGTGAGGCCCTCACGGAAGTTCGCCGTGATGGGCGTCTCGATGATCTCGCCCGAGGGCTTGGCCATCAGACCGCGCATACCGGCGAGCTGCTTGAGCTGCTGCGTGCTGCCGCGCGCGCCGGAGTCGGCCATGATGAAGATCGGGTTGAAGGACGGCATGACCTTCTTCTCTTTGCCGTCTGGGCTCACAGCCTCGACGGTGCTGATGTTCTTCATCATCACCTTCGAGATCTCTTCAGCCGCCTTCGACCAGATGTCGATGACCTTGTTGTAGCGCTCACCGTTGGTGATCAGACCCTCGGTGTACTGGTTGGTGATCTCCTCGACCTGCTCCTGCGAGCGGCCGATGATCTCCTTCTTCTCCTTCGGGATCTCCATGTTGACCATGGCGATCGAAATGCCGGCGCGCGTGGCTTCCGTGTAGCCGAGCGTGCGCAGACGGTCGGCGAGGATGACCGTGTCCTTCTGGCCGGTGAGCCGGTAGCACTTGTCGATAAGCGCAGCGAGCTCCTTCTTGCCCATGACCTTGTTGACGGCCGAGAACGGCACGCTGTCGGGGACAACGTCGTACATCAGCACACGGCCAACGGTGGTCTTCTCGATCTTGCCCGAGACGCGGCACTTGATCTCGGCGTGGAGCTCGACGACGCCTTGGTCGTAGGCGGCGCGGACCTCGGTGACGCCAGCGAACGTCATGCCTTCGCCACGCGCGTACGGCTTGGCGCGCGAGACGTAGTAGCAGCCGAGGACGATGTCCTGGCTGGGCACGATGATCGGCTTGCCCGACGCCGGCGAGAGGATGTTGTTCGTCGACATCATCAGCACGCGCGCCTCGAGCTGCGCCTCGATGCTGAGCGGCACGTGCACGGCCATCTGGTCGCCGTCGAAGTCGGCGTTGAAGGCCGTACAGACGAGCGGGTGCAGCTGGATGGCCTTGCCCTCGATGAGGACGGGCTCGAAGGCCTGCATGCCCAGACGGTGCAGCGTCGGGGCGCGGTTCAGGATCACCGGGTGCTCGCGGATGACCTCGTCGAGGACGTCCCACACCTCGGGCTTCTCTTGCTCGACCATCTTCTTGGCGGACTTGATGGTCGTGACGTAGCCGCGCTCCTCGAGCTTGTTGTAGATGAACGGCTTGAACAGCTCGAGCGCCATGATCTTCGGGAGACCGCACTGGTGCAGGCGCAGCTCGGGGCCGACGACGATGACGGAGCGGCCGGAGTAGTCGACGCGCTTGCCGAGCAGGTTCTGACGGAAGCGGCCGTGCTTGCCCTTCAGCATGTCGCTGAGGGACTTGAGCGGGCGCTTGTTGGGGCCGGTGATGGTCTTGCCACGGCGGCCGTTGTCGAAGAGGGCGTCGACCGCCTCCTGCAACATGCGGCGCTCGTTGCGGATGATGATCTCCGGCGCGTTCAGCTCCTGCAGCCGCTTGAGGCGGTTGTTGCGGTTGATGACGCGGCGGTAGAGGTCGTTGAGGTCGGCCGTCGCGAAGCGGCCGCCGTCGAGGGGGACGAGGGGGCGCAGGTCTGGCGGGATGACGGGGATGACCTCGAGCATCATCCACTCCGGCTTGTTGACCGGCTTACCCTCGACAGGACGGAAGCTCTCCGTGACCTTCAGGCGCTTGCCGATCTTCTTGCGCTTCGCCTCCGACGTCGCGCCCTCAAGCTCATTTCGGAGCTGGCGGGCGAGGTGCTCGAGGCCACGGCCGTCGTTGGTCGGGCCACGCTCGAGCTGACGGAGCAGCTCACGCACGGCTTCGGCGCCCATGCCGGCCATGAAGGCTTCCTCGCCGTAGTCGTCGAGGGCCTTCTGGAACTTCTCCTCGGTGAGGATCTCGCCCATCGCAAACGGCGTGCTGCCCGGATCGATGACGACGTAGGCCTCGCAGTAGAGGACCTTCTCGAGGTCCTTCATCGTCATGTCGAGCAGGTTGCCGATGCGGCTCGGCAGCGACTTCAGGAACCAGATGTGCGCGACGGGGGTCGCGAGCACGATGTGGCCGAGGCGCTCACGGCGCACCTTCGACTGAATGACCTCGACGCCGCACTTCTCGCAGACGACGCCGCGGTGCTTCATGCGCTTGTACTTGCCGCACAGGCACTCGTAGTCCTTGATGGGCCCGAAGATCTTCGCGCAGAAGAGGCCGTCACGCTCCGGCTTGAACGTGCGGTAGTTGATGGTCTCGGGCTTCTTGACCTCACCGTGCGACCAGTCGCGAACCTTCTCTGGGCTCGCAAGCTGGATGCGGATGGCGTTGAAGCTGAGCGGGTCCTTGGGCTTCTCGAAGAAGTTGAAGATGTCCTTCATGGCTGGCCTCGCTGAGATGCTGTTCGAAGAGTGTTCTTTGGCTGCTGCCGCGGGCGCGGAAGCAAAGATGACGATGACGATGACGAGACCCCGCGGCCGACGACGGCCGCGGGGAAGGACGGCTCAGTAGTAGAGCGGGTCCTGGTCCTCGAGGAGCTGGACGTCGAGCGCGAGGCTCTGGAGCTCCTTGATGAGCACGTTGAACGACTCGGGGATGCCCGACTCGAGGACGTGCTCGCCCTTCACGATCGCCTCGTACATGCGCGTGCGGCCGACGACGTCGTCAGACTTGACCGTGAGGAACTCCTGCAGCGCGTAGGCCGCGCCATAGGCTTCCATCGCCCACACTTCCATCTCGCCGAGACGCTGGCCGCCGAACTGGGCCTTACCGCCGAGGGGCTGCTGCGTGACGAGCGAGTACGGACCGATGCTGCGCGCGTGGATCTTGTCGTCGACAAGGTGGTGCAGCTTCAGCATGTACATCGTGCCGACGGTGACGTCGTGGTCGAACGGCTCGCCGGTGCGGCCGTCGAACAGGATCGACTGACCGCTGCGGTCGCGGCCGCCGAGCTCGAGGAGGTCGCGGATCTCGCTCTCCTTCGCGCCGTCGAACACCGGCGTCGCCATGTGCACGCCCTTCTTGAGCTTCTTCACGAGGCGGCCGAGGTCCTGGTCGTCGAGCTTCTTGACGAGCTCCTTGTGCTTGCCCTCGTGCAGAGCCTTGTCGAGGATGCCCTTGATGGCCGCGGCGCCCTCACCAACCTCAAGCATGTGGTTGATGCGCTCGCCGATGCCCTTGGCAGCCCAGCCCAGGTGCACTTCGAGAATCTGGCCGACGTTCATGCGTGACGGCACGCCGAGCGGGTTCAGCACGATGTCGACGGGGGCGCCGTCTTGCAGGTACGGCATGTCCTCCTGCGGCAGCACGCGGGACACGACGCCCTTGTTGCCGTGACGGCCGGCCATCTTGTCGCCTGGCTGAAGCTTTCTCTTCACGGCGATGTAGACCTTGACCATCTTGATGACGCCCGGCGCGAGGCCGTCGTCACCCTTCTTCAGGCGCTCGATCTTCTCCGAGAACGCCGTCCGGACCAGCTCCGTCTGGTCGGACATCGTTTGGATGATGCGGCGAACGCGCTCGAGCAGAGCCTCGTCGCTGATCGGGATCGTGCCGTAGTACTTCCAGTCGACCGAATCGAGCAGCGCGCTGTCGAGCGTGTCGCCCTTCTTCAGTAGGACCTTGCCCTTGTCGTCGACGAGCTTGTTCGTCGTGACCGCGCCATTGAGCAGCGACTTGACGCGCTCGAGCGCCGAGTTGCGGATGATGCGCACCTCGTCGTTCTGGTCCTTGAGGAGCTTGGCCTCATCCTCGTCCTCGATCGACTGCGCGCGGGTGTCTTTGTCGACGCCCTTGCGCGTGAAGACCTTGGCGTCGATGACGGTGCCATAGGTGCCGGGGGGCATGCGCAGCGAGGTGTCACGCACATCGCCGGCCTTCTCGCCGAAGATGGCGCGCAGCAGCTTCTCTTCGGGAGAGAGCTGCGTCTCGCCCTTGGGCGTGATCTTGCCAACGAGGATGTCGCCAGCCTTCACGTCGGCGCCGACGCGGATGATGCCCGCTTCGTCGAGGTCCTTGAGGGCCTCCTCACCGGCGTTCGGGATGTCGCGCGTAATCTCCTCAGGCCCGAGCTTCGTGTCGCGCGCGACGGCCTCGTACTCCTCGATGTGAATCGAGGTGAAGAGGTCCTCCTTGAGGATGCGCTCGCTGATGAGGATCGAGTCTTCGAAGTTGTAGCCCTGCCACGGCATGAAGGCGACGGTGACGTTGCGGCCGAGGGCAAGGTCCCCGCACTCCGTCGACGGACCGTCGGCGATGACGTCGCCCGGCTCGACGACGTCACCAACCTGCACGACGGGCTTTTGCGTGAAGCACGTCGACTGGTTGGAGCGCATCCACTTGTTGAGCTTGTAGATGTCGACCTGGCTGCCGGCGTCGTCGACGGCGGCCTGGTGAACGCGGACGACGATGCGGGTGGCGTCGACGTAGTCGATGACACCAGCGCGCTTGGCGATCGTGCAGACACCGGAGTCACGGGCGATGTGGAACTCCATGCCCGTGCCGACGAGCGGCGCGTCGGAGCGCAACAGCGGCACCGCTTGGCGTTGCATGTTGGCGCCCATCAGCGCGCGGTTGGCGTCGTCGTTCTCGAGGAACGGGATGAGACCAGCAGCGACCGACACCAGCTGGGACGGCGAAACGTCCATCAGCGTGATGTCCTCGGGCTTCTGCATCGTCGTCTCACCGCCGGCGCGGCACTGCACGAAGGTCTCCGTGAAGCGGCCACCCTTCGGGTCGATCGGCGCGTTGGCCTGGGCGATGACGTGCTGCTCTTCCTGCAGGGCCGTGAAGTACTCGACCTCGTCGGTGACGGCGCCGTCCTTGACCTTGCGGTAGGGCGTCTCGACGAAGCCGTACTCGTTGACCTGGGCGAACGTCGACAGGGCCGAGATAAGGCCGATGTTTGGACCTTCAGGGGTCTCGACGGGGCAGATGCGGCCGTAGTGCGTGGTGTGAACGTCGCGGACTTCGAAGCCCGCGCGCTCGCGCGTGAGACCGCCCGGCCCGAGGGCCGAGAGGCGACGCTTGTGCGTGACCTCGGAGAGCGGGTTCGTCTGGTCCATGAACTGCGAGAGCTGCGAGCTGCCGAAGAACTCCTTGACCACGGCCGCGACGGGCTTGTGGTTCACGAGCTCTTGCGGCGTCTGCGCCTCAATCTCCTGCACGCTCATACGCTCCTTGATGGCGCGCTCCATGCGGACGAGCCCGACGCGGAACTGGTTCTCCAAGAGCTCGCCGACAGCGCGCACGCGGCGGTTGCCGAGGTGGTCGATGTCGTCGACGCTGCCGCGACCGTTTCTGAGCTCGATGAGGTAGTTGACCACCTCGAGGATGTCGCGCTTCGTCAGCACGCGGTTCGTCAGCGGCTCCTCGATGCCGAACTTGTGGTTCAGCTTGAGGCGACCGACCTCGGAGAGGTCGTAGCGCTCGGCGTTGAAGAACAGGTTTTGGAAGAGGGTCTCGGCCGTCTCGACCGTCGGCGGGTCGCCGGGGCGCAGGCGGCGGTAGATCTCGAGGATCGCCTCTTCGCGCGACGACACCTTGTCGACGACGAGCGTGTCACGCAGGAAGGGGCCGACGTTGAGGCCGTCGATGAAGAGGACCTTGACCTCGGAGTAGCCGGCCTTGCGGAGCTCTTCGAGCTTCTCGACGGTGAACGCCTCGTTCGCCTCGGCGAACACGGTGCCCGCGAGGTCGCCCTCGAGGACGACGATGTCCTCGGCGCAGATGAGGCCCGTGACCTCTTCGTCGGTGAGGGGCAGGCTCTCCATGCCCGCCTCCTTCATCCTCTTGAGCGCGCCGCGCGTGAACTTGCGGTTCTTCTTGACGAGGACTTCCTTCGACTCCGGATCCTTGATGTCGCGCGTCGCGCGCTGACCTTCGAGGAGGGCGTAGTCGATCGTCTTGCTGAACTTGCCCTTGCCCTCGAGCAGCAGGGTCTCGGTCTTGTAGTAGTAGTTGAGCAGCTCCTCGGCGGAGTAGCCGAGGGCCTTGAGCAGCACCGTGGCCGGGAACTTCCGGCGGCGATCGATGCGGCAATAGAGGATGTCCTTGTGGTCGAACTCGAAGTCGAGCCACGAGCCGCGGTAGGGGATGATGCGCGCGTTGTAGAGCAGCTTGCCCGACGCGTGCGTGCGGCCCTTGTCGGAGTCAAAGAACGCGCCCGGCGAGCGGTGCAGCTGGCTGACGACGACGCGCTCGGTGCCGTTGATGATGAACGTGCCGTGCTCGGTCATCAGCGGGATCTCGCCGAAGAAGACCTCGGTCTCCTTGACGTCGCGGATGCTCTGCGTGCCCGAGACTTCGTCCTTGTCCCAGACGACGAGGCGGATGGTGACGACCATCGGCGCGGCGTACGTCATGCCGCGGCTGCGGCACTCGTCGGTGTCGTACTTGGGCTTCTGCAGCGTGTAGCTGTCGAACTCGAGGCTGGCGGCCTCGTTGTAGTCGCGGATCGGGAAGACCGAGCTGAACACGGCCTGCAGGCCGATGTTCTCGCGGCGCTTCGGATCCGTCGTCAGCTGCAGGAACTTCTCGTAGCTGCGGCGCTGAATGTCGATGAGGTTTGGGATCGGGACGAGGCTACGAATCTTCGCGAAGTTCTTCCGGAGCGAGAAGTTCTGCTGGATCGCGGTGGGCATGTTCGGCACATCCTCGACGACAAGTGCAAGAAGCCAGTGACACGTCACCCCGCCGACGACATCGCTCCTCCCGTGAGGAGCGATGACTGCCGGCCGGGTGTGGCACGGGATTTGGTAAGGTGCTCGCGCGGCTTAGGGGATCTGCAAAGCGGTGTCAAGTGGCCAGAAACGGGCCAGAACCACTTGAATTTCAGGCGGAATCACGGTGGCCGATCTGCGATGCCGCGCCGCGGCAGGACCAGCGTCCGGTCGGGTTAGCCCTCAGTCGGCTGCCGCAAGCGCTCGCTCAGCCGCTGCCACGTATCGCTCAGTGCCTCGTTCAGTATTTTTACGTCCGAGAACACCGGCAGGAAGTTCACGTCCCCACGCCAGCGGGGCAGCACATGCCAGTGGCAATGCGCCGCGATGCCCGCGCCCGCTGCCGCGCCGACGTTCATGCCGACGTTGACGCCGTCGGGGCGATAGACGGCGCGGACGGCGGCGATGGTCTCTTTGAGCAGGGCCTGGGTCGCGAGGAAGTCGTCGTCGGCGAGCTCGTCGAGGTGCTCGACGTGGGCGCGGGGGACGACCATGACGTGGCCGTTGCCGTAGGGGAACTTGTTGAGGATGACGGCGGCGCGCTCACGAACGGTGACAACGAGGCGGCGGCGGTCGAAGGCGCGACGGTCGACGTCGACGCTGTCGGCCGGCGGCGCTACGCCCGGTGGCAAGACGTAGTCGCAGAAGATGCAGCCCGACGGCGAAGGCACGACGTCTTCAGCGGCGGCGCCCTTCACGTACGCGAGGCGCCAGGGGGCGTACATGCGATCCATGTCGTCGTCGATCAGGCCGACGGGGCGGTCAGGAGATTCACGCGCTCGCGCAGCTCTTTGCCGCAGGTGAAGAACGGCACGTGCTTCTGCGGCACGCTCACGCGCACCTCGGGACGGCGCGGATTCCGGCCTTCGCGGGCCCGCCTCTTCTTCGCGATGAACGAGCCAAAGCCTCGGATCTCGACGCGGTCACGGCGAACGAGGGCGTCGGTCATCGAGCGAAAGATGGTCTCGACGACGATCTCGACGTCGCGCTTCGACATGCCGGGCATCTGCTTGGCGACTTCCTCGATGAGCTTGCTCTTGGTCATGGCCCGCCTCCGGCTCTCTTCCGCGCGAAAGAACAGCAGAACTTCCCCTCGTTAGCCCGGCACGCGCGGTGAGTGCAACTGGCCGATTCTCCACGAGTGATGCGCTCACGTTTCGTGCCACGGCGATGCCTGGGTGATCCTCCGCGAACCAGGCTCCCCCAAAAGACAAGGGCGCCAATGGCGCCCTCGTCGTGTTGGGTGCGGTCGACGCCCACGATCAGCGTCGCGCGAGGGCTGGCTCGACGCGCATGAGGTCGCGGGCGAGGTCGAGGCGCTCTTGGGCGTGCGGGCCAGTGGCCGCTTCGCGCAGGAGAGCGGCGGCCTCACTGAGGGTGCGGCCCTCGGCGTAGGGCGAGCGGCGCAGGATCTCGGCGGCGAGGGCGACGGCGGCAGCGGTCTGCGCATCGTGGTCGAGGTCCGTCGGGCGCTCCTTCAGCATCGACGCGGTGATCGCCGTCGACTGTTCGGTCGCCTTCTGGCCGCGCGGCTTCTTGGCCCGCACCCGGACGACGCCGAGGTCTTCGCGCGGCGACGGCGAGGTCAGCTCGAGCTCATACAGCGCGGTGACGGCGTGGCCGGCGCCGATCTCGCCCGCGTCCTTCTTGTCGTCGCGGAAGTCCTTGTTTTCGAGGTGGCGGTTCTCGTAGCCGAGCAGGCGGTAGTGGGCGACGACGCTGGGGTTCCACTCGACCTGGATCTTCACGTCCTGGGCGATCGTCTCGAGCGTGCCCTCGAGCTCGTCGACAAAGACGCGGCGGGCAGCGGGCTTGCCGTCGACGTAGCTGTAGACGCCGTTCCCGGCGTTCGCGAGCTGCTCCATGAGGTGATCGTTGTAGCCGCCGGTGCCGAGGCCGATGGTCGACATCATCACGCCCTCGGAGACGTAGCCCTTGACGGCCTGCAGGATCGCCTGGTGCGAGGTGCGGCCGATGTTGGCGTCGCCGTCGGAGAGCACGATGACGCGGGCGCTGCGGCCGCCGCCGAGGTGCTTGGCGGCCTCGACGTAGGCGAGCTCCATGCCGCTGCCCATGTTGGTGCCACCGCCGGCGCCGAGCTTGTCGATCGCGGCGTGGATGCGGCCGCGCTCCTTGGCCATCGTCGCCGGCAGCACGACGCCGGTGGCGCCGGCGTAGGTGACGAGGGCAACGCTGTCGTCATCACGCAGGTTGTCGGCGAGGAGGTGCAGGGACTCCTTGGCGAGGGGGAGCTTGTCGTGCGTGTCCATCGAGCCGGAGACGTCGACGAGGAAGACGAGGTGGGTCGGCTGGCGCTCGCTCTTGCTGACCTTCTTGCCCTGCAGGGCCACGCGCACGATGTGTCGGTTGCGGGCGATGGGCGAGGCCGCGCCGTCGATGTGGACCGCGAACGGGTGGGCGTTGTCGCCGCGCGCGTCGGGGCCCGCGTAGCTGTAGTGCATCGCGTTCACCCACTCCTCGACGCGGACGCCGGCGTCAGGCGGGAGCTGCCCTTGGCGCAGGTAGCGACGTGACAGCGAAAACGAGCCGGTGTCGACGTCGATCGCGAACGTGCTGGTCGGCTCGACGGCGGCGGCGATGAAGGGGTTTGTGCCCGCGTGCACGAAGGTCCCGCCGGCGACGGCGTTCGGGTCCGCTGGCGGTGGGTCCTCGGCGCCAAAGGCGTCGCGCTTGTTGGCGAGCTGCATCGGGCCAATGTCCTTGCCCGCCAATTCATCGGCCTTCGGCCGATGAATGTATGGATTATTCGCACCCCGAAGGGGTGCGAATTCACTCCTTCGGGTGCCATCCGTCTTCGCCGTGTCCTTGGCGTCAGCGATCACCTTTGTCTTGTCGGCCTCTGCGGTGGCGTCGGGCCTCGGCGGTTCTTTGCTGGGCGCAGCTAGAGGTGCGTACTGCCGGCGCGGGGTGGGCTCGGCTGGCGGTGGTCGTGGTGGTGGCGTCGCGAGGGTGACGACGGGCTCGGGGGGCGTCGGTGCCGCCGTCGACGATGTCGCCTCGCTCGGCTTCATCTCCTGGGCTTCATCCTCACCATCATGGGGCGCCGACGACGGCGGCGCTCCATCGATCACAGCGCCCGTCGGCGCCGTGTTGGTGGCGCACGCGGCGACGATGATGACAGAGGCGGAGAGGGCGCCAAGTGCGCGGAGGAGAGCGGGGGAGCGGCGACGCATGCGGGGGCCTCGGGGTTGGGTGCCGGCTGCAAACGGGCAGGGATGCATGGCGGTCTGTGTTAGGTGATGTGTATGGGTCTGATCTCACTTGGGCTGCTCATTGGTTTAGGTGCGGCATCGCAGGCGCCGGTCACGGAGGCGGTCACGGTGGTGGTCGCGCCGGCGCACGGCGCCGCGCGAGCGGCTCTGCTCGCCGGCGACGGCGACGCCGCCCTCGCCGCCCTCGACGAGGCCGCACGCCGGGCCGCCCCTGGCCTCGTCATCCGCGCCGAGCGCTTGCGCGGTCGCGGTGATCTCGCGTGCGCGGTCGCCGTCCCCGACCACGGCGCCGGCGCCCGACACAAGCTCGTGTGCGCGGCGACGGCCAACGACGCCGCACCCGCCGCGCTGGCCCTGGCGCGCGTCGAGCAGACCTCGCCGGCCCTGCTGTTCGTCGACGACGCCGCGGCCCTCGCTCTCGAGGTGGCCGTCGGTGCCGCGCCACCGACCGTCGTCGAGAACGTCGCCAAGGCTCTACTCGCGCGACCGGTGGCGCCGTTCGACGCTGCCGCCCGCGCTCGTGATGTACGCGTCATCCGCGCGCTGTCGGCGAAGCTCGCGGCGTCGTCGCCGTCGAAGACGGCGCTCGCTGAGCGTCTGGCGTTTGAGCTCCCTGAGCTTGCGACCGCGGCCGAGCTCGCCGCCGTCGGTGATCCGACCGCGCCTGGGGCGCGCGTGCGACGCGCGACGACGCTCGAGCGCTTGCACAGGAGCGACGAGGTCGTCGAGCTCCTCGCTGACCTTAGTGCCAGCGATTGTGAGGCCGCGCTCCTCGTCGGCAAGAGCGAGCGTAAGCGGAAGAAGTACGCGGCGGCCCGTGCTGCGTTGCGCCAGGCCGCAGCACCTCGCTGCAGCGCCGAGCAGCGCAAACGTGCCGAATACCTCGAGGCACGCGTCGCGTCGGTGCAGAAGGGCAAGGGGACTGAAGCGCTGCTGCGCGCCTTCGTCGAGCGCTATGGCAACGACAGCCTCTCTGACGACGTGCTCCTCTGGCTCAGCGAGGTGCAGGCCGCCACCGGTGACGAAGAGGCCGCGCGCGCCACGCTGTTGCGCATCGCCCGCGATCACGCCGACGGCGACATGGCCGACGACGCCCGCGTGCGCGTCGCCCTCGCCCTCGCGCGCGACGAAGACGCCGCCGCGATCGGCGTCCTCGACGACGGCGTCGCCGTTCTCCTCCGCAGCACCACCCCGCGCGTCGCCGAGCTCGATCGCGCGCGCTACTGGGCCGCCCGCCTGCGCGCCGCCCCA
>Ga0169931_10011220_pt1 | contig 12660 bp, 11 predicted proteins | sample Kivu_15m_20L_FD_129675 | JGI IMG/M metagenome (GOLD analysis project Ga0169931, IMG submission 129675) | Freshwater microbial communities from Lake Kivu, Western Province, Rwanda to study Microbial Dark Matter (Phase II) - Kivu_15m_20L... | ecosystem: Environmental > Aquatic > Freshwater > Lake...
AGTACCAATCCCGTGATCCGACGGGCCACACAATGCATGGCTTGATCTCATTCTCTGTCACGCTATGATTGCGTGAGTTGCTGCAGCCGGAAGCCGGCATCTGGTCAGCGGTCAGAGAATCCCGCCCTCTCCGTTTTTCACTCACGTCTAAGGGCCGAAAACGCTGGAAATCCCGGCGTTTTCGGCTGAATCCCGCCTGATCGCGGCCACCCTTTCAGTGCAAAAGCTTGATCAGCCGGTTGCGTTCTTGTTTGGTGATGGCGATTCGTCGCGGCAGCTTGTCGCGGAGGATGCGGGGCGAACAGTGGGTTCAGAAGCCGCATGGGCGATCCGTCGCGTTTGCCAAGGAATTGCGAGGTAGGACATGGTTTTTGTGTGCCCCGCCGGAGGGCGGCGGCGTTGCGCAAGACCGTGAGTGGCATCGTCGAGAGCCTCTGGTCGCGGCTGCCCGGCCTTGCGCCGGGCCAGGCTATCGCCTCGTTCCCGCACATGGCCCGCCCGCTGCTGGTCTCCGTCGACTCGGCCCCCTCAGAAATGCGGATGACGGATTGAATGCCGGTCATCATCTACTTCTCAAGGAACTCGACCGGTTCGACTGCGCCGTCGGTGTCATGAACCGGATCAGCGAATTCACCCGGCAGGCCGCGGGGCTGCTCCAGACCGCGGTCCGCACCGCGCCGAACTCTCACTTCGAGTCGAGAAAGGATCTCAGAACGGTGGCCGTGATCCGCGAGACGAACTCGTCCACCGGAAGCGACGAGACGTAGTTGATGGACGATGCCGAGAAGACGCGGCCTCCGCTTGGCGTGTCGAAGACGAGCATCTCCGCGCCGCCGTCGTCCGGGTTCAAGCCCTTCGCGATCACCGTCACGTTCTTCGGAGACGACGCTGACACTTTGTCCGTTTCGTGCCCCGAGGCGCCGCCCGGGCAGCGTTGGTGCAGGCACTTCTCGCCGAAGATGTCGCCTGTCTTGAGCCCGGTTCCCGCGAAGATCCAGTGCGAGCCGTCCATCACGCGGTATGGAGCGCCCGTCATTGCGCCGGCGGTCGTGAACACGGAACCGACCAAGCTCGCTTCCGATTCGTGTCGAAGGTGCATGCGGCTCTCGAACCCGCCGAGTCCCTCGACAGTCAGCCCGCGAAGTTTGCCGTTGAGATAGCGAACGCCGGAGATTCCGGGGGTTGACGCCCCCGGCTCGACGAACAATTCCACCTCGCAATTCAGGCCGTTGCCGCCGAGGTAGAGCAGCTTGCCGCCACGTTCGAAGACCCACGCTTTCACTCGGTCGAACATCTCGCGTGTCCAGTATTCCGGATGCACGGCCGTGATCAGGGCTCGATACGCGTCCAGATTCAAAGTGCCGTCGTGAAGTTGCGTCTCGGCGTAGTAGTCGAACGGGAAGCCTTCGCGTTCCAGCCAGCCGGCGAGGCGCCATTCCGCGGGCGCGAGGTGGCACGCCTGCCGACCTTCGATCGGATCGGTGATTCGTTCCGCGAAGTCGATGTGATTGAACGGCTCGGGTCGGTCGAAGGAGAGCGGCGGGTAGTCGTCCGCGCCCCACGTGAAGAAGCCGCCGTCGTTGTAGCGTTTGAGTTCGGCCCGCGAGTTGATCGTGGGCGTTGGCGGGCAGCCGTCCGCGTGGATGTAGTTGCTGCGGCCGCCGAAGGAGTTGTAGGCGTTCCACGTGATGTTCGAGGCGAGCACGGCGAGCGGGGCCGTGGGCTTCGCCGGCGCCACGATCCACGGGAACGAGAACTGCCGCCCGGACGCCGTGAACGCCCGGAAGAAATACAACCCGCTGCGATCCGGGCCCGGCACGTGTTGCGAGTGAACCGAGTTGCGGTAGCCCACTTCGTTCCACCGGACGCCGGTTCGGGTGAAGTCGCCGTCCGGCACGATCTGCATGGTCGCGCGCGGGCCGTGCTCGTCGTGCCAGCCGAGGCTTCGGATGAACTGCGGTTCCCAGCCGTATCGCCAGAGTTCGAGTTTGTAGGGTTCCACGGAATGAACGCGGAACTCGGAGCATTCGCCGGAACGGACCCATTTGGGCCAGGCGTAGCCGAGCAGGCCGTCGGTCAGAAGTCGAAAGTGGTGGGGCTCGGCGAGGGGAACGGAGATGCGGGAGAACTTCGCTCCGTAGCCCGGCTTCTGCAGCACGACGCGATAATCGCCGGGAGGCAGGTCCGTGTGTACGGCGCCGCTCGCGCGCGAACGGGCCTCCCACGACCCGCCGCGGGCATCGGTGAACTCGAGCGAGACATCGGGGAGCGCGACGTAGCGTTCGTCGCTGACGTAACCGAGGAGCATGGCCGTGTTCTAGCGGCGGCGGGTCACGCGGCCATGCGATCCATCGCGGCGAACACCGACTCGTACTGGCGGGCCACGGTGCGACGCTCCACCACGTCCAGGGCATGGATCACGCCCGGAACGAACAGCAGCATCGTGAGGCCGAAGTTCTTCCACAACTGAGATCGGGTACCGGTCGCGAGGACGGCGGCAGGCGGGCAAATGACGGCGAGCAGGGACATCATGATCGTTCTCCGGAACTGCGGGCCTCCCGTCCCGCACGTCTATAGACACCTTACCGAGCGAAGATTAACGGCCGCTGATAGTCGGCGTTACGCATCCGTTACGCTTCATTCGCTCGGCTCCATCCGTTCTTTAGAATGACGCCACAAACGCGGGAACATTTCGCGGCGAGGAGCGCTTGAAGGGCGTACCGGCTCCGCCTCGCGAACCTTACAACAGGCAGAGATTCCCACTCGTGCCGATCGGACACTTGCTCATGAACCACCCGGACCTCGCAGGTTTCCCCGTCGTCGTCGAGATGGATGTGGCCTGGGGAGACATGGACGCCTATCAGCACGTGAACAACGTGGTCTACTTCCGCTATTTCGAGAACGCCCGTGTGCCGTGGCTGGATCGCATCGGCTGGATGAAACTGCGGGAAGAGCAGGCCCTCGGACCGATCATCGCGAGCACGAGCGCCCGATATCGGCGGCCCGTCTCGTACCCGGACCGAGTCGCCGTCGGCGTTCGCGCCAAAAGCGTCGAGTTCGATCGCGTCGTCATCGAGTATCGCCTCGCGAGCGCGAAGTGGAATGCGATCGCGGCGGACGGCGAAGCCGTAGTCGTGAGTTTCGACTACCGCAACAACAAGAAGTGCCCCGTGCCCGAGAGCGTGGCGAAGGCCATCGAACATCTGCAATCCACCATCTGAGATCGACATGACGACACTTTGGCTCACCCGGCATGCGGAAAGCGCCAATCCCACCGTGTTCCACGGGGCCGAATCGAATATCGGCCTCAGCGCTCTCGGGCATCGTCAGGCGGCCGCGGCCGCGAGTTGGTTCCGGGATCGGCAACCTACCGCGGTCGTATCGTCGGCCATGATCCGCGCGCGGGAAACGGCCGGCCCGATCGCCGCGGCCTGCGGCGTGCCCCACCTCATCGAACCGGACCTCCACGAACGTCGCGTCGGCGCGCTCGGCGGCACTTCGTTCTCCTCGCAGTCCGGGCCGTGGCACGACACCATCCACCGCTGGATGGCGGGCGACACCGCCTACACCACGCCCGGCGCGGAATCGTTCGACGAACTGACGGCCCGCCTCGTTCCGGCGATGGAACGAATCGCGAAGCGGTTCCCGGACGGCCGCACGGTCGTCGTCGCGCATGGCGTCGTTTGTAAAGCGCTGCTGCTGTCCCTGCTCGAAGGACGCAGCCCCGCGGATTGGCAAACGCTCGGCAAGGTGATGAATCTCGCCGCGAGCGAACTGCGGTTCAACGGCAAGACGTGGACGGCGGGGGCCTTGTTGGAAGTGCCGCCGCCCGTGGCCGCTCTTCAGGCGGAAGCCACGACCGGCGAGAAGTCGCAGGCGTGAGTGATACGCACACTCAGACGGAGCGAAGATCGGCGAGCAGGCTGCTTCGCACGGCCGGGGAGAGCGGGTCGCTCTCATGGCAGGTGGCGCCCACGGTGATCGCCAAGGTCAGCGCTTCGTCGCGATCCTGAAGCGCGAGACGATCCAGCCGGCTCAGCGCGAACTCGACCCAGCGGACGAGCCCGACCACGCGATCGCCTCCGGAATCTTCGCGGACCGTGCCGGACACCACCCGATCGCCGATTCGCAGTTCCACCGACCCATGTTGAAGCTCGGCGGCGAGCGCACGGTTCGCCGCCCGAACCGAGACGGACGCAAGCAGGCGGCCGGGCCCGGGGAGGAGCGAATCGTACCACGCGAGTTCGCGGTGAACGCGGCGCGCATCCGTGGCGCGGGCGAGCCGCGCCAGATCCCGCAGCCGCAGTCGCAGCGTCCGTTTGTTCTCGAAGACGACCGCGAGGCCGGGCCCGAATTGGACCCGCCGACACCGCGAGAGATATTGGTTGTGCAGTTCGAGTTCGTCGCCGATGGGATCGAGAGAGTCTTCGTCCGCGAGCAGGTGATCCAAGGTGGTGGCGAGCATGGCGGCCTCGTGGGGTGAGGATGGTCCGCCGGCCATGGCGCCCGGTGGCCGTATCCGTGCGGCCCCGCAAAGCCCGTATCTTTGTCACATTCGCTACACCACTATAGACGACAAACCCGTGAGGAAGTGGCGAATCACCCGTGAATTTCCCGCGATCATGGCCGAATCGCGAGGTTCCGGAAGGCGACCGGGTCGGAATGCCCGGCGAAACCGAAGTGGCCGCCGAGCCGTTCCCGCCCGGGATGCGGCGTGTTGTCCTTGAACTCCGTCACCTTGCTCACGTCCGCGTCCACGATTTTCGTGCCGTTCAACTCGATCTTCAGCACGTGCCCCTTCGCGGTCACTTCCATGAAGTTCCACTCGCCGACCGGCCGCAGGAAGCCGACGTGCGGGGCGACCATCCCATAGATCGAGCCGTTGAATTGCCGCGGGTCGAGCTTCGCGTAGTCCTTGTGCGTGTCGTCCAGAATCTGAATCTCGCACATCGCTTGCGTGGCGACGTGGGCCTTCCCGCCCGGCGTGCGGATCGCGAGGCCATTGTTCCCCCGCGGCGGCAACTTGTACTCCACTCTCACGGTGAAGTCGCCGTACTCCGACTTCGTCCAGATGTTTCCGCCTTTCCCCTTCTTGCACACGATGGCCCCATCCACGACCTCGTATTGATCCGTGGCCCCGTCCCAGCCGGTGAAGTCCGTGCCGTTGAAGATCGGAGCGAAGCCCTTCGCGTCCGCCTTCCGAAGGATGGTGTTCGCTTCGTCCGCGGGGATCTCGCGGACCGCGAGGTTCCGCCAGCGAATCTCGCCGCCGTGGGTCTGAAGCAGGATCTTGCCCTTCGCGGGGAGCGGCCCCTTGCGGTTCCAGTAGCTCTCCATGCGGGCGTGATCGACCACGAGTTTCCCATTCAGCCACACGCTGGTTCGCTCTCCGACCTGCACGATGCGGAAGGAGTTCCATTCGCCGAACGGCTTGTCCGCGAGAACGAGCGGGTCTCGACCCGGCGTTCCCGGCGTGTTGTTGAAGAGGCCGCCAGAGCCGAGGTGTGGCCTCCGCGTCGGGTTCTTCTCATCGAAGACTTGATTCTTGTCCCAGATCTGCACCTGCGGGCAGCCGCGCAGGTAGATGCCGCTGTCGGCCTTGGCCACGGTCTTGTACTCGAGGGTGAGTTCGATGTCGCCGTAGTCTTTGTCGGTGGCGAGGTAGGCGCCGTGGCCGTCGTTCACGAGTTCGCCGTTCTCGACGGACCAGTGCTTCTTCGCGTCCGTGGTCCAGGCTTCGATCCTGGCTTGGCGTTCGTCCTCGCTCAGTTTCGCGAGGTCAGCGGGGCTGCCGCCCTTGTCGTGGATCGCCCACCCGTGCCACCCACTCAGATCCTTACCGTTGAAGAGCGAGGTTCGCGACTCGCTTGCTGGTTCGGTCTTCGTGAATTCGAACGCGGGCTTGCCCGTGATGTCCGTGCTCAAGAAACTCGGGCACCAGTAACGTTCCACGTGTTCGATCACGCGGGCGGTGCCGTCGAAGTGGGTGCCGCCGGGCGGGCGGTCCGGGTTGTACATCGTGTCCGTCATGTCGCGAACCAGTGCGACGTGTTTGCCCATGCGAACCATCTGTCGGATGGCGAACGGCCGTCCGAGCACGCACATGTTCAGGTGAACCCCGCACAGCACGACATTCTCGATCTTGCGTTCCTCCAGCAGGTTCCACGTTTCCTGGCCGTCGTCCGTGATCGCGTCTTCGTCGGCGATGTCGATCGCGGCGTTCTGACGCGTCCACGGCGGCTTGATCTCGCACTTCTTCCCCTTGCAGTCGCAGCCCATGTCCGAGTCGTCGATCGGGAGCACGCCTTCCCGCGTGGAGTCCGGCCAGTTCCACATCGTGCCCCAGCGTTCGGTGTCCGCGAGGGGTTTCGGCGTCTTGGCGAACTTCGCCTCCTGGGCTCGCTTGCGTTGCGGCGTGTCCTTGTAGAAGCCCGTGCAAGTGCTCGGCGCGTGGATGATGAATGCGCCTTTCGCCCGCGCCGCCTTCAGCATCGCGTTCATCGGCCCCGCCAGTTCACCGACCCGCGCCTCGGCCGATTTGCACCAGTGATGATCCCACATGTCGCAGACGATGATCGCGGTACGCGCCGCGGCCCACGTTTCCTTCTGCTCCGTGGCGGGCACGGCGGGCTTCCCCGGCGCCGCGGCGCGCGACCGCAGCGTCACTTGAAAGGACGGCTCGGGCGGCTTCGCGGGGGAGAACAATTCGACGGCGAGAATCGCGATCGCGAACGGGAGAGTGAAAACGACGCGGCTCATGTGCGGCTCCGGAGAACTTCCCGGAGTGTATTCGCGGTCGCGGCTTCAAGCCAGCGACTTTTCGCGTTACAATTCCCGAATGAACGACCTCGGCGACATGGCCCGCGACCCGAAGCACCGCCGCCGCTTCGAGAAGCTCCTCTACCTCGCATGCAAGCGCGGCGACGCCGATCTCGTGGTCGAACGCCTCGGCTGGGGCATCGATCCGAACTGCGTCTTCGGGATGGGGACGAGCCCGCTGATCGCCAACATCCGCGCCTCGTGCCCGAGCGTGGCCACCGTGCGGGCCCTGCTCAAGGCCGGGGCGGACGCCACGCACATCGATCAAGCCGGCCTCGCCGCCTTGGACTATGCTCGCCGCAAACTCGCGAAGTTGGAGGCGAAACCCCGCGCGATCGTGAAGTCCGATTCGCTGGACGAAAACGATCAGCTTCAACTCAGCGACGAAGAGCAAGCCGAAGTGGACGCGATGCGGAAGGAAGTGGGCAACGACCGCGAGTTCATGCGGATGTGGTGGCAGGAACGCCTCCGCGCCGCCCGTCGCGTCTTCAACGATCCCGCCGAAGTGCTGGCCATCGTGGACCTTCTTGAAACGCTACCGGACTCCGGTCGCTGACGCGGCCGGCTCGACGCTTCGATTCTTCTCGCTTTTCGCGACGAAGACCGCGGTCGTGAGGTCCGCCGTCACGTTCACCGCGGTGCGGCACATGTCCAGAATGCGGTCCACGCCGATGACGAGCGCGATGCCGCCGGCCGGCACGCCGAACTGAACCAGGATCAATCCAATCAGCGGCAGCGATCCGCCGGGAACCCCCGCCATCCCGCTCGCGGTCAGGATGCACAAGATCAGCACCACGATCTGTTGATCGAAGCCGAGCGTCACGCCGAAGGCCTGCGCCAGGAACAGCACCGTGACGGACTCGAAGAGCGCAGTGCCGTTGTGATTCATCGACGCGGACAGCGGCAGCACGAAGTTGGACACTTCTTTCGGCACGCCGAGATCTTCTTCCGCGCACTTGATCGCCGTCGGCAGCGTGGCGGACGACGAACTCGTGCTGAACGCCGTGAGGATCGTCAGCCGCGATTTCTTGAAGAACTCCAGAGGCGACATTCCGCCGAGGAACTTCACCAGGAGCGGCAACACCACGAACTGATGCAACGCGAGGCCGCCGAGCACCGTGAGCACGAAGGCGCCCAGCGAGACGAGCAGCGTGTAGCCCAGCTTCGCCGTGGTGGAGAAGAGCAGGGCGAACACCGCGTACGGGGCCAAGGCCATCGCCCAACGAATGATCACCTCGGTGAGCAGATTGATCCCTTCGAGCAGGTTGATGACGGCGGTCGCGCGGTGCGGTTCGATCTTGGTGAGGGCGAAGCCGACGAGCAGCGCCGTGAACACGATCGCCAGCATGTCCTTCTCGACGAGCGCGACGAACGGGTTGGCCGGCACGACGTTCACGAACGTCTGCACGCCGAACTCCTTCTTCTTGCTCTTGGCCTCGGCGAGTTTCTCCTCCGCCTCCTTGCCGGATTCCGCCATCAGCTTGTCCTTCCGATCGCCGGCCACGCTTCCGGGCTGGATCGCGTTCACGAGAGTGAGACCGATGACGGCGGCGAAAGCAGTGGTGACGAGGAAGTAGCCGATGGTTTTGGCGCCGATGCGGCCGACGTTCGCGGTGCCGCCGAGGCGGGTGACGCCGAGGGCGAGCGACGCGAACACCAGCGGCACGATCGCGAGAAAGAGCAGGTTGAGGAACACGGCGCCGAACGGCCGCGCGAGGTATTTCACGATCCAATCGACTGGCGCCGCGGGAACGACGGCGTTGTCCACGAGGGCGAACGCGGTGCATCCCGCGGCCGCGCCGAGGATCAACCCGCCGAGGATCTTCGTGTGCGAGACGTTCGCTGAAGCCATTTGACCGCGGTGGGGTGGTGAGGGTGAGAGGTCGTGAATAGGGTATTCGCAACTCGGCCCGTTCACAACCTCATCGGCCCGCTCCATGTTCGAAATCATTATTCGAGGCGGTCGCGTCGTGGACGGCACGGGGTTGCCGTGGTTCCGCGCGGACGTCGGAATCGTCGGCGATCGCATCGCCGCGGTCGGGGCGCTGGGGGCGGCCACGGCGAGGACCACGATCGACGCCGCGGGGAAGGTCGTGTGTCCCGGGTTCGTCGACGCTCACGTTCATGGCGACCTCGCGCTGCTCGTCGATCCATATCACGAAGCCGCGGTGCGGCAGGGCGTCACCACGTATGTGAACGGGCAGGACGGCGTCGCGTTCGCCCCCGGCGGCGACACCACTCAGCAGTACATGCGCCGCTACACCGCCGGATTCAACGGGAACTTTCCCACGCCCGGCAAGACGTGGAACGGCGTGGCCGAGTATCTGAAGCTGTTCGATGCCCAGTGCGCGATCAACGCCTGCACGCTTATCCCGAACGGCAACGTTCGCATGGAGGCGATGGGACTCGAATCGCGGAAGCCGACCGCGGCCGAACTCGCGGTGATGAAGCGGCTCGTTCGCGAAGGCATGGAACAGGGCGCGGTCGGGCTCTCCAGCGGGCTCGACTACGTGCCGAGCATCTACGCGGACGAAGACGAACTCGCGGCTCTCTGCGAAGAGATCGCCCCGTACGGCGGCATCTACGTCACGCACATGCGCGGGTACAACCTGCAGAAGGCTCCGCCCGCGCTTCAGGAAGTGTTCAACATCGGCAAACGGGCCCGCTGCGGGGTCCACGTCTCGCACTTCAACTGCGTCGCCGAGCAGACCATCCCGCTGCTCGACGCCGCCCGGGCGGACGGCGTGGACGTCACCTTCGACCTCTACTGCTACCTGTACGGCAGCACGCTCGTCGTCATGCTCACGATGCCGACCGAGATTCTCGAGGGCGGGATCGACGCGACCCTCGCCCGCCTCGCGGATCCGGACGTGCGGAAGAAGTTGGAAGAACCCTTCGCCAACCCCCGCTTCCCCATCGAGACGATCCGCCTCGCCTCGCTCCCGAGCGACGAATACCGCCATCTCGAAGGGCTGGGCCTGGTCGAAGCCGCGAACGCCGCCGGGAAGACCCTCGTGGATTTCACCTGCGATCTGCTCGTCGCCACGAATCTCGCCGCGGGATGCGTCATCCGGCACTTCGCCCAGCGGCAGGAACACGACATTCCGGCGCTGATGAAGCATCCGCTCATGATGGGCGGCTCGGACGGCATCTACGTCGGCGGGAAGCCGCACCCGCGCGGCGCCGGCTGCTTCGCCCGCTACCTCGGGCACCACGTTCGCAACGGGGACTGGTCGATCGAGGAAGCCGTGATGAAGTGCGCGTACCACACGGCCCGCCGCTTCGGCCTGAAGGATCGCGGCCTCCTTCGCGAAGGCCTCGCCGCGGATGTGGTCGTGTTCGACCCGAACACGATCGCGGATCGCTCGACTTACGCCGAAGGCAAGACTTTGGCCGTCGGCGTCGAACACGTCGTGGTCAACGGCGTGCCGGTGTTGCTGGGTGGCGAGCGAACGAAGGCGTTACCCGGCCGCGGACTGAAGTTCCAACGTTGAGCCACGATGAAATGCAACACCGTCCGCGGAGGCCGCGGGCGGTGTCGGAGTCTTCACGTTTCGAGTCGCGTTCAGCGGCTGACGACCTTGTAGTCCACGGTGTCGCGGTCGCCGAGGGTCACGGTCTTGTGGAAGACCGCTTTGCCGTTGTCGCCTCCGAGGTAGAGGTGCCACTGGCCGGCGGCGAGTTTCGCGTCGAACTCGCCGGTCGCGTTCGCGTTGGCGTACACCTTCACGGCGGCGTCCGCGGCGTTCACGAACACAAGCTTCGCGTCCGCTTTCGGGGAGAGCAGATCCCGACCCACGACTTCCCCGCGAACCGTCACCGCGCTCGAACGCGAGGTCGTCTTGTCCGGGCGAATCTTCGGGGTGTTCGGGTTCGTGCGGGGGAAGGACGAGCCGGCGGCGCCCGGAACCGGCGTCGGCGGGATCATGTCGTCCTTCTTCTCGGGCAGCACGCTCGGCGGATTCTCGCGAATCTGCTGCACCTCGGGGGCGGACGGCGGAATCATCGCGGCCGCGCTCGGCGCCGGGCACGAGGGTTCCGGCGGGTAGTAGTAGCTCACCACCGGCTGGCGCACCGTCACCGGCTTGAGCGTGGTCACCGGCACCATCGAGCACCGTTCCACGTAGCTCGTCACCGAGTTGCACTTGGAGCGGAGGCGGTACGAGGTGCACGGCTGGCACACCTTCTGCGGGCAGCCCGTGCAAGGATCGTAGTACGTCGTGTACTTGTACTCGGTCACCGGCTCGTAGTAGTAGCTCGTGTAGTTCTTCGTCACCGGTTCGTAGTAGCTCTTGCGGACGTACTCCGTGACGGGCTGATAGTAGCAGCGCTGCACGTAGCTGATCTGCATCTGGGGTTGCGGGCAGGCTTGCGTCGGGCACGTCGGGCAGGCCTGCGGGGCGTAGTAGCTCGCCCGCGGCTTGTTGCACGAGTCGCAGCACACCTGGAACACGTTGTTCCAGGCGGCCGAGGCGGTTCCGGCCGAACCCATGACCCCGCAAGCGGCGAGCACGAGAGCGGCGGGCAGTCCAGTCAATCGCATCGGTGTCGTCTCCCGGTGGGGTTGCGCGATGGGGCCGTGGAATCGGTCCAACTCCACCCTAGATCGCGTTCGTGGGGCCTCAATCGGATTTCGCTCGCGGATTAACCGGAAAGCCTCGGCCGAGGCGTTACAGCCCGCAAGGTTTGCACATCTCGCATCTCTTCCCCAAGTTTCGGCGGTTCGGGCGATCCCCGAGGGGGCCCGGCTGGCTTTGTAAAAAGGATGCGCCGACGCGGGGCAACCTGCGGGCTTTCCGCGACTCGCGTCGCCACTTCACAAAAAATCCACTTGACACGACATCTGGCACCCGTTCCGCCCCCGCGGAATCGGATGAAGACGCACGACCGGAACAACCGATACATCCTGCCAGCGGGCACCCGCGAGAACCACGTACGGAGACGCCTTCATGACCGGCCAAGAGGTCCTGGTCCCACCGACGGAAACCGACTCGCTCCGCCAGCAACTCCTTCAGGCGCAGCGGCTCTCCAGCGTCGGCGAACTCGCTTCGAGCATCGCTCACGAGTTCAACAACATCCTCACCACGATCATCAACTCGGCCAAGCTCGGGATGCGGAACCCGAACGCCGAGGAGAAGCAGAAGGCGTTCGAGCGCGTCGTGAAGGCGGGCGCGCGCGCCGCGACCATCGCTGGCGGCATGCTCGGGTTCGCCCGCAAGAGCGCCGGCCATCGCGTGCAGTGCGATGTCGCCCGGCTCGTCGAGGAGGTCCTCGTTCTCACCGAGAAGGACCTTGGCAAGCACCGCATTCAGGTCGAGACCAAGATTCACGCCCGCCCCATCGTGTGGGCCGTGCCGGGGCAGATCGAACAAATCCTCGTGAACCTCGTGATCAACGCCAGACAGGCGATGCCGAATGGCGGCCGCCTGAAAATCGACGTGCGGGAGAACGAAGCCGCGGACCTGGCCGAGGTGCGAATCGCGGACACGGGCGTCGGCATTCCGCCGGACCAGTTGCGGAAGATCTTCGAGCCGTTCTTCACCACCAAGCAGCCGGACGAATACGGCCGCGGCGGCACCGGACTCGGGCTCTCGGTGTGCCGGCAGATCATCGAACAGCACCACGGCCGCATCCGCGTCGAAAGCGTGGTCGGCAAGGGAAGCACGTTCACGCTGAAACTGCCCCGCAAGCTCGAAGACGACGCCTGAACCCGACGTTGGGTGAGCATCTTGTAAGCGGGTAGTTTCGGGGTCAGTTCATGGACCAGAAGCCGGCCCATTGGTTGTCGGCGCTGCAGAAGACGGCCCGGAGATGACTCATGGCGTCGGCTCCGGATTCGCC
>Ga0169931_10011222_pt1 | contig 12654 bp, 7 predicted proteins | sample Kivu_15m_20L_FD_129675 | JGI IMG/M metagenome (GOLD analysis project Ga0169931, IMG submission 129675) | Freshwater microbial communities from Lake Kivu, Western Province, Rwanda to study Microbial Dark Matter (Phase II) - Kivu_15m_20L... | ecosystem: Environmental > Aquatic > Freshwater > Lake ...
CGCAGAGAACTTTCAGTCGATTCTGTGACACCCCGCCGACAGTATCAAGAGGGTGCCCAACCTTCCACCAGATGACGGCATGACGAGGTGGATGTGGTACTGGCACTTCGGAGACTCCGGCATATTCGTTCGGCTATCAAAGACGTGGGGCATGCAAAAGTTCGACGCACTACGTGACTCGTGGCTACCAATGGATGGCAACTACCTGCGCCGCGCTGCCGAAGACCCAAGTCTTGAGGAAGTCATGCCACTGACCAACCCCACTTAGCAAAGTCGAGCCCAACGGGTGAACGCCTGCTATTCACCACTCGCCTTGGCTTCTCTCTTCCTGAGCTTCCGCGGTGTTACATGTCCGGCGTCAACGAGGAAGTCCCGCCGGTCGTATTGGGCGGCAAGTTGTCGTTCGAGTTCCTTCGAATGTTCTTGGGTGTAAACCGTGCGATATTCGCGCAATGTGAAGGCTCGATCCCTGGTGGGCTTGGCTCCGATGTCTTTGCCGGACATGGATGTTCTCTCTCGCCGATGTTGGCCAATGCGGATGTCCAGCGGGTTGGCGGACTGGCCAACATAGACGTATCCCTTCTTGCGGCTGCCGTCGTTGTTGGTCATCTGCTTCTCCTTGCCGGTCGGGTCAAGGTCGAAGATGTACACCACGAATTCGTCCACCCAGGTGGACTCGACGTTGTTTACCGCGTGTCCCAGTCGGACTAGCAGTTCCTTGCATCGTTTGAGCTCTGCTCTGGCTTTAGCGCGGTCCGAATAGACCGAGCACCTGGGCGGGTTCGGGTGGAGGCGCACGTGATGACCGACAGCGAATGCACTGCCCGCGCCGCGTTGCAACTGTTCGAAGCGCACTTCGGGGCTGCTGGCTGAGAGTTCGACATAAAGATGGGGCTTTTCGTTCAGCCTTCTAGGGAACGTTCCATCGAGCTCGGTCACGACTACGTGGTACCGAAGTCTCGGCTTCCCAGTTACTTTCTCTCGTTTGTAATTTTCCTTACGTCTGTTCTCTACCATTTGAACGATGGTAGGTCGCCCAAGAGTCAAACCTCCGACTTCTAGAGTCTCTTTGCGAATACACAACGTCGTGATTTCTGGTACGGGCCAGAACTCAGAGTTAGACGCGTTGTGCGGAGCCCCAGAGCGGGTTGCACGTTGAGAACTGTTTAGTTGCCAAGCTGTAGCAGGCAACAGCATTTTGTGTCATGGATGAGTCTCGGTACTCGCAATAGCCAAAAGACTGGAATTAGTCTTCTCGATATGACTGCAGTCAAATGCCGCCTGCATCGGCTTGCCGAGCTAGCCCGTACCACAAACTGTTCTGCGTGGCTTTTGCTAAGCGACTACGACAACCGCACGTTTGCTGGCAATGACGGCTACAAAGATGAAGTTGATCGCTTGTATCGATGGGACAGCACGGTGCCGAATCATGCCGCGATAGCAGCTGGTGATATTGCCGTCATCTGGGACAAAAGGCAGCTTATTGGCATATCACGAATAGAGACAATCCTTACCGGACTAGAAACCAAGAATCGGTACCGCTGCCCCGCTTGTGCGTCGACCAAGATAAAGCGCCGTACCTCGAAGATACCCGACTACGCATGCGGAAACCCTTCGTGCAAAACAGAGTTTGATCTTCCAGCCGTCGAAGAGATCGGGGTCACAACATATCAAGCCGAATACGGCGAGTTATGGTGTCCGCTTCCAGGCCAGCTGAGTGCGACTCAATGCCGTCAACTCGCCACTCGACCAAAGTCACAACACAGCATGCGCCTTATCGATATGGGAAAACTTCTTTCATTGTTGCAGCAGATCAGATCTTGATTCACGGAATAAAGCCTTTCTCAAGAGCAGCTGTCATCATCTTAAAGCCTTGAGCAGCTTGTTTTGGCGAAGGTTGTTGCTTCTTGGGATCCGCGATCGCTTTACCAATTCCGTACGCAATCCCATTCTGAAACGGCGCGAGTACGCGAGTCTCTTTTCCCCAGCTAGCTAGCTTCATCCAAGTTTGAGCATCAAACTTTAAACAGAATTCAATAGCATCTCGTTCCTCGACTGACGCAAGCTGAACACCATGCGTTGGCGACGCTGCTCGGACCAGCTCGCCACGAGATTTCCTAAGCTCGGATTGGAGAGCTTTCGGTACTTTCCACTCAACTTCCCGAACTACGGTCCAACAATCAATCTTTTTGGTCCACTCTCCGATGTGTCGAGACCGCCCTCGCGGATTCATTATCTCGGCAAACACGAGCGAGCTGAGCTCAATGAATGCAGACTCGAGAGTCGACGATATTGCTTGCTTCCGCCAAATGTCTTCGAGATCGATCAGCATCTGTGTCTCAAGGCTCAACTTTGCGATGGTATAAGCAACCGTATTCACCTTGTAGCCGCCATAATTCTGCTGAGCGACGACGCGATCGCAAGACCTGAACAAGATGGCCTTTGCAACTAAGTTCTTGAAATACTCCTCGTCACAAGTAATCGGTCGCTCAGCTGCGCCCAAGGCAAAGTGCCTAAAATTCTTCTCCGCTCCCAACGAAACAAAGTGCGGCAGCTGGAGCCATGAATTTTCATACTTGGCTAGATCAGTCTTTGTGAACTTCTGACTAGCTGGGTACATCGCCTTGAACCGTCTCTGCTGAGCCGGCGATCCCGATCGTGCCAGCTCGTCCGCATACTGGCCTCGAGCTCGCTCATAAAACCAACGGGTTTGTTCTCGCACGCCGTCTGATGAGGGTGCCCATACCGTTCGTGAGAAGGATTCGAGGGCCACATGAAACGGGTCATTCGCAAAGAAATCTGCAGTCGTAACCTTGTTCTGCGTATTCGAATACTGCGATATGTAAGGAACCAGTTCGTCAATTACAGTCGCATCCACTACCGAGATCTTGGCTTGAACAGCAACTTTCGACAGGTCTGCATTATCCCTCTTGAAGGCCGACGCAAGAGATGCGGTTGTCTGACCGCCATTTACTACTTGGAGATCTTGAATCGACAATATTGACAAGTCGCCGTCCGCATCACGAGCAATTCTTACCGAGGATGCGGTTGCCGAGATTCCATTATTGAATGCCATGAATCGCTCTGGCTGGTTCAAAATTGTAGAGCGAATTCCCTTATTGACTGCCCCTTTTGTTTGCAGAAAGGCACGAACATTTCTCTCTAGAAGACGTGCGCCAAACTCAAGATACATCTGGGCAACAAACTCGCCTGGCAATACTGCAAGGTACACCGTGTGGTCTCTCTGCTCAGGACCACGCAGGCACGGCAAGGGTTTACCCAGTTTTGACACGACATCAATTGTGATTGGCTCACGCCGCAGGCCCGACGTCGCTAGTCGAAAAAGTCTTTCGACGTCCCAGATGTGAACACTTGCAACCTTCGATTGGACTTCAGTTGAGCTGTCTGTGTTCCCAGTGAAACGCCTATTTGTGACCACCACGAGTTTTACTGCGTCAAAATCCTCCCACGAGTCTTCGATGATGCGGGCCGCCGCAAATGCCTCATCAACTTCATCGAGTGAGCTCGCGAAGCCATTGAGAGATCTCTTCACGAATTCTCTCTGTCGCCCAAGTACCGAGTCGATATCAGATGCCGAAATTGACTCTACGGCATCGCTATCGCTCAAGATGAAAGAGTACAGAGAAAACACCACCTGCTCATCTTCAGCGTCGAGAGAATATCCAGAGATCTCAATTCCTTTTGCCTTCTTGTAAGACTTTTCGATCGACGTAACCTCACCGGCTTCAATCAGCATTTCTGCAACGAGGTCCACGAAGGCATCATGTCGGCTGAGAGGTGTCTCAGACTGTGATGCCGCGATCAAAACTTCCTGCAACATCGTCTCGTAAAAACCTTCGAGAGTTTGCATCATGTCAGATCTCCAAGAATGTCACTGAACGATTCGTTGATCTTCTCACGGAAAGACTCACACGCATCCAGCGAAAGATCGTAGGAGACGTTGCCGACTCCATCCGGCAGCTCTTCTCGTCTCAATGAAGGAAACTTCTCGGATACGACGAAGCTCTGACGACCAATAACGCTGTACTTGGTGCCCACGTAAAGCTCACGATGTACATCGTGATAGCCGGAGGCAATCAGCCTTCTCTCAAACTCTGTGCGAGAGACTCCAGCGAGGACTGCTCGAATGTTGGAGATCAGCTCGGGCAACGAGTCTCCAGAGCCATTCTGACGGACAACCAGCGAGTAAATGCACAATCTCAGAGTGGCGAGCCCGATAAGCGACAGTTGGCTCTCACTCGATATTCGAACTACCTCTGGGGCGTGACTGGCTACGGTTTTCACCTCCAAACCATGGCTGGAGTGAATGAAGTCAGTTGTGCTCGAGAAGGGTCCCTGCCAGGCGCTTATCACTTCCAGATGACTATTATTTTCCAACAGTTCCTTCAACATCATGAGCTCGCCAAAGAGCCCCTGTTGCTGAGGTCGCGAGAGTCCCTCACGAGCGGCAGGGCCCAACAGTCGACGCCATAACAGGTAGCGCGAATAAATGACGTCGAATCCGTCATCAGCGGCGCGAACCGTCAGGAGCTGAGATACGAGGTCACCACAAAAGGCCGTAAACACGCCCTCCGCATCGCCTGTCAACAACCTGAATCGAAGCTCTTTGCTTCCACCACTGTCAGAGTTAACGCATTCGAGCTTGACTACATGGCTCTGCTCAAGTGCCAAATCTCGAGCATGGTCGACAGAAACCTTCAATGCCAACTGTCGCTCACGGCTCGGAAGCAGCAGCACAGCAAAGACCTCGTGCCTTGAGCTTGGAAGCAACCTCCTCCGCAACTCCCCTGCTCTTTCATCGGCACCTCGCTCCAATTCATCCCAGAGGCTCTCTTCGATCATCACGAATCCTCCTCGAGATCATCCTCTAAATGCTCGAATCCTCGAACCTCATTCATGAATCTCTTGGTGACGACGTAATCCTCTGCTGGCGCCCCTTCAATCCTCGGGAAACTGACTGCAAACCCCACGAGAGGGCCCGGAGTAATTTCAACACTTGTCGGTATCTCGCGAAGCTGATCTTCGTACGTCTGCCAAGGAGACTCCACTAGGTAAAGCAGTAGCAACCCGCTATCAGGGTTGCGCACCTCTCTCACATGTAAGCCAGTCGGCATCGAAGGTTTTTTCTGATTGGCACCAGAGGACTCCCAAGCTGCAAGTGTCTTATCTAGCGCCTGTTGGTACTGACTTGAACTTAGGTCAATCGACTCGTCTGATGGACTGACAACGGTCTTCACGGTGTAGAGACCGTCCATGACTAGTCGCTTCAACGCCGCATCTGTCGGGGCGGATCTACCCCCGGACCCGGTTTGTTGTCTGGACGGCATTCGTCTTTCACTATGTCGCACTCGGCGCGATCCAATCAACGTTGATCGACGCTTGTCCTGGTTCGGATTGGCCAACATCACAGTCCAGCGAATCAGTTGCTGATTCGAGATTCTCCCCCGGATAAATCGTGCTATGAGTTGGCTGTTGACGCGATAGGCCGACTCTGGAGTTTCGATCTTGTCAAAAAACTCGGCTATGTAGTTCCCATCAACGTTTCGCCAGATGTGGTGGCTCATTTCTGTTAAGCGCGGTGGCTGAGAGCTGACGGGATCTTGAGTTTCAAGAGCAGAATCAAGTCCGAGAATGAAGTCATCAAGTGACTGAAGATTCGAGTTTGCACGCTTAACATCAGCGAAGATTGAGGTTGATGGCGACAACCCACCTGCGAAACCAATCTTGAGCTTAAATCCACTTCGCATTCGGTTGGGACTTGTGACAATCATTCCCTCAACAGAGTCCCGAACCTTAAGACCGTATTCCATAGGAGTCTTGCCAAGCTCACACATCGCGTCAAAGTCTCGATACATCTCGTTCGTAGCGGATGTAACTTGACCGTAAGCGTTCCAAAGCACCGTAGTCGTATACAAGCGACAGAGGTCCTCGTAGTTCGGCCGATATCCGAACCACCGCCCCATTTGTAAGAGGGTGTCGAACATTCTCGTTGTTCTCAGGTAATAGCTGACCGTTAGACCCTCGAGTGTGAGTCCACGCGACAGCTTGTTCCCTCCTATAGCGATGACATTGAAACCGTTAACTCGATTATCGAAGTAGTCGAGAACATCCTTGGCGTCGCCATTTATTGATCTGACGACAATCGGATCAACTGCGCCAAAAATGTGCGGCTCGATCTCACGCCAGTCGGCTAGGCGATTCCCCTCTCGGGACATAGCTTGAGAAGTTGGGACGAAATCCGACTCCCACATTTCCTTTAGTTCTTCGAGTAAGTCTGGCCCCCCAATGTCCCCATATTTGATTCGAACCTTTAGAAGTTCGAGTTCCTGATCGACTTTCATCCGAACTTGGCGTTGGACGTCATTGAATCGCGTGACATGAATAAGCATCGAATTGTGGGAGGCAATTTGACCGCGCTGAAGACGAGCTGCTCGCGCAAGCACAAACATGCGCATAGCTCGCTTAAGGCTGTCAGGGAGTTCGCCAATCTGGTGGTCACGCTTGTGCTTGTCTGGAATCCACGTTTCATGATCATCAACCACTCGATGCAAAGGCAGCTCGGACTCATCAGACTCCACTCCGAATAGCCGTCCGGGTCCGAAGTAGTTCGAGGGCGCTTTGAGCGTCTCGATGAAACTCCTCGGATGAAGATCTTCTCCCAGCTTCTCGTGGTCGCTCTCCGGATCAATGTAGATGTTCGCGAACGGTGTTGCGGTGTAACCGACATAGGCATTTCTTGAAAACTGAGATAAAAGAAGTCGAATCTCCCGATTCACAGCTGCTGGATCTTGGTCGGCTCTCTTGGTGTTTACTGAGGCGCTGTCGGCTTCGTCATCGATTACTAGCAACGTGTGGGCTTCGATCTTCCCATCTGGATTTACCGCGCACACACTTCCCAGCCACTCTCGGAGGTTCCTCAAAACGGTCACATTTTTCTTGACAACCGCGACCAAGGGCGAAAGCTCAGGCCGAAAACCAACATTGGTAGCCGACCGATTGAAATCGCCCGAGTCCAAACTTGTTGTGAGAGATGCAATAGGGAGGCTGGGCTGGCCGACAAGCGCTCCAGCCCCTAACGCATCCGGAGTTCTTCCTGATTGACCATCGGCAAGGCGCCGTCTCTGGGTGTCAAATCCAAGCAAACCTGCATCAACCCGAAGTTGCGTCTGCGAGCGCAAGTTGTTGTCCATCCCAGCAAGGACCACAACAACCCGATATCCGGCGTCAATCGCTCGACACATCAAGCCGATGTAATGACTGGTCTTTCCTGATTGGACCTGACCTGCTACGAGCCCACGCCTGCTCCAAGCCCCACTTCGCGAAGGATCTTCGAGCCGCGACAGCACCGCTCGAGTTGACTCATCCAGTCGGTGGAGAACTATTGACGGAAGATGCTCATTCTCTCTCAAGTGCCGGACGTATCGATTCCAAAAATTCCAAGCCAAATCCGACTTCTTACCTTCAAGCCAAGGGAGATGATCAATGTCGTCTACAAGCATTCCTGACATCGGTTGGAAGACGTTAAACCGCCCTTCGAGTTCTCTCACCAATCGGTCAAAGTCGATATCAGGACCCCCTCCATGAAGCTTCTTGACCAAGTCAACAATCTGACGCGTGTGCCCTCGCAACTGCTCGATCGTCGGATTTTGGGTTCCAATTGAGACAAGGACCATGTTCAGTGCTTGCTGAAACACCTCATCCTGCTTGCTACTCATTGACAACAAACAATTCTTCGACAACAGATGGGTAGTTGACGAACGGATCGATTGACAACATCAGACCCCTAATCTCGCTGCGTGACAGATGAGGCTGCAAAGCAAATCTCTCAAAGAGAATCCGAGCGCACTCGCGGACTTCATCGGGGATAGGCAAAGTGTCTGAAATCTCCGAGTCATTGTGAGATTGCTTCGTTACAACCTGAGAGATCGCGTCATTAGCGATACCGAGGAATGTCCGGACGAGTCGCCGATCTGGTAGCTCGAGCATCTGAGCCACCAAAGGGTGTGCTTCGTTAAATCGGGCAAAAGTCTCACCTCGCAACGTTCCAATCTCGACGATCGGAACGCGAGACTTCCCAGACGAAACTTGGCTTGGCCGAGAGACCCCCCTACTTCGGTACACCCTTCGCGACTTACCTCGCGCAAGTTCAGCCAGTCTCGCCAGGTCATCCTTGACTGTCTTGGGCGGCCTAAACCTCGTCTTATCGACAGTTAACTCCCAGTTTCGATCTAGATCAACAGGGACGTCTATCTCTATTCGAGCAAGGGATGTCTCCATTTCTTTGTGATGGCGACTATCAAGCCACAGTCCACCACATATGAGCCGATGCTTCCGATAGAGATAAAACCCTTGCGAATCGAAGAGCTGTTCAGAATAAATCTGTCGCTCTGTTGAGTTCAGGTTTGAGAGCATCTCGGGATGTGGAATTACATAACTTCGACATCTAATGACGACACCTGCGACTCGTATCTCCTCCATTGGAAGCTCTTGGCTCGCAGAGTGTTCCACGAAAGGTAGCCAAGGTTCGACCACATGGCTATTTATGGAGAGTCGCGGCCCATTTTTGCGACTTATCAATCTTCCAAAAACTCTTGCCAAGTGCGTAGAGAGTTCAACAATCGCTGACGAAATAACTTTTTGAATTTCATCTGACGAAAGATTGGCTTCATGAAGCTTCAGGGAACCGTCAAGCCGCTCCAAGACAACTACCGTGCCAGACTTTTCGAGCTGCGACTCAGCGAACTGCGTCGCATTGACCGATCCGACTTTTAGAGCAACCCAGTCATCACTCGTCCCAAGCTGATCCAGATCCCAAACACGCGTATTGACCTGACCGTTCAAACGTTTCGAAAACACGGAGACTCGCCTCGCCTGAGAAAATCCGGCCGACTTCAAGCCCATTCCGAATCGTCCTAGGTCGCTATCCAAGCGAACTCTTCGCGAACCACCACTACCGATTCTCATTGCCTCACGAAGCTCGTCTTCGTTCATTCCCGTTCCGTCATCAGCAACAGCGCAAAAGGTATCCAAGTCATCGGACCGGAGCGTGATCTCCACATTGCTTGACCCTGCCGATAATGAGTTGTCGATAATGTCAGCGATAGCAGATTCAAAGGAGTAGCCAATCGCCCGAATCGCTTCGATCGTGGCTTCGGGTCGTGGCGGTATTCGGTCCACATCCGACATCGCTCTAACCTCGTTTCTGTAACCCGCAAGACTTCTGGTAACCCATCTGCGTCCCTCCCATAAGTTAACCTGGCGGTGTGTCAAGGATCTTGAATAACGTACTCCGACTCGCAGACGAGACGAATCACGCAAGTCATTCCAGATGGTTCAGGAGAGTCTCGGAAGTTGCAAGCACCTATGGCTGTGCTGGCGACGATTCGGAGGTCGCCGATTCGGCCATAACGCACTATCTCATGGGAAGCCAAGACCCAATCCACTTGAAACGTGCTTTTGGTTCTCGCCGGGTACGACACCTCGCCCACGATTTAGCGGAACTCGTGGCCTGTGCACCGAGACCCGCAAGTCTTGAGCGCAATTCAAGTCGGCGACCATCAAGACAACTCTTCACATTCATTGACTTGTTCGCAGGAATAGGAGGATTTCATCTCGCTCTCTCTGCAGTTGGTGGCAAATGCGTTTTTGCTTCGGAAATCGATGGTGCCGCACGAGCCACGTACGCGATGAATTTCGGGATTCTTCCCTACGGAGATATCAGGTCATTCTCACGCGACCCGAGTGGACGGCCATGTCGTCCGGAGAGACTCCGCCAGCTAGTTCCGCGCGCTGACATCATCGCCGCTGGATTTCCGTGTCAACCATTTAGTCTCGCTGGAGTCTCTTCGAGAAAGTTCCACGGACTGCAACACGGCTTGAAGTGCCAAACACAAGGGACCTTGTTTGAGGACATTCTGATTCTCGCGCGCGCCTTGAAACCCAAGGCACTACTACTAGAGAATGTACGGAACCTAGCCTCGCATGATGGTGGCAAGACACTTCGCGTCATTCGCGAAGAGATTGAAGATGCGGGATACTCCATCTTTCCTCGCTGGAACCCAGACGATAAGCACTGGGCAATTATCGACTCAAACTCGGTAGTCGGCCAACGACGAAAACGGGTTTACTTGGTTTGCATTCGAAAGGATCTCGTGCAGGGAGCTCACCACAGGCTTAAGGAGTTTGTCTTTCCCAACTTCCCAGTTGAGCCTGGTCGCTATTCACTTCGGCAGACAATCGAGCGAGACACGATGCCGGACAAACAGAAGTTTCGAGAGTTTTCAATCTCGAAGAAACTTTATCGAAGCCATCTAAGTCGTGATCGTCGGCATCGTAGCAAGAACAATGGATTTGAGACGAATCTGATGAGAGATCTAGAAGTTCCTGCCCCAACCTTGGTCGCTCGCTATTACAAGGATGGTAAGGACTGCCTTATTCCGCACCCGAAGGCCCGCGTCGCTGGTGCACCTCCCCGAATGCTCACCCCAAAAGAGTGTGCCCTACTTCAGACCTTTCCAAACAACTTTTGGATCCATCCGCGTAAATCAGTCGCCTACAAACAATTTGGGAATGCGATAACCGTTGAGGTCGCAAAGCGAATCTCGCAAGAGCTGTCCAAGTTCATCTCAAACACGTAGCTCCCAGGCGATACCGATCCGTAGGTCCACAATTGAAGTTGGTCAGAGTCTTCTCCATTGTTTGCCGAGTTGAGAACATCCAAGAACTAGCTGGTGGCATGTAACTTCGAGCCAAACGGATCGCTCTCCCTTTCCAATAATGCTAAGTCTCTATTCAGACTTGGGCGATCTACTATCAGAGCTTCGCCTTAACTTAACCCCTCATCTACGAGGCCCTGAGGCCGCTTTCCAGTTCTGAAAGGACGCACAAATAGGATCAAAATGTGCTCGCATACGTTGCAACAAAGCAGCAGTTTCTTGCTGATGCGCCGACGATTGAGGACGAAGTCGAGGCTGCCGTCAAGGCAAAACTTGGTGTTCGGGTAAGCCCCGCCGAAAAAGCCGCTTGGCGAAATTCGCTTGGCAACGCGATGTCGCACTTGGCTCGTGATTCACGGATTCCGAACGATGCAGGAGTGGCTATTGAGTACCGCTTGAACGGTCGGCGATTTCGAATTGACTTCATGCTTTCGGGCAAAGACTCAGCAGGGCAAGAGTCATTGGTGATTGTTGAGTTGAAGCAGTGGAGTGACATACGGCCCTCAGAGCTTCGTGATCACGTGCGAACTTTCGTGGGTGGGGCCGTTCGCGACGAACATCACCCCTCGTATCAGGCTTGGAGCTACTCGAGCCACATGCAGTCGTACAACGAATACGTCTACTCCGCTGGGGTGAAGGTTGCAGCCTGCGCTTACCTACACAATTGTGACGACCCCTCAACTATCAAGGATGAGGTCTTTGGAGAGTGGACGACGAGCACTCCCGTTTTCATCAAGGGCGAACTCGAGCCTCTCGTGCAACACGTAGCGCAGTCAGTGGTATCCGGTGGTGGAGTTGAGTTGCTCACCCGAATCGACACATCGCCAATTCGGCCATCGAAACCGCTTGCAGACGCAGTGGGCAACATGCTGAACGGGCAAGCCGAGTTCGTCTTGGTCGATGAACAAAAGACCGTGCTCGAAAACATCGTCTCTGCGGCTACAAGGGCACAGGTCGACACCAAACAAGTGCTGATCATTCATGGTGGTCCAGGTACTGGCAAGTCGGTGATTGCGCTGAATGCACTGGCTCGACTGACATCGTTACGCAAGAACGTACGATACGTGACGCCGAACGCGGCGCCACGTGCCGTTTTCGAAGACAAGCTTCAGAGGATTCTCAGCCGACAAATGTTGACCGGACTCTTTTCCGGCTCAGGCTCATATACGACTGCCCCAAAGGACTCGTTTGACGTACTGATTGTCGACGAGGCACACCGTCTCAAGGCTCGTCACCAGTACTCGAAAGGGGGTGTTAACCAGATCAAGGAGATCATCGCTGCTGCACGGGCGAGCGTGTTCTTTATCGATGAAGCACAACAGGTGACGTGGAAGGACATTGGCGAAATCTCCGCAATCGAAGACTTCGCCAAGGCCGCAGGTGCGGAGGTAATGCACTTCGCGCTGCACTCACAGTTTCGCTGCGGTGGATCGGACGATTATCTGGTGTGGCTCGACAACACACTCGGCATCCGAAGTGACGACTCGAGCTACTTCTCACCCGATCGATACGACTTCCGAATCTTCGATAATCCGGCGGAAATTCACGACATCATCCGCGAAAAGAATCGCGACAGCAACAAGTCACGAATGGTCGCCGGATACTGCTGGAACTGGGTCAGCCGTAACGACAAGACACTGGCCGACCTCGCGTTTCCCGAGTTTCGCTATCAGGCCAACTGGAACCTGACTGAACACGGCAGTAAGTGGATTATCGAGCCAGATTCCGTTTCTGAAGTCGGCTGCATCCATACCTGCCAGGGACTCGAACTCGACTACGTGGGAGTAATCATTGGGCCCGACTTGGTGTTTCGTAATGGCGAGCTCACCACTGAACCCGCCGCTCGCGCTAAAACCGACAAATCACTGGCTGGCTACAAGAAAACGCTCAAGGAGGACCCCGTCGCAGCCACCGAGCG
>Ga0169931_10011223_pt1 | contig 12653 bp, 6 predicted proteins | sample Kivu_15m_20L_FD_129675 | JGI IMG/M metagenome (GOLD analysis project Ga0169931, IMG submission 129675) | Freshwater microbial communities from Lake Kivu, Western Province, Rwanda to study Microbial Dark Matter (Phase II) - Kivu_15m_20L... | ecosystem: Environmental > Aquatic > Freshwater > Lake ...
GGTAATACATCATTAATGGATGCAGCAAGACAGGGTTTTAAGGATATAGTTATAATATTGATAAAAGCGAAAGCAAATATAAATGTACAAGATAAAGATGGTTATAGGGCTTTAGATTATGCTATTTATTTTGGGCATAAGGAAATAGTAGGATTGTTAAAAAAAGAAGGGGCAAAATCAGGCTTTTCTAATAAAGAGATAAAGTAATTAAATTGTAGGTTAAATAAATGATATTAGATACACATGAAGCAGTAGAAAAAATGGTTGAAGCAGGAGCATCAAAGAAGATGGCATAGGCTATAGTGAAAACTCTTAACTCTTCAAATGATAATTTAGCTACTAAAGCTGATTTACTTCAAACAAAAACCGAATTAAAAGCTGAAATAAGTGAACTAAAATCGGAGCTAAAGGAAGATATGTTTGCTTTAAGAGGAGAAATCATAGAAATGAGAAACAATTTTAAATGGGTTATGGCATTGATATTTGTAATGTTGGGTTTGCTGGTAAAGATAGCATTTTTTGGTTAAGTATTGAGGTAAAGTTATGGACAAAGAGCAATGGTTAAGAGAGCGTAAGACGTATCTCGGCGGGAGTGAAATTGGTTGTATAGTTGGAGCTAACCCATATAGAACAGCACTTGACGTCTATTTGGATAAAACCTCGGAAGGAATAGTAGAAAATATTAGTGAGGCTGCATATTGGGGTAATACACTAGAAGCTGTTATAGCTGAAGAATATTCCAAACGCACGGCTTTTGATTTAGAAGTACCTACAGGATTAATTAGGCATAAAGAGCATCATTTCATAGGAGCAAATATTGACCGTTGGGCTAATGGTAGAGCTCATATATTAGAATGCAAGACTGCAAGTTTTACGAAAGCGCACGAGTGGGGTGAAGAAGGTACAAATCAAATACCGACTACATACCTATTTCAAGTTGCATATTATGCAGCAATTACGGGAGTAGAAAGAGTAGATATAGCGGTATTAATCGGCGGACAAGAATTCCGTATATATCAATATCTAAAGGATAAGGAGATGGAAGACAAGCTAATTCGGGCTGCCGTCCTATTCTGGAATAAGTATATATTAACAAAAATTCCTCCTGCTCCAAAAACAGATGCGGATACGTCTAAACTCTTCCCAAAGGGGAATGGTCTTGAGGTAAGAGCCGATGATACTATTTTGCAAAAGATAGACATGCTTCAAGATCTAAAGGCTAAAGAATATTTTGTGATAAAAGAAATGGAGGATTTGCAAATAGAGGTAAAAAATTATATGCAAGATGCAGAGCTACTAATAGATAATGCCGGTCATTTAAGAGCTACGTGGAAGAACAGAAAAGGTTCAAAACGTCTAGATACTAAGACTTTAGCAGAAGAGCATAACGAGATATACAAGCAATATTTGAAGGAAGGTGAAAGCTATCGAGTTTTTGCATTAAAGTAAATAAGGATACTAAAATACAAATTATAATAAACTATAAAAATATAGGGGGGTATATATGGGTCAATTAGTTAGAAATACCACGCAAGGAAGTTCAATAGAAGCAATGGATAAGTTGCTTAAATATTCAGAAATATTAGCAGAGTCCACGATAATACCGGCTCACTACAAAGGCAATAAGGGTGATATTTTCGTAGCAGTACAAACGGCATACAGAATGAACCTAGATCCGATGATGGTAATGCAAGGGACTTATGTTATACAGGGCAAATTGGGAATGACTAGCGCATTTGCCATATCATTAGCTAATAGTAGTGGTTTGTTTGTAGGTGGGATAAGATATAGAGTACAAAAACTCGGTGAAGACATAGAAGGTTCAGTTAGGTTTTATAATAATGGTACAGAAGAAAAGAAAAAAGTGCAATTTTGTAATATACAAGTTACTGCTTATACTAATTTAAAAAGCAATGGAGAAGAAATAAGTTATACTATCGGAATGAAAGAAGCGATATCCGAAGGGTGGACAACTAAAGCCGGGAATAAATATCAGAGTCTTCCTGAATTAATGCTGCGTTATAGAGCAGCTACTCTGTTAATTCGCACGCACACCCCTGAAGTTATCAACGGTATGCACATGACTGAGGAATTAGAGGATGTACAGAGCGCAAAAACTATAAGAACTGTAGAAAGTGAGTTAAGCAAAGAAACCAAAGCCGTAAACCTTTTGGACAGCTTTTTAGAAGGAGAAGAAACTATTAAGGATAGTGGTAGTATGAAAGATGCGAAGATTATAGAAGCTGTACCTACTATTACTGACAACGATAATTGTCTTATGTTACATGGACTAATTGCCCAGCATAACATTTCACAAGAGATAGTTTCAAAATGGTGTAATGCCGGTGGAGTTGCTACTTTAGAAGAATTAGATGAGCAAAAAGTACAATCTTGTATTGATTATATTATTAAGAGAAATCAAAATGAGATTGAACAAGCTCAGGAAATAGAAGTTTAAAGTTATGGCATTATTAGATACACATAAAATAGTAAAAGAATTTATTGCTGCAGGAATAAAGGAAGAGCATGCTGAGGTAATAATTACAGCCATGTCTCGGATAGATAACCAAGTAGCAAGTAAAGAGGATATTAGGGAACTCAAGCATGATATTGCTGAATTTAAATCAGAGATAAGAGAAGATGTTGCTTCTATTAAAAAAGAACTAGCAGATGTTAAAAATGAAGTATCAGATGTTAGAAAAGAAGTGTACTCGATAAAAAACGATATGATATGGACGAAAGGATTATTATTTTTAATATTAGCTTTAATTTTAAAGCAAATGTTGTTTTAACATATATTTTTTACTGGTGTATACGAGGAAGAAGATTTAGGCTTTTTAGATGAGTAGAAAAAATAGATACGCATGCAGTTATTGAGGAGTTAATAGCTTCTGGAGTTAAGAAAAAACAAGCTGAGATAATTACTAAGGCTATTAGCCAAGGCAACGATAATTTAGTAACTAATAAAGATTTACTGCTTACCGAAAGTAATCTGAATTTGTCAATCAGTAATATAGAAACTGAATTAAAGTGGCTTAAAGTTTTAATATTCTTAATTCTAGGTTTAGTTATCAGCTTGTGGTTCAAATAATTACCCACAATTTCTGTGAGTAGCTTTGTGGATTTGTTCAAGAAAACATAACAAATCCAACATATTTTGGCTCTGTCTAAAAAATAGGCGGAATTAACAATAAGTATATTAACGAGTCAGAAGTCTTAAGAGATTAAATCTTCTGGCAAAACGAAAAAGCTTTATTGCACTAGCGCTTAGCTGAGTCTAAAGAGGAAGTTAAGGTTATCTGCCTAGTAAATTTGTGTCTAACAAACTGCTTTGATAGATACTTACTTCAGTTCCGACTATAATTTGCAAAAAAAATTGATAAAAAGTCCTACAAAGAATGTGTCAAAAATATCTGATATTTAGCCTAGGGTGTTTAACTTTTTTGTATCCAATACCCTATCACCTTGCCTTGGGGATTAGGGGATAGGTAAATTTTAGCTCTGCACATTTATTAAGATGGATAGCATTTTAAAGAAAGATGTAACGTGAGATAGAAAAATAAACATATAAAATTTTGTTGAAAAATTACTTCGCTATTGTGTAGGATTTAATCTTTAGCATTAAATCACGAGTACTTAAGCTTATGAAAAATATAAAAGATATTTACGCTTCTGTTGTAAACTACTGGGCAATGGATAAGGTTTACGATAACAATCATTTGAATACCGGACTTAGCGGGGAGAAATCTAAGTTGATTAAGGCAGAGCAAGAACAAGTGATGCAATTAAATGAGCTATCTACAAAACAACAAGATTTTCACAATAGCGAGTCGATAATAGAAAAGATGATTAGCGAAAAAGAAGATCAGAACAAATTAAAATCAACTATTACGCAATATTTGGTCGATTATGAAGACAAGTCTGAAATAATGGCAAGTAATATCGATCAATTAATAGGAGACTTACTAGATTCAACAAATTAAACGAGAGGTTGTGTTATGAAAACTCGTGACTATTTAAAGAGCGTCTTATCGTCTTTAGAGTATGACTATAATCAGATGGAACAAAGATCTTTATTTCATCAAAATGAGTATAATAAAGCAAAGTCATATTATGATCAATGCGCACAATCACCTGATTTTCTTAATCACCCCGAGGTAATTAAAAGAAATAAACTACAAGCTATATTCGGTACAAGATACGCAAGTTCTCATGAAGAGGCTAGATTGAAGTTAATTAATCAAGGTTTTAGTTTAGATTTTCCCGGCTCAATAGTAAATAGAGCAAAAGCTCATTTGGATGAGTGTTATTTTAAGTATATTTATCCGGGTGATGTTGCCAAGAATGAAGTTCAACCTTTTCTCTCGTCAATACAAAACAAGGAAGCCGAGATTAATAGGATTCTGGCTAATGTTAAAGAAATTGAACCGATTATTCAGAAGCAAAATTATTTGAGTAAGCAGGTAAGTGACATTGCCCGTGAGAGCAATGAGCTAAAGATAAAAACTGAAAGCAATCAACAGACAATAAAAAACCTTAGTGACGAGATCAAGGAGTTTAAACTAGATGAATTTGTTGCCTCATATGATAATGACCAAAAAGCACATATTTTGTATAAAATTTGGGAATTAAAGGATAATGAATCTGTTAAACTTGTTGAATCTATAGTGAAGCAGGGTTTTAATCCGCATTACATAAACAATAAAGGTCAAAGTTTATTAGAATTAAGTATAGAACGAAATGATCTTAGTCTTTTTAAATTGCTACTAGATAATAATCTTGATTTCAATCATTGTTATGGTAAAAGCAGCGTTCTTGATTTGATAATGCAAAGCGGTAATAAAGATTTTATCGGCACTATGTTGGATTCGGGTAAGCATGACTTTAGCAAAGCCGTTATTTTGAGTGTATTAAAAGATGACGTTGATTATGTTAGTAAATTATTAGATATAGTAGCTGATTGGCAGAATATTGGGTATCACGGAGATAATTTACTGCAATTTGCAATAACAAGCGGTAAGTATGAAATTGCAGAGGCTATATTAAAGAAGGACGGATCTATTTTAAATGCTTTAAACAGCGACGGTTTGAGTGCTTTAGACGTCGCTATTATGAATCAAAATGAGCAAGGAATAAAACTATTAGAACAATACGGCGCTAATCCTAAGGACTCTTTACTGTTACATAAAGAACAAAATAACGTAGAGCCGATGACAAAGGTTCTAGCAGGATGTAGTAAAGAATATGCCGAGTTTATAATAAAAGGCTTAATGGTAATGGGCGCTACTAATTTCCTAGCTAATATAATAGTGCAATATAATGAATTACTGAACTTTGTGGATGCTCAAAATAACAACTTATTACATTTAAGTTGTAATCACGGTTATCATGAATTAGCGCAAAAGTTGTTAAGCCATGATTTATCTTTGCTTAATAAGCAAAACCACTTAGGAGAAACCCCACTACATCTTGCGATTAAAAATAAAAATATGGAAGAAGCTAAACAAGAGCAGCTTTTATCAGTTCTATTAAGCCATAAACCGGACATTTATATTAAAGATTCTACTCAATTTTCTTCTTACGACCTTTCTTTAGATAATCCTTCGATACTGGCTCAGTTCTTTGAGCAAGAGAGGACAATAATTGGCGCAGAAAGTGACTCAAATGACTAGTCTATAGGAGCATACACTATGTTTGAATATTGGGTAAATTCAGAAGTAGGAGTACTAGAGCTGGATTTACCTCAAAAGCTCGATGATATATTAATCCATAATGATCCTTATAATCCGTGTGATTTAATTTATTTAATATTGAAACCGGCAAAGAAAGATTTACTGTATTGGAAGAGTAAAACAAGTTTGTCCGGTCCTAAGGCAAGTCTGATTTTACTGATAAATAGCGATATAGAAGTTTATAATAGTGATTTCTCTAGCTTTGATAAGGTTTTAGTCAGTGATAATAAATACCATAGGGACGGTAAGAATTTTCTAGTTGTAGAGAAAGATAGTTATAAAGGTAATATTGTTACTTTTAAAAGCTGCCAAGCTAATAGTGCTTATTTTTTATGTAAAGCCTTAAACTGGTTTCAAGGGCAAATTAAAAATGATTTATATGTAGAATTGCATGGGCAAGACACTTCCCTAGACTTACAAGGAGCGCCTGGTAAAAAGTTAACGATCGGTAATATGTTATTATCTGAAACTATAAAACCGGATAATATAAATCTAAAACATTTATCAGTAAAAAATAACCTTATTTGCTACGCTAATAACTCCCTGTCGGTAGATAACGTATCTAGTGGAGAGGGTAATACATTATTTCAAGCCGATGTGATAGAGAGATTGAGCGACTTTAGCGGCGCAGGTCGTGAGCTTATCATTAAAGCTAGTATGGCTACTCTAAGCAATTTTATTATGCCGATCGGTAGAATATATATAGACGTAAATAGTTTTTTAGATTTTAAAGCTGACGGCAAAGGTGCGTTTCAAGGTGTAGATCTATATATTGATGTTACTAAAAATATAGATGAGAAAGCTATTAAACTCCCTTATAAACCTGCAAGATTTGATAAAATATTTATCAAAGGGGCAAATATCTTACAGATACCCGGTTCTTTAGTAGCGGAATCGATAGAATTAACCGATTGCTTAAAAGTTAGATTGGGTAATAGTAGTATCGGACATTTAAAATACGATGTTAGTTTACCTAAATACGGTAGTTTAAATTTTGATGCTTCAAGTAAAGAGATAGCAGCAATCGGGAGCTTATGGTCTATAGGTCATAATCAGATTAATTTTTACGGATCTGCGGAAGTTTTTGATTTTGATAGTGCCGGTCGGTGTAATGTTAGTATTTATAGTAATTTTAAAGGTGATATCTTAAAACTTAATTTAGATATTGATCCGCAAACAATGCCTTTAGTATCAAATGTTGACGGTTTCTGGGGGTTGTCTGTTTATAATGAAGGAAATAAAGAAGTTAAAATCAATACGATATTAGCTAAAAGCAATAACTTTAAAATCAAAGGAGCGGTTACTTTCGGGAAGGTAATATGTCAACCGGTAGACAAGTATTATAATCTATTAGAAGTAGATGCTAATCATATCGGTAGAACTAGTATAGGTAGTTTTTTTGCCGGTTTTGATCATGAAATAGTAATAGATAAAAACACCGGTAGAATCAGTTTAGTGCAATCAATGAGCAGGGCACTAGAAGGAAGTCAGATAATAGCCGGCTTAAATTGTAAATTAAATGATTACCTAGTTATTAGAGCTGGTAGCGGCTTGAGTTTTCAAGGCGGTATAGAAGTAATAGACGGTGATATTGATTTATTTACCTTATTCGGTCGACTCTCGGCAAGAGGATCGTTAACGGCTAAAAATAAAATTCAATTAGTTGCTTTAGAAGGCGAGATAGATCTTACTGCCGAATTAAATGCAAAAAGTATCGTTACTTATGCTAAAACAGGTCAATACGTCAATGATTCTATTATCAATGCCGATCTGTTTTTAGCGGAAGTCGTAGGCAATTACATTCAACTTAATTCCGAGCTGAGTGCAAATAAAATAAAAATAGTAAGCCGTAACTCAGATGTGATGTTATTAGCCTCGCAATTATATACCAATGATCTTGAACTAGAGGCTAATAAGCAATTACGTCTAAAAAACAATGAGTTACAGGCTAATTCTGCATTATTTAGCGGTAAAGAAATTCTGGTTGATAGAGATAATATATTGGGAAATAGTCTTTTTAGAGCTTCTGATAGAATCGGCCTAGTCGGTAATAATTTAGAGGGAGAACGTATAGCATATCACGCAGAAGATATAGATATTATGCAATCTAACCTACATGCTTTAGAAATCGAGACGGAAAGTAGAAATACTCAAATTACGGGGAGTCGGTTAATCGGCTCGCAGAAACATAAGACCGACAAGGAGTTATTAATAGAGCGATCCGAAATAATGGGAGAGCTAATTCAAAATAGTAGCCGAGATACGCTAAAAATAGATAGCTCAGTAATAGTAGGTAACATGTTATTACAAGGGTCTAAAAATAACTTGGAAGTTAAGGACTCTAGATTATCGGGTAATTATATTACTAACGTTTCCGGCGGTAATATGAAAATCGATTCTAGTCGGGTGCTAGCAGATCAAGCCTTATATTTTAAGGCCGTATCTCAATATCTAGCGGTTAATAGCGACTTATCATTGCTACAATATCCTTACCAATTATTTACCGATAATTTCGGTGCAATCGATAGTTTAGGTAATCCCGTTATTAGATGCGGTATTGCTAATCAAGGTAATGAAATACTCGGGCTGGTGAATTTAGGTAGTTATGGATCGGATGAATTAGCGACTTTACAATATAATGTTATTGATAGCAGTAATATTCCATTGGAAGTATTTAACGAAATTAGTAGAGAAAGTCCTAAAGGTGTTTTTATTGATGCGCATAGCGGGGTAATTATGGGCAGTAGTTTAAATGCTACCGAGCACCGGGTGATGATTAAAACGGTCAAAGGAATAGAATTATTACCTTTGGGGGTTTATAATGCCGCTATGTTCGGCGGGGGTGTAAATTCTTCCGGGATTAATTATGCGATTACTAAGATAGAAGCGGGATTAATTAGTTTAGAGGGTGGAGAAATTGTTAAACTGGTCGGTGCACTGCTAAAAAGTAATGATGGGTATATTAAGGCTGATTACCTTATTAATGAATCCAACATAGGTGAAGTCGTTGCTAAGCAAAAGGTGTTTTCAAAATTAAAGCCTTGGTTAAATAATCCGCGTACATATGACCTTATTATAAATAAGCAGGTAGTACCTAGCAAATTAGAGTTTAGCGAGATTACCAAGATCGATTTAGGTAAGGGGAAAATAGATATATTATATCCTTATAGTAGTAAAGAGGTATTTTTGACGCAAAGAGAAGGTGATGTTTTATTAGATAGAGATCTTGACGTTTCTAATTATGAAGTAATGGCTATTAACGCTGAGCAAGGTAGTATTTTGTTTGGTTTGCCTAAATTAGAAGAACAAGTCATACCGAGAATATTTAAATTATTTGGACTAAATACGTCTAATAAGATAACAGAGACTCACTCTACACATAATAATATCAACATTAAGGCACAGACTTTACTATTAGATGTGGGTGGTGACGTAGATATTCACGGTAGTTTTACGGGTAGTAGTTTAGAGGTAAAAGCCAAAGGTAAATTTAAAATTAGTTCCGATACGCATAATTTCGGCAAGACATTAAAGCAATCGGTTGTTAGAAGCGATAATTTATACGTAGTTGCCGATGATATAGAAATGAACGGCGCACTCTTTACAATTAAGAATCACTTAAAATTAGTTAGTGATAATAATATAAGAGTTCTTCCTGTTGAGTTATTAAGTCATTACCATGAATGTAGCGGCAAAACTACCGTTAAAGAAGATGCGTTGCGTCAGGTAGTTTCTAGAATCAATGCCGGCACTTTAAATATTGATGCCGGTAAGGTAGTTGAGTTTGTTTCTACTTTAATCGAAGTAGAAAATCTTGATATAAAAGCCGAAGATCTTAAAATCTCAGCGGCAAAGGAAATCTTTACAAAGCAAGTTGAATTCCAAGGAGCAAAGAAGTGGTACGGCGGTAAAGGTTCTTATTCTAGGAGCTTTGATCATTATGAAACCGTTCAACCTACCGTTATTAATGCAAAGAATCAGCGAATCATTATTGATAACCAAGCAACCATGGAAGCGGCTCAAATTTTTGTTGAAGAAGAAATATTGTTTAAAGCTGGTAAGGGCATAGTAATTAAAGACGGTTATAATATACATTTGCATGATTATCATGCAAAACAATATAGTCTGCTCTCGTTTAATCAAGGTTCAATGAAGATTAATAGCAATAAAACCTTCAAAGATTTCTTTAATAAGCATGATTCCGTACCGACGATTATAGTAGCAGGGGGGTACTTTTACGGAATAAGTGAAGGTCAAATGCAGATATTAGGTAGCAAGATTATCGGTAAAGATATTCATATAGTAGCACCGAAAGGACTTAAGTTAGAAGCTTCCCGATATATCGATACCGCGGTTAATTTTATTCATGAGAGTGGTTTTAAATTAGGTTATTACAACAAAGGTAATTCTGAGGTTGGATTATCGGCAAGCAGCTTTGTAACTAGTGACAAGTTAGAATTGGCGAAGCATCATATAAATGAATCGATGCTGTTAGCCCATGACTCGTTAAGTATAATTGTTAAGGACGGAACGTTTGAACAAATATCGTCAAGAATGCACGGTAAAATAATAAGGGTTGAAGCTTTAAACTGGGAAGCTAAAACTTACGATCACAAGGTTATATCTAATCATGTTAATCAAGAAATTGAGACCGGTATCAAGTTATGTGTCAAACAAAACGTAACGCAGGTATTTGATAAAATAAAAAGTTTAGTGAGCAAAAAAGGTAATCATGTAGTTGATAATGCCGATCGCTTATTCAAGGCTTACGATACTTACAAGTCGCTTGCTATGTTACCGGAAAATGCTACGAGTAGCGGTTTATACGCGTATCTAGACGGGAAAGAAGTGAGCGAGAATCGCTCTTCATCAATAGCAGTCGATAATATCATTAACGGTGAAGATATTATTGCTAAAATAGAAAACGACATTCGGTTTAAGGGTGTTAGGATGACTACCGAGGACATAGATATCGAAGCCCGTGATTTTGAGTGGCAAACAAGCGATGATAAACATGAATACCAATATAATTTAGGTAATGTCGGGTTAGAAATAGATTTATTGAAGAAAGGCTTGGGCAGTAATTTACAGAGTTCAAATAGAAATATAGAATCCGAAACAATTATCCATCATCAAAATTACCTTAAAGCTAGCGGTAATTTAAAACTTACTCTATCGGGCACCGGGAGATTTATAGGTTGCAGTCTCGAAGGTACAAATGTTGATATTAAAGCAAATAGTCTAATTCTTAGTTCTGTTCAAGATATTATATCCGAAAAGCTTAGGGGGGCTAATTTCCATATCGGTTATAGCTTGGATTTTGCTAGTAATCAATTCGGCGGAGGTTTTGAAAGCGGGTTTAAAAAGTCAGGATGGAGTCAGCAACTAGGTAAGATAATCGGCTCGAATCTAGTGAATATAATAGTTAAGGATAGTTTGGAATTGGCCGGAGGTATTATTGCCAATGCCGAAGAAGATAAATACGGCAATATTAGTGATAAGGGTAACTTAAGTATTAATTGCGGTCGGATGATTGTTAAGACTATACATGATTATGACGATGGGGTGACTTTGGGTATAGGGACTAGTTTCCAGCTGAACAATACTGAAAAAGGTAATGTCGCATCATTTTCTCATATGCCGCTAAAAGTTGAATACAAAGATAATCAACGTCAGTTATTCGGTACGATCGGTTCAGGTAATATTATTAGCGGCGTTATAGAAGGAGATTCTCTAAATCGTGATATATCTAAAACCGAGCAAATTACTAAAGAAGATAGTTTTGCTTTTGATTCGGTGATTCATAAGGAAATATTCGGCAATAGTAAGCAAGAACCGGAGCAAGTACCTTTTAAAAAGGTATATCGTAGTTTAGTACAAGAAGACAGTGTCAAGCAAAAGCTAGGCAACTATATTACCGATGTAGTCGGTAATGTTAAGGATAGCGGTAAAAGTTTTGTACTCGGTGGAGCAAAATTAGTTAATATGTTCGGCGGTAAAATAGATCAAGAGCGTTTAGATGAAAAGTTACATGAAATAATAGGCAAAGATCCGCATACTGGTATTGATATCAAAGAGCGTGAGCGTCATTTGATTAAAATCCAACAAGAGATCGATAAATTAGCAGAAACTGAAAATTTAGATTATCACAAAGATGAAGATAAAGAACACGCCTATAATAAAATAGTTTATACGGAATTATTTAATCAATTAAATCAACAAATAGATAAGATTGAAGATAAAAAGACTCAATCTTTGCTCAGAGCTACGAATCATATTTTAAACAATGAATATTTAAAAGAGTTAAAAGCTGCTAGACAAGAGAATAGGGCAATTAAGGATGTTGATCAGTTTGTAAAAGAAGTTTTAACGGTTCAGTTATGTCAACCTCAGTTTGCAAATGCTAAAGAAATAGTGTGGCACTCGTTAGAGAGCGCAAAAATAATGTTAGATGCTTTAGTAGATTTAACAATGCAAGGATACTCAGGAATTAGTGCCGGTGAGAACACTGCTAGTAATCTGAAGGCGCATGATGAGCGTGATGAAGGCGATGAGTCTAGTGACGATGAGGATGGCCAGCTGTTACCTATAGATAAAAGACCGCAGAAACCTATAAAACAAAATGAAGCTAAAAGTTTTAAACCGATAACGGACATATCTCCTGATTATATCGCTCTATCTAATTTATTATCAAAGTTTGAGTTAGATGAGGATCATGAAATAAGTATTATGCTAAAAGCTATGCGTAAAAACCAATCTATACCTATTTATGATAGTTCTAATAAAAGTGGGGTAAAGAGTAATAACATAGGAGAATTTAGTTTTATTGACTCTGCAAACGCATCAGGTATAGGAGGAATAAATACGGTGACGAGTTACGTGATTACTGCTCAGGATATAGTCTTAGGATTAGGTATGCGA
>Ga0169931_10011224_pt1 | contig 12653 bp, 11 predicted proteins | sample Kivu_15m_20L_FD_129675 | JGI IMG/M metagenome (GOLD analysis project Ga0169931, IMG submission 129675) | Freshwater microbial communities from Lake Kivu, Western Province, Rwanda to study Microbial Dark Matter (Phase II) - Kivu_15m_20L... | ecosystem: Environmental > Aquatic > Freshwater > Lake...
GACTGTGTTCCTGACTGTGTTCCTGACTGTGTTCCCGACCGGTTCATGACGGGATCAACGTTCCATCCGCATGTCGTCAGCGCTTCGTCTTCGGCGCACGGGTCGGGCGGATGTCGACGGTATCGGCGGTGATGCCGTCGGCACGCAACTTGAACTTCTGGATCCGCTGCGACGGGGTCTTCGGCAGTTCGTCGACGACGCGCACGAATGCCGGCACGGCAAAGCGCGGCATCGTCGCGTCGCAAAATGCCCGGAACTCGGCAGGGTCGATCGTTGCACCCTGCTCGACGACGACCGCGACCATCACCTCTTCCTCACCGATGTCGGACGGCACGGCGTAGGCGGCCGACTCGCGCACCGACGGATGGGCGTTGACCGAGCGTTCCACTTCGAAACTCGAGATGTTCTCACCGCGACGACGGATGCAGTCCTTGATCCGGTCGACGAACACGAGATACCCCTCGTCGTCAAGGTAGCCGCGATCACCGGTATGGAACCACAGGTCGCGGAACGCATCGATCGTCGCATCGGGTCGACTCCAGTACCCCGCGAACAATCCCATTGGTGTCGCGGGCCGTGCGCAGATTTCTCCCGGCGAGCCCGCGGGCTGGGCCGCTCCGGTATCGGGATCCTGGATCTGGATCTCGAGATGCGGACAGATGCGGCCCATCGTTCCGCGCTTCACCTTGCCCGGTGACGGCGCACTCGCCGGACCGAGTTCGGTCGAGCCGTAGACCTCGAGCAGCTCGAGTCCGAAGCGCTTCTCGAAACTGTCGATGATCCCCGGCGGTGCCGCGGCGCCGAAGGCGACGCGAACGTCGTTGCGCGCGTCGAGCTCGGATGGCGCCTCGGCGTGGAGCAGATGAATGACCGAACCCATGTATGCAAAGAAGGTGGCTCCCGATGAGCGCACTTCGTCCCAGAACTTGCTCAGCGAAAAGCCGTTGCGCAGCACGACACTTGCGCCGGCCCACAACGACGACGTGACGACGGCCGAGCGGGCCGTGACGTGAAAGAGCGGGAACATCGAGTACGCCACGTCGCGCGCGGTGAGATCGAGAATGTCGATCCATGCGTACGCGTTCCACAGCGCGGTGCGATGCGGAAGGATCGCGCCCTTCGACGGACCCGTCGTTCCCGAGGTGTACATGACGTAGGCGATGTCGCGTTGCTCGCGACGCACCGGACCGAGGGGGTCGCCGGCGGCAATGTCGAGGAAACGGTGCGCACCTCGTACCGCCGGCTGACCACCGACCGGCGAATCGAGAGACGAGTCGACGATGATGACGTGACGCAAGGTCGGCACCTGCAGCGCTGCGACGCGCTCAACGAATCGCGCATCGATGACGACGGCGACCGCACCGGATTCGGCGAGCACGTGGCGCAGGTACTCGCCCACGAAGTCGTTGTTGATCGGCACGTCGATTGCCCCGGCCCACACGATTCCGAACCAAGCAGTGAGATATTCGGGGACCGGCGGAAGCATCGTCGCGACGCGGTCACCGGGCTGCACTCCGAGTCGGCGCAGTCCGTCGGCGAAGCGCGCCGCACGATCGGCGAGATCTGCATAGGTGATGTCGTCACCCTCGGCGCGCACGGCGACTACGCCCGGGAACTTCTCGGCGCGATCGAGCAGCATGCTCGACACCACCCACTCCCCGGCGTACTGCTCGGGGGGCACCGGGCGTGCTGATGGCTGCGCGTTCATCGGCGAATTCAGTCGCGCTGGAAGCGGGTGACGCGTGCGTCGGTGTAATCGTCGGGCAGATCGGAGATGTGCCACACCTGCGTGCCCCACCAGCGCCATTCGCCGGCAAGAACGGCCTCGGGCGTGCACACGGGATGCGGCTCGTACCAGTCGAGATCGCTCTGCACGACCTGGATGAGGCAGCCGAACGCCGACTTCGGTCGCAGGAAGGTTTCCAACCAATGCGAGTCGTCGAGCTTCGTGTCGACTGTCTCGAATCCCTTCGCCTTCAGGTCGGTGATCGTCGCCTGGATGTCGTCGACGAAGATCGTCGCATGATGGAAGCCCTCGCCGCGGTCGTCGAGGTACTTCGCCAGGTACGAATCGTCGTACAACGGCGAGAGGAATTCGACCTTCACCTTTGTCGGCAGTTTGAAGACCATCGAGCGGATGCCGATTTGCATATTGTCGCCACCGAACACGAACTGTGCCCCGAAGACGTCGCGGAACAGTTCGATCGCGCGGCGGGGATCGCGCACCGCAATGCCGACGTGATCCCAGTGGTGAATCTTCGGATCGACGATCGGATTCGGTGGCAGGTGCGACGGTGCACCCTTCTTCGGATCGGTGCGCCAACCCATCGCTTACTCCTCCTTCTTCGTGGCCGTGAACCCGTACGGACGGTACGCGCCGTACAACATGTGCTCGACGTGGGCCATGCCCGTGCCCCCCGCACCGCTCATCGTGCATGCAAACTCGGTGCCGCCGAGGCGTCGCTGTTCGGGAACGTGCACCGGACCGAGCGCCCGGGCCGGGTCGCTCGTGGCGAAACGATCCGACTCGCGCACATCGGTGCCGCGGTACACGCCGGGTTGACCGAGGTCCGACCAGCCGCGCGTGTATCCGAAGCCCTGCGGGTGCGCCGGGTCGCACACGACCTCGATGGCGTACGTGCGCGAACCACCGTCGTGCGTGTGCACCTCGAACTCGCCGCCGGAGAGGCGTCGCGTGCCGGCGTGGTAGCGCAGCGAGTGCTTCACGGCGACGATGCCGAGGGCTCCTCCGTCGCGCAGGTCGATGCGGCCCTCGCAGTCGAGCACGTTGCCGTCGGCATCTTCGTGCAGGTGGAAGAAACCCGAATGGTCACCCACCTCGAACGGCACCCACAGTCGCATGGCGCGCAGATCGCGGTCGTCGCCCGTATCGATCCCACCGTGCGGCACGTGCGGACCCATCGTCGAGCGCAGTCCCCACGAATGGTCGCGCGCACCGAACCACCGATCGAGCCGGGTCGTCACACCGTCAATGACGAGGGTGCCGCTCGCACGACACGGCTGGGTGTAGCGGAACACGTCGTTGATGACGCGACCGAAACGAATCTGACGGTGGCGCGACTCGACGAACGGCTCACCGACCGATTCGAACTCGAGATCGAATCGGAAGTCGACGTCACTCGAGGCGAGCACGACTCTCTGGCGGCGCATGGGCTCGACGATCTCGACACTCAGTCCGCCGACTTCGAGAACGTCGCGGTGCGGCAACAGTGCACGGCTCACCCGCTGGTTGCGCTGTTCACCTGCGGTGACGACCCCGGCGTAGCCGTCCATGACGTTGTTGTTCGGATGCAGTCGCAAACCGGTGAATACGTGCACGCCCGGTGCGTACGCGGCGAAGTAGTAACCGTCGTTGAAGTGCGAGTCGGACGTGTCGGGAACACCGAACGACTCGATGGTCTGATGGAACGGCAGATCGTCCCACCGCGACAACCCCGACGCAAACGTCATGTCCTGTCGACCCCCGTCGATGTGCATGCCGTCGCGAATCGGACGGCGAATTGACCTGAGGGTAAGTTAGACGACGAGACCCCATGATTTCCCAGCGCGACGACTTTCCGCACGAGCCCCACCAGTGGGCGCTCATGACGTGGAAGGAAAACTGGTGCTTCACCGGCGTCGACGTCACCGCCGGGGTCGGGTTCGTCTTCCACGTGTCGCTGCGGCCGCAGTTCGGCGAGGGGATCTTCTCCGCGAAACTCGACGGCACGCTCGACGGTGAACGAATCCGCGTGAAGTCCGTCGAGCGGCACCCGATCGGGCGCAACCCCGCGGACCTCGGTGCCGTCGCGAGCACAGCGATGCGCCTCGACATTCTCGAGCCCCACCGCCGATTCCGACTGTCCTACGACGGTGACGCGGGCTCGCTCGTCGTCGACTACGAGGGTCGCTTCGCACCGTTCGATTTCGCCGACGGTGCCATGGCACCGGGGGCGTCGACGCTCGGCGACGTCGGGCGTCACGTGTTTCCCTTCCATCACTACGAGCAGGGAGTGACGTTCACGGCGACGTTCGTTCCCGCGACGGGGGCGCATGCCGGGCGCACCATCACACTGAGCGGTGTCGGCAACCGAGACCACTCGTGGGGATGGCGCGACGACTTCGGCTTCCGCTTGCACCACTGGGTGTGCGCCAACTTCGCCGACCGCTTCGTTCAGGGATCGGCGATGCGCGAGCGCAGCTACGACGGTCTGAAGCACGGTGGGTTCGTCGGCACGCGCGGCGGCAACGTCCCCGTCATGCACGTCGATACGTCGAATGCGTACTGGGAGTCCCCGGCGAACGAACCGCTGCCCCCGCTCGATCGTCCCGTCACCTACCGATTGCGCGATGCTCGCGGCGGGGAACACGTCATCACCGCACTCCTCGACAAGGCGGTGGCGCGCAACTTCCTCAACGCACGCAAGGAGGACGGCAGCGCGGTGTACGAGGACTGCCAAATGTTTTGCGAGTACCGCGACGAGCGAACCGGCGAAATCGGTGCCGGCATCCTCGAGGTCGGCAAGATCCTCGAGCGACCCGACGCGGTCGCGTTGACGCGTCGCGGGTGACGACCATGGCGGGTGCGACCGGCGAGTTGTCCGCGCAACTGCAACGTTGGTGCGTGACCCGACTCGGCGCTGCACCCGACTCGCACGTCGACGACCTCGTTCGCCACGCCGAGGGATGGTCGTGGCACACATACACGTTCACCTTGCGCGACGGCTCGTCGTCGCGCGGCATCGCGATCCGTCGCCAACCCGAGGACGGACTGCTCGCGCCGTACGACATCGACGCGCAATACCGCCTGCACGACGCGCTGGAAAAGCGCACTTCGGTACCGATTCCCGCGCTCATCGCCATCGAACACGACACCGCAGTGCTCGGCATGCCCTTCTACGCGATGGCGCGCATCACGGGTCGGGTGCCCGTGCAGTGGAAGCCGAAGGATTCCGACGTGTTCCCCACCGATGCCGCACGACGCTCACTGGGCGAACAATTCGTCGCGATCCTCGCCTCAATCCATGCAACCGACACCGAACCGCTGCGCTTTCTTCCCGGGGCCGACGATCCGCAACGCGCAACGCTCGCCCAACTTGCGCGCTGGCGCGACATGTACGAGTCGTCGGCACTCGTGCAAGAACCGTTGCTCCGCTACGCATTTGGATGGCTCGCCGACAACGTGCCGCCACCGGTACGCATCGGTTTGTGCCACGGCGACTACCGCATCGGAAACTTCATCGTCGACAACGAACGGATCGTCACGATCCTCGACTGGGAGCTCGCCCACATCGGTGACGTCGCGGCCGACGTTGCGTGGGCCGCACTTCCCCTCTTTCGTGGTCGCTCGCCGCTGTATTCACACCTGCTCGCGCACGACGAGTTTCTCGACGTCTACGGGCGAAACGGCGGTCCGCTGATCGGCCCCGAGGCGTTCACGTACTGGACGATCTTCAACCTCGTGAAGGCCGCGGTACCACACATCCGCGCCGCACGCGCCTTCGAAGACGGTGGCAGCAATGACCTGCGCCTCGCAGCGATGGGCCACCAGGCCGTCCATATCTACAAGCACCTCGTCCTCGCACTCGAGGGGGTCCGATGATCCAGAACTCGCTGCCCCGCCTGCTCGAGGGAATCGCCCAGTCGTTGCACGACGCGGTTCTGCCGAACGTCACCGATTCGTTCGCCCGCGGGCAGACACTTGCGGCGATCGAACTGCTGCGCAATCTCGCGTCACGCACGAAGTGGGGTGACGACGACGCTCGCGCCGAGGCGCAGCGTCTCGTCGATGAACTCGCGGTATCGGCTGGCGCATCCGACGATCTGCTCGGCCGATTGCGTGCCCATGTCGACGACGAGCTGTCACGCACGCGCAGCGGCATGTTCAGCACTCCCGCCGCTGCCAAGAATGCCGACGACAATACGGTCGACAACACGAAGGCCAACAACGACGCCACCGGAGCCAAGCAGTGACGCACCGCGGCCACGACGACAAGGTGATCACTCTCGATCACGTCAGCCGTGTCATCGACGATCTGCGTTCCACCGGCGGGGATCCGCTCGTGGGGATCGGTGGCGTCGTGCTGCGGCGCAAACCGATGGCCGTCATCGCCCGCCTGTGCCGAGACGAAGTCGCACCGTTGCGCGTCGCATCGTTCCTCGCCTCGATCGACGTCGAATACCTCGCCGCACACGAACGGATCCGCGAACTGACGACGGGATACGTCGGGCTCGAGACGCTCGGCACGACGCCGGCGTGGAACGCACGCGTCGACGCGGGCACGGTGACCGTCCGCGAGTACAGCGAGCTGATGTACATCTCCGGTTTGCGTGCGGCAGCCTCCGGGCTTCCGTTCCTGCCCAGTCGCGGTGCTGCCGGCAGCGACCTTGCCACCGACGCCTCGTTGCGCACGGTGACCTGCCCGTACACGGGTGAAACGCTGTGGGCAATGCCGGCACTGTGTCCGGACGTCACGTTCCTCCACGCCGAACGGGCCGACGCGCTCGGCAACGTCGACGCACCGACCGAGCGCGATTTTCTCTGGGACGCCGACGCGACGCTGGCACGCGCTTCGCGGCGTGTCGTCGTCAGCGTCGAACGGATCGTGCCGACGAGCGAGTTGCGCGCACCGACGTTGTTCGCCCACGAGGTGAGCCACGTGATCGAGATCCCCGGGGGTGCCGCACCGAGCGAAGTCCCCGGTGCTTACGGCGCCGACTTCGCCGCACTCGCGGCATACCAGCACGCCGTCGCCAGCGGTATTGCACCCATCGTCGCACTTGGTGACGCCTTTCCGGGGCTGCGCGCGCGATGAGCAACGCAACGACCGCCCCGACACACCACCGGGTCACGCCCGCAACACGCCTGTGCTGGGAACTCGCGCGCCTGACCCGACCCGACGACGTTCTCATCGTGGGGGTCGGTACACCGCTCGCAGCGACCGCTGCACTGCTGGCACGCCGGGTCCTGCACCCGACACTCACCGTGCTCTTCGGCACTGCCGTCGCACCGCAGCACATCGATCTCGCCGCATCGATCCTTGATTCGACGGCTGCACCGCGCGCTGCGGTCGGCAACTACACCCAAGTCGACGTGCTCGACCTCGTCGCCCGCGGCGACGTCACGTTGCAGTTCGTCAGTCCGGTCGAAGTCGACGCGCTGGGCAACGTCAATGCGAGCCGCGTGCGCCGTCCTGACGGGGGCTGGCGGCGCTTCCCGGGAAGCCTCGCCATTCCCGACACGAGTGCGCTCGTCGGTCGACTCGTCGCATACCGCGTCGGTCACCACAAACGTTTCTTCCCGCCGCGTGTCGCATTCGTCAGTGGCGCATCGGCCGTCGAGCGCGAACGCAGCAACGCGGCGGTCACCGCACGGGGTGCCGGCGTCACGCATGCCGTCACCGAACGTGCCACCGTGCAACTCGGTGCACGACCGCAGCTGATCGACTACGAGGGCGACCTCCACTCGATGACGACCGAGTTCGGCTTTGCCGTCGATACCTCAACGAGTCGGCTGCGTGAACCCGTGCCGGCCGACGTACTCGCGGCGATCGATGCACTCGATCCACTCGGCGTGCGCAACCTCGAGGACAAGGACCATCGCAGCGCCGTGCTCGCGAGAATCTCGGCACGCGGCATCGCAGTGCAATGACCACTCCCGACACCGGCGCGCGCGACGAGTCGCTCGCCGACGCGTCCGTCCTCGCAGCACTGTTCTCCGCCCGCCTCGGAACTCCGACGACGATCACCGCGGTGCGCCGCAGTGCCCTCGGCAACGGACAGGAAACATGGTTCGTCGACTCGAGCGCGGGAGCGTTCGTCGTGCGTCGCAGCGCCAGCGGCGGACCGCTGACGTGGACGTCGCGGGCAACGGAATTCGCCGCGCTCGACGAGCTGCGTTCGACCGCACTGCCGGTGCCGCGCGTGTTGTGGCATGAACCCGACGGCGGCACCCTCGAGCGGGCATACCTCGTCATGGAGCGCCTTGCCGGCAAACCGCCGGGGCGCGCCTTCGACGATGAAATGGCCCGGGATCTGGGGCGGATGCTCGGTCGACTCCACGCAGCGACCCGCGATGCGCGCACGATCGTCGAGCCGGCGGCACTGCGCGATCTGCTCGCCACGACCGAGCGGCGCTACGCGACGTCGCTGTTCGACGTCGAACCGCTCGCTGCAGCATTGCTCGGTTGGCTCGAACACCACATACCGTCACGCGCGACGGCGTCCGTGCGCGTTTGGGGCGACCCCGGACCGCACAACATGCTCACCGAGAACCGTGCGATCACCGCTCTTCTCGACTGGGAGATGACGTCACGCGGCCATCCCGGCGAGGACATCGGCGCCGCGCGATGGTCGGTGCTCGGCTTCACCGGCCCTCTCGCCATCGATGCCGGCTACAGCGACGTCACCGAGACACCACCGTCATCGGAGTGCGCGTGGTTCGAGGTACTCGCCCACCTCGTGCGCGCGGGACAGGCGCTCGATGGCACCCTTGCCTTCGTCCGTGGCGAGACCGATGAGTCGACGCTGCCGGCGATGGGACTCGGACTCGTCACAGCGAATCTCGTGCGCGCCGCGCACCGCGCCTGGCACACCCCGCTCGACCCGGCGCCCGGCGCCGCTTCCGCTCCCGCGAACACGAACGGCGCGATGATCAGCCGGCTCGACGCCGTGATTCGGCGCCTCTCCGCAGCCGACGATGCGCGCAGCGTCGCGCGACGGCGCATCGCAGAGGTCGTGCACAGCGCATACGTGTCGGGGGCCGACGTGCGCGACGACCTCATGCTGTGTGACGCTGCGGCGGCATCGTTGGGTATCGACGTGCGCACCCACGACGAACTGCTCCGCGCACTGCGCAACAACGCAGTGCGGGTCGCCGCGACTGCGACGTTGTGCGACGCGCTACTCAGCGAGGTCGCCGCACGGCGCGCGCGGATGGCTGCGCTACTTGCGCACTTCGGTCAGACGACGTCGACTTCCGTCGCAAGGTGACGGGCACCGCCGAAGGCGACTCCGCCGAGTTTCCACGCGCACGAATCGACAAACGACGAGCGCAGGAATGACAGCGCCGCATCGACATTGTCGAACCACTGCATGTCGACCGCTTCGGCGGCCGGCGCTCCGAGTTCGGCGGGCGGGTTGGTGAGCGGCACGAGCAGCTCGCGACGGCGCACACCTTCCTTGCGCAGTGCCGATGCATCAAACGAGTGGAGGACCTGCGCAAGTGTTGCAGCCGTCGAGCGGGGGTGCAGTCGGTAGAACTGCAGCAACTTCACTCCGTTCTTCGGACGCGCGCCGTCGATGAGCACGGGGCGGTCGGCGAGGATCGATGAGAACCGCGACTTCTCGACGAAGGCTCGCTCGTCGGCGCGAACCCTCACCTGGTACTCCTCGGAAGCAAATCCCTCGGTCATCAACTCGACGGAGTCGAAGTCGAGTTCCGAACACGCGTCGAAGCCCGGAAACCCGAGCACCGGCACGCCGTCACGCAGCACTGCATGGTTCTGCACGTAGCGACGCAGGTTGGGGATCTTCCCCGCGGCATCGGCGTGCGAGGTGCGCCAGTGGTGCTGGAACTGTTCGTACGTATGGCCCTCCAGGCGGGGAGCCATCCCCAGTCGCGTGATCATGTGCGGTTCCTTTCTGCGTCGTGTACTTCGGGTCGGTCCGTGGTGTCGCGTGCGAACCGGTATTTCTCGATCCGCTCGCTCGGGGTCTTCGGGAATGAATCGCGCCGCTCGTAGTACCGCGGCACCATGTACTTCGGGAGCTGCTTCTCGCACCAGGTACGAAGCTCCGCGGAATCGATCGTGTCGCGGGCAACGAAATCGAGTTTGATGTCGTCCTCCCCGATCTCGGACGGTACTGCATAGACCGCCGCCTCGAGAATTTGCGGGTGTTGCAGGACGAGCAGCTCGATTTCCATGGCTCCGACCATCTCGCCGCGTCGGCGAATGCGGTCCTGCTTGCGCCCCTTGAAGTACACGACGCCGTCGGCGTCGTACGTGGCCAGGTCCCCGGTATGGAACATGAAGTTGCGGAACGCGTCGACCGTGGCCTGCGGATCCTTGTAGTACTCCGAGATCATGCCGTACGGCAGCAGCGACCGGAAAACGAGCTCGCCCACCTCACCCGGCGGCAGGAGGTTGTCGTTTTCGTCGACGATGCCGAAGTCGCACCATTGCACCGGCTTGCCGAGCGTGCCCATTGGTTTGTCGGGGAGCAACTCGAGGCGCGCCGGTAGGAGATGCACCTCGGTCATGCCGTAGGCCTGCCACAGCACCTCTACACCGAAGCGGCGCTCGAAGTCGTCGCACGCCGGCGGTCGCGGCACGCAGAACACCTGCTTCACCTTGTGCGGGGGAACCGTCTCGGTCACCTTGTGTACGAGGGCGACCATCGGCCCGAGGATCATCGCGAAGTTCGCACCCGAGTCGGCGACCTGTTGCCAGCACTTCGACGGTCTGAACGCCGACACCACATGTGCCGTGCATCCGGCGTGCAGCGACGAGTTGGCAATGAAATGGAGCGCACCCACGTGGAAGATCGGTAGCGGCGTGAACAGCACGTCGTCACTGCGCCGTCGCAGCGAATCGGCAACGACGGCTGCCGCCATGTACAGGTAGTGGTGCGAGAAGAGCACGCCTTTTGCGCGACCGGTCGTTCCCGACGTGAACTGAATGACGGCCGAGTCCGTCCAGGCAGGCAACTCATCGCCGCCGTCGGGGTTGCAGCCGTCGAGCCACCGCTCGAATGCGACGACGGGAACGCCGAGCACGGTCAACTCCGTCGGCACTTTGCCGGTGACGACGACGACCTTCACGCGACCGAGTGACTCGACGTCGTGGAGCCGAGGGAACAACTCGTCGCGCACGACGAGCACGCTCGCATCACCCTTGTCGAGCAGGTACTCGAGATGCTTGCCCCGACTCTCGGCGTTGAGCGGCACTGCGACGCCGCGATTCACCTGCGCTCCGTAGAAGCACGGCATGAACTCGATCTGGTTGCGCATGAGCAACGCGACGTGCGCACCCGGCCCTGCGTCGCGCCGCACTGCAGCACCGATGCGCCGCACGAGCGTCCACGCCTGCGCGAATGTCAGGCTGTCGCGTCCGTCGCACACGAGCCACGTGTGGTCGGCACGGTCGCGAGCACGGTCGCGCAGGACGCGCAACATCGAGCGTTCGGGCCGCGGATAGCGCATCGCGTAGTCGCCCTCGGGCTCCCCCGCACCCCGCAACAAACCGGTGAGCGATGCACGTGCACCCGTCGTCATGTCGCTCCCCCTTGCCGCGACGGTCCGAACTGGAGTCGTGCGGCCGTCGTTGCCTAAGGTTAGACAGCGCCGGTTGCGTGATCACCATTCGCGGTCGCAGCGCCTCGCACGAGCACCGGGAGGAAACGACATGTACGGCGGAGAGCTCACCTTCGGTGCGCTCGTCGCGGCGCGTGCCGATGAACACCCCGATGCCGTTGCGATCAAGTTCGAACGCAACGAACTGAGTTTCGCCCAACTCGACGTCGGTGCAAACCGGCTCGCGAACGCCCTCGCCGCACTCGGCCTGCGACGGGGCGAAACGTGCGCCGTCATGCTTCCGAACGGAGCCGACTACCTCGTCGCGTGGCTCGCACTCACCCGCATCGGGGTCGTCGAGGTGCCGATCAACGTCGCCTACCGCGGTGACCTCTTTACGTACCTGCTCAACCAAGCCGAGTGCGCCGCGATCGTCATCGACCGCCGCTTCCTCGAACACTTTCTCCCGGTCGCGGGCGATCTCTCGCACGTGCGCCACGTCATCGTCGTGGATGCCGATGGCTCGACCCCCGCTTCGCTGCGCACCGCGACAACGACCGCGTCGGTACATCGCTTCGCCGAACTTGCGGCTTCGGGACCCGCAAAGGGACCCGACGTTCGGATCCGCGACACCGACCCGTCCGTCATCCTCTTCACGTCGGGCACCACCGGCCCGTCGAAGGGCGTTGTGCTCTCGCACCGGGCCAACTTCGTGCTCGCCCGCAACGTCTCGGAGCTCATGGGATACGGGCGCGGCGAGCGGCTCTTCACCGTGTTTCCCTTGTTCCACGTCAACGCGCGCTACACGACCGTTCTTCCGGCGTGGCTCGTCGACGGTGACTGCGTCATGCACGACCGCTTCTCGGCGAGCAACTTCTTCGACTTCTGCCGCCGCGAGAACGTCACGGCGTTCAACTACATGGGTGCACTGCTCATGATGCTCATGAAACAGCCGCCGCGCCCCGACGACGCCGACAATCCGGTGCGCCGGGCCTACGGGGCCCCTGCGCCGATCGAGATCTACCGCGATTTCGAGGAACGCTTCGCCGTGCAACTCGTCGAGGTGTACGGATCCACCGAGCTCGGCACCGCAACGATGAACACCGTCGAGTCGTTCCGTATCGGATCGTGCGGCCGGGCAGTGCCGTACCTTGACGTCGAGATCCACGACGAGGACGACAACGTCTGTCCTCCGGGCGCGGAGGGCGAGATCGTCGTGCGTCCGAAGTTCCCCGGCGTCATGTTCGACGAGTACTACAAGATGCCCGAGGCGACGGTGCGTGCATTCCGCAACCTGTGGTTCCACACGGGCGATCGCGGACGCATGGACGAGGACGGCTACTTCTATTTCGTCGATCGC
>Ga0169931_10011225_pt1 | contig 12651 bp, 15 predicted proteins | sample Kivu_15m_20L_FD_129675 | JGI IMG/M metagenome (GOLD analysis project Ga0169931, IMG submission 129675) | Freshwater microbial communities from Lake Kivu, Western Province, Rwanda to study Microbial Dark Matter (Phase II) - Kivu_15m_20L... | ecosystem: Environmental > Aquatic > Freshwater > Lake...
ATAATTGTTAATGCCATCGTTGACAATTCCGGTGAATTCTCTCTCATAACGATAGGGAACTTGTGCTTTCCATTCCAAATAGTGCATGTGAGTGAAGCAGTCGCCTAGATTGACGCCAAAAAACAGGAACTTAGGGCTCTTCGCGGTTTCGAGTTTCTGAAAAGTTGAGGCCTCACCAATAGACTTTGTTCCTAAATTGGAGACAAGCTTCGTATTGCCGCCAATTATGCTAACTGACATTAGGGGATCAAGTGACCGTTTGGCCTCGGGTTGAATTCGGAAAAACTCGTTGAGTGCACCCATCTTTGACTTTGACCGAAGATGGTGAAAACTCTCACCGTTACAGAAACTGAATGTATATGTTGGCATACATAGTGTCTCAACATTGAGATCGAGTAAGACTTCGAGGATTCTTGATAGCAGATCTCTTCTGGACAGTTCTGCGTTTGGTTGCCCAAAATTCAGACCACTATGAATGTAAAGGACGTCAGAGGAATCGGCTTCGACACGAAGCAAAGCATCTTTCAGTCTTTTTGTAGTTACATCACCTTGGCTCGATGTGAAAAGCAAATGATCGAGCATATATCAGAACTTGTTAGACATATGGGCGGTTCTACCGCCGTCGGCAGTGAGTACCTGTCCAGTAATCCAGCTGGATGTCTGCGACAATAAAAACATGCAGACTTCAACTGCTTGCTCAATTGAGCCAATGCCCAAAGGGTAGTCAACGGTGACTTTCTTCTTAATCTCTGGATTCGACAGCGCACGGCTGGCCATCGGTGAATCAACTGCACCAAGTGCCAAACAGTTAACTCTAACTTTGGGGGCAAGTTCAACAGCTAGGGACCGCATTGCCGACTCGAGAGCACCTTTGGATGCACAGTACATAGTGTGACCCTTCTGCCCAAATTGACCCCAAATGCTCGACAAAAATAAAATGTTCGTAAGAGCGTTTTGATTTATTCTTTTGCTAAGCAGACATGATGTGATGTCTAACGCTGAAAAAAAATTTACTGACATAGTTTCAACCATTGAGTTAGACGTGATGAGTCGAGACGCAGAGACGCTCGTTTGCGCTGCGCAGTGAACAAACTTATCAATGAAGATGCCATTTTCTGAAAGCAATGTTTTCAGTGAGTCTCTCGTCCCATGAAGACAAAGTAAGTCATGTTGCCAAACGACGTGGGGCCCAGAAACGCACCCATCTAAGGCAATCTTTAATCGAGTTGAATCTCGCCCGTGTAAAATAACGGGTTGATGCCTTGAAATCTGTTGAGCGAGCGCCATCCCAATTCCAGATGACGAACCTGTAACGAGAACGTGACCGAGCACGGTCATTGGGTTCGGTTTGCGATGTGGGTTTCAATAAACTTCCAAAGGTCACCAACGGTGTTCACCTCTGTAATGTCTTCAGCGTCAAGTGTGACACCCCACTCACTGTCAATAAATGCAAGAAGGGAGATTACGCTAAGCGAATCCCATAAGTCGTAATCGCGCAAAACATCACTTTCAGCAATTTGCTCGAGTTCAAAGATCTCCTTCATCTGTGCTATCAATGGAGCCATACGCAAATCCTATTTTGCAAAGTAGTTTAGTTAGAACTCAATTATATTACATGAATTAAGTGGGCCAAGCCTCATTAAGAGAGAAGCTTGCGTTAGTCCAACCCCGAATCCGGCAAGGCAGTACTGCCCCGACTTTTTGATTAGTGACTCGGCGAGGTTGGTCGCTAGGACAGTAGGAATTGTTACTCCACTATTGTTTCCGAAACGTTCAACAACATTCATTGGCATTTTTGAGTGGGGCACCTTCATTTTGTCTGCGAGCTTTTCGAGCATGAACCTATTCGGTTGATGAAAGACATAAGCATCAACATCAGCATCAGTTAAATCAGCTTGAGAGATAATTTCGGAAATGAGCAATGGAATCTCAGTCTGAACGAAGTTAAACACAGCACTGCCATCCATTACAAGGTGATCCAATGCACGATGATTGCTGTTTCCGTCATCGTGAACAACCGACGTCTCAATCGTAGAAGGCAAACGCATGCCGCCAGCGGGAATAATCAGAGCATCACGTCCTGTGCCATCTACTTTGATGCTCGCCCAAATCTTTTCATTACCGCCCTTCTCAATAATTGTGATTGATGCAGCATCTCCCACCAGAGGAAAGCTGTTTCGATCCCTACTTGACACCTTCCTGCTTAGGACGTCTACGTTTACGAGAGCAACCTTGTCAATTGATTGTTGTCCCAGCAGCATAAAAGCCTGGATCAAACCGAGAATAAATCCAGCACAACCTTGTACAAGGTCTAGACAGATCATGTCTCTTTTAAGCTTAAGTTCGCCCTGGATTACAAAACTTGTTGGCGGTATGAAGTGATCAGGCGTTTGTGTGACGACAATAAGTGCATCAATTTCGTGCGGGAGAATGACCTTTGTATCAAATAGATGTTGAAGTCCAAAGACTGCAAGATCAGACGAGCATGTATCTGGTGAGACGATGCGGCGCTTGTCATAGCCCATCACATCAGCAAGTTTCTTTGATCGGCTGAGTGGGGCATCAAACCTACCCATGTCTTCAAGATACGAGTGCTCAACAACCGGCAAAACAAGCAGAACATCTCTAATGGAACAATTTGAGAATTTGAGAAACACTGGTTACTTTAACGAATTCACAAGTTTTTCGATTGCGTCAACTGAACTGAAGTTATTCGCAATCACTTGTTCTCCAGGGATTTTTACTCCAAATGCTGACTCGATCTCGTTTACCAAAAGAATAATGTCGAGCGAGTCAAGTAGGTCATCCTCCACGAAGTTATCTGAACACTCAAAGTTTGCCTCAGGTCGGATCAGTTTAAGTAGGTCAGGGATTGAGACACTCATCAAAAAATCAGACTATAGGAAGTCGCCACTCTTTAAGGACATAATTAGACATCGGTAAGGCACATTTGACATTTCTGCCTTCACGAACGTGTGACGAGTGTGTCCCTTTAATTCTTCTCGGAGTAGGGCTTGTTCTGCGGTAATCTCAAATCCGACTCTCTTGTGAAGGTGTATCGCCTTTAAATTTGTACTGAGAATTGTGAAATATATCTGACGCAGATGCATTTGATTGAAGCAAAATTTCAACAGGGCTCGCTCGGCGAACTCAATCAACCTCGGTTGGCCTCCGCTTTCCCCGCGCACCAATGAACACAGCTCAGCGGAATTGGCAGAAACTCGGTTGAGACCTATGTGACCTATCTTTTGCCCTGAGATGGTAGTTATAAAAAAAAGAATTCCAGGATTATCAGACAAATATGTCAACTTGAGCATGTTTGTGATTTCTAGGTCGTATAGAGGAACACGTAGCAAGTGAGAGCCTTCTGAGGCCTTGTGCCACTCGACAAGCTTCAATTGATTTGATGTTTCATTGAATTCTTTCAACGAAATCGGCTCAAGATTGCCGCATACAGCTCCGCTGCGGTCAGTAACTGCTAATTCGTTTCTGTAGAAGTAGCGACCTGATTCGGTCTTTAGTTCTTTTAGAAAATTGTTCACTGCTTTTGGTTCTCTTCTTATGCTGTATTCAGAGCTGTTCTTGAAGCATTTTTCGATCAATTTTTCCATTTGGATTTCTTGGCAACTCGTCGACCTGTAAAAATCTGGTGGGGATCATGTATTTCGGAAGTGTGGGCTGAAGCTTTAATCGTAAATCACCCGGCGTGAGGTTCACTGATGATTCAAAAAATAGAACAATCTGTTTCTTGGCAAGATCGTAAACCACGCATGCATTCCGGATTTCTCCCAGTGCGGTAACTGCTGTTTCAATTTCGCCTAGCTCTATCCGGTACCCCGAGTGTTTAATCTGGAAGTCTTTGCGACCGGCAAACATTATTTCTCCGAGTTCATTGCGATATGCGAGGTCGCCAGTTCGGTAGATGAGATCTTGGTATCTGGTATTTAAGGGGTTCTGGCAGAAAACGCGTGACGTCAGCTCCTGATTGTTGTAATAACCAAGTCCAAGTGACGAACCTCGAACGCAAAGCTCGCCAGTTTGGCCCGGTCCAACCGCCGCGTTATCGTCCCCCAATATGAGAATTTCGGTGTTATCGCAAGGAATGCCAATTGGGATTTGTTCATGATCAGCAAACGGACGATTGACAATGAAGTACGTGCAGTCCACATGTATCTCGATAGGTCCGTAAAGGTTCACGAATTGGGTTTCTGGCAGAGCTCGACGCCACATATTCAATTGTTTAGTTGGGAATACCTCCCCGGCGAAGAAAACTCTTTTGAGACTTGAAGGTGGTGCTGATTCAATCAGACCAAGATTGGCAATGTTGACCATAATCGTCGGCACCCAAAAGATGAATGAAATCTTATGAATGTTTAAGTACTCAACGATTGACGCTGGAAATGCTGCAATCGAGTCGGGGATCAGAAATATTGAGGCACCCTTATTGAGCCCGGCGATTAGCTCAAGTGTGTAGATATCGAAATGGAATGGCGAGAGACTGCCGATTCGGTCACAATGATCGAAGTGGAAAGTTTTAAAACACCAATTCATGAAGTCAAGTGTTCCCCGATGGCTCAGCGCGACACTCTTTGGAGTACCAGTCGAGCCCGAGGTATTGATAAGACAGACAGGGTCCGTATCGATCATTTTTTTCCTGATGTCTGTAAGAAGAGATAGGTCGCACTCAACAGCATTAGACGTGAGTTCGTAGATTGGTATTGAGATGGCCCCTGACAAACTCAGTGTGTCAAGCAAAAGTTGAGTTTTTTGGTTCGTGATAATCAGCACTGGTTCAACATTTAGTAGCAACTTTTCAAGACGCTCAATAGGCGTCTGATCGTCAATATTTGTGTAGAAGTTCCCGCTGTACAGAATCGCAAGGTCGGCAATAACAACATCTACACACTTGGGTAAAAAGACTGCAATTGGCCTTTTCGGTGATCCATATTGACGGGCGATGAGGGTTCCCAACGCTCGTGCCTGGTCACTCAGTTCGCTGAAAGTGATTTTGCGTTCATCGTCCTGAACGGCAATACCGTTGGGGTTTACTTTCAGCGCTCCTTCCTCGAGATACTGCAGCACGTTTTTCATGGAGTGTTCATTATCTGCTGCAGGTTGTGCTCAATCATCTATATTTTGTAGGTAGAGAGGAAGATTCAATTACATGGTTGGGCCTGGATTTGGTTGACTCGAATATGCGTCCCACGTAAAGCCCAACTACCCCAATTGATACCAACAATAGTCCTGTTGAGAACAGACTTATCACCTCGATGCTAGTCCAACCGCTTGGCTTTTTTCCACCGAATAGTGCCGTCACTAATGTCCATGATCCCAACGAAGAGGAAATAACTGAAACGAACATTCCTGAATAGACGACGACGCGTAAGGGTTTATCTGAATAACTTGTAACACCAGCGATGGCACGTTTCAAAAGTGACCGAAATGAGTAAGTCGTTTTGCCTTGAAATCTTGTGTCATGTTGAACTGAAATTTTAACCCGAGAATAACCAATCCAAAGTACTGCAAGACCAAAGGTCCAATTTGGTTCCCGGAGTTGTCGAACTTCATCAATAACCCTTTTGCTGTAGATACCAAAGTTTCCCACCTTGTGATTCAAGGGAAGATCGGTCAAGTACCCTAGAAGTTCTGAGTACAGCCACGATAAGAATCTTGCTGAGAGCGCGTGCTTGCGGTTCGTTCGCTCAACTACAACTTGGTCAAATCCCTCCATAGCCTTCGCATACAGTCAAGGAATCTCTTCGGGGCGATCCTGCAAGTCGCAGTCGATAACAACAATCCATTGACCATTTGCGTAGTCAAGACCAGCTCTTATTGCCGGATGCTGACCGAAATTTCGCGAAAGGTTCAGAGCGTGAAATCGACTGTCTGCCGTTACAATTTTGGACAAAACGAGGTGCACGGAGCCTACACTTCCATCGTTCACTAGAACTACTTCAAAACTGTCTGTGACTTTACTCAATGAACTCGTTAGTCGGCTGCTCAATTCGAATAAGCAATCCGCACAACCAAAAATGGGGATCACGACTGAAATCGCAACTGGTGCGGATGTTACTTGATTCATGTTTACCTAGTTAAAGGGGGCACTCGTGGGAACCACCCAAAATCGAATAAGTAGTAAACTTTCAATCTCAAAGACGTAGTAAAAGGAGATTCTGTGAACACCTACGAAACTTTGAGTGAAGACATTATCGAGTTGATTATCGAACTACTTGAAGATAAGTCACTAGAAGTGTCACTTGAAACACAACTCATTGGGGATGAGGGAATATTGGACTCAATGATGTTAGTTGAGCTTTGCCTTGCTCTTGAAGACAAGGCGTTAGAGATGGGCTTTGAGTTTGATTGGACTTCGGAAGCAACTCTCTCGCGATCCCGGAGCATGTTTAGAACGCTCGGTTCACTGACCAATGAGTTCATCGCTCAGTTTTCCAGCTCAGAATGATTATTGTCACTGGGGCGAGCAGGGGCTTAGGGCGTGCCCTGTCCGAACGTCTCACAGCAAAGGGATTTGAAGTTTTGGGTCTTGCGCGAAACGCAAGCGAAACCCCTTTCGAATGTCTGAGTTGTGATGTGTCATCTTACGAGAGCGTCAAAGACGTGGTTAAGCAGGTAAAGGCAAGAAGAGTAGAAGTTACTGGCTTGGTTAATGCCGCCGGAATCGCTCAGATGAATCTAGTCATTGCAATGACATCAGAATCCGTAAGACGGATAATTGAAACGAATCTGTTGGGCACAATAAACTGCTGTCAGCTAGTTGCCCCTCTCATGCTTCGCCAAAAGTCAGGGTGCATTATCAACTTCTCGACCATTGCGGTTCCACTGAGTTTGAAAGGGGAATCGGTATACATCGCGTCAAAGGCTGGTGTGGAAGGTTTTACTCGGTCGTTTGCCCGAGAAATGTCAGATTTTGGAATAAGAGTCAATTGTTTGGCTCCTGGACCAATTGATACTGATCTAATTAGAGGTGTTACAGCAAAACAAATCAAGGAAATAGTTTCCCGACAAGTAATTCAAAAACAGTTCGGTGCTGACTCGGTTTCGGATTTAACTGAACTTTTATTTGATCCTCGCAGTTACTCCATATCTGGTCAAGTCCTGCATGTAGGTGGCATTTAGTGGGCCTTCTCTCCAAACTTACGGAAATTTGGAAAGATAGTCAGGTTCCATTCCTCATCACAAATGACTTAGAACTAACTTTTTCAGATATTTTGAAACAAGATGTAGGTGATTTGTCGGTGATTAGAAGTGGTGATGTTGTAGCACTTGTTGGTGACTTTGCGCCATGCTCAATTCTGACGCTTCTCAAACTGATTGAGCTCGAGGTCATAATTGTTCCACTGACCGAGGAAACTCGTCACGAGCACTCCTACTTTTTTGAAGCAGCACTTGTCAATGTGGTTATCGCTGGGACTCGTGTCGAGAGAGTTTCCAACCAGCGTGCTCACTCTCTTCTCGACATGCTGCGAAGACGGCAACACGCTGGATTGGTGCTTTTCTCAACTGGAACAATGGGTCGCCCCAAGGCAATTCTCCACGACTTTTCGGTATTTCTAAAGAGATTCGAAACTCCTAGACCGCCTTTGCGAACTATCAGTTTTTTATTGTTTGATCACATTGGCGGAATCAACACCCTTCTACATACCTTGTTCAACGGCGGAACAGTTATCGCGTTGGCCTCGAGGGGTATTGACGATGTTCTCTCGACCTGTGAGCGCTTCGACGTGGAAGTTCTTCCCACCACTCCGACTTTTCTTCGTATGATGATGATGAGTGGCATGGTGCCCAAAAAAGTGCCGTCTTGCCTGCAGATTATCTCTTATGGAACTGAGCGAATGGATCAACCGACACTGAGCGAACTCGCGAGGTTGTTACCTAAGGTTGACTTTCGGCAAACTTACGGAATGTCTGAGCTCGGGATCCTGAGAGTTAAGTCAAAGAGTAGGGACAGTCTCTTTATGAAGGTCGGCGGCGAGGGAGTTGAAACTCGCGTTGTGGATAGTGTTCTGCAGATTCGTTCAGCTTCTCGTATGTTGGGCTATCTCAATGCACCTGACCCTTTTGATAGTGAAGGATGGTATGACACAAACGATGTTGTTGAAGTCAAAGATGAGTACGTCAAGATTACGGGTCGTGTCAGTGATGTCATCAATGTTGGTGGACTGAAATTCATGGCAAGTGAGGTTGAAAGAGTTGCCCTTGCGTTCCCAGGTGTAGCGATGGTCAAGGTCATATCACAAGAAAATCCAATTACTGGTCAGCATGTAGAGATGCAGATTGAGCCATCAGGCAAAAGCACTTTTGACGAAAGTGCGTTTAGGAGCTTCTTGAAAAAGAATCTCCAAGCACATATGATTCCGCGAAGAATCAAGATTGGATTAGTCTCAGTTGGTCACCGATTTAAGAAAGTTTAGCTCCAAAAAGCCAACCAATTGATTTGAAGCGATGTCTCCAACCAGCTGATCCCCGACCAATTTCAGGCCGTTAGTGGGGCAGAACTCCTTGAGAGGAGTGTCTCTCGGCATCTAGCATTCAGAGATGTCGGGCGTATCTGTTCGTAAAGTGTCGCTAGACGACATTCAGTTACTTCAGTTCTGGCGCAATCTTGAGTTCGTCAGAAAACAGATGCAGTTTTTGGACCCCATCTCGAGAGACGAACAGAGACTTTGGTTTCATGGACTTAGGGCAGACTGCGATAGCGACTTTCTTCGTGACCCGTATCGACGGGCGATAACGGTCCCTAATGCTCGTGCCTGGTCGCTCAGTTCGCTGAAAGTGATCTTGCGTTCATCGTCCTGAACGGCAATACCATTTGGGTTTACTTTCAGCGCGCCTTCCTCGAGATGCTGCAGCACATTTTTAATCACAATTTTTAAAACTTTCAAGTGGAGATGAAACTTGAAGAAATGTTCCTAGTTTCATGTGTCTAAGTTAGTTTCAGTTCGAACAATGTATCGTGAGCGCCCTATTGTTTCTTGTAAAGTCTTTCCAACGTATAGACCCACAATTCCTAATGCAGCCAAGAGCACTCCAAACATTGTGAGCATCACAACCATCAAACTGGCCCAACCGGATGTGGCCCCACCGCTAACTATCTGATTGACAAGAATCAAGAGTCCAAACACGGTCGCGAAACCTGCGGTTAAAGAGCCAGTGATAACGACGAGCTTTAAAGGACGGTCGGAGTAGCTAGTGAAGCCGCTAATTGCGCTTGACATTAATTTCCGAATCGTATAGCTCGTTTGCCCGTAAGTTCTCTTGGCATGGGTGATTGGAACTTCAACTCGTTTAAATCCAACCCAGATTGCGGCAAGACCAAAGGAAAGGTTCTGTTCCTTGAGATTACGAATCTGTTTGATTACAGCCTCACTGTAAATACCAAAATTTCCGATGTTCTGGTTAATCCCGATACCACATATCTTTGACATAAACACAACATATGCCCAAGAAGTAACCCGTTGCACTAAGGAGTGTTGTCGTTCCGTCTTGATAGCAACGACTTGGTCGAAACCTGTCACCGCTGTTGAATAAAGAATCCGAATTGCTTCTGGTCGGTCTTGTAAGTCGCAATCCATTACTACAACCCACTTACCAATTGCGCGGTCAAGTCCTGCTGAGATCGCAGCATGCTGTCCGAAGTTGCGTGAAAGGTCAATACCATGAACTCGGCTATCGATGCTCGCCAGCGAACTAATCACATTCCACCCTGAGTCTGTACTGGCATCGTTAACAAAAATCAGTTCGAAACTCTCTGTGATTGCTTCTAAGGTATGCACCAAACGGTTGTACAGCTCAACTAGTGAATCTGAGCTTTCGTAAACAGGAACAACTACAGATATCTCTCTACGTTCTTGCATCTTTACCATCGTGGTCGCACACTTACTCTTAGCATCGCGAGTTCGTACTTTGACTCAGCTTAAATTGCTCTGAATATTTTGGAATTGGTTGGTACATCACTTCCTATCTACCGGCACACTCGTATCTAGCAATAGAACGTTGTGTCAGCTTCTCTCGAACAGTAACTTCAATGCGACTAAGAATCTTCAATATTGTTGAAGCTAAGTAGTCGATAGAATTTTAGCTTAAAGGGCTGTCCAGTATTGAGGGTCGGCTATAAATAGTCTTGACTGACCATCCAAGAACTTTGGGACTTTGACCCCAAAGTCTTGGTCCGAGATGTGAGAGGTGTTCTGGCCATAAGAAGAGAATGGGGAATAGTTTGCTAAGTGGGAAGTTACTTGGAACTCTGAAATACATGAACCCGTTCGTGCCACATGATGCATACAGGCCTTGAAGCAGAGAGCCCGGCCGCTTTAGATGTTCAACTGCGACGGATGCGATTACAAGATCAAAGTGTTCGCTCTGGAGTGAATTTAGCCGGCCACTAGGAACATACTCAATATCAAGTTTCTGAATGGGAGCATGTAAGTCCATGACGATTATGTTGCTCTCGGGTCGACCCAACGAGTTACGAAGTGCAATTCCAGGTTGACCAGTGCCACCGCCAAAGTCAAGAATTTTGGTGGTGTGAGCTAGCGAATCGAGGCCCTCTCTCACGCTTTTGCTGAGGATACACTTCGCAAATCGATTTGCGTTCTTCTAGCTGCCAGCGACTGTTCCTAGGTCTCTGTCTGGCTGGTAATAGTCCGATAGAAAGAGTTAAGTGGGCTGTCGATCTACGAATTTGGCCGAACAGGTCTGGTAATTTCGATACCTAATAGATAGTAGGCATCCTCTGGATAATGAGCCGTGCACTCTCTAGTTGCGGCGAGCCGCAGGCAATGCAGTAATCGACTCTTGGGTCAAGGTCAAGGTCTCCGAGGTTGGGTTGGCCCTTTGGGCGGGGAGTCTAAATTTCATGGGAAGACGCCCTCTCTAAAGCTGTCAATACTGACCTTTGGTAACCACTAATGTCCTCATCTTGAAGTCGACAGACTTGAGGCTCGGCCAAATTCAAAACAGCGATTTCTAAACAGAGTCAAACAGGAAAGTGATCAACCAGAGTCGTGGATTGCTAGGGTTGCACCGTGAATTCAATCAATAATGTAACGACAATTTTCCGAGGTGACTCCGAACAAACGGCTCTTGAGTCAATGAAATTCCTTGAGAATGCTGGATTTGCGCGAATTCAGGGACTCTTCTCTAGTCCTGAAATTCTGCATTGTCGTCGCCAAATAGAAGACTCCTTTAGCCATTTGCGAGATCAGAAACATGACCCAAAAAATGCTCATCTCTTGATGTCTAACTTTCAAAAGCTGGTTGTGGGCGGGACAAGTGGCCCGAATGGAACCCCGAGATTCCTGAGAATGTTCTACCTGCCCTTTATGGACAATGACGAGTTTCACATAAATGAGATCTTTCGCCGCCTGGCAATGTTTCGTAATTGCCTTTACGGAATTGATAAAACTTTCGCTACTCGTGATGTGGAGTCTGGAGTTTGGTCAGCAAATCGTGTTCACCAGTATCCCCGAGGCGGTGGGTTTATGGCTGTTCATACTGACGTAGGAACAGCCAAAGTCGCAAAACTTGTCGGGTTTCAGGACTATGTTCAAGTTATTCTCATCATGTCCCAGAAGGGAGTCGACTTCTTTACGGGCGGTGCCTACATCGTGAATAACGATGGAGAGCGTGAATTTTATGAGGATGATTGCCAAGTTGGTGATGTCGTTGTTTACGATGGTCGGATACCACATGGCGTTGAAGAAATTGATTACTTGAGTCCATTGGATATGTCATCTTCCGCAGGTCGCTATGTTGCGATGACGACACTCTTCAAGAAATTCTCAGATACAAGTGGGGAAGAGTATCTCAATCTAATGAAGTGACTGGCACTTTGCTCGATTTCAGAAACCATGGCAAGTCCAAGATGGTCTGAAAAGCAGATAAGTCCGTCTAGCAGAAGTCGCTAATGGTGACGGCGGTCGCTTGAATCTGAAAGATGTCTGACATCACCCATACCGAGTGGCACCTTAGGGTTGAGGTCTATTGGCATCTCCCAACCGTTTAGGTAGCTCAACCATTATTTGTCAGCGTTTAACGAAAACCACTCCTATTCGCTTGCGGGTAGTTTCTGACATTTGTGCTTACGCAGTTCTGCATACCGTGGCTTCACGATGGTGTTCATGATCTTTAGGTACTCGTCAAACTGGGCGAAGGCGCTCTTGACCGAGTTGACCGTGATCCACTGAAAATCGTCGAGCGTCCAGCCGAAGGCATCTACACATTGGGTGAACTCGCGCGTCATTGAGGTGTTGCTCATCAGACGGTTGTCAGTGTTGAGTGTTACTCGAAACCGCAGTCGTCATGCGGTCGTGTAAATTTTGATCCTTTAGTTGCGGAGATGCCAGATGGTGCCGCCTAGCGAGAGAGCGTAGAGATTTTCGTTGGCGCGAACTACGGCACTTGGTGAGTCGAGATCATCAAAGTGCAGCAACAGTTGCGGTGCTGACTCGTTAGTTGCAATTGACCACAACCGACCGCTGCAATAATCGGCAAAAACATATCGGTTACGCAATGAGCCTGCTGTAGCAACAGCACCACCACTGATTGAGCAGCCATTGTCGCCATGCTTATACGCAACCAACGGCGGAGTATGACTAGAACTCGTTTGATCTCTGTTGAAAACTTTGTTTG
>Ga0169931_10011226_pt1 | contig 12651 bp, 14 predicted proteins | sample Kivu_15m_20L_FD_129675 | JGI IMG/M metagenome (GOLD analysis project Ga0169931, IMG submission 129675) | Freshwater microbial communities from Lake Kivu, Western Province, Rwanda to study Microbial Dark Matter (Phase II) - Kivu_15m_20L... | ecosystem: Environmental > Aquatic > Freshwater > Lake...
CGCGCCCGGATCGCGGCCACCAGGTCCCACTCGGCCCAGGCGCGCAGCGACCAGCCCTCGCTGCCGGCGGCCAGCCCCGCGGCCGCGGTCGCGATCAGCGTCAGGCCCAGCCAGCCGGCCAGCCGGGCTGCGCTCCGGGGGCGGTCGGCGTCGGTGTGCCCAGGCGTGGGCTCGGGGCTCATCGCGGCGCGTCCCCGATCGTCTCCAGGCAGTCGGCCAGCCGGTCGGCCGCCTCGCCGAGCCGCGGGCCGGGCCGCACCAGCAGGTCCCAGTCGGCGGGCGTCAGCCCGCAGCTGCGGCCGGTGCGCAGCGCCGGGATGGCGGCCCAGCCCGGCCGCTGCGGCATGCCGGCCAGCGCGCCTCGGCTGGCCACGACCAGATCGGGCGCGGCCCGGACGACGAACTCGGGGTTGAGTGCCGGAAAGGGGCCGAGCGCGGCCGGCACCACGTTGGCGAGTCCGAGCGCGGCCAGCAGTTCACCGACGAATGAGCCGGCGCTGGCCGCGTGCGGCGCCTCGGACACTTCCACGTAGGTGCGGGCGCCGCGCAGCGACGCCGGCACCCGTCGGGCGGCCGCGGCGATCCTCGCCTCGGTGGCCGTCCACAGCGCGGCGCCGGCCCGTGGCTCGCCGAGCGCGGCCGCCACCGCCTTCATCACGCGCCGGGAGTCGGCGAAGCCCTTGGGCTCGAGCGCCAGCACGGTGAGCCCGAGGGACTCCAGCCGTGCCACCGCCCGCGACGACGACGGCGCCAGCACCAGGTCGGGCCGCAGTGCGACGATCCGCTCGATGCGCGTGTCCTCGAGCCCGCCCACCCGCGGCAGCGCGGCCGCCGTGGGCGGCCAGTCGGAGGAGCGGTCCACCGCGACCAGCCGGTCGCAGGCCTGCAGCGCGCAGACGGTCTCGGTCAGCGAGGGCAGCAGCGACACGATCCGACGGGCCGGCGCCGCCAGCACGACCGCGCGGCCGCGGTCGTCGACGATCGCCGGCAGCGGCGCCGGCGCGACCCCGGGCGCTGCGCCGGCGGCGGGCGCTGCGCCGGCCCCGGGCGCTGCGCCGGCGGCGGCGGACATGCCGGCGGCGGACACGCCTGCGGCGGGCAGCCCGGCGGCGGACATGCCGGCGGCGAGCAGGCCGGCGGCGAGCAGGCCGGCGGCGAGCAGGCCGGCGGCGAGCAGGCGCGCGCCGGCCCGGGCCCGCGACCGTCGGTTCAGGGTCGTGTCCACCGCAGCGTCAGGTAGGCCTCGCGCCCGGGCTGGTTGAAGCCGTAGGCGGTCTCGTAGGCCTTGTCGGCCAGGTTGTTGAGCCGCAGACCCAGCGTCCAGTGCCGGTCGAGCGACCAGTCGGCGCGCAGGTCCAGGGTCGCGAATCCGGCCAGCCGCAGCCGGTTGGCGACGTCCTCGTAGCGCGCCGAGAACGCGCTCAGGCTGGCGCCCAGCCCGAGGGTGCCGAGCTGCCAGTCCACGTCGGCGCGCAGCGCCTCGCGCGCGCGACGCGGCAGCAGTCGGCCCTGGCCGGGGCTGCCCTCGGTGACATTGCGCGGGTCGAGCCGTTCGTACGAGGCGCCCAGCGCCACGCCGCGCAGCCGGGCCTCGTACGACAGCACCCAGCCGTCGATGCGGGTATTCGGCACGTTCGCCGGCAGCGGGCCGCTGGGGATGTAGCCGCGGATCCGGTTGTCGACGTAGGCGGCCCGCGCGGCGTGGCCCCCGGCGCTCCAGCGCAGGCTCAGCTCGCCGTGGCGCCCCTCCTCGGGGAGCAGGGCCGGGTTGCCGAAGCCCGGGAAGTACAGCTGGTTGAAGCTGGGCGCCACGAAGCTCGTGCCCCAGGAGCCGCCGATCCGCCAGGCGGGGCCGAACGCATAGCCGTAGCCGACGCTGCCGGTGGTCTGCGCGCCGAACTGCGAGTTGCGGTCGTGCCGCAGCCCGGCCTGCCAGGCGTGGTCCTGCGCCTCGCCCGACAGGCTCGCGCCCACCGCGTCGATCGAGCGGCCGCCGACGGCGTACGGAACGCCCGGACGCGACACGTCCTGGTCGATCCGCTCCACCAGCGCCACCGCCACGCCCAGCGGTGTGGCGAACGCGTTCTCCCAGCCGATCTGGCGCTGCTCGCTGCGGGTGGCGCCCAGCGGGGTGAAGCGGCTGGCGGTGGCCCGCGTGTCGTACACGTCGACGGCGCGCCCGACCGACAGGCGGGTGCGCCAGCCGGGGCTCACCGGACCCTCGGCCGACAGCGCCTGCACCGCGTTGTGCAGCTCGGCGCGCGAGTCGGTGCCGGGCCCGTCGTCGTACTGCGTGCGGCCCCGGCTCTCGAGCGCCAGCGCCTCGACCCGCCAGGCCGGGGTCGGGCGCCAGCCCAGCCGCAGGGTGCCCGTGGTCTGGCGGAAGCCGTCGGCGTCCGGGTCGTGGACGCCGAACTGCGCGCGCGGGCCGGTGGCCGAGAAGCCGCGGTTGCGGGTGTCGGCGAGCCCCACGGCCAGGTCGAACCGTTCGGAGCCCCCGCTCAGTCCGCCGGCCAGCTGGCGGTGCCCGTTCGAGCCCACGGTGGCCTGCAGGTCCGCCGCCGGGCCGCGCAGGCCCCTGCGGGTGAAGACCTGGACCACGCCGCCGACCGCGTCGCTGCCGTACAGCGCCGACAGCGGGCCGCGCACGATCTCGATCCGCTCGATCGCGGCCAGCGGGATGTTGTCCCACGAAGGGGTGCCCACGGTGGCCGAGCCGAGCCGCACGCCGTCGACCAGCAGCAGCGTGTGGCGGGCCTCGAGGCCGCGGATGAACAGCGAGCTCGCCTTGCCCAGGCCGCCGTTGGCCGAGACCTGCAGGCCGGGCTGGCGGGCGAGCAGCTCGGTGAGGGTCCGGCCGGTGGCCCGCTCGATGGCGGCGCGATCGATCACGGTGACTTCGGCCACCAGGTCGGACACGCGCGACTCGGTGCGGGTGGCGGTGACGAGCACCGGGTCGAGCGGGCCGGCCTGGGAAGGCTGGGCGATGGCGGGGGCGGCGGACAGCAGGAAGCAGCAGGCGAGCGCGTGGACGCTGCACGAAGGGGCTTGCATGGATGGAGACTCCGGATGCGCGTCCGCGCGAGCCTCCCCGCTGCACGGACCTACGGCGCGCGGCCTGCGCCGCGAACCACCCGTTGGCCGGTATCCGGGCTGGCGGATCGACCCGTGCGGCCTTCCCAGGGGCGTGAGCCCGCCAGTGGCAGCTTGCACGAGCGGGAGTGCGGGGCACTCCGTCCGCTTACCGTTGCGGGGGCAGCGCAGGTTGGGTGCCGGCCGGCGACGACCGGACCTTCCTGCTTCCCGTTTACCCCGGCCGCCCGTGCGGACGGCCAGGCACCAACCGTCCGAGGGTACCACCGCCGACGGCGTCGCGGCCGACCGGGGCGCAAGCCCAGGGATGCCCGCGGCGCCGGGCCGGTGTGATCGGCATCAGCCGGACCCGCGGCGGCCGGACGCGGCCGGCACGCGCATCACCAGCGACAGCGAGGCGACGCAGCAGACGATTGCCAGCCACTGCGGCACGCCGAGTGGCTCGCCGTGCACCATCGCGCCCGAGATCATGGCCACCACCGGGACCATCACCGCCGACAGCCCGGCCACGCTGGCCGGCAGCAGCCCCACGATCGCGAACCAGACGGCGGTGCCCAGCGCCATGGGCACCACGGCGATGTACGCGACCACGCCAAGGGTGGTCCAGGAAGGCACGAACCAGCGAAGGTCGCCCAGCGCCAGCGCGCCCAGCGCGATCGGGAGGCCGGTGAGCACGAACTGCCAGCCGGTCAGCACGGTGACCGGCACGCCCGGGTCGTGGCGCTGCAGGATCAGCGTGCCCACTGCCCAGCCGATCGCGGCGAGCAGTCCGCCCGCCAGGCCCCAGGGCGCGCCGGCGTAGGCGGCGAAGCTTGGCACCATCAGCAGCGCGACCGAGGCGGCGCCCAGCGCGAGCGCTGCCAGCAGCCGCCCGGTGGGCCGCTGGCCGAGTACTGTCCAGCCGATCAGCGCCGCCCACAGCGGCATCGTGAAGCCGAGCACCGCGGCCTGGCCCGACGGCAGCAGGACCGCCGCATAGGTGACCCCGATGTTCCAGACGAACAGGTACGAGAAGGTGGCCGCCGCCACCGCGGGCCAGTGGCGCCGCGGGATCGCGAGCGGCTGGCCGCGGGCCCGGGCGATCGCGAGCAGGATCAGCCCCGCGGCAGGCACCGAGACCGCCCGGAAGGTCCAGACCGACAGTTCGGCGACCGCGATCGGGAACAGCGGCCAGTTGGTCCCCCAGACGAGGGTCAGCACCGCGAGCAGGACCAGCGCGCGCAGCGGGATCGGGCGGGAGGGCATCGGCGTGCAGCCTCGCACGCGGCCGGCGGGGTGACAAGCCGGCGGCGCAACAAGACCGGCGCCGCTGGCGCGCGGGCGCCTCGGCCGGGCGGGCACGGCGGCGCTTTGCCAGGCGGGCGCACGCCGCACGTTCAGGCGGGTGCGGTGGCGGGTGCCGGCGCGCCCTGGCCGCCGAGCAGCCGGATCGCGTGCCGGGCGTCGTCGGCGTGCAGCACCGTGGTCAGGCGGGTGGCCGGCTCCAGGCAGGCGTGGCGCAGCATCGGGCGGCCGATGGCGGCCAGCCCGCGGTAGCGTACCGCGACGAAGGCCGCGCCGTGCAGCGCCCGGGCGCGGTCGCAGAGCGCGCGGAAGTGGGCGTCGGAGAACGCCGGCGCCGCCGGGTGGCCGAGGCCGGCATGCACTTGGCCCACCGGCGCCAGCACTCGCTCGAGCCGACCGGCGTCGAGCAGCGGCCGCAGCCAGCGGTGCACGTGCATCAGCAGCAGCGCACCGATGTGGATGCCGTCGGCATCGGGGTCGTGCAGCAGCAGCAGCCGCTCGTAGCGCAGCCCCGCCAGCGTGCAGCCCGGCCCCGGCTGCAGGCCGAGCGCTTCGGCCAGGGCCCGCAGGAAGGGATCGGCCGCGACCCGCGCCGCGGGCGCGCGCAGGCTGTTCAGCGGCTTGCCCTGCAGCGCCAGCACCGCCTGCCGCAGCGGATCGCGGGCGGCGGCCACGGCCGCGGCGGCGCTGTCGCCCTCCACGACGAACAGTTCGGCGCCCGAGTCGGGGCCGTGCAGCAGGCAGTCGGTCAGGCGGGGGGTGGGGGTCCAGCGGTGCATCGTCGGCCTCGGATCGGAAGGAAGTCGCCCAGGCTGACACCGGCCCGGCTCGCCAGGCGAGCCACCCCGGTTTGCCCGCCCGCGTGCCGGCAGGGCACAATCCGGCCGCCTCCACGGCGGCAACACAGCCATGCACGACCAGACGATCGCCTTCAACACCGCGTTCACCGTCGAATGGGGCGACTGCGACCCCGCGCGGATCGTGTTCTACCCGCACTACTTCTTCTGGTTCGACACCACGTTCCAGCACTGGCTGCGCTGCGCCGGCCTGTCGCAGGCGGTCCTGGCCGAGCGCTACGGGGTGGTGGGCACGCCGATCCTCGAGGCCCACGCGAAGTTCCTGGTGGCCTCCACCGACGGTGACCGCCTCGAGGCGCAGGCGCGGATCGAGCGCTTCGGCCCGAAGCGTTTCCGCATCGACTACCGGCTCACCCGGGCCCGCACCCTGCTCGTGGAGGGCTGGGAGGTGCGCGCGTGGGTTGCGCAGGTGGGCGACCGCCTGCGCTCGCTGCCGATTCCGCCGGAGTTCGGCCAGGCCCTGGCGAAGGTGTCGGTGGACGAAGTGCAGCCGATCCAGGTGGCGGCCGACCGGCCCTACTGGTAGCGCGCCGCGCCCGTCCCGGCGGTTCGGGTCCGTCGGCCGCCCCGACAGGCGCCCGCCCGGGTCTGCCGCTGCGGTCGGCGGCTGCCGCCGACCGGTGCGCTCAGCCCGCCGGCCGGCGGCAGCCGCCCGCCACCCAGGCGGCCGCGCCCGCGGCGGTGAGCCGGAAGCCGGGCGCCACGCGCTGCTCGGCCAGCAGCTCGCCGTGGGCGTCGCGTGCAGCGAGGGTGGCGAACGGATGGTCGTCGTCGGGCACCACGTCGAGCGTCACCTGCACCGGGCCCTGGGCGGTGGGCACCGTGAACGCGCGATGCAGCATCGCGTGCAGGTGCTGCTCGTGGCGGCGCACGACCTCGGAGGCGGTCTTGACAAGCGTGCCGAACGCGGCCGCGTCCAGCGGCTTGGGGTTCTTCTTGTCGCGGCCCATGGTCCAGGGGCCGACCAGCGCGGGTTCGGCCTGGCCGCGCCGGTACATCTCGACCGCCCAGCCGTCGTCGTCCTCGTTCTTGACCACGCGGGCGGTCCAGCCGGCGTCGGACCACAGCCGGGCCTCGTGGCGGACCTCGGCTTCGGGATCGGGTGGCGAGTGGGGGCGGGCCGGCGACGGGGGGATCGGCATGGCGGTGCGCAGGGCGTTGGCGCCGGCGAGGCGGCGGGGATCGGCCGGCGGATGCCGGGCCCGGCCAGCATACGCGGCCCACCGGCCGGCGCGCCAGCCGAGGGACCTAGGCCGCGAGGCGGTCGTCGGCGCGCGCCGCGCCCGGGCCGGCGGCCGCGGGCGTCGCGCCGCCCAGCGCCTCCAGCAGCTCGGCCTGCATCGCCGAGAGCTCGCCCGTCATCAGCGCGAAGTCGGTCTCGAACCGTTCGAGCGCGTCGCTGGACGCCTCGCTGCCGACGGCCTCCTGCAGCACGTCCAGCGGCCTGACCCGACGGATGGCGAGGGTGTCGGTGAGCACGAAGCTCACCCGGGCACGCCAGGTCAGCGCCAGCTTCGTGCACTGTTTGCCGGAACGGGTGTGGCGCGCCACGTCCTCGGCGTCGAGCGACTGGTTGGCATAGCGTACCGAAGCCCGTGTGTCGCGTGCCTTCAGCTCGACGTCCTGGTCGATCGTGAAGCCGGCTGGCGCCTCGCCGTCGACCAGCCAGGCGGTCATCGCGGCGGCGGGCGGGCGAGCGCTGCGCAGCGGCCGCGCCGGAAAGCCGTCGAGCGAGCGGGCGAGCAGGCCGATCAGCTCGTCGGCGCGGGCCTGCGAGGCGGCGTCGACCACCACCCAGCCGCCCGCCGGGTCGATCCAGGCGCGCGTGTCGGCGCTCAGGCTGAAGGCGCGCGGCAGGAGCTCGTCGCGCACCTGCTCGCGCAGCTCGCGCAGTCGCCGGCGTCCCGGGCGGAAACCCTCCTGCGCTTCGATTGCGTCGGCGCGCGCCTTCACGAACTGCGCCACCACCCGGGCGGGCAGCAGCTTCTTCTCCTGGCGCAGCGCGATCAGCAGCTGGCGCCCCACCGCGCGCACCAGCAGCGGCTCCGGCTCCAGGGGCGGCACCCATCCCAGGCGGGCCTCCTCGACCGCGGTGGCCGCCGAGAACGCGAGCGGCTGCAAGGCCTCCCCGAGGGTCGCGGCATCGATGTCCCAGCCGGCAGGCGCGCGCAGCACGATCAGGTTCCTGAACCACATCGGCGGGGTCCTCCTTCGCGAAAAAGCCGTGAGTATGCGCGAAACGTCGCCGGGCGCGCCGCCGGTGCGGCGCGCGGGCCGCGGCCGGCCCGGCCGGCGCGGGGCCGCGCGGGGCCGCTAGAATGGCCGGCCCCACGCACCCGGGAGGCGTCTTGACCGATCCGTTCGTGCTCGCCCAGCACCTGCTGCCCAAGCGCGCGCTGACCGAGCTCGCCGGCGTGGCGGCACGTGCGCGGGCCGGCCGCTGGACCCACGCCGCAATCCGCCGGTTCGTCGCACGCTACGGCGTCGACATGAGCGAGGCCGCCGATCCCCGGATCGAGTCGTACCCGAGCTTCAACGACTTCTTCACGCGGGCCCTGCGCGCGGGGGCCCGCCCGCTGTCCGATGCCGACTGGATCTGCCCGGTCGACGGGACGGTGAGCCAGTCGGGCCCGATCCGCCACGACCGGCTGCTGCAGGCCAAGGGCCGCGAGTACTCCACCGCGGCGCTGCTGGCCGGCGACCTGGAGATGGCTCGCCGCTTCGAGGCCGGCTGGTTCGCCACCCTGTACCTGAGCCCGCGCGACTACCACCGCATCCACATGCCCTGCGCCGGGCGGCTGCACCAGATGATCCACGTCCCGGGCAGCCTGTTCTCGGTCAACCCCGCCACCGCCCGCGGGATCCCCGGGCTGTTCGCCCGCAACGAGCGCGTCGTCTGCGAGTTCGACACCGACCACGGTCCGTTCGCGATCGTGCTGGTGGGCGCGACCATCGTCGGCAGCATGGCCACGGTCTGGCACGGCGTGGTCAATCCGCCCCGCACCGGCCGGGTCCGGCAATGGCGCTACGACCCCGGCGCGGTGCGCCTCGAGCGCGGTGCCGAGCTGGGCCGCTTCCTGCTGGGGTCCACGGTGGTGGTCCTGTGGCCCGCCGCCCCGTTGACGATCAGCCCCGAGTGGGCGCCCGGGCGCCCGGTCCGCCTGGGCGAGCCGATGGCGGCGCGCGGTCGGTGAGTTGCGCGCCGCGGCCCGGTGCTGAGTGATCGCGTCGTGCAGGCCGCGGCGGTGGCGTGCGCGACAACAACGCGCTCCCGGCGCCCGTGATGCACGCCGAACCCGACACGGGCTGGTGCTTCGTGATTAGAATCGCGCAGCGTCGGCGCAGAGCAGGCGCGTCGACCCGGCCGCCCCAGCCGTCAGCCCCCGCCGTCACCGTCCCCACCGCCACAGGAACCCACATGGCCACTGCCACCAAGAAGCCCGCCAAGACTCCCGCGAAGAAAGCCGCAGCAAAGGCCCCCGCCGCCACGAAGGCGCCCGCCAAGGCGCCCGCCAAGGCGCCCGCCAAGACCTCGGCCGTCAAGGCACCTGCAGCCAAGGCACCGGCCGCCCGCAAGGCACCGGCCGCCCGCAAGGCGCCCGCCGCCACGGCTGCTCCGAAGGCCACCGCCAAGCCGGCCGAGGCGCTGAAGCCGATCACCAAGCCGCTGTCGAAGCAGGGACTGTTCGCGCACATCGCCGAGCGCGCCGCGGTCGACCTGAAGACCGTGAAGTCGGTGATCGTCAGCCTCGAGGAGACCATCCTCGCGTCGCTCAGCAAGAAGGGCGCACGCGCGTTCGTCTGGCCGGGCCTGTTCAAGGCGACCACGGTCGTGGTGCCGCCGAAGCCCGCGCGCAAGGGCATCAACCCGTTCACCAAGCTCGAGCAGCTGTTCGCAGCCAAGCCGGCCAGCACCAAAGTCAAGGTGCGCGTGCTGAAGAAGGCCCAGGACGCGGTCAAGTGACGCGCCGCGGTGCGCCCCCGCCACGCGGGGGCGCACCGCGACCGCTGCGGTGCGCATCGGCGACACGCACCGTCGCTCCTGGCAGCAACCGCGCGCGGCGTTCAGCCCGGTGGCGCCGCCGGGGCGCCAAGCGCCCGGCTCAGCAACCACCGGCGCCCGCCGTCCACCACGATCGAGTGGACCTTCTCGGGCACCGCCAGCGGCACCAGCCGTCCGTCCTGGTATTCGGCGACCGCGAACTCGAATGCGTCGCTCGGGTGCTGCCCCATCCGCAGGTCGCTGACCAGCACGCGCGCGTCGCGCCGGGACAGCTGGTAGAAGCCGTGGGTGAATGTCGCGACCTCGCGGACCGCGGGGATCCGCGCCACCGGATCGCGCAGCGCGACGCCCCGGTCGAACCGCTCGAAGCGGATTCCCGGTTCGCGGTCGAGCAGCGAGTGGAACCCTTCGTGGAAGCCGTCGGGCGTGACCGCCACCACCCGCCGCAGCACCGTGTTCAGCGGCGTAGCGGTCACCAGCACGCGCTCGGCGACGATGCCCTGCGTGGCGAGTGCCTGCTTGGCCACCGAGCGGACGTGCTGCTGGGCGCCCAGCCCTCAGACGAGAGAGGCGGTGCTCAGCAGCAGGCCGGCCCGGTTCCGGCGCAGCCCGCGGTCTCCTGAGCGCCTCAGCGCCATCGTCAGCCCGGCCGGCAGGGGCAGCGTGGAGAGCGGGTCGGCGACGAAGAGGCTGCCCACCCCGAACGGATGTGCGGTGAAGGGCCGCAGCCGCTGGGTGCCGTAGATCGTCAGCGCGTCGAGCAGCGCGTGCGTGTGGGCGCGATGCAGCGTCATCTCGGTGACCGGATCGCGGTGCACGACCAGCGCGTCGAGGTGGGGCAGCGTGCCGGCCAGCCCGCTCCACAGGGCGGCCTTCCAGATGGGGGGTGCGGCGGCCCATTGCTGCCACCCCCACCGCCGCGCCCAGGGCGAATGGCGACACCGAGTCCATGGGACCGGCTCATTGCGGCGTCGCGGAGCCGCTCAGGCTCACCGGCCCCTGCCGTCCGGGGATTGCGCCAGCAGCCGGTCGGTCAGCTGCCTGCGCAGGGTCGCGTCCGACAAGCCGGCGTCGTGGGCGATGCCCAGGCTGCGGCACTGGAGCCGCAGCACGGCGGGCGGGAGGTCGAGCACGCGCTGCGTGATCTCGATCTCGCGGTGCTTGCGCGACTGGACGGCCTGGTGGGCGCGCCACAGCTCGCCGGTGTCGATGCCCATTGGTGCGGAGCCCTCGTTCGATGGCCGGCATTGGACCACCATCCGGCGGGTGCCGGCGGTGACGGAGTCGACGGCCGGGCCCGATCGGCCTTGCCGGGTCCGACGCACGGAGGCCCGACCGCGGCGTTCGGCTCGACCGCCGCACGCGTTCCCGCTGCCCGCGCGCAGCGACCGCTCGGGCACGGATGCTGCCCCGTGCACCCGACCGGCCGCCGCTCCCGGCGGTCGTCGCGCGCCGACAGTCGTCACCCGTGGACGGTCAACCGCCGGCCGCGGGCTGGCGTTTCAAAGGCTCACCGCCCGCCGGTGGATCGCCCGCGCCGCTGCGCACCGGCGCAGCCCCGGGCTCCCGGGCCGCCAGGCCCCGCCACACGGAAAGCAGATGTCGCAACCGGAACCACCGAGTCCGGGGCGACCGCGCCAGACCTGAGTCATGGTCTGGCCCGGCGCTCCGCCTCCCGTCGAAACCAGGAGAACGCCATGAGCCAGACCCTCGCTCAACGCAAGGCCCTTGCCGCACGGGCCGCCCGCCAGCCCGAGGCGCGCGTCCGCGACGACCTCGGGCGCTTCGATCCGGTCTCGTTCCACGCCCTGCAGACGGTGCAGGCGCTGCTGCGCTCGGGGGCCACCCTGGTCCACGTCGAGCGCGGCCGCGTGCTGCTGCGCCGCCAGGAGTCACTGTGTGTGGTCGATGCAGCCGGTCGGGTCACCTGGAGCGCCGATCGCTGAGCCCGTGGGCCGACCTTGCGGCCGGCCCGCCGGCCGGCGCGCAGTCGTCAGGCGCGCAGTCGGCCGGTGCAGTTTTCGTGCACGCGGCCGGGGGCTCGAGGCCGTCGTCCGGCGCGCACGCGGCCGGCCACTCGAGGCCGCAGTCGGCGCCTTCGCAGCAGTGGGCGCTCAGGTAGGCCATCAGCGCGTTCATCCGCCCGAGCGATGGTCGGTACACCCGGTGCCGTCCCGCGCGCAGCTGCGTGATCAGGCCGGCCGAGAGCAGCCCGTTCAGGTGGAACGACAGGGTCGAGGCAGGCAGCCCGAGCCGAGCCGCCAGGGCGCCGGGGGTGAGCCCGGTCGGGCCCGCGCCCACCAGCGCGCGGAACACCCGCAGCCGCATCACCTGCGAGAGCGCGTCCAGGCAGGCCACTGCATCGGCCTCCTCGATCGCGTCGGCCGGTGCGGGTGCCCGCGCGGCCGGGTGATCGGGCGCTGAGGCCATCGCTCAGCGCGGGGGTGCGACGGGCGCCGCGCCTGCGCCCGCCGGGGCCGTCGCACCGGGGGCGCGCGCAGCCGGCAGCGCCAGGGTCACCAACCAGCAGACCAGCAGCATCGCCGCCGAGCCCGCCAGCGCCGCGGCCAGCCCGCCCCACTGGTAGAGCAGCCCCGACAGCAGGGTGCCGGTGAAGCGACCGAGCGCGTTCGCCGCGTAGTAGAAGCCCACGTCCTCGGCGGCCTTCTCGGAGCCGGCGTAGGCCAGGATCAGGTACGAGTGCACCGAGGAATTGACCGCGAAGGCGAGGCCGAACAGCCCCAGGCCGCCCACCACCACCCATTCGAGCTGCGGCACCTGCAGGGCCACCGGCACCAGCAGTGCGATCGGGACCGCCAGCAGGATCGCCGACCACACCCGGGCGGCGGGCACCTCGCGGCTGAGCCCGTCGGGGCTGCGCTGCACGAGCTGCGGAGCCACCGCCTGCACGATTCCGTAGCCGATCGTCCAGAGCGCCAGGAAGCCCCCCACCATCGTGAAGGTCCAGCCCGAGGCGTACAGGAACACCGGCACACCCACCACGAACCAGACGTCGCGCGCGCCGAACAGCGCCACCCGCGCTGCGGCGAGCAGGTTGATCCCGCGGCTCTTGGCGAACAGCTCGCGGGCCGACTTCGACGCCTTGCTGCGCCCCATCAGCGGCGGCACGAACAGCAGCACGCCGGCCAGCACCAGCGCCAGCAGCCCCGCCATCGACCACAGCGCGCCCCGGAAGCCCAGCTGGTCGAGCAGCAGGCCGCCCAGAAAGAAGCCCACGCCCTTCATCGCGTTCTTGCTGCCGGTGAACCACGCGACCCAGCGGAACAGCCGCCCCGAGGCCTCGCCGGCGGTCAGCTTGATCGCCGACTTGCTGGCGGTCTTGGTCAGGTCCTTGGCAACGCCGCAGATGCCCTGCGCGAGCACGACCCAGACCACCGACATCGCCGCCGTCCA
>Ga0169931_10011227_pt1 | contig 12651 bp, 7 predicted proteins | sample Kivu_15m_20L_FD_129675 | JGI IMG/M metagenome (GOLD analysis project Ga0169931, IMG submission 129675) | Freshwater microbial communities from Lake Kivu, Western Province, Rwanda to study Microbial Dark Matter (Phase II) - Kivu_15m_20L... | ecosystem: Environmental > Aquatic > Freshwater > Lake ...
ACGAGCTCCAAGACTGGATAAAATGTATAAGAAGCTTTTTTGAGATTAGCTTAACAACTTAGTAATAGCAACACTCGTAGATAATCTGCCAAAAGTGAGGGAAAATAAATAAAAATCAACTCGAATAGTTAATAAGTAGGAAGGAAAAGTTGTGCGTGTTGACATTCAATATCAAAATATTGAATCATATCTAATCTGATAATTATAAATATGATCAAATACAATCAATTTTCTTCATGTTTTGCTTTGTTAGCTTCCCTTATAATCCAAACGATAAACTGCTTAGTCTATTTTCTCGATTTCGGCAGCAACTTAAAAGGAATCATATTGAGCATCTGTATAGTCTGATTGAGCCCTGTATTGAGTCTACGAAGATAGTAAAGCCAGAGTAAAAGGAAAAAGGCTACTGATATGAGGATAAATAGATAGAGTACTAGAACGCAGAGAGACAAGACTGATTGACCCTAGCTGACTATTGAAGACTACCATATGTTGAGGACTTTTAACAAAGAAGGAATCACGTATTTTTCGTTTATTTTGGCTATTTCTCCTTTCTTTTTTTGTTCGAGATTCAACAAATATTTAGAATATCCTGCGTAGCCATGTTGTAGCTTGCCATAAACAAGTGTCTGACACTAAGTAAGCTGTTGATTTGACAAATTCGTTAAAAATGCACAGATATTATTGAAATAAACCGATCGATATGAATTTGAAACTTATTGTTTGCTGAAGGTCATGATCTGAGAGTTGAATTCTTAAACATTATTCGTGGCGATTGCATCTCGCTTGGTCATTTTGATGTCTTTTATGAAAAGTTGAAGATCGAGCTCAGTCGGTAGTTTTTGTCGTTATAGCTAGAGGCCTACATAAAGAGTGCTGTCTGTAACTACTGATTTTTACATGTAGGTCCACTGATTTTAAAGGACTTAGTAGGACCAAATGTAGCTATAAGTCAGCAAAATAGTCAGCAAAGAAAACAGTTATGCGTATATCAGGACCCATCCCGTCCAAAAAGAAGAAAAATTGACCCTACTGATCAAAGTTTGTTTCTTATTTTTACTTATAAGTGACTTTCTTGCTTTGATTTGTTCTTCTATCTAATTTTCTCCACCCACATTATTGGCCGAATACTCTTACAAGTTTTCTTCCTTTTATAAAGGAATTCCTCGTCTGCCGAGCTACTTGACTGACTCATATTCCTTGAGATACTTATCACAATGTGAACCCAAGTGAGTGACGTAAGGTATGGGTATATCAAGAAACCATATCATGATATCATTTCTTTTTTTGTCAATGAGCAATCCGATGTAGATCCAGTAAATCATCATGAGTGCCCCGAGGACTGCAATCACTCCAGCCAGAACGAAAGGAACGACTGATTACTATACTACTAAAGGTAGAGAATTCGAGATGAAACCTGGGTACATGCTGACTATATAGTTGTTGTATATTGAGCTCAGAAGAGTGTTGTTGGGGGTCTAGAAGTAATCGGCAAGTCGAGATTGAAGTAAAATTGTTGCGTCTTTTAAGTTTCGGCTGAGTGTGAGGTTATTTTATAGTCTGAGCTGGACTGGAGTCTATGTATTAAAGGCGACTTTGTATGCATCTGAAATATTGTTTAAAACAGTGTAATTTCGACCAGTTGGCTCAAGACTTGCCATCAAGTTCGAAGAAAGGAATGAATATTGTTCAGCCCTGTCTGTTATTTGCTGAATCCAGTTTTTAATAAGGACGATATCAGCTTGTTAGTAGTAGAACTAAAGTCCGTTGAAAGTGAAAATTAATAGCAAAAATATGATAGAAGCATTTCTTAATCGATTGACTTCACTGTGATTGAGATTCGTGTTGATTGCGCCTCGTAGTTTTGCCTGGTAGCCTTCATCATCTAATTTGAAGACTTCTCTATCATCTTCTTACTATTATTTGCCAGCATCGCCACCGAAATCGCCCTCCCCGAAATCACTGTATACCATTTTGACTTAGTTATTGACCAATCTCATCGTTTTAATCTTCTAAGTCAGTTAGAATCTTCTGACAACAGTTTAGGTCTTTTTGGTCTAAGCGAGCGCAGAAAAATACAAATCGAAAGGATTGGGGGCTTAATAGAGCTACATAACACCTTCATCTATGTCATTTTGTAACTATTTCTCTGATTTTCTTTATATCTATGTTTTACTAGCGACGCGGTGACTTGAAACTGCTCTATTTCGTTACATTTCTGCATTTTTTCTTGTTACTATAAGCTTGTAGCCTAAAAAAGGTTGGTCACTTTGTATGAGTCTTTAATCCTCTTATTAAGATTATTTTGTTTTTGTGCTTGAAGAAAGCGAAAAAATCTTTTATAATTGAACAGAGCAATTAGAGTACCCTTCGCCTATTTTGAGCGAAAACTAACCATTATTTGATTATTTCAGTTTTTCGAAAACACTTTCAGTGATGCCCATTTCGAAAAGTGTAAGACTATTCGTCATATAATGTTACAGCTGTTTGCCAGTAAGATTCATGTCTGTGATTTACCCTCTCAAATCTACCAAAATGATCATTCTAGAGTAGATATTGGGCACCATTTTGAAAAAAAATTGTCTGTTTGTTTAATTCATGACTGATCTGTATTGAACTTATACCAAGTGACCTGATTTATGCTTAATTAGACCGTTTACTTATCCCTAAATATCCCATACCATAAAGCTTTCGTTATTTTGAAGATGAAGTGCTGGAGACAAGCAAGACATCTTACCCTTGATTAGATCTTCTTTCTGAAATCCACTGATTTATGTGAACATGACATTGGCATTAGAAATGATAGGATTTTCGTTGACACTCGAGATAACTATGATAGGTTGTTATGCATGCTAGAGAGATTCATCATCGTATACTATATTCTAAAGGTCTTTTTGAGATACTTGTCTGTCTTGAAATATTTTTTTGGCGTTTTAAAGCAACTGTTTTCCTTAGGTTAAATCCTAGTTGACCAAGATAAGATAATGGGCGTATGCGTATAGGACTTAGCAATGGCTGGGGTTTATTTTTAAAAGTTATTGGTAGTTTTAAGAGATTGCGTTGCCTGTTTAGGTGATCTAAGATCCAACTATATTGAGTTTTTTCAAGTCAGGAATTTCTTACTTGAGTTATGTCCAGAACTATTTGTGCAATTTGGCTGATATAAGCATCGCTTATTCAAGCAAAGAAACATGGTTTTAAAACCTGATTGTCTATACTAAATCCGCATCGTTTTCCTCACCTTCTTCCAAATTTTATCTAATAATTTTTTTAAATCTATAAATATTGAACTCCTGTTGAAACGAAGGATCAAGTTTACCTGCTTAGCTGAACTCTTAATATGCAACTTATCGTTTTTTGAGCTGTTATAGCTGAAAAAATGCATAGCTCATGCGTAATTTAGTGCATTATGGGAACTTTTTGATACCTTTTTTGAACATTCTTTAGACTTGTTTGACCACTTGCATGCAACTGATCGACATACTGTTCTGACTTTGTTTGTTTCCATGTAAGAAAGGACAATCTGACTCGTTACACATTTCCTTGTGTTTTTAAATGTAGCCGATCAGTAACATGTAACTGCTCTTGTCTGTGCGTTGCATCTCTACTAGCTGAAGGACTGAAGATAAATGAGAATCAAGCATCGTTCCGGTTTTGAATTTTAGAGAGCTGAATAAAGCACCTGTTGAAGAGGCTTTACCGAACAAAATGATGAGACCTAAGAAGGGTAATCCGCACACCCAAAGGACGAGGGCGCCATCAAAGCCATAGGGTCCAAGCATTTCTCCTAGGAAAAGAGTTAGTGCAGTCCAGAAGTAGTACGTCGAACCTATTTTAAAAAACTTGCTAGCAGTGCGACTATAGTATGGTTCTCTGACCGTATAGCACCAGAAAAGCCAAAAAGAAAGAACGAAAATGATATATACGTAGAAAGTGCTGTCTTTGAAAAGATTGAAGCTGAAAAAGAATTGGAGAACGATTTTGTTGATGATGAAAACCACTTCTCCGTTTGAGTTCTGCCTTGCTGTAAGTTTATGTGTGGTCATTCTAGGTTCAAAAAGAGCCAAAGCGACTACTGTCGAAATGACCACAAAAAGAGTCACGAAAAGTAGTGTAATGATGGTGTGGAAGAGATGCCAGCCTTACCAACATATTACCTCAGGATAGCTTGACATGGTCCATTACCCTGACTCGTCTTTTTCGCATTGAACCACGCTAAGCAGGGTTTAAGTGATTGGTAAGAAGAGTACTGTTACGAAAAGTGGTACGATTTGTGCCAGAATGACCAGGGGGAAAGTAAATCTGAATTTTTTGCGGGTAAATGAGTAGCTGACATAGACGATGTCGACTATGATCAACAGAATGATGACTATGAGGATGTATAGCATAGCGAGGAAAGCTGAGAAAGGAGCTCCAGGCAAGTAGGTGCTTATATTAAACTGTCCGAAAAATATAGCTAGACTGTTTAAACTATCTCCTCCATTCCAGGCAGATAGCACGATCTCCTTAAAAGGAAAAGCCATGATTTGTAGAAAATCTAGACCTGATTCCATGATGAGACCCATGAGAGTTTCATCTTCATCGTCGCCACTATTCTTGTCTAGAATGACAAAGAGCACGTTGAATATTCAATCTTTGAATTATTTCCATGCTTTGACTAGGGCGCTGCTTTGCTCGAGGCCCATCTAGGCTTTGAGACCTTCCTACTACAGCATTATTTAAATTATATCAATCAATAGTGGCAAATATTCAAAAAAACAATATGTAGAACATATATAATCTAAAATATATGTTATTGGTACTCTTAGTTGATCATAAATTTGTTAAAAAAGTTAAGAATTAAAGCAATTTTTTATTTTTTTGTTAGAAAAAAATACTAAGTAAATGCTGAGAATCACTGTTGAGCGGTTTGCTTAAGCTTCAAAGCAGCCAAAGTCGGATCCACACTCGTCTTGTTATTAGTCTTATTCAGATCGATCCAGATATTGTAGGCCACTGCCACGTGGTAGCTCTGACGTTTGAAAGGCTTGCCTCCCCTCAGATCGTGCTTTTACTCTTTGCGTTTTGGAGATTTCGAACGTACAGCATACTTGCCTCGCTTTTTGCCCTATTGAGCTTAAACAGTAGAGATGTTTCCTTCGGTTTTTATCTTTTTGTTTGGTCCTATATAACCTTGTATATCTTTCAGATCGCCCGTATTGCCATCATAGCTTGATAATTTATGATGTTACCCCAGTCTATTAAAAGTCGCCAGAGCCGACTATTGCTGAAGTGTCTTGACTAGAGGGTCATTCTGAAGTCTTCCTTAGATTCCTTCGAGCTGTTTTTCTCTGAACTGCTGATATTCTGCGTCAGTGTGTATTACTTTGATTGGTGCTCTTGATCAACTTGATCAGTAGTTTGGCAATTGCTGCACTTTCACTGTCATTTTGAACAGATTCTTTTAATCCTAAGGTCGCTGGCTTAGATTCTGCCTTTAGACTACCGAAGCCATATTCTGTGTCCTGAGTAAGGGGCAAGTTACGTCGAACTAGAAGGATTTGGGTGGTTTTTTGATACGAACGGGATTTCGCTTGAGGGGCTCGCACATTGATAGGTAGAGTTTAATCGAGAAAGAAACTATATAGCCGCAATATACATCTCAACCATTTCTAACTCCTATAAGCTCACTTATACAACGAACCAAGCGCAAACAACCGCATTTTTTAACAAAAAAATAATATATTGGCATGAAAATCAAGCACAAAATGCCACAAAAGATCAAAATACGACCATACCGATACGATTGGGTCCTTGTTCTCTGTACCAGTCTTTTTGTATAAGTTTTTCTGAGAAATTTGGTTGGTTGCTTGCATAAACTGCTGCTTAAAACACTGCATGAGCATTGCTGCATAAGTCATAACATACTTGATTGTGTAAATGCGTGGAGTCACCCAACAGAAACTATTTTTCTTCAACTATTCATACAATCGAGTATTAAAACCCTGAAATTTAGTGTTTCCGCCCGTCACAACAATATTTTACAAAAAATTATGTCTTACGCTTTAATCTGCGAACTGAAGTGACTCTATTATGGCTCCAGAAATGCCTTTTTGTTCGAGTCCTATATCTTGTGGCGAAAAAAGAATCTAAGGGATTTGAAATCTTTCTTTATCCAAAGAAATATGTTGTGTGTATACACCTAAATCAAAAAGCGATTACTTTAGTCAATAAAGTCCGTTGCATAACCTTTTTTCTTTAACTACTAGTCAGGCATTACGAAATGCTTTAAAAAGTTGCCGCGCTTGCATCGCATGTCTTGCATCAAATTTTGAGACACGAAACACAATTACTATTTAATCTGTTTAATCAATCTATCGCTGTTTTTAAGGTCAAGATGTCTAAAACTTAAAATTTATTTCAGATAGTTTGTCAAAAGTTTACCACCGACATCGAGTCTAAATTTCTTAAAAAATACCTTTTGATTGCATTTTTAACAGGCTGTCCTTCAAAAAAAGGAGTTACGTATGTTGCACTTTACGAACTCTACACTACTACAGCATATTTCGACGAAAGTTGATAAGGAGTTCCCACGAGATCAGGGTTGTATACGTGTCTTGCATGGTCATAAATCAACTGCGACGATTGCGGAACTAGAATACTGTCAAAACGAAAATACTACAAATATATTTACAAATGTTTTTCCATTACTTTTCTGGGATGATAGGGTAAGGTGGGTACTGTGATTGCGTAGTCTTAACAGTAGAACCCTGTAGTTTTTTTAGGCATTCCTATTTTAGACATCATCTAATCTAAGATAGTGACGTAGGATTAAAATCTGACAGTTACGCCTCTTATGTTGTTTTTTTCATATATAAGCTGAGTCTAGTCTAGAGCAGAGTCCAGGTTTGGACCGAATATTTTTGTGCCAGTAGTGCGATCTATGGCCATAAAGTTGTCGTATAGCAATACTGGGGCTGGAGATACGGCAGAACCGAGTCGAAGCGAGTAACTGCCTGCGTCTAGAATAATGCGCTTACGGTGGTCCTCGCGCCAAGTCATTTATTATAAATCTTTAAATCACACAAACAACATACACAAATAATTAGAAAATTTTTATTAAAAGCATACAAAATAAAAAAAATAGGCAAAAATCGATATGAAAATACATTTGATCAGATGAATATTTTCAAAAACTTTTTTGACTCTCGATTGCATATCGGGCATTTCTTATTCTAATCATTCGCATGACACTACTAGCAAGCCACCAAATGCCCACACTAGTATACAATTCTGATATTACTTCCTTTACAAAATTAACAATTCAAAGCCCCATCTATCTTAGCTCCGAAATTCTATCTCATTTTGAATTAATCAAGCTCTCCTTTATTTATCTCGACGTACTTGTTTCTGAACCTTTTGAACCAATTTTTGATAGGCGCATATATCATCAAATAGCATACTGTAGCACACATCAGAGATAAAGCGATTTTGATGAAGGTAACTTTATATATTTTTTACTACCAGAAATCTATAATTTTTTAATACACTGCAGAAGGCTAGCCTCCTGACATTAAAAATTAAGGTTATATTATGAATTTTTGTTAAGATAAAGAGTAGCCTAGTATGCCGTATAGAGCTAGATGTTTACCAGCTTTTAAAGAATACTTAAGTGTTGATGCATATGACTCTTTTTGTTTGTTTTATTAAAAAATTATATTTTTTGTCATTTTGACTTCGAGAATGTTTTGTTGGATATTGCATTAGTTGATATGAACTTATAATTTTTTGCCAGTTTTTGGGTCAACAGTCTCGAGCATGCCTCCACATTGACTTTCCAAGAAAGAATCTGGTTAAGGCATAAGAGTTGAGTTGTAAAACTGTCTGATTTGCTTGTGAAAAGTATTTTCATATACTTTTTATGGGCTTATTTTGGGAAGAAAAATATTAATTCTTTTTCCTGAAGTTTTAAGCTGCTAGTAATCTATCTTTGCATTTTGATCTTGATGGCAAGTTTAGATCAGTTTCCTCTTTTTTTCTCTGTAAAGTCGACTGTCTTTTGAGTGTTCGTTGAAAAAATATCCGATGCAGCAAACTGCGAGGAAGCCTATGCTGATGAGAGTACCTTATTTGTGTTACATTATATTTATGATTATAAATCAAAAGTCAAAGAATCATTCAGGGGTCTGCACTCTTTTCGCAGAAGTAGTTTTTTTGTAGTGTCCGAACTAAGAAGGAAGTTCGTAGTTTCCAGGTCCAGGAGTACCATAGTTTTTACGCATTTATAACAGAGAAATACGATTCGCAGTGCCAATGATACCACCTGTCGAATTGTTTCTTTTGTTCATTTTTGATGTCATATAATGTCCTGGACCTGGTGTTTAAGGCCCTATATATTGAAAGACATACTTTGTTACTTAAATCTCTATGATTTTTTCATAAGTCCGGTCGAACCAAGAAAAGTAGCCTTGAACTTAGAAGATCCACCTCTGATTTTCTAACGAATAGAAACATCATATTCGGAAGGTCCAGGGGCATCTTGTCTCTATTTATCATCTATGAAATCTGTATTAGATATATGTACAATTTCTTTAGAGAACTGTTTTAGGTCTCATCGAAACGCCTTTTATCTTGGGCTATTGCAAAAAATAATCACAAGGACCTGGCGACTGACTTATGCATGGATTACTTTGCTTCGATTTGCACCGACATAAGAATTCGAAGGACATTTCTTAATAAATTTTTACTTACTTTCCGACCCAAACCCATAACTCCTCCTTGAATCTTACTGCCCTTATCTTGATGATAAGCATTAGGAGGAGGCGTCATAAGCCCATCGTCGAACGGTTTCCGAGTGCTCTGTGCAAATGAAACTTGTAATTGAGAAATAGTCGATATCTTGTGCTCATAGTATACGTGAGGACACTCGGTCTTAAGACGATTGAACCGTTTTTTCCGACCAAAGCTCCACATTTGTTTAGAAGTTGATTCATTTAGAGCATTATTTGATACTTTTTCACGCGTTTCCTATACCAGCATTTTTATTATATTAATACTATTTGAGTCTATTAATAAAAATGATCAGATATATATCTGCTTGCCGAGACATCTAACATTGATCTAATCTCCGTTAATCGCTATCTTTCTGGAAGCATTTCTGCCGTACATTTACAAACTGTTTCTTCTGTACTTATGCTTGCTTGTAGGGTAAAATCTAGGGGCGATTGTTATGCTATTTTTGGCTCCAGGCATTGTCAATTGGTTGCCGTGAAGACCTTCGACCATTCTTGATCCGCACTAGGTGGTTACGTCTCGACGCATGCTTTGTTATGCCATTTTGTGTACTCTTCGATATTGAGCGCCCTATCGACCCTTTATTAGATTAACTTTAGCTCTCTCAGCTTGCTATGCCTAGTCTTAACTAAAAGGATTCACAAGTTTTTGAGTTTTTTACACTCTATCATGATTTCGAGTCAAACTGTGTACTCTTACTTTCTTTTGATATAAAGTAGACATTCTTAAGGAATCCATTTCAAATGTATTTACAGAATTTGCAACTTTTATTTATATTTTATCGTATTTCGGAGCCGTTACTATTCCGATTTCATTAAAACTTTTTTCTTTTTCTCTGTGCTTTTAGGTACTGATCATCTTGGGCAGCTAATCAAGCATTTACCATTTCAACTGCGCTAATTTTTTTTATTTTACATAAGAAACCTACGAAAAGAATTTAGTTGAAGTCGAACTTTTCTTCTTTTCCTCAACTTTTTGCTTTATTATAAATTCAGGCCGAGGCAGACCTGTTTATTTGTTTCTCATCGCTTAGTCTAATTATCCTTTTTAAGGCTAACTTTCAGACCCGCTGTCTTACTCTTTGTCGCCCATTTGCTGTAAAATAGGATTTTCTTTGAATTAAAGCTAAGTTTTTCTTTTTAGTTATATCATTTTTTAAAGGGTTTGAGAACGATGTGTTTTTTGCATATTGGCAGCGATTTAGTCATAAAAAAGTAAAGAAATGCCCTCGCATAATTTTTTTCCTATTTTTTAGTAATCGTTTTCAAGGTAGTTACTTCCTTGGCCAGAACCACAGAAAGAAGCTTAAAGTGTGTATACATAATCGATCTGAAGTAGCTTCCACATTGAAATTCTCGCTGTACCTTCTTTACTTTTCTGGACTGTAAAACTGCATTTTTCAAAACTATATGCATCGTGTATTCTTTCCATCAAAAGAGGAAAGAATTTAGCATTATTGTTACTTCCTTGGGGCGAACATCCATAAAAAAATACATTTTTCTTACGACTATGACCATGAATATCAATATACATTGCAACTTATTTTTACTTACACAAAGTACGTATAAGATCTCTCATGTAGTAGATCTCTGGTTGATAGCTTTACTTGCAATTGACCCAACGACGATTGAGATCGCATCCGTATCCAGAAAACCTATAGTTTCCTTTAACAACGCCATCTGGATTGAGCATGGGGACTATTTTGAATAAAAAATGAGATCGAAGCATGTGACCAAAGTCGTTGTCTCCCAATAACTATCTGATGAAGCCGTCCATGATGAACGAACTTACAGTTTAACCAGGATGCACTCTTGAAGAGATCACAATCACTTTGTTACTTTTGAGGTTTCCAGCTGTTATCATAGGAATATTCAATCCGTCAAAAGTCTTGCCTAAATTTTATACCTTAGATTGTCCTTCGATATCTCCAAGCAAACTGTAAAGTTTTTTCAAGCCATAAGGAAAACAGTACGCAAACTATATAGAGCTTCTTTAATTATTTTTAAAGAAAAAAGAAAATCTTAATTCGTAAGAATTCGTCTATTAATCTTAACGATATGCACTTGAGTACGATATTCTAGTGCCACCGCGTCTCCACTTGTGCAGCTAACTCGCATCTCTGTAACAAATTTTCATTCCATTATTGTACAAACTACTACTTTTTGTAAAACCTTGAATGATGAAATGATTTTAGCCCTTTGCACCTTAAACTTTGAAGTAAAACCACCCTGATATACGATTTGAGTTGGTCTACCTATCGAGCTCAATCAAGTATGTACTTGGTGCTACTAATTTTACGTTTTCGATGTTACCACATTAAAAATCACTGCGGAATATGACTCCGTTTATAGGAATTATTTTTCCTATACTTGACTAGATCCTATTGATATTTTTATTCATTTAACGCTTGTCGAATACTTAAGAAACATCTTTTGCTTTCAATAATTACAATCTATGTTTTTAACTGATTTTTGGCACATGTTTCTTTTTGATTTTCTGCAAAGGCGAAGCCATGTTCATAGGCAAGGCAAAAGTTTAAACCTATTCGTTAAGTTCTTCAAAACCTCCTTCTTCCAAGCCTGAGTCATTTTTCATTAGATGATTATATATAAATGCTTGAATAAATTTAACTATAAACACTATAAAAAGTCCTAGATTGAAGAATCTAGCAAGATTTAAGAAATTTGCAAAAATTTTATATAAAAAATGAAGGTACATAGTATCTGATTTTTATCATTTTCTGCTGAATATTCCCTTATGCACAGGATTTGTGTAAAAAGTTTGTGACGAAACGACATCTTAACCTGGAAAATACTCCAATTAAGCGCTCTTGCACTTGGCTAGCTTGACTTTCGAACTAGTAAAGAGTTTCTTTGTGCTAAAGAGTAATCCTTTGCCTTTGCTGCGACTTCTAGACTCATTTTTGAAAGGCGATTTGTCTCTACTATTAATTCTATCTTGTCTGGCTGCTTTCGTAGCTTGATCGTTTAAAAATGTTTGTTTAAGTTTAACTAGATGTTGCTGTTGGTTATGGCTTTCAAGTGACAGTTGCGAAAGTTCTTTAACGAACTAATCTTTTGTTTGTTTTTGCTTGATCAACACACTCTTTAACTGTTCTATTTTATTCTAATAAAACTGACTGATACTCTTGTTTCTTTCCTACAACATAAGTATCTTAGCTTAGAGCATTTTTGCTTATTTTTGCGAAGGATTGGAAGGCAGTTATGTTTGTCCAAGGGTCTGATGAGATTACTGGTAGACTTCGGGGTGGACTTAGGGAGTTTGAGGAAATTTGGTTGATTTAATTTTACGCATTTGATATTTATGAGTTTATTATATTTCCAGTTTTAGATATTTATAGACGGCGGGTATAACATTTGAGCAATAAATTTATATAATTTACTTTATTTCAAGCAAACTACAGATTATTGTTACAATTTTTCAATATTTTTATCAACAAAAACAGGAAAAATCAACATTTTAGTAGCTTAAATATATCAAAAATAGTGAAAAATCACTCGTTGAATAGTTTTTCATTATTTTATATAAAATTTATCTTTTCTCATCAAATTTTAATAAAATTTACATTTTTAATTTTTATATTTCTATCCTGAACATTTTTACAACAGCTTAACAACTTTTTAGAAACAATTGTACAAAATAATTATAGGATTTTTGTTTTATAAAAATAAGTTTAAAACGGGTCAAGAAAGGTGTCAGAACCCTTTTGAGAGCTCTTGCTTAACAAAATTCGCTTTTTTGAAATTTATAAAAATGCATCAGACTCATGAATAGATGCTTCAATCAAAGCAGCATACCAAAATTTGATGTTTGAAGAATAGCTAAGAAAAATGTTCTTAGAGATCTGCTAAGAGTAGA
>Ga0169931_10011228_pt1 | contig 12649 bp, 12 predicted proteins | sample Kivu_15m_20L_FD_129675 | JGI IMG/M metagenome (GOLD analysis project Ga0169931, IMG submission 129675) | Freshwater microbial communities from Lake Kivu, Western Province, Rwanda to study Microbial Dark Matter (Phase II) - Kivu_15m_20L... | ecosystem: Environmental > Aquatic > Freshwater > Lake...
CAATAAATCAACACACGAGTCAGGTTCAAAAACGATAAGTCCTTGATAAGGTTTCGGTTAACACCAGGATGTTTTTCGTAGGAATACCCCTCTCAGCGCAGGCGCGTTTCGGCGTTTTGGGCGATGTGGAGGAGGATTTGGCCGTCGGGGAGGCGGGCGTGTCTGCCCGACGGCGGCTGCGGCGCGCTAATCGTCCGATTCGGCTTGGCTGACCTTGAGGACGGCGAGGAAGGCTTCCTGCGGGATCTCGACGTTGCCGACGCGCTTCATGCGCTTTTTGCCTTCCTTCTGCTTTTCGAGGAGTTTGCGTTTGCGGGTGATGTCGCCGCCGTAACACTTGGCCAAGACGTTTTTGCGGATGGCTGAAATGGTTTCTCGGGCGACGATTCTTGTGCCGATTGCCGCTTGCAACGCCACTTCGAACATCTGGCGTGGAATTAGTTTTCGAAGTTGGGAGATCAGGGCCTTGCCGCGGTCGTAGGCGAAGTCCTTGTGAACGATGATCGAGAGCGCATCGACCGGTTCGCTGGCGACGAGCACATCCATCTTCACGATCGGCGACACGCGGTAGCCGGCCATGTGGTAATCGAGAGACGCGTAGCCTCGGGACGCGGATTTTAGGCGGTCGTAAAAATCCAGAACGATCTCGTTCAATGGAAGCTCGTAGTTGAGAAGCACGCGGCCGGTGCCGATGTACTCGAATTTCTTTTGCTGGCCACGCTTTTCTTCGACAAGCTTCAGAATTTCGCCGAGGTACTCTTCGCGCGTAATGACCGTTGCGTCGATGATGGGCTCTTCGATCTGCTCGATTTCAGCCGGGTCGGGCCAACGCGAGGGGTTATCGACTTCGATGACTTCCCCGCCCCGGAGCGTGACCTTGTAACGCACGCCGGGCGCGGTGGTGATCAGGTCAATATTGAACTCGCGCTCGAGACGTTCCTGTACGATTTCGAGGTGCAAAAGTCCGAGAAATCCACAGCGAAATCCAAAGCCGAGGGCGACGGAGTTTTCGGGCTCGAAGTTGAAGGCGGAATCGTTGAGCCGGAGCTTTTCGAGCGCCTCGCGCAAGACGCCGTGTTCGCTGCTTTCGACGGGATAGAGGCCGGCGAAGACCATCGCCTTGATCGGTTCGAAGCCAGGCAAAGCCTCGGCAGCGGGAACGGCGGCGTCGGTGATGGTATCGCCGATCTGCGCATCGCTCACCGTCTTGATATTGGCGGCGAGGAAGCCGACTTCGCCCGCGGTCAACTCCTGGCAGGGAATCGGTTTTGGCGCCTGGTAGCCGAGGGCGTCGATTTCATAGATCCGTCCGTTCGACCATAGTTTGATTTTCTGGCCGACGCGAATTTTGCCGTCGACGACGCGCATCAGAATGATGACGCCGCGATAGGGATCGAACCAGGAGTCGAAGATGAGAGCACGGAGAGGGGCGTCGGGGTTGCCTTTGGGCGGAGGCACCTTTTGGACGATCTGCTCGCAGATTTCGGGAATGCCGATGCCTTGTTTCGCGGAGCACAGAACCGCATCGGTGGCGTCGAGACCGATAACCTGTTCGATCTGCTCCATGATGCGCTCGGGTTCGGCCGAGGGGAGGTCGATCTTATTGATAACAGGGAGGATTTCCAGGTTATGGTTGATGGCGAGGTAGGTATTCGCCAGGGTCTGAGCTTCAACGCCCTGACTGGCGTCGACAACAAGCAGCGCGCCCTCGCAGGCTTGGAGGGAGCGGGAGACTTCGTAGGTGAAATCGACGTGGCCGGGGGTGTCGATCAGATTCAACTGGTAGGTTTCGCCGTCCTTGGCTTTGTACATCAGGCGCACGGCGTGGGCTTTGATAGTGATGCCGCGTTCGCGCTCGAGGTCCATCGAATCGAGGACCTGCGCCATCATCTCGCGCTGGGAGAGCGCGCCGGTATATTCTAAGAGCCGATCGGCCAGGGTCGACTTACCGTGATCGATGTGGGCGATGATTGAGAAATTCCGGATGCGGGATGGATCCATGGGATAATAGCGAGAGGCCGTTCAAAACTCCATTATTTCACATGCCTTGGAATTGCCTCCAATTTAACGTCGATGACGCCGGGATCGCGACGGTGACGATCAACCGGCCGGACAAACTGAATGCGCTTAACTCGCAGACTGTCAGTGAGTTAGCGGAGGCGTTCGCACAAGTGGAAGCGGACGACGCGATTCGGGCGTTGATTCTGACCGGGGCAGGCGAGAAGGCGTTTGTGGCGGGCGCCGACATTTCGGGCTTTGGTTGGGCGACAAAGGAGGCGGCTTCAGAAGGGTCGTCATCGGGGTCGTTGATTTTTCGGCGTTTGGAGACGAGCCGGAAGCCATCGGTGGCGGCGGTGAACGGATTTGCGTTGGGCGGGGGGTTGGAACTGGCACTCTGCTGTACGGTACGGATCGCATCGGAAAACGCGCGAATGGGGCTGCCCGAGGTCAAACTTGGCATCATTCCGGGCTACGGCGGAACGCAGCGGTTGCCGCGGATTGTCGGGCGGGGCCGGGCGCTGGAGATGATCTTGACGGGCGACCCGATCGATGCGGCCGAGGCGTTGCGGATTGGGCTGGTGAATAAAGTCGTGCCGTTGGCCGATCTATTGTCTACGGCGAAAACGCTGTTGGGGCGGATGTTGAATAACGGCCCGGCGGCGGTTGCGGCGGCGATGCGCGCCGTCGACCAAGGGCTTGATGGTAGCCTGGAGGAAGGGCTGGCAATCGAGTCGTCGCTGTTTGGCGAAGTAACGACAACAGCCGATTGCAAGGAAGGCGTCGCCGCTTTTCTCGAAAAACGCAAACCGGTCTTTACAGGAAAATAGCCATGGGGCACACAGTGATTGAAGGCGCGTTGCGCGGAGAGGGTCTGAAGGTGGCAATCGCGGTGGCGCGGTTCAACAGCTTCATTACGGACCGGCTTTTGGAAGGTGCGCTGGGCGGGTTGCGCAAACATGGCGTGGCGGCGGAAGACATTACCGTTGTGCATGTGGCCGGGTCCTGGGAGCTGCCTTTGGCGGCGCGGGCATTGACCGATACTTCGAAGTTTGCCGCGATTGTCTGCCTGGGTGCGGTGATTCGCGGCGAGACCGCGCATTTCGACTACGTGGCGGGCGAGGCCGCCAAAGGCTTGGCCAATCTACAGAACGCGTCGGGCGTACCGGTTGTTTTCGGCGTGTTGACGACGAATACGACCGACCAGGCGATCGACCGCGCGGGCGGCAAGAGCGGCAACAAGGGTTACGACGCCGCCGTTACGGCGATCGAAACCGCCAGCGTGCTGCGGCAGATTCGCGGCCTATAGCCGATGGCCTCTCGACACGTCAGCCGCCGGCGCGCCTTGCAGTTGCTGTATGAGTGCGATTTGCGCAAGGTCGCGCCCGCCGATGCGGTGGCGGATTATCAGCACTCGCTTTACACCGAGGAAAACGACGAACGCCCGGAGTTCGACCAATTCATGGAGCAGTTGCTCGCCGGCGTGCATGGCGAGATGGCGGCGCTTGATGAGGAACTGGTCAAGCACTCGGCGAATTGGAAAGTGGAACGGATGTCGATCGTCGATCGGAATGTGCTGCGGCTGGCCGTTTACGAGATGAAGTTCATGGCGACGCCGGCGGCGGTGATTATCGATGAGGCGATTGAGTTGGCGCGGCGGTTTTCCGGGGATGAATCGGCGCGATTTGTGAACGGCGTGTTGGACGGGTTCCGGAAGGCGGCGGAGAACCCGACGGTGGCTCCGGCGACGAGCAACCCGGTGGAGTAGGGCCGGATCCGCAGGGCGCCGGGCGACAATTTTCTGTTGACTAATATTTTAGTCTACGCTAAATTATTAGAGATGCTAGCCGCCGTCTCCGAACCGAACCGACAGCGCATCCTGCAACTTGTTTGGAAGCAGGAGCGAACGGCCGGCGATATCGCGGCGGAGTTTTCGACGACGTTCGGCGCGGTGTCGCAGCATTTGAAAGTGCTGCGCGATCATGGCGCGGTCAGCATGCGCAAGGACGGCCGCACGCACTATTACAAGGCCAATCGGAAGCAACTCGGCCCGTTGGCCCGCTACTTTGAACAGATGTGGTGGGGACACCTCTCCACACTCAAGGCGCTGGCTGAAAACGCCGAGCGCGCAAGGAAAACATGGAACTGACAGTCGACATCGCAGCCAAGCCGGAGACGGTATTTCGCTTTCTCTCCGATCCGGAGTTGTTCAAGCAGTGGATGGGTCCGGGCGCGCTGCTGAGCGCCGATTCCGTGGAGGTGCACTACCCGAACGGCGGGGCGGCGAAGGGAAGGCTGCGGGAATCGGTGTTGAATGAGCGCATTGTTTTTGGCTGGGGCTATCAGGATGGCACGCATGGGATGCAGCCCGACTCGACGACGGTGACCATTTCGCTGAAGCCGACCGCGAACGGGACGCGTGTGACCTTGCGGCATGACGGGATCGACGAGGCGCAGGCCGCAGAGCACAAGAAGGGTTGGCTGCATTATCTGGGCCAACTCGGCGCTGGTGCGGCGAATATTGGCTACGCCGAAGCGCTGGCCGGCGCGGTCGCGGGCTACATCGAAGCGTGGAACGAGACGGATTTCGGCAAGCGCGAAACGATTCTGGCGCAGTGCTGGGCCGAAGACGGCGTGTTTCGCGATTCGATGGGCACGGCCGATGGGCGTGTGCAGTTGAACTACTACATCGGCGGGGCACAGCAGTTTGTGCCAGGGTTCAAGCTGGAGCTTGACGGCGAGCCGGAGCAGTGTCACGGCTACTACCGTTTTTCGTGGGCGATTCGGATGCCGGATGGCAATGTGATGGGGCGCGGGACGAACTTCGGGCAGATTAGCGGCGCGGGGCAGTTGGCGAGCGCGATTGGGTTTTGGAATAAGTAGCAAACGAAATCGGTCCGGCGCGCGTCTATGCTTGCAATATGGCGCGCGATTTTCTATTCGCTCTTCGTTCCGTGCTCCGCCAGCCGGGCTTTTTTGCGGTCGCGATTGCGACGCTGGCGCTTGGCATTGCGTCGACCACGGCGATCTTCACGCTCTTCTATCAAGTGTTGCTGCGTACGCTGCCGGTTCCGGCGCCGCGTGAGCTTGTGATTCTGCATCAAGAGGGTTTCGATATATCGGGCGGCGTGTCGAAGGACAACTTCGAGTCGGTCTTCTCGTATCCGATGTATCTGCGGTTACGCGACGGTTTGGCCCAGTGGCAGGGCTTGGCGGGCCGATCAAGTACAGGCGGGCAACTCGTTGTCGATGGCGCGAGCGAACGCGTTCGCGTTGAAATCATCACTGGCAACTTCTTCGACGTCTTGCAGGTGAGACCCGCGCTGGGGCGGTTGCTCACACAAGCGGACGATTCGGTGCGCGGCGGCAATCCGGTTGCCGTGATTTCGCATGCGCATTTTCTGAACCGATTCGGCGGGGCGGCGAGTGTGATTGGCAAAAAGGTCACAATCAACGGGCAACCGTTTGAACTTGTTGGCGTTGCGCCGGAGGCGTTTCTCGGTATTCTCTCCGGCAACAAGCCGGACATCTATGTTCCCCTTTCGATGCGCGGAACGATTACACCCGGCTGGAACAATTTCGACCGGCCCACGAGCCGCTGGCTGAACGTCTTCGGGCGTTTGCCGCGAGGCCAGTCCGATGTGCAGGTTTCGCTGCAGACGCTGTTCACGACCGTCGCCAAGGAACACGTTGCACCGCTGCGGATGCCGGAAAATGCCAGGAAACGGGCGGAGGGTGCGCGCATCACCGCGTTGCCAGCGGCGAGCGGTGTGAACGAACTCGAACGGCAGTGGAGACAGCCGCTTGTAGCGCTGTTCGCGATGGTCTGTCTGTTGATGCTGATCGCGTGCGCCAATCTGGCGAATCTACTGCTAGCGCGTGGCGTAAACCGTACACGCGAACTGGCGATTCGTATTTCGATGGGCGCGTCGCGCGGGCAGATCATCCGGCTGCTTATCGCCGAGACAGTGCTGATCGCGATCGTGGGCGTGGCGCTCGGGGCGGCCGGCGCACCGCTGTTGGCAAGCGCCGTGATTCGCGCGCTGTCGGAGGACGGGATCGGCGGATGGGTCGTAGGATCGATGAACGTCCCGGTCTTTGTGTTTGCGGCCATCCTCGGAGTCGTCGCGACGCTGCTGGCCGGATTGACGCCCGCGCTGCGGCTGTCGAACGCGGCGGGATTGAGCGACCGGTCGCGCTCCGGATCGGCCGGCCACACACGCGCGCGGAAGTTTTCCATCGCGGCGCAGCTTGCACTGTCGCTCGTACTGTTGGCCGTTGCGGGATTGTATGGCCGGAGCCTCTCACGGTTGCTGCAATTCAAGCCGGGGTTCGAAGCGCGTGAGTTGGCGTCGTTTGTGATCAGTCCGGGAACGGCCGGCTACGATCCGGCGCGCGCGGCGCCGGTGCTGCGCGATCTGCGCGCGAGATTGCTGGCGATGCCAGGAGTCACTTCGGTGTCGCTGGCCGATGCTGGGCCGCTATCGCATTCTTCGTCGAGCACTAACGTCGAAGTCGAGGGCTATCGACACGGACCGGAAGAGAACATGGATGTGATCATCATCGCCGCCGGTCCCACCTATATGAAGACGATGGGAACAAAGATCATCGCCGGCCGGGATTTGGAAGAGCGCGACACGATGGATGCGCCGAAGGCGGCCGTTGTCAATCAGGCGTTCGTGCGCCGATTCATGAAGAACGGCGAGAACATCGTCGGCCGGCACATATCACAAGGCAGCGGCGGGCCGCTGGACATTGAGATCGTCGGCATCGCCGAAGACGTGAAGCACCTGGACCTGCGCGAGAAGACCGACCCGGCGTTTTTCCTTTCGTACGAGCAGGCGATGAAGGGGGCGCCACGTGCGTCGCGCGCGAGTTTCTATGTGCGTTCGACCAGGAGCGTGAGCGAATCTTTCCGGCCGCTGGTCGCGCAGATCGACCCGGGCCTGCCGGTGACGGGCATTCAAACCATGGAGAAGACCGTTGCAGATTCGATCACGACGGATCGCTTGGTTTCGCGGCTATCGGCGGCGTTTGGGTTGCTGGCTCTGGTTCTCACCGCCATCGGACTTTACGGCGTTTTGAGTTACCTCACCGAGAGGCGCACGGGTGAATTCGGGATCCGCATGGCGCTGGGCGCGACGCGCGCGAATATCGTCGGGCTGGTGAGCCGCGAGGTCGTAATGTTGCTGGCGGCAGGAGGCGCGACGGGGCTTGCCGGCGCGTATGCGGCGGCGAAGGCGATCGAGACACAGTTGTTCGGCTATAGCGGCATCGACACTGCAGTGCTTGCGGCGGCGCTTGGCGTATTGGCTGTTGTTGCGTTACTTGCGGCGGCGCTGCCGTCGGTGCGCGCGGCTAGCGTGCAGCCATCCGAGGCACTGCGCCACGAGTGATCACCGTGCCGGGCCGCGCGCCGGTGTGTTTGCCGGCGTCGAGGACAACGGTTCCGTTGACGGCGACGTACTGAATGCCGGTCGCGTATTGATGCGGCTTGTCGTAGGTGGCGTGGTCGATGACGGTCTTGGGATCAAAGACGGTGATGTCGGCGGGGAAGCCGGGGCGCAGAAGGCCGCGATCGTAGACGCGGATTTTCGACGCGTTCGCCGATGTCATCTTGCGAATCGCCTCTTCCATGGTGATGACCTTGTCCTCGCGCACGTAGCGGCCGAGCACGCGCGGGAAGGTGCCGTAGAAACGCGGGTGCGGATGATTTTGCGCGAGCAGGCCTTCGGAGGCGACGGCGGTGCCGTCGGAACCGATCGACACAAACGGCTGGCGCATGGCGTAGCGCATGTCGTCTTCGTTGTGATGGAAGTAGACGGTCGGCACCGAGCCGGCGTTGTCGATCAGCACCTTGAACAGCACGTCGACGGGGTCGCCGCCAATCTCGCGGATCACTTCGTTCATGCGGCGGCCGTTGTACTTCTTATAAGACGGATTCGACAGCGACGCGAGCAACATTCCTTCCCACGAACCGGTGGCCGTGTAGTGGTTGTACCAATCCGAACCGGGAATGCCGTTCAGGATTTCGTTGCGCAGGCGGTCCTTCAACGCCGGGTTCTTGATGTTCTCGATCAGCTTCGCGCGGCCGCCTTCATGCGCCCAAGGAGGGATGATGCTCGACAGGTTGTTCTGGCCGGCGCGGTACGGATACACGTGCGCTTCGACTTCCTGTCCGTTGGCACGCGCCGTGGCGATGAGGCCGATGAGTTCGGGCATCTTGCCCCAGAGTTTGTGATCGGCGATCTTGATGTGAATGACATCGACAGGCACGTTGGCGCGGCGGCCAATTTCGATGGCCTCCTGCACAGCTTTGAACACGCCGTTGCCTTCGGTTCGCATGTGCGTCGAATAGATGCCGTTGAACTTGGAGGCCTCTTCACACATGGCGACGAGGGTATCGGTGTCGATCCAGGCGCCGGGAGGTCCGCTCAACGAGCTCGACACACCGAGCGCACCGTCTTCCATCGCCTGCTTTACCAGCGCGCGCATCTGCGCGAGTTCCCCGGCCGTTGGGGGTCCGGCTTTTTGGCCGCGCACGCGGGTCCAAATCTGGCTTGATCCGACGTAACTGCCGATGTTCGGCGCGACGCCGCTCGAACGCAGGCGGGTCCAATAGTCGGTGAAGCGCGCGAAACCTTGCGAAGGCGCGGCGGATTCGCCTTCGCCAAAAATCATTGTCGTCACGCCCTGGCGGATCATGCTCTGCGCGTTGCCATCGGTTAGAACGGTGACGTCGGAGTGATTATGAATGTCGATGAACCCTGGCGCGACGATGAGATTCTTCGCATCGATCGTGCGGCGCGCGGTCCGGCCGCCGAGGCGTCCCATCGCGGCGATCTTACCGTCCTTGACGCCGACGTCGCCGAGATACGAGACGTTGCCGGTGCCATCGACGATGCGTCCATTTACGATGAGCAGATCGAAATCCTGCGCCGCGAGCGCGAGCGAAAACGCTAGGAAAAACTTGGCCATGAATACTCCCTTGCAAGCGCCGAACGGATGACGCCGATCAATTTCGCGCCCGTGTCGGAGTTTGTCATAATTGCCGCGCCGGTGGAGGCGTCGTCTTTGCAAAACAGGTGCGCGCGGTAACCGGCGTTGGAACCGGAGTGCTCGAACCAGCCCGGCGAGGCGACGAAGCCGAGGCCGTGCGAACCGATATGCGGCGCAATCATCGTCTTCGCCATCTCGCGTTCGACGACGCGGTTCGATTCGCCGCGAGCCGACCGGGCGACTTCGATGGCGAATGTACAGAGATCGGACGGCGTTGTCCACAGGCCCGCCGCGGCCATCTCGGGATAGGTGTGCCAGCCGCCGGTGTAAGACCGGCCTGTCGCGTGAAATCCGACGGCGGCGCGCGAGGCGCGGTCGGCGGGAAGCGGCTGGTCGAACGCACTCATCCGCATGGCGAGTTTCTGCAAAACGATGCGCTGCATGAGATCCGGGAACGGGCGTTTGAATCGTTCGGTGAGCAATAATTGCAACACCGTATAGCCGCCGCCGGAGTAGCGATAATGCGCGCCCGGCGTCGTGTCGACTCGGATGGAACTGCTGTTGGCGGGCTTTTCGCCATTGAGGATTTGCACGAGCGACGGCACGGGTTCGTCCTCGCCGTAGCCGGCGAAACCGTGCACGGTCAGGCCGGCGGTGTGACTCAGGATTCCGCGGACTGTCACTTTGCGCTCGCGCGTGAATTCGTTTTCGGGCACGAGCCAGGAAGAGAGCTTCGCGTTCACGTCCTCGTCGAGCCCGAAGTTGCCGTACTGCGCCATGTGGAGCGCGGCCATCGCGGCGACGGGTTTCGAAATCGACGCGGCCTGGAAGAGCGTGGATGGACTTGCGGCGACTCCATAGGCGCGCGCCCATTCGATGGCGCCGTCGCGAATCACGGCGATCGAAACGGCGGGGACCTTGTGCTCGGACATCGATCGCGTTGGGCGCCAGATGTCTTCAACGCGGCGTATGCGATCTTCCAGCGGGCCCGCGTACAACGCGCCCGCGCCGAGTGCAATCCATCGCCGGCGCGTCAGCATGCTACTCGCGGCCTCGCGTGTCCGCGCGGAACAACACGACGCGACCTTTGTCGGCGTCGGTGACGTACACGGTGCGGCCGTCGGGCCCGCCGAAGGTCAGGTTGGTTGGACTGTTACCAAGTACGTCGATCTCGCGGAGGATCTTTCCTTCCGGTGAAACGACAACAACGGTGCCTTTGCCGTGGCGGGTGATGTAGAGGTTGCCCTTGATGTCGGCGCGCATGCCGTCGAAACCAAAATCTGGAAAGGCGATCAGGAGGCGTTTGTTGGCGATGTCGCCGTTGCGCTGAATGTCGAAGACCCAAACGTTGCGCTGTTTGCTTTCGTTGACGTAGAGCTTCTTGCCGTCGGGGCTGACTTCGATCCCGTTGGTGGTGCCCATGTCCGCGGCGATACGTTTCACTCGGCCCTTCTTATCGATGCGCCAGAGCTGGCCTGTGCCATTGGCCCAGTTGGGATCACTGGCGTAGAGCATGCCGTTAGGCGCCATGGCGAGATCGTTGGGCTGATTCATCGACGGCTCATGCGCGAAGACTTTGAAGGTGCGTGTTTTCACGTCGACAAGCAGGACGTTGTGATTGGTGTAGTCGGCGACAAACATGCGGCCCTTCTTGTCGAAGCGGATGCCGTTGCCGAGCGAGCCTTGGGTGAACTCGATGAAGACTTCGCCCTTGCCGTCGGGGGTGATGCGGCCGATGGTTGGCTTGCGGGCGAAGCTGACGGCGTAGAGGTTGCCGGCGCGATCGACGGCGGGACCTTCGGCTTCCGCGGTGAAGCTGCCTGGCGCGGTGAGGGGCTTCGCGATCCACAGTTCTTCGGCGGCGAGAGGCAGCAGGGCGATGAGACACGATCGGAGCATTACTGTACTATGCTATACGGCTTGGGGCGTGAAAGAATGTGCGTATGAAACGTCCATTTGCGGCCAGCGTTTGGAAAGAAGGCGAATGGTACGTCGCACAGTGTTTGGAGATCGACGTCGCGAGCCATGGGGCTACTTCGAGCCACCCTGCGCGACTCGGCCAACCTCGCTGACTATTATCGAGGTGGAGGTTGGCACGCTCCGGAGCATCCTCAATCAAGCACACCTTGAATTGAACGAGTGCAACAAACTCTAGTTTGAGACTACACCTCAATCCGAGCGGTCTTCAGTGTTCGCCGGTCGCGCTTGAACTCAAGCATCACCGACGGGTCGGCGTCTTCGAGCCAGAAGCCGTCGACTACTTCGCGGAAGACGAAATCGATCTCATCCGGCATGCACGTGGGTAGATAGGCACGGAGCACGCGCGGATCGTAGTAGCGGAACACGAGCTTTTTGCCCGCTTCATCCTGTACGCGCAGGAACCGCCGGAAGTGACGGCGGATCGACCCGAAACTATCGTAGGCGCGGAAGTAGATGCCCCAGCTATCGCCCCAGCCTTCATCCAGCAAGTCGTTGGTGAGCTTATCGCCCAATTCGAGCCGCACCAGATGGGGCGCCGCCGACTCTAACGCCGGGCTCAGGCTTCCGGCGTAGAGGCAATCGGTTTCACGGTACGAGTTCAATAACTTCGAGTAGATCGCGCGATTGCGCGCGCCGTCGAGAATTGCGAAAACGCTGTGGTCCTCACCCCGAGGCCAGAGTACTTCTTGAATCTTCTCGCGTCGGGTCATACAGCCATCTCCTCCTCCTCTTCGGCACGTTGGGATTGCCTCGCTCTTTCACACTCTTCGCAGAATGGTACGCCCCCGGCGGCGGCGGCTTCCAATGCCTGCGCCTGCGCGTCCTGATCGTGGCCAGCCGGGAACTGGCCGGGTTCGCCTGATTCCACTGGGGTTTGCTTCTTTGCCGGCGCAGGCGCCGGTTGTGGCGGTTGCAGCTGTTGCCGCTCCGCTAACTCCTGCCGCGCCCTCTCGCACTCCTCGCAGAACGGCACGCCGCTGATTGCCGCACGTTGCAGCGCCTGCGCCTGCGCTGCCTGATCGTGATTGGGCGGAAAACTCTCGGGCTCCTCCTCGACGACTTCGGCGCGTTGAGATACTACCTGGGGCGCTTCGACGGGCGCCTCGGCCTCGGGCACATGCGGCGCGTATAGGCGCTTGGAATGCCACGTTAAGATCAGCGACCCATTCTCGACCATCCTGAGGACGGTCCTAACGAGATTCTTGTCATCAAGATGGGCGGCGTCGACGCGGGGCGCCAAGATCCGCCGCATCGCCGAACAAGCATCCGAAGACCGGCGCAACTGACTGGCGAGCGTTTTTGCTCGCTCGGGCGTGACGACGCCGGCGTCATTGGTCCAATCGAGAAACCACTCGTAACCGGGTTGCTCGTAAATCTTCACCGCCCCATCGTAGCGTATTTTGACGCTTCCACCGCGCTTCGGCTATGCTCGATTGGTAGTTCGCATTCAGGAGACACAAATAATGGCAAATACCTCACTCACCGGCGCCGAGTTTAAGCAAGAGCTCCGCGGCGGGAAACCGAAATTCGGATTGTTCGTCAATTCGCATAGCCCCACCGTTGCCGAGCAACTCGCGCACAGCGGTTACGATTGGCTGCTGGTCGATACGCAGCACGGCCCGATGGGTCCGGAGCAACTGTCGGCCATGCTTTGCGGTGTCGCCAGCGGCGG
>Ga0169931_10011229_pt1 | contig 12649 bp, 8 predicted proteins | sample Kivu_15m_20L_FD_129675 | JGI IMG/M metagenome (GOLD analysis project Ga0169931, IMG submission 129675) | Freshwater microbial communities from Lake Kivu, Western Province, Rwanda to study Microbial Dark Matter (Phase II) - Kivu_15m_20L... | ecosystem: Environmental > Aquatic > Freshwater > Lake ...
CACGCGACCATTCTTCATCTGCTGGGACTGGATCACACGCGGCTGACGTGGAGGCACGCCGGGCGCGATTATCGACTCACGGATGTGCACGGCGAGGTCGTCAGTGGTATCCTGAGTTAGACTTTTTCCTGGTAATTTCAGCGTGGCGTGCGTGAATGTTTGTACGACGGAATGGAAGTCGGTGGGTGCGAGCGACGGACTGGAAGTCCGTCGTACTTTTTTTGGGTTGCGGCGTGGGCGGGTCAGGGGTTGTGTGCGGAGTTCAGCATGGCCTGCATGGCTTCGCGTACGCGTCCGACGGCGGTGTTCATGGGGCCGGGTAACCGGCAGCCGGAGGCGAGCGTGTGACCTCCGCCCGAGAACTTTTCGGCAACGGCGGCGACGTTGTGCGGACTGCGACAGCGAAGGCTGAATTTGATCGCCCCTCCCTGCAGTTCAACGGCGATAAAAGCCGCCTGGGCGCCGGCAACGGTGAGGCATTCATTGACGAGCCCTTCGGTGTCGGCAGCAACCGCCCCGGTTTCGTCGAGATCCTGTTTGTCGGCCTGTATCCAGACCATGCGGCCATCGGATTCAGAGACGGCGCGGCTGAGAACTCGACCTGCCAGCCGCAGTCGCATCAGCGAGTTTTGTTCGTGAATCCGCTGATAAACTTCGTGAGGCGTCGCCCCCTGTTCAAGGAGGCTGGATGTAATTCGCATGGTTCGGGCTGTGGTCGATGGAAATCGAAACCAGCCTGTATCAGTGGCGATCGCGGCGTAAAGGAAATTGGCGGTGCTGTGATCGAAGCGGATGTCGAGCGAATCTGCGAGTTCGCAGATGAGTTCGCCGGTAGCGGCTGCTTCGATATCGCGGAACTCGACGGCTTCGAGGCGGTCTGCACTGACGTGGTGGTCAATGATGACTCGCCGCGCGGAGGAGTTGCGAATCACATCAGACATCGCCCCCAGCTGCTGCCAGGCACTGGTATCGACAATGATGATCACCTCGACAGTGGGCAGGTCCGCCTTTGCCGCACTGCTCGTGTACTGCCGAATTGTGTGCTCAGGATCCATGAATTCGAGGTTTGCGGGCGGACCTGAACCATTCCAGATGCTGACGGTTTTTCCGAGTGACTGGAGGATGAAGCGGAGCCCAAGTTCCGAGCCGAGGGCATCTGCGTCGGGACGGACGTGGCTGGTGATAAGGAATGAATTGTGCTGCTGGAGGATCGGATGCAGCAAAGTCCAGTCGATTTGTGGCACAGTGGCAGGCCAGATGAAAAACGGACGAGGGACGATGAGGAGACCAGGCGGGACTATCGTTCAGCGCAATACATCCAGCAAGGGAATTCCCCCACGATTTCTGTGGAGTCGGCCAGCTCGTGGAGCCGTAGCCGGGTAAGCTCCCGCAGTCGGCAGGCCCGTTCCAATCGGAAAAGGGCAGCTGACGTGCCTAAGTTCGTGGTTCACCTCGCGATTCGCCGTCCGCGCGACCACCCGGGAATGCCTGACTTTCCAATTCCCGATCAATCAGCCGAACCAGTGCGGCAAGTGAGGTGACGTTCATTTTCTTCATTCCGCGGGCGCGGTGCTTTTCGACAGTTTTGATGCTGAGCCCCAGGCGGATTGATATCGCTTTGTTGGTGCTGCCCTGATAGACCATGAGAATGACTTCGCGTTCACGGTCTGAAAGCAGAACCAGGTGGCTTTTGCCACCGGAAAGTGGCGGTGGCAGCGGTTGCGGCAGCTCGCCGATCGCTTCCAGACGCAAAAAGCCGTCGTGGAGGGCTTCAAGCAGTTCCTGACGGGCGAATGGCTTGTCAAGCACGGTGATGGCTCCGAGCTTCATGGCCTCGACGGTCAGGCTGGTACGGGGATAGGCAGAGATCAGGATCACACGAAAATCGTTTGGCCGAAGTGTTCGCAGCTGCTTGTGCAGTTCCAGTCCCGTCATTTCAGGCATGACCTGATCGGAGATTACCACTCCGCGAGTAATCAGCGACAAATCCTTGAGAAAGCTGACTGCCGAAGGGTAACAGACCACATCGTAGCCCGCCTGGCCCAGCATGGTGCGGAGGACAATGAGAACGTTGGGATCATCATCGACCGCGTACACACGATGAGCAGGGGGAGTTTCGAGGGGAGGTGAGGGCTGAGTGAAGTCCGGGGGATCTCCCGGAGGCCCGCCGCCGGAGCTTGACGTGGGATGAACCGGTTCATCTGAATTTGAGTCTGGTCCAGGTGGGGTATCGACCATGGAAGCTGCTGGGGGGAGAGTTGATGGGGGAGTGGAATCAACAAATTGCGAAGGAAGCCATTTTTTCAGGATTCTTCCGTGACAAATGTCGCGGGCGGCCGTCCACGCTGCACGAATTCGGAGAATTTCTCCGAATTCCCAAAAATTCGAAGCAAATTTTTGAGTCAAATAGTCCCGGTCGGGAGCTGGTCATTCTGACAGGCCGCACCAAAACCGCGGAAATTCCGGCCATCCCGCTTTTTCGCTCGACCATCTCGCAGCCCCAGGGGATACTATTGGCCACGAGCCACCCCATCCTGCGTCTCGGTCCAAAATCAAAAAGGGTCTGTCCGTTGTCTACCGTAGAAAAAGCCACCAAAACCATTAACGGTGCTCAGATTCTCGTCGAAATGCTGGTTCGTCTGGGAACGGACACGATTTACGCATATCCGGGCGGTGCCAGCATGCCGCTTCATCAGGCGCTTCGTGAACAGCGTGATCGGATTCGCACAATTCTGCCGCGTCACGAACAGGGCGGCTGCTTTGCCGCACAGGGCATCGCCCGTTCCACCGGACAGGTGGGCGTTGTGATGGGCACAAGCGGCCCCGGCGCCACCAACCTTGTCACCGGGATTGCTGACGCCAAACTCGACAGTGTCCCAATGATCTGCATCACCGGCCAGGTGCCTCAGTCCGTCATCGGCAGCGACGCCTTCCAGGAAACGCCGATGGTGGAGATCTGTCGTGCGATCACCAAACACCACTACATGATCACAAACATCCGCGACGTGGCGCGAATTCTGAAGGAAGCACACTACATCGCGTCCACCGGCCGTCCGGGACCGGTCCTTGTCGATTTCCCGAAGGATGTTCAGCTGGATTCGCTCCCGCTTGACGACGTCGATTTCGACCCGCCGATGAATCTGCCGGGCTACCGTCCTCAGGTTCCGCCCGTTCGTCCTGAACAGATTCGGCAGATCATTGCCGCGGTCCGTCGTGCGAAACGCCCGGTGCTTTACGTCGGCGGTGGCTGTATCCACAGCGAAGCCTCTGAAGAACTCACCCGCTTCGCCCTCCGCACGGGCATCCCGGTGACCATGACTGTCATGGGTCTGGGTGTTTTCCCTGGCACTCACCCTCAGTCACTGCATATGCTGGGAATGCACGGCACCGTCTACGCCAATTATGCGGTTGACCAGTCCGATCTGCTGTTGGCGTTCGGCGTCCGGTTTGACGACCGCGTGACCGGCAAGCTGGCGGAATTTGCGAAGCACGGAAAGATCGTGCACATCGACATTGACGCTTCAGAAATCCACAAGAACAAAGAAGCACACATTCCTGTCCATGGCGATGTCCGAGAGGCTCTCACGGCCCTCAATGCTGCTCTGACAGACGAAGACGTCCCGGACCTGACAGAATGGCACCAGCAGATCGCGCAGTGGAAATCCAGCCACCCGCTCAGCTATTCCTGCCCCGGTGACAGCATTCTGCAGCAGTACGCCATCGAAGAACTCTGGCGGCAGACGCAGAACAAAGACGCATACGTGGCCGTGGGCGTTGGCCAGCATCAGATGTGGGCGGCTCAGTTCTACAAGTTCGACAAACCTCGCCGCTGGCTCAGCAGCTCAGGTCTTGGCACCATGGGATTTGGACTCCCGGCTGCCATGGGCGTACAGACGGCCCACCCGGATTCGCTCGTTATCGACATCGACGGCGACGGATCGTTCCAGATGAACATCCAGGAGCTCGCAACGCTCCACTGCGAAAAGCTGCCTGTCAAGATTCTGCTGCTCAACAACCAGCATCTGGGCATGGTGGTTCAGTGGGAAGATCGCTTTATGTCGGGCCGCCGTGCCCACACCTACCTGGGCCCTGTCGATCACCCTGAAGCTCTGGGAGAAGGCGACGGCACGATGCCCGGTGATACCTTCCCGAACTTTGTGAAGATCGCCGAAGGTTACGGTATCCGGGCACGTCAGGTGCGCAGTCGCGCCGAGTACCCCCAGGCGCTCGCTGAAATGCTGGCTCACAACGGCCCTTATCTGCTCGATGTGATCTGCCCTTACCAGGCACACGTGCTCCCGATGATCCCCAGCGGAAAAACTGTCCGCGATATCATCGTCGAATGACTGATCCGTACGACGCACCGCGACTTTGGGATCTTGCCTTCCACGACGAGACACGTCCGGAGGCTGAATTCCTGACCGCGGTGTCGCGACAGCACCTCCAGACAGACTCCCCACGCGCACTCGAAATTGGCTGCGGCGGTGGTCGCCAGGTGCTTGAACTTTGCCGCCGTGGCTGGGATGTGTCCGCGATCGATCTCAATCCTCACTGTGTGCACACCGTACAACAGCGGCTGAAACGGTCAGGACTGGTGGCCGACATCCGCCAGCAGGACATGCGGGACTTCTGCTGCCCGCGTCCGTTCCAGCTGGTCCACTGCCTCGTCAACACCTTCCGCCACCTGCTTACTGAACCCGATGCTTGCCAGCATCTGCAGTGCGTTGCCGCGCACCTTGAACCCGGCGGCCTTTACGTGCTCGGCTTCCATCTGCTCCCACCCGATGCCGAAGAGTTCGACTGCGAACGCTGGACCGTGCACCGCGGCCAGCTGCGGCTCACCACCACCATCCGCGTCCTTGAATTCTCCCGCCGCAAACGCCAGGAACTCCTTCGTTTTTCCCTGAAAGCCACTCAGCCCGGTCGCATCCGCCGATATCAGGCTGAACATCGCCTGCGGATCTACCGGGCCGATCAGTTCCGGGCACTGCTGAAGCGAGTTCCCGAACTGCAGCTGGTTGACGTGTTTGACTTCTGCTACGACGCAACCGAACCGCTGTTACTGAACGATCAGCTTGGGGATGCCGTCTTCGTACTCAGAAAAAAAGACTGAATCGCGGGCAGCCGCACGTCTGAGCGGCGGGAATTAATTCTTCACCCCGTTCTTTTTCCCTTTGCGACTGCCGGGCTCGGGTGCGGTGAGTTTCGCGGTCGCTGTGAACTGCTCTGCCTTTGCCTGCCAGACTCGCTCCAGTTCCTTCACCTTGTCAGGGTGTTCTGTGGCGAGGTTGTGCTGTTCGGCCCGGTCCCTGGCGAGGTTGAAGAGTTCCCATGGCTGATCACGTGCGGCGGTGAGTTTCCAGTCGCCCGCGCGGATGGCCCGATTGCCTTCATGGAGCCACCAGAGACAGTCGCGTTCAACGGCTGCATCAGCTGCGAAGGCCGGCAGCAGGCTTCGCCCGGGATATGTTGGAGCAGCGGGATCTGCGTCCGTCGGGGACAACGGCAGACCGGCCAGTTCCAGTGCTGTCGGCACAACGTCGATCATGTGGGCGGGAGTCGTTCGCAACTCGCCCTTTCCTGAAATGCCGCGGGGCCAGTGAACGACCAGCGGCGTACTGATGCCACCTTCGTGCACCCATGTCTTGTGGCGACGAAAGGGCGTATTGGCCGCATTGGAAAAGCCAGGACCAAGGCACAGATAGCTGGCTGCGCTTCCTGGAGGGGCGTTGGGATCATGACCGCCATGCCGCACCATGATCTCGGCACTGGCTCCATTGTCGGACGCGAAACAGATCAGCGTGTTATCGAGCAGACCTGCCTGTTCGAGTGAGGCCACATACCGACCAATCTCCTGATCCATGCGGTCAATCATCGCCGCGTGAATTGCCATTTTGGTCGCCTGAAACCGCCGCTGCTCCGGCGTCAGGTCCTCCCACGCCAGCGGACGATTGATCTCGCCGGGACCAAGTTTTTCGAGGGCATCCGGGAAGTGGTAGGGGGGACCGATTTCACGTTCAGGAGCAGACAGTGGAGTGCTGACAAGTCCCATCGACAGCTGCCGGCCATGACGTTCGTTCCGCAGCTTCTGCCAGCCTTCGAGATAACGATCCCGATACCTTGCAATGTCGTCCGGAAGTGCGTGCAGGGGAAAATGCGGTGCAATGAAGGCAATGTACTGGAAAAACGGGGTTCCGGCGTGCTGCGACTGATGTTCCTGCAGACAGCCCAGCGCGTGATCCACCGTAGCAATCGTCGTGTAGTAGCCACTTTCGTCAGCTGCGGGTTCCACCGGCTGATCGTCCAGAAAGTTGCCTTTGGCCGTGAAGAAGTTGCCGTCATTCCGCACATTCAGTGAACGAGAAAACCCGCCAGCAAGTACTGGCCCATCCACGTGCCATTTGCCGCTGTGGTAACTGCGATAGCCAGCCGCCTGCAGACGCTGCGGGAGCAACTTTGCCCACACTTGACGCGTCCCCTGGCTGCCACCGGGAAGTTCCGGCAACGCGTCGCGATGAACCTGCTGGGGATAGTAGCCCGTGAGCAGCGCAGCGCGGGTGGGCCAGCAGCGAGCCGTGTTGTAGAACTGCGTGAATCGCAGCCCATTCGCGGCAAGCCTGTCCAGATTCGGCGTTTGAATCTCACTGCCATAGCAGCCGATATCGGAAAACCCAAGATCATCCGCAAGGATGAACACCAGATTGGGCCGCGGTGCCGTTTGCGACGTTTGAGCGATACATGCCGGACTCCCCGCGATCACGCGGAGACACAGCAGCATCACCCACAAATAACGAGACAGGCAGGGATGAGACAACATGGACGGCGACTCCGACGTTGCAGAAGTAAACTCATAGTCGTTCTGACGAGCGTCAGAAGCAGCATTCTGACGACATCACAGAATCCGGCAACCCAGCGTTCGCGCAGTGGCAGGAGTGGCTCAGCAGGAGCTTCGCACCAGGATGGTGCAATGGGATGATACGCAGCCGGGGGCTGCCGCCCAACCGCTCCCAAGCTCAGCCGCATGGCGGCAGCCTGCGGGCAAACGGCCGTGCCGACGCGTCTGCCAGCGCGGGCACCTTCGGTGCGAAACGCAGCCGGGGGCTCCCGCCCAACCGCTCAGCCGCTTGTCAGCCGCATGGCGGCAGCCTGCGGGCAAACGGCCCTGCAGACGCGCTGCCAACGCCCTTGCCAGCGCGGGCACCTTCGGTGCGAAACACAGCCGGGGGCTGCCGCCCAACCGCTCAGCCGCTTGTCAGCCGCATGGCGGCAGCCTGCGGGCGAACGGGCCTGCCGACGCCCCGCCGACGCCCTTGCCAGCGCGCGCACCTTCGGTGCGAAACGCAGCCGGGGGCTGCCGCCCAACCGCTCAGCCGCTTGTCAGCCGCATGGCGGCAGCCTGCGGGCGAACGGCCGTGCCAGCGCCCTTGCCAGCGCGGGCACCTTCGGTGCGAAACACAGCCGGGGGCTGCCGCCCAACCGCTCAGCCGCTTGTCAGCCGCATGGCGGCAGCCTGCGGGCGAGGGGACACTGCAAATGGGGGCTGCATTTTCTTCCCAGACTGCCTGATCGTTGCCACTTGATTAACAGAAGTCGGGACCGGGGGGTTCGGAGTGAGTAAGCGGGGGTCTTCCGGACGATCAGCCTTCCGGAAAGCTGCTGCGCGTCTGGTTGGTATGGATACCGTTACAGACGAGCGGGGATGATTGGGAATTGTGGGACGGAGCCTTGTATGGTGAAGGTCGCCATTCATCAGCCAGACGAGACTGAGTCGGTGCCGTCGGAGGCCGGGGCTGTTTCCGGGACTTCTCAGCCGGTCAATCCCGTGGTCGCTGCCCCTGCGCCGCCACGGCGCCGCTATGGTCTGTTGAAATTGCTGCTGTTGGCGACCATTTTTGTGGCAGTCGCTCCGAGTTTGATCACGATGACCGGTACAGCCGGGCAGTTGCTGGGGCTCATCGCTCCGAAGTATGCAGCGGCCATACAGTTCGATGCGGTGCAGCTGCACTGGTGGAGTCCTGCGGCGATTTCAAACCTGCGGCTGCGGGACCTCAGCGAAGTTTCGAGATCAGCAGGTCAGGTGGAAGCCGGCGGAGCTGGGCCGGTGCTGGCGGAAGTGCTGCGTGCAGCGACGAAGCAGCCACTCTGGCAATTAGTGCTGAATCGGGGCCGCGGAGTCGAGATCGAGGTATTGGAGCCGAGACTTCGGCTGATTGCGGCGAGCGAACGCACGAATCTTCAGGAAACGCTGGTCGAGCTGGCGGGTGATTCTGACAAGGCTGCCACGAGTCCTCTGTTTCCCCTGGAAACTCGCATCACGGGTGGCGTGGTGGAGTGTTTTGCCGTGGTGCCTGCCGGGCTGCAGCATCTGGCAAATCTTGAGCAGCTGGATGCCCATATTTCGACGCTTGATACGGCAGCGGCACTGCCGCACGTGGAGCTTGCTGCTGTGGTTCGCGAGGTCACATCGCAGTCTCAGAGCAGTTTGTCCGGTCGGCGAAGACTGGACCGTCTGGCCGCTGATCTGGATGACCTGACGAAGGACTTCCCGGCTGTACCGCTGGACGGGCTGGCGGGCGATTCCGCTTCGCAGGAGGCTGGTACGGGTCTGCTGCGATTGATACTCAGGCCGCGAATCGATGAATCGGGTCGTCAGCAGATTCAGCTGGGTGCTCGGGATCTGGATCTGTCCCTGCTGCGTCCTCTGCTGCAGTCAGCAGGTTTCCGTGGCAGTCTTGAAGGCCGGCTCAGTGGCGGTGTGGACGCGCGGGTGGCTGGTCCATTGTTTGACGACGGCATTGCAGCGCGAGTGCTGCTGGATGGCAGAGGTATTCGTCTCCGCAGCGCCAGCTGGTCCGCCGACGAGTGGCTGCAGCTTGGCGACGTTCAGGCAACGGGCGCAGCGGCGCTTGCGGCTGACGGATTGCTGCTGGATGAGCTCAGCGTTGAGACAGATGTATTGAAGATCAGCGGGAGCGGCGAAGTCCGCAATTCCAGGTCAGCGGCCTCGGGCAGTGGTCAGGCCGAACTGACAGCTGAAATGCAGTTGCCACAACTCACGAAGTCTCTTCGTCGTACGCTGGGACTGGCGGAGGGTGTGGAGGTGGAATCGGGGATTCTGCGGGTGACAGTTCGAGCGGAGAGTGACCGCGTGGCGATGGAGCGCAGCGAGCTGACGGGACTGGCTGCGAAATGGCATCTGTCGGCCCTTACGGAGCAGCTGCGAATTCGCCGTGATCGCACACTGCTTGAAAATTCAGCGGGATTGCAGCTGGAGGCGATCGGTGCGGTTGCGGACGGTCTGCCTCAGCTTCGACAGGCGCGATTGACAGCGGGTTTCGGGGTGCTGGACTGTGTCCCGGACGGGGCGGCGTGGAAGGTTGCCGGGCGGTTTGAACCCGAGCAGCTTTGGCAGCAGCTGCGGCAGCTGACGGACATTCCGCAACCGGGGCTCACGGCACCGCTTTCGTTTCAGTGCCGTGCGGCGACTGTTGAGAATGGTCTGCAGTTGACGGATCTGACACTGACATCGACCGACCTGAAAGTATCCAGCGTTGCACTGGGCCTGTATCCCGCGGAGCTGTTTCCACAGAACGTCGATGGTCAACTTGAGTTCCAGGGTTCTGCTGCTGCTGTGAAAACGCTGACAGCACCGTGGCATGACGCGTGGTGGCTGGCCGAGACCAGTGCGGTGGAAGGCAGGCTTCAGGGTCGCCGAACGGCGGGTTTTGAAACAGCGGTGCGAATTCGGCCGGAGCCTCGGGCAACTGCCGCAGCGGACCGGGTACGAGCAATTTCGCGGAGTCAGCCGACTTCTGAAGTGTGGTCGGGCAATCTGCTGTCGGAACGGGCTCTGCTGATTGATGAAGGTGACCTGCAGCTGTCGCTGCGAGCGGGTGGCGATGGCAGTACCTATGAAATTCAGAACGGTCAGCTGACTCTTCCCGGACTGCATTCGAAGCTCAGCGGAGATCTGCGAGTTGAAGACGGCTGGGTCAGCCTGAACGTTGTCGCGGCGACCCGTTACGACCTCTCGCTGCTCAGCAAACGCATGTTTGATCCACTCTCAGGTCTGAGTTTTTCCGGGTCTGGAGAAGACGTTTTCAAACTTTCGGGGGATCCGGCGGCTTTTGGAGTGGCTCCTGCAGTGAACGCGTCCGGGACTCGGTCCGCGGCGGGTCCGCGATTCACGGTTGCGGGAGCTGTTGGGTGGGAGGCCGCGGAATTCCAGGGACTTTCTGCCGGTCCGGGCTCGATGACGCTGGAGATACTGGACGACCTTGTGCGATCTGGTCCGGTGGAGTGTTCCATCAACGGCGGAGACGCGAATCTGCTCTGGCAATACGACATCACTCGGGGCCTGCTGGCACTGGGATCCGGCAGTCGCGTGGAGAATCTGCAGCTCACGGAAGAATTCTGTCGGAGCTGGCTGGGCTACGTCAGTCCGCTGCTGGCGACGGCGGTGGATGTTCAGGGCCACTTATCGGCTCGCGTGGAGCAGTGTGTCTGGGACTTCTGGGCGGTCGAAAACTGTACGGCACGCGGACAGGTGACGATTCATCAGGCCTCGGCGGCCCCGGGCGGTTCACTGACGACGCTGCTTGAGATCGTGGATCTGGTTCGCAGTCGTGGCGGAGACGCGGCTCCGTGGGCGGCACGATCTCTGGTGCTGCCGCAGCAGACGGTACCGGTGCGTCTGGAGCGTGGCTGGGTCAGTCATGAGAACCTGGCGGTGGAGCTGGCGGGCTATCGTCTGACATCCAGCGGGGCTGTGGGGCTGAACAGGCAGCTGCAGCTGACACTGAACGTGCCACTGGAGAAGCAGTCGGCTGGCGGCCGTGCCGTGCCGGTGGCACTTCGAGGCACGATAACATCGCCGCAGCCGGATGCGGCAGGTTTCCTTCAGGCTGTGGGCAGTCAGCAACTTCAGAAAAAGCTCCAGAACGAGGTCGACAAAGCTGTGAACGGTCAGTTAAAAAAACTGTTTGGCCGTGAATAGCAGGTTTTCTGAAAGGTCCGATCGATGAATCAAGCGGGTGAATTGTCGGTCGGTGCCCGTCGTGAAGTGCTTGCTGCGGCCTTTGTTGCGTGGATGTTTGCCGGTCTGGAAAACGGCCTGTTTGTGCTGATCCATCGTCAGATGATGCGGGAGTTGCTGGGAGCAGCGGCTGCGGAAAGTCTGATTGTGCAGTGGCTGGCATGGAATCAGGCGGCATTCATGCTGGGTGCGGCGGCAGGTGGCTGGCTGTTTGGCTGGCTTGGTGATCGCGCCGGCCGCACGAGGGCGCTTGGCTGCAGCGTGCTCTGCTACTCACTGCTTACGCTGGCGGCGTGGTTCGTGCATGACCCGTGGCTGATGTGGTGCGTCCGCTTTCTCGCCATGCTGGGGTTTGGCGGCACATGGCCGAATGCGGTGTCACTGGTGGCCGAAGCATGGCCTGGCGCGTCGCGTCCCTTTCTGGCCGGACTTCTGGGAACGGCCGCCAATGTTGGCATGGTGCTTATAGGAGCGATCGGCTGGTTGCAGCCAGTCACGGACACCGACTGGCGCTGGACACTGCTGGCTGCATCGTCACCGGCAGTGATTGGCGTCTGGATTCTGTGGCGCGTCCCCGAGTCACGGCGGTGGCTGCACGAACACAGCCTGACCGCTGCGTCGGGCGGTAATCCGGCAGTCACCGAGACAGCAACAGCCGGGACCGCGACCGAGCCACGTTCTGGAACGTTTGGTGAGCTGTTTCGCCCCCCACTGCTGCAGCGCACACTGCTGGGAATTGCGCTGGGTTCGGTTCCCGTCATCGGTACGGCCGCCAACGGAAACTGGATTGTCCCGTGGTCCGACCAGGTGGCAGCAAAACGGGCTGCTGAAAAGCCTGCAGCCGCCGATGCGTCCGATCCTGCGGCTGCAGGTGCTGTCGGGCAGCAGCTGGCAAAGAAGCCCGCATCAAAAAATCCGGCTGACGTCTCCCGCAGCAAAGCCTTGACGCTGATGTCGCGTTCAGGTGGCGGAGTACTTGGCAGTCTTGTGGGTGGCATCGCCGCCACTCTGGCCGGACGCAGACTCTCCTACTTTCTGATCAGCCTCGCTTCCCTGCTCAGCAGCACAGTCCTGTTTACTCAACTGACGCCCGGAGATCCGTGGTTCAACACGGCCTCATTTCTTCTGGGAATGTTCGGCGTCACTTATTTTGGCTGGCTGCCTTTGTTTCTTCCGGAGTTATTCCCGACGCGGGTGCGTGCGGCCGGCAGCGGCATCGCCTTCAACTCAGGTCGAATTGCAGCGGCTGCTGTCACTCTGACCATTGCCCTGTGGATCCAGAACCTCGCTGTTGACTACGCCCGGATTGGTTTTTTCACCGGACTGATTTACGCCGTTGGCATGGTGATCATCTGGTTTGCGCCGGTGGAACAGCCGACATCCGGGGCAAAGCCTGCGAAGGCATTATGAGCCACCGGGGAGGCGGCGCAGGGGCGTTGAAGTTCTCTCCATCTTCGCGAAAATCGGCCTTAATCCCCCCTCTCCCCTTCAAGGAGATCGTCCAGCTTTCAGACCGAAGTTTTTGCTGAGTTTTCTGCAGCTCGCTGGAGTCGATCGAGGCACTGGATGGTGTGGGCCAGCACCATGAGCCCGCATTCCGCGTGGGCAACGGCC
>Ga0169931_10011230_pt1 | contig 12649 bp, 14 predicted proteins | sample Kivu_15m_20L_FD_129675 | JGI IMG/M metagenome (GOLD analysis project Ga0169931, IMG submission 129675) | Freshwater microbial communities from Lake Kivu, Western Province, Rwanda to study Microbial Dark Matter (Phase II) - Kivu_15m_20L... | ecosystem: Environmental > Aquatic > Freshwater > Lake...
CATGCCGGCGGCATCACCAAGACCAACCAGAACGTGGGCCTCGACCCCGAGACCCTGGCCCTGGCCACCCCGGCCCGCGACAACGTCGCCGCCCTGGTGGACTACATGAAGGATCCCACCAGCTACGACGGCGAGTACTCCATCGCCGACGTGCACCCCAGCATCCGCAGCAGCGACATCTTCGTGAAGATGCGCGACCTCGACGATGAGGACCTGCGGGAGATGGCCGGCTACATCCTGGTGGCCCCCAAGGTGCAGGGCGTCCAGTGGGGCGGCGGCAAGATCTACTTCTGAGCTTCCTGCTGTCTGTTGAGATTGAGCCCGGCTGGCCCTGGCGCCAGCCCCTTCAGAAGCCCCGGCCGATGCCGAGGCTTTTTTGCTGGCTGTCCACCACCACGGGCTGTCCACCACCCCTGGCCGCTGCCCTCACGCCATGCGTCAGCCCGGCGCCCCAGGGGGGTGGGTGTTGGCCTGGTCGTGGGAGGCGGGCCGCTTGCTGTACCACCACTCCTGCAGCTCCGCCGACAGCCGCACCGGGAACAGGGTGATCACGGTGCGGGTGGGGCGTGCGCCCGGCTGCAGCAGCTCCACGGCGTAGGACGGGCAGCGGCGGGCCGCCAGGTCGGGCACGAAGCGGCGCCCCACCCGGCGCCAGCTGGGCTCCTTGCTGCGCCAGGCCAGGCGGCAGCAGGGCCAGGGCAGCTCCTCCCGGTCGAACAGGCGGCAGCAGGGGCCGATCACGCGGTAGCTGAACTGGCCCCCCGGACTGGGGTGCTCGCTGCCGGGCTCCAGCAGGGTGCGGGCCGAGGCCTGGGCCTGGGATCCGTTGGGGACGGGCGAGGCCGCTGGGATGGGGGCAGACATGAAAAAGCCACCCATCGGGGTGGCAGGAACGTAACCCGGATGGGCAAGGCGCTCAGTAGAGCTCTTCTTCGGCGTGGGTCTTGATGGTCACATCGCTGGTGGGGTAGGCCACGCAGGTGAGCACGAAACCGGCTTCGATCTGGTCGTCGTCCAGGAAGCTCTGGTCGCTCTGGTCCACGGTGCCAGCGGTGAGCTTGCCGGCGCAGGTGCTGCAGGCACCGGCACGGCAGGAGTAGGGAAGGTCGATGCCCTGCTCTTCAGCGGCGTCGAGGATGTACTGGTCGTCTGGAACCTCGATGGTCTTGTTGAGGCCTTCGCTCTCGTTGATGAGGGTGACCTTGTAGGAAGCCATGGAAGGGATGTGGGCTCACAGGCACCCGGGAGGTCCGGGCCTGTAGGACCCGCCATTCATACTCCCGCCGCCTGCCGTTCCCGCCGGTTTGCGCGGGCCAGCGCGGGAAGCCCAATCAAAACCAGGGCACAGATCAGTGTGCCTTATGCAACATCATCAGGCCCCAGCGCCCCTGTGCCGCCGTCAGCTCGGCGCGCCAGCCCTGATCGGCGAGGGCCTCGGCCAGGGCGGGCGCCTGCTCCACCAGCAGGCCACTGAGCAACCCCAGCCCATCGGGGGCGAGCACGGTGTGGAACGCCGGACAGAGGGCCTCGATCACCGGCGCGAGGATGTTGCAGAGCAGCAGGTCGGCCGGCCGACCCCCCAGCAGGGCTGCCAGCTCCTCCACCGAGCCATGGGCCACCCGCAGCCGGTCACTGAAGCCGCTCGCGGCGGCGTTGTCGCCGCTGGCGCGCACCGCCAGGGTGTCGGTATCGGCGGCGGCCACCGAGGCGGCGCCCTGCAGCAGGGCGGCGATGCCCAGGATGCCGCTGCCGCAGCCCAGATCGGCCACCCGCAGCGGACTGAGGCTGGGCGCGCTGGCCGCGGCAGCCCCCTGCTCCCCAGCCAGGCGCTCCAGCGCCTCCAGGCAGAGACGGGTGGTGGGGTGGCTGCCGGTGCCGAAGGCGCTGCCGGGATCCAGGCGGATCACCAGCCGATCGGCATGCTCAGCCGGCAGCTCCAGCCAGGCCGGCAAGATCAGCAGCCGCTGGCCCACCGGATCGGGTTGCCAGTGCTGCTTCCAACTCAGACTCCAGTCCTCGTCGGCCTGCTGGGTCCAGCGGATCGGGGGCAGCACCAGGCCGAAGGGATCCGCCAGCGGGGCCAGAGCCTGCTCCAGCTGCTGCCGCTCAGCCTCGGGCCAGTCCGCTTCAGGCAGCCAGGCCAGCAACTGGCGCTCCTGGGGGGCATCCGGAGCATGGCTCACGGCCACCCGGGGAATGCCCAGGGCATTCAGCTTCCAGAGGATCGACTCCTCCAGCTCCGGCAGGGCGGCCAGCTCCAGGCGCCACCAGGCCAGGGCCATCAGAGGGTCACCGGATGGGCTTGCTGAATGCCGTTGATCCCATGGATGGTGGCCAGCAGATCGGAGGGAATCGGGTCGTCCACCGCAAGCACCATCACGGCATCGCCGCGCACGATGCGACGCCCCACCTGCATCGAGGCGATGTTCACGTTGTGCTGGCCCAGCAGGGAGCCCAGCTGGCCGATGATCCCGGGCATGTCCCGGTGGCGGGTGAACAGCATGTGGCGGCTGGGCGTCACGTTCACCGGAAACTCGTCGATGGTGGTGACACGCAGCTCGCCATCGGCGAACACGGCACCGCTCACCAGGTGCGGACCGGTGGAGCCCCTGGAACTGAGCTGCAGCGAACCGCCGGCGTAATCCCGGGCAGCCTCGTCCTTCACCTCCAGCACGTGGATGCCGCGCTCCCTGGCCTCCAGAGAGGCATTTACATAATTGATGCTGTCACCCAGGGCGGTGGAGAGCAGACCCTTGAGCGCAGCCACCACCAGGGGTTGGGCGGGATGGGCAGCGAACTCGCCCTGCAGTCGCACTTCCAGTTCGCTGATCGGTCCACCAGCCAGCTGGCTGATCAGCTGGCCCAGGGTTTCGGCCAGCTGCAGATGGGGCTTGAGCTGCTCCATCACCTCGGCGTTGAGACCGGGGATGTTCACGGCGCTGCGGGCGGGCAGGCCCAGCAACACATCGCGGATCTGCTCGGCCACGTCGATGGCCACGTTCTCCTGGGCCTCCGCGGTGCTGGCCCCCAGATGGGGGGTGAGCACCAGTCGCTCCTTCACGCTGCGCAGCGGCGATTCGGCGGCCAGCGGCTCCTTGGCGAACACATCCAGGGCGGCGCCGGCGATCACGCCCTGCTCCACGGCCTCGGCTAAGGCGGCCTCATCCACGATGCCGCCGCGGGCGCAGTTCACGAGCCGGGCCGTGGGCTTCATCGTGCGCAGCAGCTCCGCATTCACCAGGTTCTCGGTGTCGGGGGTGCGGGGCAGGTGCAGCGTGATGTAGTCGGCCTGGGCGAACAGCTCGGCCAGGGGCAGCAGCTTCACCTGCATCTGCTGGGCGCGCTCCGTCGACACGAACGGGTCGTAGGCCAGCAGCTCCATGCCCATGGCCTTGGCGACGCGGGCCACGTGGGAGCCGATCTTGCCCAGGCCCACCACGCCGAGCTTCTTCTTGTAGAGCTCGTTGCCCACGTAGGTCTTGCGGTCCCAGCCGCCGGCCATGGTGCTGGCGTGGGCGTGGGGCACATGACGCGACAGCGACAGCATCAGCGCCAGGGCGTGCTCGGCGGCGGCAATGGTGTTGCCCTCCGGGGAATTCACCACCAGCACACCGCGCCTGGTGGCGGCCGGCACATCGACGTTGTCGACGCCCACCCCGGCACGGCCGATGATCCGCAGCCTGTCGGCGGCCTCGATGATGTCGGCGGTCACCGTGGTGCCGGAGCGGATCATCAGGGCGTCGTACTCACCGACAATGCTCTTGAGCTGCTCCGGCGACAATCCAGTCCGCAGATCCACCGTGGCCACCTGGGAGAGGATGTCGATCCCCGCCTGGTCAATGGGGTCGGAGACCAGAACCTTCGTCATGCCCGGCGGGGTGGTGGGGGAGCCGGGGGTGCAGTGTAGTGAGCAGCCAGAATCCCCCTTTCGAGAAGCCGTCCAGCGGCGGCAGGGGGCTGAGCGTGGCCACGAGCGTGGTGCTGGTGCTCGATAACCACGAGCGGCTGAAGCACCTCAAAGACAAGCTGACGGCACTGCAGCCGCCCATGGCCAGCCTGGTGGCGATCGGGCCAGACGAAACGCCGCTCGCCGATGTGCTGCGGCTCAATCCAGCCGCGGCCCGCAGGGCTCGCCAGCGCGGCATGGCCCGCTGGCTGATCCCCTTCGGCTTCCTGGCCGGCCTCACCTTCACCTACATCACCGATCTCGACACCTTCGCCTTCTTCGGCGCATGGAGCCAGCACCTGATCGGGGGCCTGCTGGGCCTGGGTTCGGGCTGGATGGGCAGCTTCGCCGCCGCCGCCTCCGTGAATTCCGAGGAGGATGACCGCATTCGCAGCCTGCGCAACCGCCTGGAGGAGGGCAACTGGCTGCTGCTGGTGGAGACCGCCGACGGGGTGGAGATGCCCTGGACCACCCTGCAGCAGGGACGGCCCAAGGCGGTGGTGCGCCTGGGGGACCGTTGAGCGACCCAGACCCGTGATGTTGCCCCGCAGGGATCTGCTCGAGGGGGCGCCGGACGCGGCTGCCCTCGAACCGGTGATCGCCGCCGCCGAGGATGCGCTGCGCACCTGGCAACCGGTGTGGACACCGTTCCTGCCGGCGGAGCTGCGGGAACAGGCCGAGGCGCGCCTGGGTGCCCTGAGTGACCTGCGCCTCCATGGTGAGGGCGGCTATGCCGGTGCGGAACGGCAGCGGCTGCTGCTGCAACGGGGGGACGCCTGGCTGGAGCCCGAGAGCCACCCCATGGAGCTGGAGGGCCTGGAGCTCAGCGGCAATTTCCTGTTCGATCCCGCCGAACCCGGCGACGTACGGGCCGGCCTGCTGGCGGCGGGAGCCATCCCTGGGGAGCTGGGTGACATCTGGATGCGGGGTGATCGCGGCGCCCAGGCGATCGTGACGGCCAGCCTGGCTGCCCGCCTGCAGGGCACGATGGGCCAGGTGCGCACGGTGCCGGTGACACTCACCGCCCGCCCCATCGCCGAGCTGCAGCTGCCGGCCCGGCGGGCCGGCAGACGGCTCACCAGCGTCGAAGCCTCCCTGCGCCTGGATGCCCTGGCCTCGGCAGGCTTCGGCCTGTCGCGCAGCCGCATGGCGGAGTTGATCCGGCAGGGCGCCGTGCGCCTGAACTGGCAGCCGATCACCAACCCCAGCCGCCAGCTGACCCCCGGCGACCGGGTGCAATGGGAGGGGAGGGGTGAACTGCTGGTGGAGGATCTGGCCCTCACCAAGCGCGATCGCTGGCGCGTCACGCTGCTGAGGCGCTGACACCGCTTGGTGGACAAGACCGCTTGGTGGACAAGACCGTTCGGCCGACAAGGCTGGCTTGGCCCACACGAGCTGGGTTTCCGACAGGGCTGGTGCCCCACCTGGCCATGGCAGGTGGCGGGGCAGGTGGGCGGCGGGGATCGAGCGGGAATACCGCGGAACGCTCGGACCCGTGACTGCTAGGTTGCCGTGGCTTGGGCGATTAGCTCAGAGGTAGAGCACTACCTTGACACGGTAGGAGTCACTGGTTCGATTCCAGTATCGCCCACTGCCCATTTCATCCCCAGTCCTTGACGCTGCCAGCCGCCGCCCAGCTCACGATCGTTGTGGGGCTGGCGCGATCCGGCATCGGTGTGGCCCGGCTGCTGCGCGCCCGCGGCCAGGCGGTGCGGCTGATCGAGAGCCAGGACACCGCTGAACTGCAGGCCCGGGCGGAGACCCTGAGGCGCGAAGGCATCGACGTGCAGCTGGGCATCCCCCTCGATCCCGATGCCCTCGGACCCCTGCCTCCCCGCACGGTGGTGGTCGTGAGCCCGGGCATCCGCTGGGACCATCCGGCCCTGGTGGAACTGCGGCGGCTGGGGGTGGCCGTGCAGGGCGACCTGCTGCCGGCCTGGCAGGCCAGCGGCTCCACGCCCTGGATCGCGATCACCGGCACCAACGGCAAAACCACCGTGACCCACCTGGTGAGCCACCTGCTGCAGGCGGGGGGACTGACCGCCCCCATGGGCGGCAACGTGGGCTTCTCCGGTGCGGAGCTGGTGCTGGAACACTGCCTGCGGGCCGCCCGACCGCCGGACTGGTTGGTGATGGAGATGAGCAGTTACCAGATCGAAGCCAGCCCCCAGATCGCCCCAGCCATCGGCGTCTGGACCACCCTCACCCCCGACCACCTGGAGCGCCACGGCACGCTGGAGGCCTACCGGGCGATCAAGCGAGGCCTGCTGGAGCGCAGCTCCATGCGCATCCTCAACGCCGACGACCCCGACCTCCGGGCCCATGCCAGCTCCTGGCATGCACCGGTGCAATGGATCACCGCCGGACCGCGGGCCGCCCTGCCGGCCACCATCGAGCCCCTGTTGTGGATCGAGCAGGAGCAGGTGTGGCAGCGCGCCAGTCCGGGCGGCGAACCGAGCCGGCTCATGGAGGCCACCTGCCTGGCCATGCCCGGGGCCCACAACCGCCAGAACCTGCTGATGGCGGCCGCAGCCGGCCTGCGGGCGGGCCTGAGCGGCGCCCAGATGGGGGCGGCCTTCCGTGCCTTCCCCGGGGTGCCGCATCGGTTGGAGCGAATCCGCGAGCATGCCGGCATCCATTGGTTCAACGACAGCAAGGCCACGAACTACGACGCGGCGGAGGTGGCACTGAAGGCGCTGGAAGGGCCGCTGGTGGCCCTGGCCGGTGGCCAGTCGAAACGGGGAGATGCCTCAGCCTGGGTGGCAGCCCTGCGGCAGAACGCCGCTGCGGTGGTGCTCTTCGGCGCCGCCGCCGAGGAATTGGCCGAACGGCTCAGGGGCGGCGGTTACGGCGGTGAGCTGCGCCGCTGCGACGGCATGACCGAGGCCGTGGCCCTGGCGGCCGAACTCGCTCCGATGCTGGGCTGCGCGGCCGTGCTGCTCTCACCGGCCTGCGCGAGCTTTGATCAGTACAGCGACTTTGAAGCCCGCGGCAACCATTTCCGCCAGCTCGTGCAGGCCCTCTAGCCGGAGGCTGCTGGGCCAGCAACCCCAGGGCGCTCAACGGGGCACCCGACAGCACCGAGGTGGTGATCGCCAGACGCTCAATCAACCTGTCAACCCAGGCGCTGTGATCTGGCATACGATCCAGCCCTCCCCAGCGGCCCCAGCCAGGGCCGAGACCCGATGGCCTGGTGGCTGATGAAGAGTGAGCCGGCTGTGTACGGCATTGATGATCTGCAGCGGGAAGGCGCCACCCTCTGGGAGGGGATCCGCAATTATCAGGCTCGCAATTTCATGCGTCGGATGCAGCCTGGTGATCAGGCCTTCTTTTATCATTCCAATGCCAAACCCCCTGGCATTGTTGGCCTGATGGAGGTGCTTGAGACGGGCTTGGTGGATCCTGTCCAGTTCGACCCCGCATCGACGTATTTCGATCCCGCCTCCAGGCCCGAGGCCCCGCGCTGGGATTGTGCCCGCCTGGGATTCGTGCGTCGGTTTCCATCCCTACTCAGCCTGGAGGTGCTGCGGCAGCACTTCGGCCCGGAGGAGCTGGGAGTGGTGAAGCGCGGCACCCGTCTGTCAATCCTGCCGGTGCCAGAGCCCACGGCAGCCCGTCTGCTCACGCTGCTGGAGGCGGCTTGAGCCGGCTAGAGCCCTGCAGTGACGCACCGATCGCGATCCGCAGGGCCGTGGATCAGGGCTGGCGGGCCTACCGCCGCAGCGCCTGGAGCTTCAGCGGCTTCGTCCTCCTGGCCGGCAGCCTGAACCTGCTGGCCCAGCTGGGCTTTCGCCGGGCCAGCGAAGCCATGGTCACGGCAGCTGGGGATCCTGCACCCGCCGCGATGGTGGCTGCCGCCGCTGCCCTGTTGATCTGGGGGGTGAGCGGGTTGTGGTTGTTGGTGGGACTGCTGCAGGGCGCGGCCGGGGCCCTCGATGGCGAGGCCGTACCCCTGGCAAGGCTGCTCAGTCCCCAGTGGCGGGCGATGCTGCGCAGCTTCGGCACCCTGGCCCTGATCGCCGTGGTGCTCTGGGGCGTACGGGAGCTGGCGGATGCGACCGGAGCCCTGCTCACCCTGCTGCAACCCCTGCTGGCCCCACTTCCCCTGCTCGCCCGCCTGGCGGTGCTGGTGTATCTGGCGACAGACCAAGTGCTCTGCCTGCCGATCACGGTGCTGGGCGGGGCCACCCCCCTGGCGGCGGTGCAGAGCGGCCGCCGTGCCATCGATCCCCACTGGCTTCAGGCCCTGGGGTTGCTGCTCGTGGTGAGTCTGATGCTGCTGGCCGGGGTGCTGTTGCTGCTGGCCGGGCTGGTGGTGTCCCTGCCCGTGGCGCTCTGCACCCTCACGGCGGCCTATCGCCAGCTGTTCGTGCCGCCAGGACACAGGTTGAGTCGGTAGCGGTGGAGTTGTCCGATGCTGGCGCCAGTGTGGATCGCGGAGCCATGACCATCGCCCTGCTTGGCACCGGCCTGCTCGGCACCGCCATCGGCCTGCGCTTCCTGCAACAGGGAGCCCCCCTCACGGTGTGGAACCGGGACGCCACAAAGTTGCGGCCCTTGCTGGACGCCGGAGCCCAGGCGGCAACCTCCCCCGCCGCGGCTGCGGCCTCGGCCGGCGCGGTGGTGAGCGTGCTGAGTGACGGCCCGGCCTGCCAGGCGGTGCTGCTCGAGCAGGTGAACGGCGCCCTGGCCGGGCGGCTGGTGATCAATGTGGCCACCATCGCCGTGGCTGAGAGCCAGGCCCTGGCCGCGGCCGTGATGGAGCGGGGCGGCCGCTTCCTGGAGGCTCCGGTGCTGGGCAGCAGACCGGAGGCCCTTGCGGGCAGCCTGCAGGTGATGGCCGGCGGCGATCCGGAGGTGTTCGCCGAGGCGTTGCCCCTGTTGCGGACGCTGGCCCACGAGCCCCGGCTGCTGGGGCCGGTGGGGGCCGGTCTGATCACCAAGCTTGCCCTCAACCAGTTGATCGCCAGCCTCACCCATGCCTTCAGCCTGTCGCTGCATCTGGTGCAGCGCGGCGGCGGGGATGGGGAGACCTTCATGGAGCTGCTGCGGGGCAGTGCCCTCTATGCCCCGACCTTTGACAAGAAGCTCGGCAAACTGCTGGCCGACGATTTCGCCAATCCCAACTTCCCGACGGCCCATCTGCGCAAGGACCTGCTGCTGTTCCTGGACTGCGCCCGGGAGCAGGGATTGAACACCAGCGGCCTGGATGGGCTGGTGGCGTTGCTGCTGCAAGCCAGGGACACGGCCGTCGATGGGCTCGACTACAGCGCGCTGCACCGCCTCACGGCCGGTGAGATTCCGCGGCCGGCGGGGGGAGCACCAGCCCCTGCAGGGCCGCGCTGATCGCCGCACTGGCCGCCCCATCCCAGCCGGCCTCCAGGGCCCGGGCCCCCGTCGCCGGCGTGAGCACAAAGCGCAGACTCCAGCAGTGGCGATGGCCCTCCAGCTCCATCCAGAGGCTGCCTGGGCCAAGGGGCCGCTCCAACGCCATGGAGATGGCCTCCTCGGCCAGCAGCCGATCCGCCAGCGCGGCCAGCTGGCGCTCCAGTTCACCGGCCAGGTGGCGCAGCTCCCGGACTTCGGCCCAGGTGAGCTCCGCCGCCCAGGCCGCACCGCCGATCAGCACGGGGAAGGGCTGGCGGGCTGGATCCACCAGCAGCCGCCACCCCCTGCCCTCCAGCACCTGCACGGCTCGCGAGCGGCCAATCGACCGTCAGCCTGGCAGCAGGTCCGGTTGGTCCTGCTCGTCGGAGAGTTCGATGATGGCCCGCTGCACCGGCTTCACCATCGCCTCATCCATCAGGCCATCGAAATCGTCAAAGCGGCGTTGCTTGGCGCGGAAGGCGATCCGCACCGTGGTGAGGTAGCGGTTGCTGGAGTGGCGGATCAGGCTGTCGGCCCGCTGGGCAAGGTCCTTGGAAGTCACCGGAATTCCGCTCTGGATAACGCTGCTGTGGATGGGATCCCTTGAGATGGGATCCCATTGGAAGGGATGGCTCTGGATGGGATGGATCTGGATGAGAGTTCTCCCAGGCCCCCTCAGCACCCGCCCAACCCTAACCGGCCGCTAGAAGAGCTCCATGCGCGGCACCCTGGCCATTGATCTGGGCAGCAGCACCACCGTGGTGGCCTGGCTGCCCAGCGGCGGTGAGCCCAGCCTGCTGCCCCTGGCTCCCTACGCCCTGGGCGAGCCGCCAGTGGTGCCGAGCCTGGTGTGGTTGCCGGCACCGGAGAGTACCTGGCCCCTGATCGGCCGGCAGGTGCTGGACGCCGGTCTGGCCGGCCATGGGGGGCCCCAGCTCCACCGCGACTTCAAACGCCGCATCGGCGACCCGGGCGCCGTCAACGACGCCACGCTGCTGACGCCCGAACAGGCCGGCGGGTTGCTGCTCCAGCGTCTCTGGCGGGCCCTGCCCCAGCACCTGGAACCCGAACGACTGGTGCTCACGGCACCGATCGACACCTACCGCGGCTACCGCCGCTGGCTGCTCGACGCCTGCAGGGCGCTGCCGGTGGCGGAGCTGGCCCTGGTGGATGAACCCACGGCCGCCGCCATCGGCGCCGGCCTGCCGCCCGGCAGCACGGTGCTGGTGGTGGATCTGGGCGGCGGCACGGTGGATCTCTCGCTGGTGACCCTCCAGGGGGGCGAGGGCCGGGCCGCGCCGATCGCCCAGCTGCTGCGCTTCGCCGGCCGGGATCTGGAGCGCAGCGGCCAGGCCCTGCGCACCGCCCGGGTGGTGGGCAAGGCGGGGCTACCCATCGGGGGTCGCGACATCGACGGCTGGATCGCGGCGTGGCTGGTGCCCGATGAGCCCCATGGCCAGGGGCTGCTGCAGGCAGCCGAACGGTTGAAGTGCGACCTGAGCAGCAGCCACGAGGCCCTGGCGGTGTGGAGCGAGGGCCCGACGGGCAGCCGTGAACTGCGGCTGAACCGGTCTGAACTGGAGCGGTTGCTGGAGGAGCGGGGCTTGATCAGCCAGCTGGATCGGCTGCTGGAGGAAGTGCTGGCGGCAGGACGGGCCGCCGGCATCCGCCAGTCCGACCTGGCCGCGGTGCTGGCGGTGGGAGGGGCCAGTCGGATGCCGCGGCTTCGCCGCTGGCTGGAGGCGCGCTGCCCCGGACTGCCGATCCGCGGCGAGCGGCCCGTGGAGGCGGTGGCCCTCGGGGCCCTGGCCCTGACGCCGGGCCTGCGACTGCTGGATGTGCTCAGCCATGGCGTCTCCCTGCGCTGCTGGGACCAACGGGCCGGTTCGCACCGCTGGCATCCGCTGTTTCTGCCCGGCCAGGGCTGGCCCACCCCCAGCCCTGTGGAGCTGGTGCTGGCCGCGAGCCAAGACGGTCAGGCCGAGCTGGAGCTGGTGCTGGGTGAACCGCTGGCGGAGCAGCGCGCCGAGGTGGTGTTCGAGAATGGATTGCCTGTGCTGCGCCAGCGACCGGCCGGCAGCCCGCGGGTGACTTCCTGGCACCGTCAGCCCGCCGCGCTTCGGCTCGATCCGCCAGGGGTCCAGGGCCAGGACTGCCTGCGCCTGTGGTTTGCCATCAACGCTGAGGGTGAGCTCACCCTCAGCGGCCGCGACCTGCGCCGGGACACCCCCCTGCCCCTGCGGTCGCTGGGACCCGTGCGCTGAGAGCGGAGCCCCAGCCTCCCTGCCCCGGGGTGGACGCCGCCGGCGCTGCCCCCCCACACCTGCGCTTCCGGCTGGCGTTTCCATAGAACTGATCCAGGATCCTTTCTGCACCTCCCTTGGCCCTGCGCCGCCACAGGCTGCCCCGTTTCTGGCTGGGCCTCACCCTCGGTCTCGTGGCCGTTGGGGTGGGCGGTGTGTACTGGTGGGAGCGCCAGCTGCCGTCACGGCTGGAAGCGGCGGTCGCCCGGGGCGATCTTGAGGCCTGCCTGCGCTATGGCAGCCAGCTGGAGGCCTTGCGCTGGCTGGGCGGTCCCAGCCATGGCGAGCAGGGCTCCTGCCGGCGCCGACGCGCCCAGCAGCTCTGGGATGAGCAGCAATGGGCCGAGGCCCTGCAGCTGCAACTGCAGTTGGTGAACTCCCAGGCCGGCAGCAAGGCCGACGAACGACGCCTGATCCGCTGGCAGGACGAGCTGCAGCAGCGGGCCCTGGTGCGGTACCGCGACGGCGATCTCGATGGCGCCCTGGCCCTGCTGGCCGCCATGGGCGAAGACCGCCGGGCCGATGGCACCAGCGTGGGGGACCGGCTGCGGGAGAGCTGGACGCGCAACCGGCTGCAGCTGGAGCGGGCCCAGACCCTGGCGGGCACCAAGCGCTGGTTCGAGGCCCTCGATGCCCTCAACCGCCTCGATCACCCCTGGTGGAAGAGCCGCGGCACGGCCCTGCGGCGGCAGGTGGAGCGGGGCATTGCCGGCCTCAACCGCCAGCACATGGAGCACGATGCCCATGGTTCCCTGCCCCATACCGTTCCAGCCGAACAGCTCGATGCCGAAGTGCGGCGCCGCATCGCCCAGGGGGTGGACGAGTGGAACGCCTTCCAGAGCGCCTGCCAGGCCCTGGGCGGCAAGGTGGTGGAGGCGGGTCCGGAATCCGCCTGCCAGCGCTGAGCGCGTGACAGGATTGGTGTCAGCGGAAGAAAGTGCGCCGATGCAGCCAGGTGATCGGGTGAAAGTGTGCCAGAGCGTGGTGGTGTTTCACCATCCGCAAAACCGCGGCCAGGCCTTCGACATGGTCG
>Ga0169931_10011231_pt1 | contig 12647 bp, 8 predicted proteins | sample Kivu_15m_20L_FD_129675 | JGI IMG/M metagenome (GOLD analysis project Ga0169931, IMG submission 129675) | Freshwater microbial communities from Lake Kivu, Western Province, Rwanda to study Microbial Dark Matter (Phase II) - Kivu_15m_20L... | ecosystem: Environmental > Aquatic > Freshwater > Lake ...
TACTCCGTGGCCAAGGCCCAATCCGTCGACGGAACCGACCTTCCCAACTCCCGCTGGACTCTCTCGCTCAACCGCAATGCCATACCGCTCGTCGGCGGGCTCGAGACGGTCGACCAGATCCGCGCCCGCTTCGGCAAGATCGCCGATGGCCACCTCTGGCAGGTCACCGAAATCCGCGAGACCACGGCGCTCCTCGCCAGGGCCATCGGTCAGCAGTCATGGGACCTCGAGGTCGCACCGGGCCCCGATCTCCGCATGCTCTGGTTCAATCGCTTCACCCTCTTCGCCGATAGCCTCGAGATGACGCCCCCCATGGGCGCCCCCCTCGGGCTCGAGGTGCTCATCCTCCAGAAACTCCTCACCACCGGCCTCGGTGGCAGTGTCCTGCTCCTTGTCAGCGTCGTCGTCACCGCCGCCTTTGTCCCCAACATGCTGCGCAAGGGCACCCTTGAGCTCCTCCTCGTCCGCCCCATCCCCCGCTGGCGCATCCTCATTTTCAAATACATCGGCTCCCTGCTGTTCGTCGGTGCCCTACTCGGCCTCCTCATCGCCTCCGCCTGGCTCGTCACCGGCATCCTCGCCGACATCTGGTCCCCCGGCATCCTGCTGGCACTGCCCAGCCTCCTGCTCTTCTTCGCCCTGCTGCTCAGCGTCAGCACCTTCACCGGCGTCCTCACCCGCAGCACCCTCGCCGCCATGCTCGTCACCGTCGCCTACTGGGTGGTCCTCTTCATCGTCGGCCAGTTGCACTCCCAGGTCATCGCCAGCCAGATCCGCGACAGGGAGGCCGGCAAGCCCGTTCAGCTCACCGTCGCCCAAACCCTCCGCGGCATGAAGGCCAACCGCCAGCCCCCGCCCGATCCCAACCGCGTCCCCGTCCACCGCACCCGCCTCGCCACCGTCGTCGAGGCCGCCTACACCGTCCTCCCCCACACCGAGGACCTCGACACCATGGTCGATCGCCAGTTGATGCGCGATTTCGCCGTCGCCGGCGCCATGCGCGTCGTGGCCGAAAGCGGCGAGTTCTCCTGGATCAGCGGCCTGGGACTCACCCTCGCCCACCTGTTTTCGTTTTTGCTGGCCTCCTGCGTGATCTTCTCCCGCAGGGATCCTTAGCAGCCATCAGGGTTGTTCAACACGAGTCGAGCCATGAGCAGTCCGGTCACCTCCCCCGTCTTCCAGCGCTGCGTCTTCCCACGCTGCGGCGCCACCCTGCCCATGGAGGACACCTCCTTCCGCTGCCCCTCCTGCGGCGGACTCATGGATGTCGCCTACGATTGGGAACGCCTCGCCCCGCCCAAATCCCTCGCCGAATTCGAGGCCAAATGGTCCCGCCGCACCAACCCCGTTGATTTCTCAGGCGTCTGGCGCTTCCGCGAGCTCTTCCCCTTCGCCCAACCCGGACAAATCCTCACCATCGGCGAGGGCCAAACCATCCTCCAGAAGGCCGACGGACTCGCCGGCAAGCTCGGCATGCGCCAAGGCGCCCTGCACCTGCAGTACGAGGGCATGAACCCCTCCGGCAGCTTCAAGGACAACGGCATGACCGCCGCCTTCACCCACGCCCGCCTCACCGGCGCCCGGCGCGCCGCCTGCGCCAGCACCGGCAACACCAGCGCCTCACTCGCCTCCTACTGCTCCGCCACCGGCCTCATGCGCGGCATCGTCTTCATCGGCTCCGGCAAGATCAGCTACGGCAAGCTCGCCCAGGCACTCGACCACGGCGCCCTCACCATGCAGATCGCCGGCGATTTCGACGATGCCATGGCCCGCGTCCAGCAGGTCGCCCGGCGCCTCGGCGTCTACCTCGTCAACAGCGTCAACCCCTTCCGCCTCGAGGGACAGAAAACCATCATGCTCCGTGTCCTCGAGGCGCTCTCCTGGGAGCCGCCCGACTGGATCATCGTCCCCGGCGGCAATCTCGGAAACTCCAGCGCCTTCGGCAAGGCCTACATGGAGCTGCGCGATCTCGGACTCGTCCGCCACGTCCCACGCCTAGCCGTCATCAACGCCGCCGGGGCAAAAACCTTTGACACCCTCGTCAACGAGAAGTCCATCCGCTGGAACCAAGGCAACCCCGACAGCGCCGCCATCGACGCCTTCTTCAAGGACCTCAACGCCCGCGACGGCCGCGCCAGCACCATCGCCAGCGCCATCGAGATCAATCGCCCCGTCAACCTCGTCAAGGCCCTCCGCGCCGTCGAGGTCATGAACGGGGTCGTCCGCCGCGCCGATGACCAGGAGATCATGGACGCCAAGGCCCTCATCGGCGCCCACGGCCTCGGCTGCGAGCCCGCCTCCGCCGCCAGCCTCGCCGGCCTCATCCAGTTGCGCGAGCAAGGCGTCATCGCCCCATCCGACCGCGTCGTCTGCATCCTCACCGCCCACCAGATGAAGGACTCCAACGCCACCGTCGCCTACCACAGCGCCGATCAGGAGCAGTTCCAGAAGGTCCTGGGCGTACGCGGCGTCAAGCGCGCCAGCCACGCCAACCGCGCCGTCCAGGTGCCCAACGACCTCGAGGCCATCTGCGGTGCCATCGAACTCTACGCCTGACACAAGGGGGTTGCACCCATGTTCCGTTTCGCCGCCGCCATGCTGGTCCCGCTCTGCGTCCTGGCCTTTCCGGTCGGCCCATCCCGCGCCGACAAGGCCGAGGACAACGCCCTGGAATGGCTCTACCAGCGCGGCGGCCGCGCCGAGCGGTCGGGTGACATCCCCGGCGGCCCGGTCGTCTCCGTCTGGCTACCAAGGCCAGCGCCGGAAGACATCCCCCAACTGGGCGCCTTCACCCGCCTGCAATCCCTGCAACTGTTCGACGCCTCCCTGCCCCCCTCGGCGCTGGCCAAGCTATTCGCCTTCCGCAATCTCGAGAAACTCGCGCTCACCCGCTGCCTGCTCGACGGCCAGGCCACAACCGAGATCGCAAGGCTCGATCAGGTCCGCGAACTCGCCCTGGCCGATTGCCAGCTCGCCGACATCACCGTCCGTCCCCTCGCCCGCATGAAGAACCTCGCCTCGCTCGACCTCCGCGCCAACCAGCTCACCGATACCGGCATCGCCGAGATCGCCAGCCTCCGGCAGCTCACCAGCCTCTCCCTCTCCGGCACCCGCCTCACCGATCAGGGCTACGCCAGCCTCGCCGCCCTCGCCAATCTCGAGGCCCTCGATATCAGCTTCACCCGCCTCACCGACCAGGCTGTCGCCTCCCTCGCCCGCCACAAAAAGCTTGCCAGCCTCTCCCTCGCCGGCGTCCCCCTCACCGACACCGCATTGGCCGATCTCGCCAAACTCCCGGCCCTGCGCGAACTCGTCCTCAACCTCACCAGAATCTCCGATATCGGCTGCGCCGAGATCGCCCGGCTCCCCCACCTCGAGTTCCTCGGCCTCGACGGCACCTCCGTGGGCGAGCAGGGCCTCCGCCAGCTCACCGCCCTCAGGAAGCTACGCGTCCTGTCGCTGGCCAACTGCCCCGCCGTCAACGATGCCGCCCTGCGTCCCATCGGCCAGTTCGATTCGCTCCAGTCCCTCAACCTCGCCGGCAACCCGGTCACCGATGCCGGCCTCATCCTCCTCGCCAACCTCGACAAGTTGAAGTCGCTCGACCTCACAGCCTCCCGCGTCTCCGATGCCGGCCTCCTCCAGGTCGGCCAGTTCAGGGCCCTCACCACCCTCCGCCTCGCCCGCACCCCCATCACCGATTTCGGCCTCCGCGAGGTCGCCAATCTCCCGGCCCTCGCCACGCTCGATATCAGCCGCACCCGCGTCACCAGCGCCGGCCTCCAACCCCTCTCAGGCCTTCGCCACCTCAAGTCGCTCGACCTATCCGCCACCGCCGTCAATGATGCCGCCATCCCCGCCCTGGCCGCCTTCCCCGCCCTCGAATCCCTGGCCCTCGCGCAGACCCCCATCACCGACGCCGCCGCCCCCGACATCGCCCGGCTGAAAAAATTGTCCACCCTCGACCTGGCGCAGACCGGCATCACCGATACCGGCCTGGGCCAAATCCGCAAGGCGCACCCCAAATGCGTTTTCACCCCCTGAAAAGAGGGTGAAAACCGGTTCATTAGCCCTGAATGGACTGAAAGCTACGGCTTGCCCAGCACCAGGTTCTCGATGAAGAACTCCATCATCCGCGCCTGGTTCAGCCCCGCGTGCCCCACATCCGGCCCAACCTGGACCTCAAAGCTCTTCCCCGCCCTCTGCAGCGCCTGGATCAGTTGCATCGAGTTGTTCGGGTGCACGTTGTTGTCCGCCGTCCCAAAGAAGATCATCAGCCGCCCCTGCACCTTCGGCGCCAGCGCCATGATGTTCGTCTTCTCATAGGCCTTCTTGCCCGCCTCGTCGGTCGGAATCCCTAGGTACCGCTCCGTGTAGATCGTGTCGTAGTTGCGGAAGTCCGTCACCGACGAGCTCGCCGCCGCCGCGTGGAACACATCCGGGTGGCGCGCCAGGCACATCGCCGAGGCGAACCCGCCGTACGATGCACCGAAGATCCCCACCCGGCCGCCGTCCACATACGGCCGCTTCGCCAGTTCCCTCACCCCCGCCGCCTGGTCATCGATCTCCGTGATCCCCAGATTCTGGTAGATGCTGTCCAGCACCCGCTTCCCGCGCCCCTTCGCGCTCCGTGAATCCAGCGAAGCCACCAGAAACCCATACTCCGCAAGCGCGCTCGGCTGCACAAAGCTCTCCCGCGCCCCGTCCGTCTCCGGCCCCGCGTACACGCTCACCAACAGCGGGTACTTCTTGGCCGGGTCAAAGGTCGAGGGCCGGTGCAGCAGGCCGTACAAGGTCGTCTTCCCGTCCGCCGCCAGATACTCGAACAGCTCCACCTTGTTCAGCCCCAGCTTGTGAAAAGCCGTCAGGTCGCTGCTCGCCAGTTCCTTCTTCACCACCCCGCCCGTCTCCACCAGCCGCGTGATGGGCGCCGCCTCATGCGTCTGCGCGATGTCCACAAAGTGCCTGAAGTCAGGCGAAACACTCACCTGGTGGTGCCACGCCGGGGCGGTCAGGCGCGTGTCCCCCGTCCCGTCCAGGTTCACCCGGTGCAGTTGCAGCTTCAGCGGATTGGTTCCGGTCCGCGCCAGGTAGTACAAAGCCCCGCCCGCCTCATCCACCGCCACAATCCCCGCCACCTCGCTGGTGTGCCGGGTCAGCGTCACAGGCTCGCCGCCGTTCAGGCTATGCAGGAAATAGTTGTTGAACCCCGTCCGTTGCGAGGCCCACACAAACCGCTTGCCGTCCTTCAGGAATCGTTGCTCCGGGTTGTTCTCCACCCAACTCGCCGGCCACTCATCACGCAGCACCACCCGCGTCTTGCCCGTCTCCGGATCCCCGGCCACCACTTCCAGAATGTTCTGCAGCCGGTTCGCCCGGTGGAACAGCAGTTCCTTGCCGTCGGCACTCCACGCCACCCGCCACACGTAGTGGCCCACCGCGTCGTTGGTGAACGGCTTGCCATCCCGCACATCCACGAAGGTCTTCTTCCCGCTGGCCACATCCAGCACCACCAGTTCCACCACCGGGTTGTCCGCCCCCGGCTTCGGGTACGCCTCCACATCCAGCCGGTCCTGCAGCTTGGTCTGGTCCAGCGCCAGGTAAAAATCCTTCACCTTCGATTCGTCAAACCGGTAGTACGCCAGCTTCTTCGAATCAGGCGACCACCACATCGCCGTCTTCTGCTCCAGCTCCTCCCCGTACACCCAGCTCGCCGACCCGCACTTGATCCGCGCGCTCTCGCTGCCCGAAAAGGTCACCTGCTTCGGCTCCTCCCCCTTCGGCCCCGCCAGCCACACATTCCGGTCCTTGTACAGCGCCAAGGTTTTCCCGTCCGGCGAAAGCGCCCGGTCAAACTGCCGGCCACGCTCCGGCCCCCGGCCACCGCCCCCCGGCCGCCCGCCACGGCCCTTTTTCCCGTCACCGTCACCCTTCGCATCCGCGACCGGCTTCTCTTCCAGCGTCGCCACATCCAGGGCAAACTTCTTCCCGTCCCGCGTGTACTCCAGGCCCTTGCCATCGTCCTTCCAGGTCACGCTCAGCGCGCCCAGCTTTAAAGCCTTGCCAATCTCCTTGGCCATCTTCTCGTGCTGCGCGTACCCCGGCATCTTTTTCAACCGGTCCTGCGCACCGGCCCACCCGCCGGCAAGCCCCAGCCCCAACACCCCCAGCACCAAAAACCGCCAACCCGTCACGCTGCTCACCACGGCATTTCCCCCCGCCAAAACCCTATTCCCACAACCCCAGTGTAATCGACTTGCGCCCCCTTCCCAAAACCCGCCCACTAATTCGTTGTCCCCTTCGCCACACACCTCCCGGCCGGTTAAACTGGGCATTCAGTCACCCCATTCGGATGGACCCGTCCACCATGCTCGCGTTGCTCCTCCTGGTCACCAGCCAACCCGCCCCAAAGCCCGAAACCCTCACCCCCACCGAGTACTGGGTCATCGCCGCCGGGGCCAGGGCCGGTCGCACCCCCGTCCGAACCGATCCCGTCGAGGCCCTCATCGTCTCAGGCCAGTGGCAAACTCCCGAGGCCGGCCAAAAATTGCCAGGCACCCAGGCAGTCTGGGAAAAAGTCGCAGCCGCCAAGGATGGATCCATCTCCCACCGCGCCCTGCGCGGCGGCTACGCCCTCTGGAAAGTTGAAAGCGCTTCCCCACGCACCATGGTGCTCGAGGCCCGCGGCCACGGCCTCGTCTATGTCAACGGGCAACCCCGCGCGGGCGATCCCTACGGCCACGGCTACCTCGCCATCCCGGTCCAACTCCAGCAGGGCCTCAACCAGTTCCTCTTCGCCGGAGGCCGCGGCGCCTTCACGCCAACCCTCAGGCCCCCCGCCGGTATCGTGGAGATCGCGTCCTCCGATGCCACCCTGCCCGATCTGGTCGAAAACCGGCAGGGATCAGAAATCGCCGGCATGGTGATTCGCAACTGCTCACCCGAACCCCTGGCCGATGCCCTGTTGACCGCCACCCTCCAGGGTGCCACGCGCTCCGTCAAAATCCCGCCCATCCCTGCCCACGGCCTGTTCAAGGTCCCTTTCCACTTCGATCATCCATCCTTGCCCAAAGGTCCCGCGAAGCTCGAGGTCACAGTCACCAGCGCCGCACTTCAGGCCAGGGAAACGGCCTCTTTCCCGCTCGAGGTCAAGCCGCCCCAGGCCACGCGCAAAGCCACCTTCCAAAGCGGCATCGAAGGCTCGGCCCAGTACTACGGCCTCGTCCCCGCCACCACCAATGCTTCGTCAAGCGAAAAGCCCGGGTTGATCCTCTCCCTGCACGGTGCCGGCGTCGAGGGCATCGGCCAGGCCGCCACCTACTCCCCCAAGCCCTGGGCCCATGTCGTCGCACCCACCAACCGCCGCGCCTTTGGCTTCGATTGGGAAGACTGGGGCCGCATGGATGCCCTCGAGGTACTCGACCTCAACCAGAAAAAACTCGATACCGATCCCGCCAAAACCTGGCTGACCGGCCACTCCATGGGTGGCCACGGCACCTGGCACCTAGGCGTCACCTTCCCCGACCGCTTTGGGGCCATCGCACCATCCGCCGGCTGGATCAGCATGTTCTCCTACGCCGGCGCCAAACGCGCCGAGTCCCGTTCCCCTGTCGAACAAATCCTCAACCGCGCTTCCAACCCCAGCGACACGCTGGCCCTCGTCCGCAACATTGCCAATCGCGGTGTCTACATCCTCCATGGCGATGCCGATGACAACGTCCCGGTCGATCAAGCCCGCACCATGCGCTCCACCCTGGCCGACTTCCACCCGGATTTCGCCTACCACGAGCAACCAGGCGCCGGCCACTGGTGGGGCAATGCCTGCGTGGATTGGCCGCCCCTCACCCGCTTCCTGTCCGAACACCCCCGCCCCGCGCCCGAGGCATCGCTCGCGGTCGATTTCCGCACCTTCCACCCGGGCATCTCATCCCGCATGGCCTGGGCTGAAATCCACACCCAGGCCCAATGGGGCCAGTTGTCCTCCATCCAGCTCAAGGCCGATCCCCCCGGCAAAAAAATCACCGGCACCACCGCCAATGTCACCCGCCTGGTCCTGCGCAATCCAGGCTGGAACCACACCGCCAACTGGTCCCTCTCGCTCGACAGCCAAACCATCCCGCTCAACGCGTTCGAAAAAGACCAACCCGTCCACCTGGTCCGCGCCGCCGATGGCTGGAAAACTCAACAAGCTCCACCCCCCGCCGATTCCAAAAAGCCCGGCCGCGCCGGCCCGGTGAAGGAAGCCCTGCGGCGCAACATGGTCTACCTCGTCGGCACCGCCGGCCCGGAGGAGGAAACCCGGGCCAACTGGCAGAAGGCCCGTTACGATGCCGAGGTTTTCTACTACCGCGGCAACGGCGCCATTGAGGTCCGCACCGACACCGATTGGCTCCGGAACCCCGCCGCCTTCAAGGGCCGCAACCTCGTCCTGGTGGGCAACGAGGACAACAACCAGGCTATGGCCGCCCTGCTGAAGACCTCCCCGCTCCGCGTCCGCCGCGGCAAGATCGAATGGCCCGGCAAAACCGCCGAGGGCCCCAACCTCGCCGCCGTCTTCGTCCGCCCCATGCCCGATGATCCCGATGGCTCCATCGTCATCCAGGCCGGCACCGGCCCCGAGGGCATCCGCCTCAACCAAAGGCTATCCCTCTGGCTCTCCGGCAGTTCCTTCCCCGACTTCTTTGTCTACGATGCCACCATGCTCCAAAAGGGCCCCGACGGCATCCTCGCCACCGGCTACTTCAACTCCGACTGGCAATGGTCCACCGACCAGACCAACAACCCCTGACCCCCCGCCATGCTCTTCGGCCAACCCGACTTGTTCGCCATCGAAATCGGCCAGCCAGAGCCGCAGCCCCAATTCCACGATGTCTACATCCGGTTCCGCTTCTGGATCACCAGGCTCCCCGTCGGCGACAGCGCTGAACAGATCTCCCTCAGCGCCAGCACCAGGGCCGCCTCCCTCCTGTGCGATCTGCAACCGCAAAGACGCAATACCCCGTTCGCCCCGGCACCGGCCGCCACCCTGTTCCAGCAGGTGTACGATGCCTGGTTCTCCCTCAATTGCTTCATCGGAAAAAGCGGCTCCCCAGACCTGCGCACCCTACACCACCTCGACCCCATCGCCATGGGGGCCACCCGCGACCAATACGGTCTCATCCTCGTCGCCACGACCGACGGCACCGACAGACTTCTCGCCAAAGACCTCAATCAAAACCGGCTCATCGCCGACCAACCCCTTCCCCAGGGCTCCGTCGAATCCACCCTGTCCCAATACATCGACTGGGCAAAAATCCAACTGCAGCCGGTAACCGCTTCAGTTCCCAGCCCATAGAAGCGGTTCACTTCCGCTGGCACCAAAACCGCCTCACAAAAAACCAAAAACCCAAAAAACAAAACCACACACAAAAAACCAGTCACCAGGCGCTCCATCAGGCAGGGCCTCTGCTCCAGAATCGACAAACCCGATCCCTGAATTAAAATTCAAAGGCAAGCAAGTGATACGACTTCCCCTCGCCGGTGAAAACCACCAGATCCCGGGCACCCAATTTCGTGGTAACGGTGTGGAGCGACCTCGGGTTATCCACCGAAACAAACAACACGGCATACTGGTACCGTCCCCGGTAGGCCTTGCGTGTCACCACCTCAAAAGCCGAAAAAATACCTTGACCTCGAAACCGTTCGTCAATGCACACGGGGCCATGGAGGCAGTAGGCCTGCTTCGCAAGGGCTTTCCCTCCCAAGGTCACCGATTCAGCCAATCGAACCATCTCGCGCACCACGGCGGGCAAACCAGGCTTGTCCACGGCCGGTGGAGGCGTGACAGCCATGAAACCAACGATTTCACCGCCAGCCGCGACTGCGACATGAATGCCACCCAGGGTGATGGCTTCGGCAAACCAACCTTCCGGGTGCTCCACCGACATGAAACCATCTCCCCACTCCCCCGGCCCAAGATTGCCAATAAAATAGCGTGACTCCAGGGTCATCAATCCTTGGATATCTCCCATCTTCGCCAACCGGATTTCTATCGCCATGACTTTCCTTCCCTTGGATCCGCGGTGACCCAAACTTTCCAAACACCACCCAACCCTGTCGTGCCACCATCCACTGCACACCGTTTATCTTTTCCCTGTGCGCCCTGCGCATCTTCGCGGGGAAAGTCACCTTGGATCCTTGGCAAGCCCCCGTCGCAAGACGGGGGATGTCAGCCTCCCACGCGGAAACCCGAATGCCCCTGCTGAAACCAACCTGCCCCCGTCCGCACCAGTCACCCCCCGCCCCGCAAGTGGGGTGCCAAAAACTCAAAAAACAAAAGCACATAAAAAAACCAGCCTTGCCTCTCTGTCATTGAAGAGGCAAGGCCGGGTGGTTGCAGTCTGCGGGAACCGTCGCCGCTCAAAAACCCTTATGAAAGAGACACATTATGATAAATTTCCTGCACGTCATCGCAGTCATTCAGCATGCCCAGGAATTTCTCGAACAAGGCCGCATCGTCCGCTGACAGCTTGATCGATTCCTTCGGCAGGAAGGTGATCTCCTGCACATCCAGCTCCAGCTTCGGAAACGCCGCCAGCAGGGCGGTTTTGGCGTTGTAAAACTCCACCGGCGGGGCGAAAACCGTGATCGTGCCGTCCTTGCCCTCCACTTCCTCAACAGCCACATCCGCGGCGAACAGGGCCTCCATCACCTTGTCTTCATCACTCCCGGCGAAGGAAATCACCGCCAGATGATCAAAAAACAAAGCCACTGACCCCGGACTGGACAGCTTCGACCCGGTTTTGGTGAAGCAGCTGCGCACTTCCGAGATGGTCCGGGCGTTGTTGTCCGTCAGGCAGTCCACGATCACCAGCGAACCGCCCGGGCCAAATCCCTCGTACCGCGCCGACTGGTAGTTCTCGCCACCCGTGCCCGAGGCTTTCTGGATCGCCTTCTCGATCACATGGCTCGGCACATTCTCTTTCTTGGCCCGTTCAATCACCATCCGCAGGGTGGGATTGGCGTGCGGGTCGGGCACCCCGTTTTTGGCCGCCATGTACAACTGCTTGCTGTACCTCGAATACAACTTGGAGTTCTGCGCGGCGGTCTTGAAGATCGAATACTTCCGCTTCTCGAAAATCCGTCCCATGTGCAGCCTGCCTCCATACTTGCCAAAACGGGCCCAGATCAATCGGCCACAACCCCGCCTGCCGCCATCCGCCATTTCACCCGATCCATGCTACCAAATCACCTGCTATTTTTCCCCGAATTCGCCACCCAAACGCCAGATTCCAGCAATTCCCAACACCCCCGTCTTCGCGGTGAATGCCGTTGTTCGGTCCACACCACCCCGGAAGCACGCCCCCCTGCCTGTCCTCCAGCTTCCTGGCCGGCATTGCCACTTACCGGGTGCCCACACACAGCCCTCCATGCCCCATTTGACCTGCGGCGGCTTCATCCTTACCTTCAGGATTATTCCGGTTCAAAATGAATGCCTCAATGGCTGGCCCACAGAAGTGTCCAAGGTCTGAACAGGCTGGTTAGGGGCCTCCTTGAATCCCACATGAAAGAAACCGCTTACCTGATTCAGGCTGCCTTGATCTGCGCATGGTGGGTGGGGCTCGCGACCAGCCAGCCATTCTTTGCCGCATTCCAGTTTAGCGGTATCCCGCCTGTCGCTTTTTGGGCTTTCTTCGCCCCCGACATCCTCTGTATCGCCGCCCTGTCAATCGTCAGGGCCTACAAAAGCATCGCCAGGCTCGAATACATCATTTTGGGGGCCTTCGCCTACGCTTCCCTCTATTGCGCCAACGCGACCTGCCTGACCCGCAGCGGCTACTTGCCCACGGGTGTCATGCTCTGCGGGCTCTGCTACAACTGGTTCCTTTGCTTCAATGAATCCCTGTTTCGCAATGCCACATCCAGTTTCGCGCTGAATGTCGCTAAAACCGCCATTCAAACCGTTTGCATTTGGACCATGGCTTTGGCGGTTGTCCCCTATATCATCCTCGATGCTTTTGATGCTTTGGTGATGCCAAATGGGGGACCATCCCTTTTCCTCGGACTGACCGCCTTCGCCTGCTGCAGCGTTCTGGGCCTGACCAGCTCCTTTTTCATGGTCCGCGACGGGGCGGGCACGCCCCTCCCCCTGGATCAAACCAATCACCTGGTGGTGACAGGCCCCTATCGCTATGTGCGCAACCCCATGGCCATGGCGGGAATCGGCCAGGGAGTTGCCATCGCCTGGATTTTCCAATCCATCCCAGTCCTGATTTATGCGTTGCTCGGAGCCATTGTCTGGCATCTGGTCGTCCGCCCGATCGAGGAACGCGACATGATCCGGCGATTTGGCGATGCCTACCTCCAATACCGCCAACGCGTCTCCTGCTGGATTCCAACCTTCCGAAAGACAATCCCCTAATCACAAAAAATCAGAATAGTTATACCCAAAGTAGATGCCGTCCAATCATTGCCCGTTTCAAACCAGGCTACTAACAACAACCTTTGGTTCGTCCGGCAAATAAACACCCTCCCGTCATCCCCGGACCCGGCCGGGGATCAACGCCAAAAACCTTCCAACCCAGTCACCCACAACCCAGCATGGCGAACGCCGAACTCCAAAGGCCCCTGTCACTCGCACGCACCCAGCACCTCCCGGTGTCGGCTCA
>Ga0169931_10011233_pt1 | contig 12646 bp, 9 predicted proteins | sample Kivu_15m_20L_FD_129675 | JGI IMG/M metagenome (GOLD analysis project Ga0169931, IMG submission 129675) | Freshwater microbial communities from Lake Kivu, Western Province, Rwanda to study Microbial Dark Matter (Phase II) - Kivu_15m_20L... | ecosystem: Environmental > Aquatic > Freshwater > Lake ...
AAAGGATGCTCGTCAGCGGGAGCGACCTGCAGGGTCGCTGAGGACGCCGCACGTCGAAGAAAACGCCGCAGGGCAGGATGATCCGGCGTTTGCAGTAGCGGGCTCATGAATAGGTCGGGCTAGGCGTCGACCGAGGCCGCGGAATCGTCGCGAGCGCTCGCACGCGGCGCCGCGGGGCGCGCTTCGCTTCTGCGCGCCGCCGGATGCACGCGCGCCGGCTCGAGCTCGGAACGGCCGGCGTCCACGCCCTCGCCGCCGATGTAGATGCGCTCGACGCGCTTGCCGATCGAGCATGAGATCTCGTACGCGATCGTGTCTGCCTTGAGCGCGACCTCCTCGAGCGTGATCCGCTGCTCGCCCTGGGCGCCGACGAGCGTCACGCGGTCGCCCACGCTCACGCCCGGGATGCCGCCGACGTCGATGCAGGTGTAGTCCATCGACACGCGCCCGACGATCCTCGCACGCGCGCCGCGCACGAGCACCTCGCCCTTGTTCGAGAGGCGCCAGGCCACGCCGTCGTTGTAGCCGCAGGGAATCGTGGCGATGCGCGTCGTCTGCGGCGCGGTCCACGTTCCGCCGTAGCCGATGCGCGAGCCCTTGGGCACGTCCTTCAGGAACACCACCTGGCTGTGCAGGCTCATCACCGGCTCGAGTTCGCTCGCGCCGGGCAGAGCACCGGGCAACACGCCGTAGGCGCTGATGCCCGGCCGCACGCAGTCGTACAGCGGCGCGCCGGTGAAGATGCAGGCCGAGTTCGCGGCGTGGATCCAGCCGCGCAGCAGCTTGCGCTCGCGCGCCTGCGCGAGGATCTCGTCGAACAGCGCCAGTTGTTCGTGCGTGTGCTCGCTCAGCGCGCCGTCGGGCGCGGCCATGTGCGTCATCACGCCGGCCAGCTCGAGGTGCGAGGACTGCGCGATTTCTTCGAGCAATTCGAGCGCTTTGTGAGGCATCACGCCCAGGCGGCCGAGCCCGGTGTCGACCTTGAGGTGCACCCGCGCGATCAAGCCCTGGCGGCTGGCGAGCTCCTGGAGGAAGCGCCGCCGGTCGCTGGAGTGCAGCGCGATCTCGACATCGTTGCGCAGCGCGGCCGCGGCTTCGTCGTCGACGATCGTGCCCAGCACCAGGATGCGCGAGCGCACGCCGCCCTGGCGCAGCTCGAGCGCTTCGGAGGACGTGCCGACGCCGAACGCTCGCACGCCGCAGTGCCGCGCGTGGTGCGTGATCGCGACCGAGCCGTGTCCGTACGCGTCGGCTTTGACCACCAGCATCGTGCGCGTACGGTCGCCGGTGCGACCCGCGATCACCGCGAGGTTGTGCTCGAGCGCGTCGAGGTTGATCTCGGTCCAGGCGCGATGGGAGTCCACGCGCGCGATGATGCTCCCGCGCGACGCTCGGTTCAACGCCTTGCGCGCGACTCAGTGCTTGCGCTGCGTCACGGCGAAGGCGCGCAGGTACAGCGGCTCGATCTCGTGCGCCTGGTGCGGGCCGCTCGCCGCGAGCTGTTCGAGGCCCAGCTCGAGCACCTCGAGCGCGTTCGGCGGAGCTTCGCTGCAGCGTGCGAAGCGCGCGGTGTCGAGTCCGGTCGCACGCAGCGCCGCTGCGTCGGCGAGCAGCACGTTCACTCCGTCGAGCTGGGCGGCGACCTCGGCGGCGCGCAGTACGCGCGGCGCCACGAGCGCGCCGAGCTCCGCCGCGCCCCGCTCGTACACCGCGAGGTACGCCTCGCCGCCGCGGGCGTCGAGCAGCGTCGCGCCGCGTTCGCCGGGCCGCAACTCGGCGCGTGCGAGCGCTTCGAACGAGGCGACGCCGCGCAGCGCTGCGCCGCTCGCCCGCGCGAGGCCGAGCGCGGTCGCGGCGGCGACGCGCAGGCCCGTGTAGCTGCCCGGCCCAACGCCGACGACCACCGCGCGCAAGTCGCGCGGGGTCGCGCCGAGCTCCGCCAGCGTTGCGCCGAGCTCCGGCAACAGATCGGCGGCGTGGGCGCGGCTCGACGCTAGGCGGCGCGTCGCGCTGCGGCCGGCGCATCGTGCGGCGACGCTTCCCGCGCCCGTGGAAAGCTCGATGGCCACCGCGGCGCCGGCGCCCAGCGCCCAGCCGCTCATGCGCCGATTTCGGCGGAGATCACGCGGGCCAGGCGCTGCGCCTGTTCGGCGATCCCGTGCGCATCGGGGCCCTCGACCATCACGCGGGCGAGCGACTCGGTGCCCGAATAGCGCACCAGCACGCGCCCGTCGTCGCCCAGCTCGCCCTCGACGCCCCGCACGGCGTCCATGACCGGTTTGACGCTCGCCAGCGCCGGCTTGCGCGCCACCGGCACGTTGACCAGCACCTGCGGGAACTCGCGGTAAGGCGCAGCGAGCTCGGACAGCGGCTTGCCGCTCTCGCGCATCACGCGCAGCACGCGCAACGCCGTGTAGATGCCGTCGCCGACGAAGTAGTTGTCCGAGCCGAACACCACGTGGCCCGACTGTTCGCCGCCCAGGCGCAGCGCCTCGCGCTCGAGCGCTTCGACCACGTTGCGGTCGCCGACGTCGACGGTCAGCACGCCCACGCCCACCTCGCGCAGCGCGCGGTGCAGGCCCTTGTTCGACATGACCGTGGCGACGACGCGCTTGTCTTTCCAGCTGTTCGTGCTGGCGGTGTGGCGCGCGCACACGGTCAGGATCCCGTCGCCGTGCACGAGCTGTCCGCGCTCGTCGACCAGGATGCAGCGATCGCCGTCGCCGTCGAGCGCGATGCCCAGGTGCGCGTCGAGCCGGCGGACGTGCGCCTGCAGGCTTTCGGGATGCGTCGAGCCGCACTCGCGGTTGATGTTCTCGCCGTCGGGCGCGGCGTGGATCGGCACGACGTGCGCGCCCAGGCGGCCGAGCACGCGCGGCGCGATGCGGCTCGCGCCGCCGTTCGAGCAGTCGACCACGATCGAATAGCCCGCGAGCGACAGCCCGGCGCCGGCCTTGTCGACGAGGTAGCCGAGGTACGCCAGCTCAAGCGAAGGATCGTGCGCGGGCGGCGCGCCGGTCCTCACCGGTTCGAGCCCGGCGCGCAGGCTGGTTTCGATCTCCAGTTCGAGCGCGTCCGAGAGCTTGCGCCCCTCGCTGTTGAAGAACTTGAGGCCGTTGTCGGCGGCCGGGTTGTGCGAGGCCGAGATCATCGCGCCCAGGTCGCACTCGCGCAGCCGCGTGAGCAACGCCAAGCCCGGCGTGCTGATCAACCCCGCGCTGCTGACTTGGAATCCGCTCGCCACCAGGCCGCGGGCGAGCGCCTGCTCGAGCTCCGGGCCAGAGCGCCGGCCGTCGTGCCCGATCAGCGCGCGTTTGGGGCCACCCTTGCGCTCGCGTCCGAGCACGGCGCCGACCGTGCGGCCGATCGCGGACACGTTGTCGACGCTGAGCCAGCCATCGCCGGCGCGGCCGCGGATGCCGTCGGTTCCGAAGATGCGTGCGGAAGTTGCGGGTTGCGCCATCGCTTGGGGGGCCGTGAGGCTGCGCGGATTGTGGCTTGCGCGGCGCGCGGAAGAAAGGCGCCAGAACTCAGCGCACTTCGAACGCCGCGTCGCTGCGCTCGCCGCCGGCGAGCACGTAGGCGAGCAGATCGAGCAGTTCCTCGCGCTCGAGCACGTCCACTAGCCCCGAGGGCATGCGCGACAGCGGGTGCAGCCGGCGCGACTCGATCGAGGCGAGCTCGAGCTCGAGCACCTCGTCCGAGGGCGGCAAACGCCGCAGCTTCAGCACGCCGTTCGCTTCGCCTTCGACGCGGCCGACGAACAGGTCGCCCTCGCGCGTGAGCACTTCGGTGTCCTGGTACTGGTCGGAGATCGCCGCCGAGGGCGTGAGCAGCGCGTCGAGCAGATCGAGGCGCGAGAAGCGCCCCGCCGATCCCGTGAGGTCGGGCCCCGTCGCGCCGCCTTCTCCGCCGAGGCGGTGGCACTCCGTGCAGCGCGCCTTGGCGAAGGCCGTGCGGCCGCGCTCGAAATCGCGCCCGCGCAGCGGTTGCGCGACGAGCGGCGCGAGTTCTTCGCGTGTCCAGGCGTGCACGAAGCTCGCCGCCGGAGCGGCGGCGGCCGCGGCGCTCGCGCGCGGCTCGAGCACGTCGGCGAGCGCTTCGCGTTCGGCGGTGCTGAACCCCGCGACGAAGTCGGCGCGCATGCGCTCGACGTACTTCTTCAGGCTGTGGCCCCCGGCGAATTCGCGCGCTTGTCCGTCGAAGAACGCGAGCAGGCGCCGGCGTTGTTCGAGCGTCCATGCGCCCTGCAACGCGCGCAGGCAGTACGCGCGCCACAGCTTGTCCTCCTGCGGGCGCTCCAGCGCGAGCTCGGCCAGCACCGGCTCGATGATCCGCGTGTCGCCCAGGTGCGCGAGCAGCTGCGCGAGCTCGCGGTCGGTGCGCTCCATGCCGTAGGGATACAGCGCGCTGAGCTTGTCGCGCCACGCCGCGCGCGTCGCGTCGTCGAGCTCCAGGCGCAGCAGCGCCAGTCCCATCGCGCGCAGCACGTCGAGCCGGTAGAGCTCGCCGACGTTGCTGAGCGGGTGTCCGCTCAGGCGCCGCACGACGAGCTCGCGCGTCGCCTGCGGGGCCGCACGGATCGCAGCCGCCGCCAGCGCGCCGACGTGCCGCACGTCGCTGGTCGTTTCGAGCAACTTCACGAGCTGCTCGGCGCTCGCGCGTTCGATGAGCACGCTCTGCGTGCGCGCCTCGCGGTCGAGCTGTCCCAACCTGCGCACGGCGTCGGCGAGTTGTTGGTCCGTCGGCGGCGGCGCGTCGGGCGAGCGCGGCGAAGCGAGCCACGCGTCGAGTTGTTTCTCCACCGACCGCGTCCGCGCGTTGGGTTGCGGCTGCGCGTCCTGCCGCGACGTCACGCGGTACAGCCCCGACTGCGTGCGGCGTCCGCCGGTCGTCACGTACAGCGCGCCGTCGCTCGCGAACACCAAGTCCGTCACGGGGAAGGGCTTGCCGGAGATGAAGGGCTCGAAGCGCTCGCCCCACACCGCATAGACCTTTCCGTAGGCCCAATCCGCCGCGTAGAACGCGCTCTTGTACTTGCCTTCGAACTTCGAGTTCGTCGCGAAGGCGACGCCGGTGGGCGACGCGAGTCCGATATCGCACGTCGCGGGCGCCGAGTCGACGTAGTAGTTCGGCCACTTGCCCGAGCCATGGCGCCAACCGAAGTCGGCGCCCGGCGGCACGACGCACACGCGCGCCGGTCGGTACCAGGGCAAGCCGACGTCCCACTCCATATCGGAGTCGAAGGTGTAGAGCGCGCCGCTGGGCGAGAAGGCGATGTCGTACGCATTGCGGAAGCCGATCGCCCACAGTTCCCAACGCTGCGCGTTTTCGTCGGTGCGCACGATCCAACCGCCCGGCGCCATCACGCCGACAGCGTGGCCGTTGGGGTCGTCGATGCGCGGCAGCAGCAGATCCTCGCCCCAGGTGCGCGGCGCCCACGAGGCGTCGATCGGTTCGGGCAACTTGGTGTGGTTGCCGCCCACGATCCACAGGCGTTGATCGGGGCCGAGCACGACCGCGTGCGGTCCGTGTTCACCGCCGCCCTCGAATTCGCGCAGCAACTCGCGCGTGTCGAGCGCGCCGTCGCCGTCGCTGTCGCGGCAGCGGTAGAAGCCGGGCTTGTGCTGCGAACTCTCGGCCACGACGACGTACAGGGCGTCGAAGGCCCAGCACAGTCCCTGCGCGCCGCCCAGTTCGAGCGCGACCTTCTCGACCTGCGTCGGCGCACTCGAGCCCAGCGGCGGGGGAGTGACGCGGTACAGCGCGCCGTACTGGTCGCTGACGTACAACGTGCCGCCCGGCGCCTCGCACATCGAGACCCACGAGCCCTGTTCGCCCTTGGGCACCGAGTACAAGAGCTCCGCGGCGAAGCCCCCGGGCAATTCGAGCTGGTCGGCGGCCAGCGCCGTCTCTTTCGGCGCGTCGGCCGACGAGCCGCTCGCCGCCGCGCCCCACGGTTGGATGCCGACGGGCCCGAACACATGCGGCGCGCCCCCGCGCGCTGCATCGAAGCTCTTGGGGTCCCAACTCGCGAACTCCACGCCCTCGACGCGCTGCGCGCTCCAACTCGCATCGCTGACGAGGCGCACGCGCGCACCCTTCGCACCGGTGAGCGCGAGCTCGAACCACGCGCCTGCCGGACCGCCTTCGTTGGTTGCGAGCGCGGTGATCACGTTCTCGCCCGGCCGCAGCAGTCGGCGCAGGTCCGCTTCGCGCACGCGCGACCAATCGTCGTTCGTGAGGGCCAACTGGCCGTTGACGAACACTCGGAGGCGGTTGTCCGCCGTCGCGCGCAGCGTCGCCGCAGCCACTTCGGCCGGCGCTTGAATGCGACGTTGGAAGGCGACCAGCTCTCCGTCGCGCGGCTGCGGGCCCGACCAGATCCACTGCGGCGGCGCGCCGGCGCCGGGACCGTCGACTTCGACGCCCAGCGCAGATTCCGCGGCGAACCAGGGCTTGGGAGCTGCGGCGGGCGCAGCGAGATGCGTCAGCTTCAAGCTGCGCACTTCGATCGTCATCGGGCTGCCTGCGTGCAGTTGCAGCGCGAGCAATCCGCGCGTGCGGAAGCGTTCGAGGTCGAGGTCGAGCACCTCGACCGTCTTCACGCCGTTGAGTTCGAGCTCGACCAGCGCACCGACGGCGCGCACGCGGTAGCGATTCCACTCGCCACTGCGCGCCGCCGCGTCGAGCTGCTCGCGCGAGCCGAAGTTCTCCGCGCGCCGCGCGCCCGCTTCGAGTTGCACGCGTTCACCGCGCCGCGCCACGACGCCGCGCCCGTCCTGTTCGTACAGGCAGCCGCTCCAGTTCGGCCCGTCTTCGATGTCCGCCTGGAAGCCTGCGACTTGCCACGGCCCCGCGTCCGCGCTGCGGAACTGCAACCCCGAGTTGCCGCCCTTGATGCGGTACTCGAACTCGACCTCGAAGTCCTCCACCTCGCCGCCGCGCCACACGAGGTAGGTCGTCGCATCACACGGAACCTCGTTCGTCGAGCGGCCGACGATCGAGCCGTTCGCGAAGCCCCAAAAGCGCGGATCGCCCTGCCAGTTCGCGAACGCCGCGGCGTCTACGAGTTCGAGCGCACGGGTCGCGGGCGGAGCGGCGAGCGGTTCGTCGCTGCGACAGGCGCTGAAGAAAGCGGCGAACGCGAGAGCGACAGGCAGGGTCTTCGTGCGCATAGGAAGGAGCGAGGGGGGCGTCGCATGCTAACCGGACCGTGGCGTCAGCAGCGGACCGCAGTTGCGTCTCGCCGCGCGCGCCGCGCCTCCCGGGTTTTCTCGGAACTGCGCGAGATTCGGCGGGTTTTCTCTCGCCGCGCCCCGCCCCGTTCGCAGGCAACTTCTCGCCACGCCGCTCGATCGCGCCATGCAAGCACTCCTCGCATTCGCTCTGCTCGTCGCCGCACCGTTTACCGCGAGCGCCCGCGCGCAAGGTCCAGGCGCGCTCGACTTCACGTTCATCGACACGCTGATGGGGTCGTACCTCGCCGCGAATCCCGCCGCGCCTGGCGCCGCCGTGCTGCTGCAGGTGCACGGACAGGTCGTGTTCGAGCGATACTACGGCGCCTACGCGCCGAACACGGCGTTGCCGATCGCGTCCGCGACAAAGTGGGTGACGACGGCCGCGGTGCTCGCGGCGCAAGAGCGCGGACTGGTCGAGCTCGACGATCCGGTCGGCGGGTACGAAGCGGCTTTCGCGACGCCGCAGCTGTCGACGATCACGTTGCGACAGTGCGTTTCGCACACCTCCGGCCTCCCGGGGATTTCGAGCGCCACCAACAACGGCCAACTGACGCTGGCGCAGGCCGTGGCTCAGATCGCCGCGGAGGGGCCGCGCACGAACGCGCTGGGACAGCCGATCCCGCCGGGAAGCGACTTCTGCTACGGCGGAGTGTCGATGCACGTCGCCGGCCGTGCGCTCGAAGTGGCGAGCGGACTTGCGTACCGCGAGCTGCTTGCAGCGTGGATCACCGGGCCGCTCGGGATGGCGCAGACCGCGTTTCCCCCGCAGCAGGGCGCCAATCCGCTTGTCGCTGGCGGGCTCTGGTCGACGGCTCGCGATTACGCGCGCTTCGTCGAGATGCTGCGCAACGGAGGGCTGCACGCGGGCGTGGCCGTGCTCAGCGCGGCGAGCGTCGACGAGCTTCTGCGCGACGCGACGCAGGCCGTACCGGTCACGTGCACGCCGCAGGGGCTCGAGCCGGCGACGCGCTACGGCCTCGGCTGCTGGATCGATGTTCCGGCGGTCAACGGCTCGGCGTTGCAGGCTTCTTCACCTGGGGCGTTCGGCTTCACTCCGTGGGTCGACCGCGGCCGCGGCCTGGCGGGGGTGATCGCGATCCAGCACCTGTTCGCGGAGTTCGAGCCCACCGCGCGCCTGATCCAAGAGCGTGTGCGCGCCGAGCTCGACGCGAGCGCCGGTTTCGCCAGCGAAGTGTGTTCGAGCACGACCGTGAGTTGCCCGTGCGCCAACCCAGGTGACGAGGGCGAGGGCTGCCGCAACGCCAGCGGTCGCGGCTCGCGCCTGCTCGCTTTCGGCTCGCCGAGCCGCGCAGCGGATGATCTGTACCTGCACACGACCGGCGTCCCGGCGCAGCGCTCGGGATTGATCTTCATGGGCGCCCAGGCGCTCGCGCTGCCGCTCGACAACGGCGTGCGCTGCGTGGGAGGCAACCTCCTGCGCTTTGAACGGCGCCTCTCGTCGCCGGGCGGGAGTTTCCTCGAAGGCCCGATCGTCTCGCTCGCCGCGCAGCGTTTCGCCAACGGCGGCGGCCTCGACGTCGGCCAGACCTTGCTGTTCCAGGCTTGGCACCGCGACTTCCCCGGAGCGTGCGGCGCAGCGAGCAACTTGAGCAACGCCATCGCGGTGACGTTCGCGCCGTAGCCGCGCCGCTGGCGTGCCGGAGCTCGGGGCCGCGGGTAGCCTGCGCGCCATGCCTCAACAGCCTCTCGACCGCCGCTCGCTGCTGGCCGGCGTCGGCGCGCTCGCCGCGTCGTGTTCGAGCGCGGGCGCGCGCGCCGGCGAGCGCGTCCGCATCGCCTTCGGCTCGTGCGCCGACGAGCGCAAGTTTCCCGAGCTCGAGATCTTCACGCGCATCCGTGAGCGGCGTCCGCGCGACCTCGTGCTGCTCGGCGACACGCCGTACATCGACTCGCTCGACGTCGGCGTGCGGCGCGCGCGCTACGCCGCGTTCTTCGAGCATCCGCAGGTTGCGGCGACGCTCGCGCAGTGCGCGCTGCACGTGACCTGGGACGATCACGACTACGCCGTGAACGATGCTTTCGGCGCGGTTGCCGGCCGCGAGGGCGCGCGTGCGACGTTCGTCGAGCGCCACGGCGCGGGGCCGTGGGGCGAACACGGTCAGGGCATCTACACGAGCTTTCGGCGCGGCGAAGTCGAGGTGTTCCTGCTCGACACCCGTTGGTTCGCCGACTGCGAGGTCTCGCCGTTTGACGCGGCGCGCAAGACGCTGCTCGGCGCGCAGCAGTGGGCCTGGCTGCAGCGCGGGCTCGAGCGTTCGACGGCGCGCTTCAAGGTGCTCGCCAGCGGCATGATCTGGAACGACGCTGTGCGACCGGCGAAGCTCGACTACTGGGGGCATTGGCCGCACGAGCGTGAGGCGCTCTTCGCGTGGATCGCCGAACGCGGCGTGCGCGGCGTAGTGCTCGTCGGCGGAGACATCCACCGCACGCGCGTCGTGCAGCACGCGGCGCCGGCTGCGCTCGGATACGACTTGGTCGAGCTGATCACGAGCCCGCTTGCGAACAGCGTGATCGCCGCCGCGGCCGCGCCGCATCCGGGGCTGCGCTTCGACGCGGGAGTGGAGCAGTCAGCGCTGCTCCTCGAGCACGACCCGCAGAATCCCGAACGACTGCGCTGCGAGTTCTTCGACCAGCGCGGCGTGCTCTTGCACCGCGAAACGCTGCGCGCCTGAACAGGTTTCAGCCTGCGAGCACGTCGCGCACGCGCGCGCGCAGCACGGGCACGAGCTCGGCTTCGAACCACGGGTGGCGGCGCAGCCACAGCACGTTGCGCGGACTGGGGTGCGGCAGAGGCAGGAGTGTGGGAGCGTGGGCGCGCCAGCTCTGCACCGTGTGCGCCACGGACGAACGCCGCGCGCCAAGATGGTAGGCGTGCGCGTCGCTGCCGATGACGAGCGTGAGTTCGACGCGCCGCAGCCGCGCGAGCAACGCCGCGCGCCACGCCGGCGCGCACTCCGGCCGTGGCGGAAGGTCGCCGCCCGCTCCCGTGCCCGGATAGCAAAAACCCATCGGCACGAAGGCGATGCGCGAGAGGTCGTAGAACTCCTCGCGCGTCACGCCCATCCAGTCGCGCAGGCGATCGCCGCTGGGATCGTCGAAGGGCACGCCGCTGGTGTGCACCCTGCGACCCGGCGCTTGACCGGCGATGAGGATGCGCGCACTCGTCGCCGCGCGCACGACCGGCCGCGGTTCGTGCGGCAGGTGCTCGGCGCACAACGTGCACGCGCGGATTCGTTCCAGCAGCGCGGCGAAGCTCTCCACGCAGCTCAAGCTACTGCGGCGCGCCGCGGCGTCGACAGCGCTCGGAGCAGTAGCGGATCTCGTTCCACACGCGCTCCCAGCGTTTGCGCCACTGCATCGGCCGACCGCAGGCCGCGCAGGGTTTCTCCGGGCGCGGCGCGCCGTTGCGCCGACGCTCGGTTTCGCGTTTGGCGCTCATTCTCGCGCCTGCGCTGTTCCGCGCGTTTTGCGCCCGCGCGCGCCAGGTCGGCGTCGACTGCCGTGTTTGGCGTACACCGCGGCGGATTCCACGCGCGCCGCACGCTTGCGTGCGTAGACGCGCTGGCGCGCGCTCTGGTACGCGCTCGCGTGGTCGACGATCGGCGGCGGATAGTGCTCACCGATGATGCAGCGCGCTTCCCGTTGCACGCTCAGCGGCATGCGCTGCGGCTCGGCGAGGTGCTCGCGCGGAACCTCGGCGAGTTCGGGCAGCCAGCGGCGCAGGAACACGCCTTCGGGATCCTGGTCGAGCACTTGCTTGGCCGGAGAGTAGATGCGCACCGTGTTGATGCCGGTGACGCCCGACTGCATCTGGAACTGCGGGAAGTGAATGCCGGGTTCGAAGTCGAGGAAGTGGCGCGCGAGGAACACCGACGTGGGCCGCCAGTGCAGCCACAGGTGGTACGCCGCGAAAGAGGCTAGCATGGCGCGCATGCGGAAGTTGATCCAGCCGCTCGCGTGCAGGCAGCGCATGCAGGCGTCGACCATCGGGTAGCCCGTGCGGCCTTCGCACCAAGCTGCGAAGCGCGTCTGGTCGAACTCGCCCTCGCGCATGCCGTCGTAGACGCGGTTCATGTTCTCGAACTCGAGCGCAGGCTCGTCCTCGAGCTTCTGCATGAAGTGGCTGCGCCAGCGCAGGCGACCGGCGAACGAACTGAGCGACGCAAGCCAGCGGCGGTCGATCGAGCGGCCGGAGCGTTGCTCCTCGCGAAGCGTTTCGCGCCGGCGCTGAAGTGCTTGGTGCACGTCGCGCAGGCTGATCGCGCCCCAGGCGAGGTAGGTGCTCAAGCGCGAGCAACCGTCCCAGCCGCTCACCGGCGACGACATCGCGCGGCGGTAGTCGACTCCGCGCTGTTCGAGGAAGGACTCGAGCACCGTGTGCGCCAACGTTTCACCGCCGCATTGCGCGAGCGACTTAGCGCTGGGCGGCAGGCCGAGCTCGGCGAACTCGAGTTCGCGTCCGCGCGGAACTTCGCTCGCGAACTCGATGCACTCGGGCCGGTCGATCGTGGGCTGCGACATGAACGCGTTCCAGCGCGCCGCCCAGCCGTCGCGCGACTTGAGGCGCCGGATGACTCCCGTCTGCGGAAGTTCGGTCCATGGGATCGCGTGGGAGCGCGCCCACGCGGCGACGTGCTGGTCGCGTGCGTAGGTGATTTGGTTGCCAGTTTCGGCGTGGGACCACAGCCCCGCCACGCCGTGCCGTTCGCGCAGCTCGTCGAGCACCGCCGGCACGTTTCCGGTGCGGCGCACGACGTAGCCGCCGAGCGGCGCGAGCTGCGTGTCCAGCTCGCGCAGGCACTCGCGCTGGAACTGGAGCTGCGAACTGTCGAACTCCGCCGAGTGGTGCAGCTGCGGCTCATCGACGTAGAGCAACACCACACGCCCCGCGCGCGCTGCTTCCGCGAGCGGCGCGTGGTCGCGCAGCCGCAGATCGCGCTTGAGCCAAACGACTTGGGTCGCCATCGTGCGCGCATCTTCGCCCCTGCCGCCGTGAGTACACCCCGCTCGGACAGTGCGTGAACCGCCCGCACGCACGCTCGCGCGTTAGGCGGCGACTCTCATCGGCCCGAAGCGGTTGATTCGCGCCCTGCGTGGTTGCAGGCGTGGCCAGTTCATCTTGCTCGATCCCACCCTTCGACCCGCTCCGCTCGTGGGATCGACTCGAGCCAAAGCGCCGTTCCGCAAACGAACTCGGGCTGCCCGAGGGCAGCCCGAGTGTGCTCCCGCACGCGTGTTGGCGCGTGCGGTTACGAGTCAGACGATCAAGGCTGGACCGTCATCGTGATCGCGTTCGAGAGGTTGGTCGTCTTCGGGGCCGGCGGGTCGCGGAGGTAAGCCTCGTTTCGGTTGCGGCTGCAGCCGCAAACGAACTCGGGCTGCCC
>Ga0169931_10011234_pt1 | contig 12642 bp, 8 predicted proteins | sample Kivu_15m_20L_FD_129675 | JGI IMG/M metagenome (GOLD analysis project Ga0169931, IMG submission 129675) | Freshwater microbial communities from Lake Kivu, Western Province, Rwanda to study Microbial Dark Matter (Phase II) - Kivu_15m_20L... | ecosystem: Environmental > Aquatic > Freshwater > Lake ...
AAAAATACTGGATTGTTCTCTTTGTCGTAAGCAATCTGGTGTCCTCGGTAACGGATGAAATTCTCAAAATCGGCTTTATCGTCGTAGGTTATCCAGCAGGCTTTGTACACATTCATCGCGTGGAAATTGCACGAAGCACCGTATTCATGTTTGAGGCGGTATTGAATTACCTCAAACTGAAGCTCACCCACAGTTCCGATGATTTTCTTGTTACCCATGTTTTGCACAAACAACTGTGCAACACCTTCCTCGGTAAGCTGTTGTACGCCTTTCTCGAGTTGTTTCGATTTAAGGGGATCTGTATTCACGACTTCCTTAAAAATTTCGGGCGAAAAACTGGGAATTCCCTTAAACATCAATTCCTCGCCTTCGGTAAGGGTATCGCCAATTTTAAAATTTCCGGTATCGTACAAGCCAATCACATCGCCCGGAAAAGCTTCCTCGATGATATTCTTCTCCTGCGCCATAAATGTAGCCGGCGAACTAAAGCGAAAATCCTTGTTCAGCCGAACATGATGAAAGAACTTATTCCGTTCGAATTTGCCTGAGCAAACCCGCAGAAATGCGATGCGGTCGCGGTGCCGTGGGTCGATGTTGGCGTGGATCTTAAATACGAAGCCCGAGAATTTCGCCTCCTCTGGATTTACCAAACGCTTGTCGGCAGCACGCGGACGAGGCGCCGGAGCCAGGCGAATGAAGGTATCTAACAATTCGCGTACTCCGAAATTGTTGATTGCCGAACCAAAGAACACCGGAGCTATATGTCCATCGCGGTATTTCTGTTCGTCGAATGTATCGTAAACACCTTCAATCAATTCAACATCCTGACGCAGCTGTTCGGCATCCTTCTCACCCACTTGCGCATCAAGGCTACCATCGTCGAGCCGGTTAATTGCTACAATGTCTTCCTCAATTTTGGTCTTGTTCGGGTTGAATAGATTTAAGGAATGATCGTATAAATTATAAACACCCTTGAATGTTTGTCCGATGCTGATGGGCCAACTCAAAGGGCGCACTTTAATGCTAAGTTTACTCTCCAATTCATCGAGCAAATCGAAGGGATTTTGTCCTTCGCGGTCGAGCTTGTTGATAAATACGATCACAGGCGTGTCACGCATGCGGCAAACTTCCATGAGTTTTTCGGTTTGCTCCTCAACGCCTTTCACACAGTCGATGACTAAAATAACGCTATCTACAGCTGTGAGTGTGCGGTAGGTATCCTCGGCAAAATCCTTGTGACCGGGCGTGTCGAGGAGGTTAATCTGCACACCGCCATAATGGAAAGCCATGACCGAAGTCGCGACCGAAATTCCACGCTGCTTTTCGATCTCCATGAAATCGGAAGCTGCAGTGTTTTTGATCTTGTTCGATTTCACAGCTCCAGCAGTCTGAATAGCACCTCCGAACAATAACAATTTCTCGGTCAGGGTTGTTTTGCCGGCATCGGGGTGTGAGATAATGGCAAAAGTTCTTCTCTTGCCGATTTCTTCGCTTATCTGACTCATGGTTGTATCAAAGGGGCGGCAAAAATAAGTAAATCGTACAATGGAATTACTCCATTCCTATAATCTTGATCTCGGTTCGACGATTCATTTGTCGGCCCGCATCGGTTTCGTTGCTGGCGATTGGTTGTTTAAACGACTTTCCGACTGCATTCAGGCGTTTTGATGCTATGCCGTTGCGAATGAGAAATTCGCGAACAACCGCAGCTCGATTTTCAGAAAGTTTCTGGTTAAACACCATGCTTCCCACATTATCGGTATGCCCCGAGATTTCAATCGTCATGTTCGGATAGCGTTTAAGTGTGGCTAAAAGCAGGTTGAGCGTTTTGTAGGATTCTGGTCGCAAGGTCGATTTATTGAAGTCGAAGAAAATGTTGTTCAGCACCATCTTCGCTCCTTTTTCTGCTTTGAGCAGGGAAATATCGTGAATCACATCGCGGCCGTAGGTCGAATCGGGAATTTCGATTGTTGCAGTATAGGTGAGATAGCCTTCTTTTTGTGCCACAAGCGTATATGTAGCACCGTTCGAAACAACGCCGTCGTAGCTTCCCGGCTTAGGGTAAACAATTACCGGTATGCCGCCATATTCGGTGATGCTAATTTCTGCACTGATGGTATCGCCACTTTCGGCATCTTTGATTTTTCCTTTCAAAAATGTAATGTCCGTTCGATTTAATTTATTCAGACTGTAATCGAGTGAAATCTCCGTGCCTCGCATTTCCTTACCCAGGCGAAGTGTATCGGTATAGGTGCGGTGATCGAGCGAACGACTTTGAATCTGATAATTCTTATCGGCATTAAGTTGTAATTTGTATTTACCATCGCGGTCGGTTGTTGCCATTTTGATAACCTCACTTGTCGCCAAATCTTTCACTTCTACCTCACCTTGCAATGGAATGCGCGAAGCATAATCGACCAATAAACCGGAAATTAAGGTTGGTGCATCCGTATTCATTTCGATAGTACGCACAATCACCTGATTTCCGGCATCGAACGGAATGTTCAAGCTTTCTTCATAGGGTGCATAATTCTCGGTCTTAACGCGAAGGGTGTATGTGGCTCCAACCGGAACATTGGCAATGGTTTCGCCGGTATCAACCGAACGGTTCACGATTACATTTCCGTTCTTATCGATAATTTCGAGCGATGATTTTAACTTGATACCCTTGGTAGTATCGAGTATGCTAATTTGGATGGATGCAAGCGCCTCTACTTCCTCGAGGAAATTCATCACATAAATATCCTTCTCGCCGTAACCTTCTTCACGGTAACTTGCAAAATAGGCCCGTTTGCCATCTTTCGACAGAACAAAAAACACATCGTCCTCGGGCGAATTTACCGGATATCCCACATTAACCGGTTTCGAGAAAGTATCGGCCTCGAATGTCGATTTAAAGATATCGAATCCTCCCATGGTATTGTGTCCGCGCGAGCTGAAGAATATGGTTTTACCGTCTGGATGGCAATAAATTCCGTCTTCCTCGTATTCGGTATTGATTACCGGACCTGCATTTCGAATGTTGGTGATGCTGCCATCGGTATTCACATCGCCCAGATAAATATCTTTCGAACCTTGTGCATCTCTACCCTTGCGATTCGAGATAAAAAATATCGTTTTACCATCGGTCGAATAGGCTGCATGGTTCTCGTAATCTTTGGAGTTAATTTCCTGCAAGGCGCGTGGTTCTGTCCACGAAATATTATTCATCCGCGATTCGAAAATATCGCCACCACCGGTTGTGCGGTACATAATCAGTGTTTTACCGTCGCCCGAAAGGTTGATGGTGCCATCGTGCTCGGTAGAGTTAAGTGGCGATCCGGCATTTCGCGCTGGTGCCCATTCGTCGTCGAGTTTATAGGATAGATAAATGTCTTCGAGATACATCGAGTCGACAGCATCTACCAGATTTCCGGTGGTACCTTCGCGCCTCGAGGTAAACATCAACTTGGTTTCGTCTTCCGATAAAACTGGTGCATAATCGGCAAACTTTGAATTGATGTTCGGCCCTAAATTGTCGATGCGAACGCGCACAGGCTTCTTCACCAATTCAATACCCGATTCGCATTCACGAATAACCTTGTTGGCTTTTGCGAGTTCTTTCGGCTTAGCATCTGCTCCAAGTGCTGCGATATAGGCATTGTAAACTTTAATGGCTTTTGTAAATTCCAAACTGTATTGATACGCCATGCCCAAATCGAATAAAAACGAAGCACCCATATCTTGCTTCAATTCTTGCGCACGTTCTAAAAAAGGCAATGCTTTTAAGCGATCTTTATTCAAATTTAAGTAACACAATCCAATCTGGTAATTCAAATCGGCATTGTGCGAATTAAACTCTTGCGCCTTGAGGTAATACTCGAGCGCCTGTTCAAAATAAACAGGACCACGCATGAAAAATCCGTCACCGGTTTCAAACGCTTTTACTGCTGCTTTGCATTCGTTTTCGCGGCCCGGGAATTTTTTTTCGTCGAACTCCGTATCGCCCATAATAACTTGGGCCTGTGCTATTGTAACACCTATGAGGCAAAGCGCCAAAAGGAGGAAGCGTATTGGATATGATCTCATTCGGCTAAAAAGATGCGGCCAAGATAATAAAAGAGGGCTGAATAGTTAGCAATTATCTTTTGATGTTTATGTCTTGATAGAAAAGAGTAAGGCATCTTTCTGATGTATGAGCATACAATCTAGCAATTAGGGTGTCTGTGCGAATCGCGTGTTATCTAATCCGAAAAACTTGGCCGGAAAAACACGTGTCGCTGCCCTGTTTAAAAATCGAAAATATTTATGCCCCGCTGAATCGATTTACCAGCACTCAAATTCTAACATTGCTGCGCCACAAGCCTATATGCTCAACACTATCAACACTTTATAAATCATCCGTTTTAAACGTTTATAAACGACTAGTACCGAGAAAGTTTCGTAACTTGACCTCGGGGAGGAGGAGTGGTGGACCCCAGATAACGCTGCTCATCACCCCATAAATGCTACTAATCCAAATCCTTCAAAAACCTCTTCAAATTTTACGTTAGCTTATACCAACTCCACTTTACATTTTATCACATTCACAGTAAGCGCTTCAACGCCTCCAGTGTGTCGGCCTCCTCGGCTTTTTTGTCTTTACGCCATCGGCTAATGCGTGGAAAACGCACAGCAATACCCGATTTATGTCGGGTGCTTTGCTGAATTCCTTCAAATGCCAATTCAAAAACCAACTCGGGTTTTACGCTGCGAACCGGTCCAAATTTTTCGAGGGTATTGCTTTTTACAAATTTATCGACCGCTAAAATTTCTTCATCTGTGAGACCCGAATACGCTTTTGCAAATGGCTGTAAGCGCCCATCCTGCCATACAGCAAATGTATAATCGGTATACAAATTCGCTCTGCGTCCGTGCCCTTGCATCGCATAAATAAGGACGGCATCGATTGTAAATGGATCAAGCTTCCACTTCCACCAATCGCCCCGTTTACGTCCCACCTGATAGGTCGAATCTTTTCGCTTCAGCATCAACCCTTCGCTCTGAACAGCCCGTGCATCCTGCCGAATGACTTTTAATTCTTCCCAATGGTTGAAAGCGATGAGTTCCGATAACACAATGCAAACCGATGTTGGACGAACCTGCTCAATTAGCTGGGCCAATTCAATTCGCCGCATCGCAAGTGGCATGTGGCGTATATCCTTCCCAGCCAGCTCGAATAAGTCGTATGCAATGAATGCGGCGGGAGAATCGACCAGCATTTTCTTCGATATATTTTTTCTGCCGATGCGCGTTTGAAGTTCCTGGAAAGGTCTTATTTGTTGGTCTTTTCGAATCACCAGTTCGCCATCGAGCACACAATCGGTTGTAAAGTTGGGGAGAAGTGCGGCAATTTCAGGGAATTTATCCGTAATTAATTCCTCGCCGCGCGACCAAATGTAGCAATTGCCTTCGCGAACTATTAGCTGTGCGCGGATTCCATCCCATTTCCATTCGGCAAACCAATCGTTCGGATTTCCAAGCTCATCGGGTTCTGATGGTAAGGCATGCGCAAGGCAAAACGGATAAGGTCGCGAGCGCTGGACTGTTCCCTCGTTTTGTTGCAGGATTAGCTGCAAGGATGTCTCTGCCGGATTCCATTTCCCCATCAGTAAGTGTGCGAGTTCATCCGGAGCGATTTCGAGAATGCGAGCCAGTGCTTTCTCTGCTAACTTTTGCGATACGCCCATGCGAAAACCGCCGGTGATGAGCTTATTGAAAATGAAGCATCCGTTTCGGTCGAGCGAATTCCAAGCAGATAAAACATGCTGTTTCTTTTCTGCTTCATCACAAACAGAAAGCGCTATAATTCCTTCTATCCACACATGCAATTTACCGGTTGTTTTCGCAGCCTCCTTCGCATGTACCAAAAGCGAAATTGTTTCGGCCAAATCGCCAACGGTGTGATACGATTCTTCGAAAAGCCAGTTCGGAATTCCAGAAAACTCGGCCGCCCAAATTCGCAATAAACTCGTTTTTACAGTGCGTTTAGGCATCTTTCCTGCCATTAATGCATAAGCCCACAAACGATCGGTATCGCAGGCTGCACGAAAATATGCTTCCAATGCATCAAGCTTCTCATTGGTCGAGTTTGTTTGGTCGAGCTGTTCAAAAAGCCTTACAAAATCGGTCACGGCAACACCTCGGTTTGGTTGGAATCTGTGAGCGAAAATGGGAAACTAAGCAGCAATTGCGTTCCTTCGCCGATTTTCGAATCCAGCGTAAATTTTCCTCCAATGGCATGTGCTCTGGCCTGAAAACCTGCGATTCCATTTCCGCGACGTACCAGCTTGGGGTCGAATCCACTTCCATTGTCTGCTATACGAATATGTAAAGCGTTGAGGGCGAACTCCGTTACGATAATTACTTGCTTAGCCTTGCTGTATTTTGCAATATTGTTGAGGGCCTCCTTAAAAAAGAGCAAGAGATTTTTCTTCAATTCAATCGATAGTGTGGCGTCCTTCAGTCTGAAATCGTCTTCAATTTTTAACTCAATGCCCTGTGCAGTAAGCACATCAAAACCAAAGTTGCGCACACGGGTTATCAAACTGCCCATTGTATCGTTTTTGGAATAAATCGCCCAGATTAAATCAGAAATCGTATCTGAAACTTCCTGGTTTTTTTGTTTTACGCGTTCCAGTAACGTTGTAGCTTTATGTGTATCCTGCGAAAGTTCGGTCAATGCGAGGTCGGCAAAAATGCTGATCGAACTTAACGAACTTCCAATGTCGTCGTGCAACTCGCGCGCAATACGGTTTCGCTCGGCTTCTATCGCAGTGTAACGATCGTGCATTAAGTTTAATTCTTGTTCTTGTTTGATGCGTTCATGCTCGCGTTTGAATTGGAGCAATTCTGTCTTTCGCCTTTGATTCATCCACCTGCGAAAAAAAACAATAAATAAAACGAGCAAAACAACTAAACTAACCAACGAAAATAAAATTAGCCTGTTCAATTGATTTTCTTTCTTTCTCGCAGCTGCATCCGAACGCTGCTTCGATAACTCCGATTCCTTTTGATAATAGGCATTGAGCAGGCGCATGTGCAGATTTTCCTGCTCTTTTTGGATTGAATTATTTACTGCATTGAGGCGGTTTTGAATGGAAGCCGCAGCCTTATAATCGCCGGTTTGAAGTAAACCCGAAACCGCATTTTGTAAAAAATCCGAAACCGCAAAATCGAAGTTTGTCAACTTATTGCACAACGCGATACCTCGATTTAAATAGCTTGTTAACGCCACATTGTTTCTCTTAGCTGCTTCCAGTTTCACAGCGGTCGATAACAAAAACAACTGTGCATCTGCCTGGGTATTTACTTCTTTATTCTGGAGGCCTTTTTCGAGATAACATGAACAGGAATCAAGGTCGTTCTTCATGAGCCAAGCCTCGGCAAGGGTCCAGTTGTTAAGCATAATGGCTCGCTCAACTTTATTTTTTATTGAATATTCCTGAGCGCGTTGGGCATATTCAATCGCCTTATCGACAATCCCCGATTTTAGATAGGCTTCCGAAATGTTTCCCAAAATCTGATCATAGCGCGAGAGTTTCGGATTATTCAAGCTGGGTGGCACCCGCTGCAAGGAGCGATTGAAGTAATGTAGAGCCGAGTCGTATCGTTCGCTGTTGAGATGAATCAGTCCTAACAGATTTTCGGCATTTCCAATTAGCGTATCGTTTTTTAATTCCTGACCAATGCGCATTGCCTCCCGCGCGTTTTGCAGGCCCTGTTCGTTAATTGCCGTGTAATACATAATCTCGGCGAGGTGACTATGAAAATAGTAACGATCTGTAGCCGAATAATTCGAATCAGGTGCATTTTGAGCTGTTATCAGTATGCCTTGCGCACGCTCAAAATCGCCCGTATTCATATAAGCACTTACCTGTTTTAAGAGCGAATCGCCACTGGCTGTAGAAATTTTTATTTCATGCCGCTCATCAGATGCTTTACATCCGATGAGAATTAGGAATAATGCAATAATCGACAGACGATTATTTGAAAATATTGCTGCGTATGGCTTTTGAAACGGCTTCACTAACAGAATGGACCTGAAGTTTATCGTAAATCTTTTTAATGTGTGAATTTACGGTATTGTAACTGATTTCAATCCGTTCGGCAATCATTTTATAGCTGAGGCCATCCACCAGAAATTGAAGTATTTCTTTTTCGCGTTCCGACAAACCATACTGATCGGGCTTGGTTTCGTGTTGTCGTCTGAAAAAATGAAGCACCCGTGTTGCGATACTGGGCGTCATGGGCGATCCTCCATTCTGCACCTCTTCAATAGCCTGAATTATTTGCCGCGGATCAGTTTTCTTGAGAATGTAACCCGAGGCTCCATACCGCATCGCATCAAAGATTTTTTCATCGTCTTCGAAAACTGTTTGCATTATAACATGGATGCTCGGGAAATATTCTTTGATGATGCGCACACCTTCCAATCCATCAACCAGCGGCATCTGAATATCCATCAGCACAACGTCGGGCTGCAATTGTTCAATTTGTGCCTTCACGTTACTGCAGTCGGTAAAGTCGCCAGTAACAATAAATTCGCTATGCGATTCGAGTAGCATACGCAAACTTTCGCGTCGACCCGGGTTATCATCAAATATTACAATACTGGTCATAAGATGGTATAGGAATAATGCAAAGCACGTAAGAATAAATATTGCAATCAATCACTAATTATAGTGATAGGAATTCTAAGAAAGATGGTTTGATGGATTCGTTCTACATGCAATTGATATTTTGTTACCAAATGCGATAAACGCTCGGTCTGGTTATCACTTTCTACATTGTTGCTCAAATGAAGTTTAATGCCGATAAAATCCCGATGATGAATCGCAATTTCTGCATTCACAATACCATTGGAGTCGAATTCATGCAAAGCCGTTCGGTACAATGAGACGATTCGTCGCATGTTATCGGGATTTAATTCGCGCTGATTAGAGCTTTCTGTAAACTCTATTTGCCATCTTGCGTTCATAGGGGCCAGAAATTCGCGTGAGACCTGATTCAGTTTCTGACTTAAATCAGTCAAGGTATGGTGCGCCGGATTCAATGCCCATATCAAGTCGTGAATCGAATCCATCATGCTGAGTGCCTTGCTTCGTATTTGACGCAGGATCTGGTGTTCCTTTACGAGTTGCTCCGGAATATTGCGGTTTACAAGTTCGGCATAAATCGAAACGTCGCTTAAGCCTCCGGCAACTTCATCGTGCAGTTCCTTCGCAGCATCGTGCCGTATCGAATTCATACGTCGCTGAAGCTGAATATTTTCGTTCAATTTTTCAATCAACCGTTCGCCGGCTTTTGTTTTTTCCTGCTCCATTAAATTAGCTTTGTAAGCCAAACCGGTTGTAAAAGCAAGTAATTCAAATACACTGGTGCTCAAATTAAAAATCATCGGATTAAATGTATACGCTATTCCGGTTGAAGATTGAATGATGAGTAAAACCATTGAGGCCACCGATCCGAGCGTAAGAACCGATCCCCCGGCAACGACAAAGTAGCCCAGTTTGTCGCCCAGGCGAAAAAAGGTAATCACAAAATAAATTGTGCAGAAAAACAATAACGAAGCAAAGCCATCGAAAATGTATTCTCTCAAAATGATGGAAACGCCCGAAAAGGCCATCACAACCTCAGCAATGCTATAGGCCAATAAAACCCATTCAAGTATGCGGATATAGTGGTTAAGGTGTGGTATTTTCTGAGGGATACCAACAAAATGCCTGGCAAAACGGAAATAAAAGAAATACGAAAAAATGGGCAGTGCCTTATCGAAGTATTGCTCATAGCGAATAAAAAACTCCTGATTCATGCCCGGCAAGGGAACATGATTGTATTTAAACAGACCAAAGACCATACAGATGGCCATAAATACCATGTAATAAAGGTATTCGCGTTGACGTATAAAAAGCCATTGAAAAAAAATATACACCAGTTGAAAAACGATAATCAACTCGTATCCGATGATGGTACAAAGATCAAAAAGGGCGTAACCTGAAGGGTTCATGCCTTGTCTAATTTATTAGCCCACCGTTGGCCACTGCACATATTTCTAAAAAGGTAATTGTTTACAAAAAATCGATTGACTAAAATAATAAACCGTTGAAACAATTTTACGTTTTAATCGTCTTTTTTAAATTCTCCTGATTAATAAGAGGGCTTTCGCATCTAATCCAACACCACCATGCGAATCGTGCTATCGTTCACGCGCAGAATATAAATTCCGGAACCGAGGTTAGGCGAAATACTATTCGTGCCGGGATGCAATACAATCGATTTGATGTACTTTCCTGAAATGCTCCGGTAGTTGAATTGTATTATATTGTTGGCGTGGGCGATGCCCTAGCAATAAAATGCTATTATGATGAGGGGCGTAGCCCTGAAATCATGGTAGACCAGATTTATTGGGACGAAAATAAGGGGCGTAGCCCTGAAATAATTTACTGAAGCTGTTGGAATTGCCGAGATACCCAGCCATCAGCACCCTCTATAAAATTACACCGACGTAATGGTATACGAATAGCCTTCCATGATTGGATTTGCCAACAATTCCTTGCAGGCTTTTTCGACCATTTCACGGGCGTCGGTTTCTGTAGCGGCCTCAAGTTCGAGCTGAATATGCTTCCCAATTCGCACCTGTGCAATGCCCGAAAGTCCCAAACGGGGCATACTGCTTCCTACGGCTTTTCCTTGAGGATCCAACAAGGCTTTGTGAGGCATTACGTCAATTTCGGCTACGAATTTCATGGCATTAAATTTTGGACGAAGGTAAATCGTTTTCTATAAATTTTAAGCAGGACAAACAATCGCACAGAATATTTTTCTTCCACCAATCACCAAATAAACATGGGAGGCAAACTGATGAAATCTAATCTGTTACATAGGGAATTACGCCGCGTAGTCCCATATCAACGATTTGTTCTCCTTTCGTTGGCTCAAATTTATTATTACCATTTCCATCAATCCACTCAAAGCTTTTGTTGGTCGAAAGCGCTACACGCACCACAATGTCTTTGGTTTCGTTTCCTGTAATCTTCAATTTCCCACTTGCAAATGCGCCGGTAACCACGCAGGAACCTGCAGGAATGGGAGAACTTGCACTCAACGGATTTACGACAGTTGTAGCGCCTGCTGGTGCCGAACCAGTGTCAAAATAAGCGAACGGATAATTGCCTAATGCCGCAATATTTCCGCTGGTTTCGAAGCCCCAATAACCTTGCTTTTTATTGGCATTCACACTTATATTCTGATTTTTGATAACATAATTGGTGATGTAAGTATTGTAACCTACAAAACTAGCCACAGTAGCAGTAAAATCTTGTACGATAGAAACATCTCCTATTCCTGGAACGGTATAAACCGAGTCGAGGTGAAATTGAATATCATAATTCTGATAGGCTAGCGATACACGCAGGTATTCGTATTCTCCGGCGGCAACATCCTTGAGTGGAATGGAGAAAAACTCCTCGTTATTACCCACGGCATTCGCTTTTGAGAAATCGATCGCCGTTTCGCCTCCGGCAGTTGTTTCGGGCGCATGAAAAACGATTGCACCGGTTCCGAGCGGTGTAAATGCACCAGGAGCCAATTCAATGTAATGGGCACTCATCTTGTTCATTTTCGGATTTTGACCGGCATGACCAGCTGGTAAACCTGCAGGCAGCCCGAAATTATTCAAACGCGCTTGTGTGGAATCAAATTCGAACACAAAAACAAGGCGCGGGTCAGGATAAATACATGAACCATCATCTTTTTTAGCATCAGCGTCATAATTGGTAGCAGCCTGATCGGTACAACCTTCTTTCTTACATGCAGGCAATGCAAATGAAATCGCTGCAATTATTAATATCCGGACAATTATTTTCATGTTTGGTGTTTTATGTTTGATTGATAGCAAGTTATATGAAAAATTTAAACAGGAATTGGGTTTTTCCAAATATCCTAACTCCAACCTTTCTCGCTTCGGTATACTGTACCTTTAAAACGCGCAATGAGTTTATCGCTCGTGTAAATTTCGATGGTGTAAAAACCAAACTTATTCTTCAATGCATCTTCGCGCGCAGTGGCCTTAATTACATCACCTTCGCGCAAGGCTTCGATGTGGTTGATGGATGTATCGATGCTTAAGGCATGACGACCATGCGCATTCGAAGCAAACGCCAGTGCACTGTCGGCAAGCGAATAGGTTATGCCACCATGGGCTATCCCAAATCCGTTTAGCATCTCGGCACGCACTTGCATCGAAAGCTCACAAAATCCGGCATCTACATGCAGTACCTTAATTCCAAGCCATTGACTAAACGCGTCGTGCGCCATCATTTTGGCTACAATTTCGTTCGGACTCATCATGCTGAAAAAAAGGATTTTCCATCGCGCTGCATGTTACGCAACAAGGCGCTGCAGCGGTAACGGTCTTCGTGATACTGTGCATACAAGGCATCCATTTTCGCAACGCACCATGCAATACTCAATTCATCGGCCCAGGCCAGCAATCCTTTGGGATAATTCACGCCTTTTGTCATGGCATGGTCGATGTCTTTCGCATTGGCAACATGGAGGTAGCACGCATCGGCCGCCTCGTTAATGAGCATCACCAAAATTCGGTTTGCAATTAAGTTCAGC
>Ga0169931_10011235_pt1 | contig 12641 bp, 13 predicted proteins | sample Kivu_15m_20L_FD_129675 | JGI IMG/M metagenome (GOLD analysis project Ga0169931, IMG submission 129675) | Freshwater microbial communities from Lake Kivu, Western Province, Rwanda to study Microbial Dark Matter (Phase II) - Kivu_15m_20L... | ecosystem: Environmental > Aquatic > Freshwater > Lake...
ACCGAACATAAGAAACATTATCGGACGTTGGATGGAGCTAAAAAAACGCCCTGTTTCGGGCGTTCGTTATGCCACAGCCTGCCACGCCTTGGTGGCTTCAGGAGTCGGCACGAAATCACTAGGCCAAGCCGCCTGAGGCGAAACCCTCAAGCTGGCACTGGAACGGCTTAGACGCTCGCTTCGGTTGGCTCCAGGAATTGACCCATCCGCCGGAACTTTTCGTACCGACGCTGAAGCAACTTTTCGGTCGGCTGGCCAACCAGGTCCTTGAGGTTCTTCTTCAGGTAGTTGCGGATGCTGGCCGCCATGTGGTGATGGTCCCGGTGAGCTCCGCCCAGCGGTTCTTCGATAACGTCGTCGACGACGCCGAAGCCAAGCAGATGCTTGGAGGTGAATTTTAAAGCCCCGGCGGCTCGCTCGGCGTACTCATGGCTCTTCCAGAGAATACCGGCACAACCCTCAGGACTGATCACCGAGTAGTATGCGTACTGGAGCATGGCGACTCGGTCGCCAACGCCAATTCCCAAAGCACCGCCGCTGCCACCTTCACCAATCACAATGCAGATGATCGGGGTCTGTAGCCGCGACATCTCGAGCATGTTCTCGGCAATGACCTGGGCCTGTCCTCGCTCTTCGGCTCCAATCCCCGGATAGGCACCCGGCGTGTCGATGAAACAGACCACAGGCAGCCCATACTTCTCGGCCATCCGCATCTTGCTCATCGCCTTGCGGTATCCCTCGGGATGCGCACAGCCAAAATAATTCTCCGACCGCTCCTTGAGGTTGCGACCCTTCTGGTGCCCGATGACCATCAGCTTGAGGTTATCCATCCGGGCAAAGCCAGCCCGAATCGCGCGGTCGTCGCCAAACTTGCGATCGCCGTGCAGTTCAACAAACTCATCGAACACCAGCGAGAGATAGTCGACCGTATGAGGGCGGTCTTTATGTCGGGAGACTTGGACGACCTGCCAAGGCGTGAGGTTGTCGAAGATTTGGCGAACCGTCTTGTTCAGCTCTTGCCGCAGATTGCGAATCTTCTCGGCGGTCGCCGCTGAGTTGTCGTCCTCTTGCTCCAGCTTGTGGAGTTCTGCTTCGAGGTCTGCGATCGGTTGTTCAAATGCCAAATAGTCCATGGGTCTGTTCCAAACGAATTAGGAATGCCGGGAGAAACATCGGCAGGCTCGTGACTAGAGCACGCGACGTTGGCGACGATTGGCGTGCTTGAGCAGCCCGAGTTAGGTCGTTCCCGGTTTGCGGAATGCTCCCGCCTTATAGACGGAGAGCTTGCCAAATTCTAACAAAAAGTCCTCGATTGAGGCGGGGCGTTTCTCGGGGTCCTTCGACATCATTTTCATAATCAGGTTGGAAAACTCTGTGCTAGCCCGGTTGTTGGCGGCTTGCAGAAACGGTGGCGTTGCCTTGAGGTGCTTACTTAGCAATTCATCCGGATTGGGTGCCGAAAACGGCGGCCGCCGAGCGACCAGCTCAAACAACACGCAGCCAAACGAATAAATGTCCATCGATAGGCTGGCCGGTTTACGTCGAATTTGCTCCGGAGCCATGTAGCTTCGCGTTCCCCGTAGCGACTTGGGCCTCTTCTGAAAAAGCGAAAATCCCTTGGCTTGCTTCTGGGCAATCGAGAAATCGATCAGCTTTACATTGATTTTATCGTCAACCAGAAAGTTGTCCGGTTTGATATCGCAGTGCACCCAGCCCTTCTCATGGAGGTGCTGCAGGCCCTTAGCACAACCGCGGATGATCGCCGTGACGTTTTGCTCGATCAATTCAGGAGTATCGCGAAGCACCAGCTTGATGTTCCTGCCATTGAACAGTTCCATCGCAATCAACGGACGGCCAAGGTTGCCATAAAAGTCGAAGACCTTGATCGCATTCGGGTGATCCAGATTCTTGGCAACCATCACCTCGTGCTTCAGCTGTTCGATTTCTTCTTTGTCCTGAGCAAATTCTTTGTGCAAGATCTTCAAAGCGATCCGCTCTTCCTGCCCGTCTTTCATAACTTCCCAGACCTGGGTCGTCTGCCCAGAGCGGATCAACCGCACCAGCTGAAAAGGACCGACAAAATCGCGACCAGCTGACACGGGGAGCATTCCTGAGAAGAGAGGGGCTTACGGCTATCATTCAAGTCTAGTCAAAAAAACTCCAGCCTGCATTAGCCTGCTTTGTAAACATGCACTGACTTAACGGGCCACCACCCGACCTTGCGTCGGTGGAGCCGTGACTAGCCAGCTGCATGGCAAGCTGCTTTTAGATTCAGAACCGGGGGCTGGCGCGAAGACCCGACTGACGAAGAACACAGGCCCCCTGCTCTGCAGTGTCACTCCTCGTCGCTCTGATTATTGCCGGACGTCGTGTGCACGGCTGATAACATCGTCAGCCCATGAGCTGGCGCGGTTGGCCCGGCCAGAGCGCGATCTTTCGAGCGGACCACTTCAGCGATCCAATCCGGGTTTCGCTTGTGTTGTCCAACCAGCACTAAACTTCCCGCAATGCAGCGGACCATGTTGTAGAGAAAGCCATCCGCCGTAACTTCGATCTCGACCCTTTGAAAGCGATCAACCTGACGCTCTAGAACCGTCGCTTGAGAAATCGTCCGCACCGTGCTGTAGCGTTCCGACCCGGTCGCTTGAAAGGCGGCAAAGTCATGGCGCCCGACCAAGTGCTGGGCTGCCGCCTGCATTGCAGCCGCATCGAGCGGAACCGGCACATGCCAAGCGTAGCGCCGCGCAAAGACATCGACCAGCCTTCCGGCTTGCACGTGATAACGGTAAGTCTTCTCGACGCAATCGCGAATCGCATGAAACTCATCCGGCCGCTCGCTTGTTTCGAGCAAGCAAAGATCCGGCGGCAACACGGCGTTGATCGCGCGCTGCAGCGTGGCAACGTCCAGTCGCGTCTCTGTGGCCAAGCTGCAGACCTGCCCCGCAGCATGCACTCCGGAATCCGTTCTTCCCGAAGCCGTAATCCGCAGAGTCTCGCCAGTGATCGCTTTCCAAGCTGCCTCCAACTCCGACTGCACGCTCCGTCCGTTGGGCTGGACCTGCCAGCCGACAAAGTCGGTTCCGTCGTAGGCGATCGTCAGCTTGAGGAAACGCATTGCTTTATGACACGCCTGAAGTGGCGAATTGACGCGCGAGCAGCTCCGCGATCTGAACGGCATTTGTCGCCGCGCCTTTGCGAAGGTTGTCGCTGACGCACCAGAAGGTCAGCCCATTGTCGCAGCTCAAATCGCGTCGAATCCGTCCGATGAAGACATCGTCCCGATCGCTGCACTGCTGCGGCATCGGATAGCCCCCTGCCCCCAAATCATCGATAACGCTGATCCCCGGTGCGGCTTCCCAGAGCTTGCGAGCCTGCTCGACGGACAGCGGGCGTTCGGTCTCGACCCAGATCGCCTCGCTGTGACAATTTTCGACCGGCACCCGCACGCACGTGGCACTGATGCGAATCGAATCGTCGCCCAAAATCTTGTGCGTCTCCAGCACCATCTTCATCTCTTCCGAGGTGTACCCTTCCGTCTTGGGTGAACCGATTTGCGGAATCAGATTGAAAGCGATTGGGTGCTTGAATGTCTTGTTGCGATACGCGGTCTGACCGAGCGCCGCGCGAGTTCCCTCGACGAGGTCAGCTTGACCGGCAACGCCGGCTCCGCTGGTCGCCTGATAAGTCGCCACGACAACGCGCCGCACGCGAGCCGCATCATGCAGCGGCTTGAGCGCCACGACCAACTGGGTCGTCGAGCAGTTTGGGCTGGCAATCAGCCCGCGGTGCTGGGCGATCGCCTGAGGATTGACTTCGGGAATGACCAGCGGCACGTCGGGCCGCATCCGGTGATAGCCGCTCTCGTCGACCACCACAGTCCCCTGCTCTACTGCCCACGGAACAAACTCGGCGGCGACTTCATCGGGCGTGCTGGCGATCGCAATATCGACATCGCGAAAAGCTCCCGGCTCCAGCAGCTCTATCGGATAGTCCTGTCCGCGAAAGTGAATCGTTTTACCAACCGAGTTTTTGGAAGCGAGGAGTTTCAGGTGGCTGAACGGAAAATTCCGCTCCGCGAGCAACTTGAGGACGAGCGAACCGACGGCACCTGTGGCGCCAACAACAGCCAACCTGACAGACATTCGACCAGACTCCCTGCAACGTTTTCCAAATACCCGGGATGCACTCCCAAGCAAACGCTTCAGTATATCGCCGCCAGAGTGCGGCTCAATCGTCGGTCGGCGAAAGCGGAAGAGGGATTAAAGCAGAGAAGCAGAGGGCGCCGCGTGAGAGTAAGCGAGCGGAATGAGAGAGAATCAAAGAAGGTTGAGGCATTCAACCATTGAGCCAGTGCATGGGGGGAGCTTCTTCCCGCAATCACTCAAACTGACGATCCGGTTGCCATCAGCCAATAAATCAGCAAACCACTTTCCACTCCCTCGCCTTCATCCCTCCCTGCTCTCTTTCCTTTCTCCATCCCCTTTTCTGCCCATCTCCTCTTCCTCCGTGTCCCCTGTGTCTCTGTGTTTACCCCCTCTTCCTCCCCACAATCCACCGTCGCACGGAGGCTGAATCCAGGAACGCCATGTTTCCAAAGATCATGATCAGCCCAAACGTGATCATCCCCATCGCCAGTCCGATTCCGGCATGAACAGCGACTGCCATTGCCAACCAAATTGGCCGAGTCAGTTTCGGCCAGATCAGAAATGGATAGCTCACCTCCCAGAATAGCGCACCGTAGGTAATCAGGTTGACCAGCCCCATATGAGCCGCCAGCCAGGTGAGGTCGAGCGTTTGGTATTCGTAGTTGGCAATTGCGCCCCAGATTGCTTGTCCGTTCCACCAAGTATCGCCTTGCAGTTTTCCGAGACCGGCAAACAGGTAGACGATACACATGTGGACCTGAATCAGCCGTAGTGCGATGTTCGCCATGACCGATGACTGACTCACCCCCCTGCTCTGCCGGCGGGCGAACCAAGCGTCCAGCGAGAGGAAGTCGCCACACGGCCCCACGGCAAGATAGAGCGTCAGGAAACTGTTGATTTGGTCGAGCCCATACTGAGCGCCCGTCGTGCGGTTGACGTAGGAGATGACCAGGAGCGCGGTCAGAATCGAGGTAACGCGTGTCCAAAGTCCCAGCGTGAACAGGGCAACCACCACCAGTCCCAGGAAGTGAACCGGCAGCAACCAGCCATCGCTCGGGAGCCAATCGAAATGACTCCAGAGCATAGAGGGGAGTCCAAACGCCGTTTCGCCATCGCCGAGCAAACTGCGATAGTCCGTCGGCAGCATCGCTTTGCTGCCAAAGAACTTATACAAGTCGAAAGTCCAAACGGCATGCGTGTAGAAGACCATGCTGCCGACGAGGATCCGGAGCAGTCCCAGCAAAGCCGGATCGTCAGGCGTGAACCAGAACCGGTTCCACCACTCGCTCCAAGCGCGGAAGTAATTTCCAATCGCTTCGATCATCGTTCGCCTCCCGGACCGGCGGACTGCTGAGGCGCGATTTCCTCTTCACCAGCTGGAGCGTCGGCCAGCGGAGGAATGAACGTTCCATCGGCCAACACATCGCCGATTTTGATCGGAGGCAGCAGGCCTGTCGGATCATCCAGTCGCCGACCAAGCACCACATCGCCCGGCAAGGGAATCATCCGCTCTTGGCAGAACAGCTCCACTCGATCCGCACTGCTATCGCGAATAAGCAGGCTGCCCACAGCTTGTACTAGTTCAGCGATCCGTTTTTGGGACCGCTCAAAAGCCTTGCGCTGGCGCGCAGCAGATTGCTCAAGTTCTTTGGCCAGTACAGGTTGGCTGCCTTTGGCATATCGAGTCGCTTGCGCTGCTAGTTCGGCTTGCATTCGCTCGAAGCTGGCTCGATCGGGCTGCGAAGCATGTTCGGCAAACAGCATTTCGCTGAGCATGAACCAGCGGTGATAGCGCAGTCGAGGAGAGATTCGCTCGGGGTCGGGAAAACGTTTTTCCATGACCCGGCCGTCGCTGTAGTGCAGGCGGTAGACCAGCAAATGGCTCGGGCCTGGGTCGGGAGCAAAAAAGCGATAGCCGTGGCTGAGATAGAGCGCTTGATGGATGGGGGCCAAGAGCCGACCAATCGGTCCGGTCAGTTCCTCGGTCGCGATCGGATTGGTCACGGGCCCCATGAAGACGACGAAGAGAGTCACCGCGATGAGCAGCGACGCAATCATCCGCCGACGCGGCGACCAAGGCAGCGGCGGAGCGGCCGCGGCTGTCGGCTCTGGGGCGGTCGTCGAGGGTTGTTTTCGCGTCATGGTTTCCGCTGTCTGGAAGGCTCGGCTCTTCTTGGATTCGGAAATTTAGCTCGCGGGGCTGGACCAAAAAAAATCCGCCGCGGGTCGCGCGGCGGATTTTCAGTTTTTGTCGGATCCGCACCGTTCAGCCAGCGGCTTACTGTAGCGGTTATGGCGACCGTATCAAGCGAAGCGGTAAGTGCCTCGCCGTTCAGTCGGCCGCCACGCTTACCTGCTTAGCGGGCAGCAATTCGCGTGTCGTTGTCGAAATCGAAAGCGATTTCGTGCGACTTGCCAGCTTCGACGTCAATCACCTTCTCAACAGTGACTTCCTGACCGTCACGCACGACGGTGGCGACAATCTTGTAACCAGTCCACTTCTGTCCCGCCTTGAGGTCGGTGGTCGAGAAGATGCGGTTTTCACCCTTGCGATTGGTCGGTGTGCCAGCCAGGACAACGCGTGCGTCTTGAGGAACCTTAACGGCCAGTGTCGTCACGGTTGCTTGTGGGGCTTCGAAGTTGAAAGCGAGCGCCTTGCGGTAACCACCAGTGACGCTGATGTATTCCGAGCGTGTTACTTCTTCGCCATCGCGATTAACAATAGCTTTGACTTCGAACGTGTAAACCTTGCCAGGGATCAGCTTGCGAGCCACCAAGGTTCGCTTTTCGCCCTTGCTCTTGGTCTGCTTGCCATTGACCAGAATCGTCGCATCAGCAGGAACATTCAAGCTGAGAATCGTTTCCGTCTCAGGCAGTTCCAAGCCGGTGCTGCTTTCAGGAGAAGGCGGTGCAGCGGGAGTGGTTGCTGGACCGGGAACAGGAGCAGAAGGCTGCAGACCGGGCTGCATTGATGGTTCCGAAACGGGCGCGACAATTTGTCCGTCATAGTAAGGTGCCGGAGCCGAATAAGCAGGTGCTGCGTAGTAAGACGAATGCCCACCACTGCTGCCGCCGGATGAACCCCAGCCGCCGCTGCTGCCACCCGAGCTGCCATAAGAAATGTAGCTGCTGCCACCGCTAGAGCCGCCGCTGCTGCCCCATCCGCGGTAACTGCTGTAGCCGCCTGAGCTGGCATAGCCGCCGCTGCTGCCACCACTGCTACCCCAGCCCCGATGATGGTGGCTGTGAACATGGTCATGAATTCGACCAAGCAAATTGCGAACCGGTCCCGTACCTCGGAACAGGCCGTAATGCCCCCCGCTAGAGCCGTTGCTGACATAGCCACCGCTGGAGCCGCCACTTGAGCCCCAAGACCCAAACGAATCTCCTGCTTGAGCCACACTGCCCAAGCACAAGAAACCGGCAGCCACAATCGATCCGATGGCTGCGCTCAGTTTGACCTTACGCATAGATTCCCTTTCCGACCACAAACGTGCAAATGATAAGCGGTGACGCCTGGGTAAAGCAGGCAAAATACACCTCTTTTCTAGGATATCACCTCAGCGTCAGGCTGCAAGGAGAATCAGGGAATTGGGAAGAAAGTGCGGTTTGGGCAGATTAGGCATTCTAAAACCGCTGAAAAGGGCCTGATTTCAGCTCCCCCAAACCGTGGTGAATTCGCTGCATGAGGTTTTGAGGCAACGCGGATGAAGGACACCCTGCAAGGCGGCGTCTGCCTCAGTCAAATCAGGCTTCACCTTCGCCAACGTTTCTTTACAAGCCAGCCGGCTTCGTGCAAGCCGCCGGTTCGGCAGCTAAATAAAACCACGCCCCTAACTCTAGCGCAAAATTTCTCCTGCCCGCTCGCGACCGGCGAAAAGCCGACTCCCCAACCTGCAGGCAGTTCTCCAAAACCGTTCTACTTCAGCAAGCCATTGAACTTGCCGACGCGAATCAAGTCGGTCAGCAGTCGCTGCGGGTCCTGATAACGATCCTCGGGGCGCTTCTCCAGCATCTTCATCACAATGCCTTCGAACTGTCCCTGAATCGACAGCTGGTATTTGTGGGGCGGTTCAGGAGTCTTCTCGCGAATCTGCCGAATCAGGTCGATCGTCGTGTCGGCGCAAAAGGGAGGACGGCCGGTCAGCAGTGCATAAAGCGTCGCGCCGAGACCATAGATATCGAGCCGACAGTCGATCGGCACGTTGCCACCAGTCGACTCCGGCGGCAGATAAGCAAGGTTGCCAATGATTTCACCGGCGACCGTGACATTCACTGCCAAGCTCCCCTCCAGTGCCTTGGCCAGCATCAAGTCGCCTAGAAAGCAAGTCTTGTCTGACTTGCGGCGAATGATGTTCACGGGCGTGACACTGCGATGCACCACTTTGTTTTCGTACGCAGCCTGTAAAGCCGAAGCGATGTCGTAGCCAACCTTCCAGACATCTTTCCAGTCGAGCATCCCTTCGATGCCAATCCGATCGATAACCTGGGTCAGGTTTTCGCCTTCGATGAATTCCATCGCAACCCAGCAGAACGGGCCTTTCTTGCCAGCGTTATAGATTCGAATCAGGTTCGGATGTTTGATCGGCAGCATCGTCTTCATCGCGCGGATGAAGCGTTCTTTCTCGTCGTCGTTGCTGGTCCGCTCTGGAAAAAGCACTTTCACAGCAACCGGGCGATCGTTTTCCGTGTCCGTACCCTTAAACACGATCCCGGTAGACCCTGTCGCGTGAATTTTGTCCAGCCGGTAATGGCTGAATGATTGACCAACCAAATCGCGGATTGAAACAGCCTTCTCCGATCCACCATCGCCTGCCGGCTTGGGGCGAAATCCTCGCATCGTCGTTTCAGCCGTCCGCGATTCGGCATCGACTAAGCGGAAAATCGACTCGCCTGCTTGAAACTCATCACCATGTCGCAATTGAAACAGACTCACAACCGTATCGCCGACCGTGGTGCTGCCGCTTCCCTCATTGCTCAGCGCGACTTCCTCGCCGGACCAAACCAGCTTGCAGTGAATTCGCGACATATACGGGTCGCTGATCCGCGTATCGCTTTTATCGCCACGGCCGATCAGAAACGGCTGGTTCTCAACCAAGGAAAAAGTCTTACCTGCCGCGGGGCCTTCGAGTGCGTGAATTTCAAACTTCATAAATTGGTTTTGGCCGAACATCGATCTGAATGGAACAACCGCTCTCTTGAATTGAAAGCAGCATCTAATTTCGACCCATATCATCCTCGACAAAAGCTTTACTGGCAACTGATTCAGGCAACCGGACATCGTTGAGACCTCTCGTTCCCGGGCCACGTCGCCGCTTCACTCCAAGCCGACCAATCCATTTCTTCAACTGCCTCCCTCGGGACTTTCTCTCCGCGCCCCTCTGCGTCCTCTGTGTTTACCCCGGTTTTCCCTGCTTTTTCCGCTCCCCAAAAAATTCCCGGAATTGGCTATCCCCTCCCCTGCCCCTTTCCCATTTCCTGTTCATCAGGTCGCAGCAAGAGACTGCGGCAGACAGAAAACAACAAAAACAAGGGGATACTGAAATGAAACGCACGACTCTTTCCGCTCTGCTTCTCGGGATGGTTTTGGCTCTGGGAATGACCAGCACCTCCAACGCACAGTTCTACGAAGAGACCACTTGGAGCTCCAGCCGCAACTACAACTCCAGTTCCAGCTGGACCACCGGCCCGAGCGGCACGACGACGCTCTCACATGACACTTTTCGAGGCCACGATGCAGTCGACACCACTCGATTCGATTCGGGCCGGATCAACCACACTTCGAACCGAACGGAATTCGGAGGATTCAACGAGATGGGCCGGATGTCGCGGCCGATTGTGGGCGGAGTCGAGACGACTGGTTTCAACAACGCTGGAGGCTGGCGAACCAACAACGGTGTTGAAATCAACATGGGACGCGGCGGTAACTACACCCGCGGCACCGATTCCTTCAGCCGCTTCGACAGCAACTCCGGCTTCCGTGAAGTTGACAGATTCGGCGGAAGCAGCATCAACCGCTTCAACAACTACAACGAAGTCGGCGGTGGCAACACCTGGACTCGCGGCTGGTAACTCACAGGCTCAACCCCTTCCGGGGCGGGTTCGAGGCGAAATCCTCGAACCCGCCTTTTTCTGTCTCTAAAACCAAACGGCTCAACTCAGACGAAACTCACGACTTCCACCGATAAGGAAACCTGACGATGAAAAAGCTCCTCCTACTTCCGCTGGCCCTGCTCGCTGCAACCGCGGCCTCAACCCTGTCCGCTCAAACTCAAACCTGGTCTTACAGCTCATCGTCCAGCTCCAGTTCCTCCTTCGGCACTCCCCCCGCTGGATTCGCCGGCGGCGGATTTGCCGGGGGAATGTCGCGAGCTGGTCTGCCGGGCTTCCAGCAAGGCGAGTTTGCCACCAGCGGCCAGGCCTTCACGGCGAGTTACCGCAACACGCCGGCGGTTGATGTCGTGCTCCAGCTGGCGACGCTGGCCAATGTTGATCCGCGGCTGACCGAGTCCAGCCTGGAGGCGCTCAAGTCGGCCGAGCCCATCACGCGGCAGTTCCGCGACGGCACTCCGCGCAAGGCGCTGGACGAAGTCCTGAAGAGCCTAGACCTGTCGCTGATTGAATCGGGTGACGAGTTGGTCCTGAATGCCGGAGGCGAGTGCTCGCGGACTCGGAAAGTGCTCGACCTGACGCTGCGGACGCTGGGGCTGGATGCCCAGCTGCAGCGCCCCTTCCCGCTGATGGCGTTCCAAACGCCGCTGCGAATGTTCCTGCAGTCGGCGTCGATGCAGCTGGGTGTGGAGATTGAGGTCGACTACCAGAAGCTGAAGGTCAGTCCTCAGTCGCCAATCAGCATCCAGCCGTTCTCAGCCGAAACGCTGGGCGAGTCGCTCCAAGCCGGCCTCGCCTCAGCGGGGCTGCAGTACCGCGTCGCCGGCGGCAAGCTGGTGATCGGTCACCGAGCGGACTGAGATTGCAAAAGGGGACGGTGGGGCGTTTCACGAAACCCCCGTCCCCTTTTGTTTTCCGCCCTGAGCGGCAAGGCGCTAGCCGCCGGTTCTTTTTTTGTTTTCCGCCCTGAGCGGCAAGGCGCTAGCCGGCTAGCGCCGTGCCGCTCAGTTTTTTGTGTTTGAGGGACCGAAATGTTTTGCTCCAGCATCAAATTGCAAAGCCAGCCCGCACCTGCTGCGATCTTGACGTAGCGTCCTCCACAGTGCGGCTCTTCTGGCCGACGGCCAGACAGCCTCCAGCCCGGGGTAGAGCAGCCGCCGAACGCGGAGCGTTCCGGCGGCGTCACCCCGGATAAGCGGCCGAGCATTGATCTCTCCCCCTCCCTGCCTCCGTGCGGTGCGAATTGGCAGGGCGTGTTTGAGGGTTCGACCGGCGGCTAACGCTGCCTCGAACTGAGAACTGCTCTCCCCTTCCTCTCTGTCCCCTATTTTCTGTGGTTTTATCGGCTTTCCCAACTGCCCGAAAAATTTCTTGGATTTGGTTATCCCTGTGACAATTACTTTGCCATTTCCTCATTGTTCCGGGCGAAACCGGACTTTCAAAAAGAAAAGAGAGCAACGATTTAGGGGAGCTGAAGTCATGAAAACGAAACTGTTTGTCTGCGGGTTAATGTTGGCTGTTACTGTCCTCGGTGCGAGCGAATCGAAAGCACAGTATCCGGAAGATCGCGAAACGAAAGCCGTTCCAAGTGATTACTATGTTCAACCGCCAAGCCCAAAGCTGGGCGTGATGGTCGAAGCGGGATTCGACTACGTTCAAGTCACTGATGTGTTTGCTGGCTCACCTGCAGCTCGCCTCGGCTTGGAGCCGGGCGACCGAATCCTTGAAATTAACGGTCGGCCGTGTCGCAGTCCTGACGAAATGGGCTACCTATTGAGGCTGGCAGCAAGGGATAACCGCGGTCAGATTCGTGTCCTGATTGACAACGTGCGAGCCCGCTATGGGGAGTTCGGGGCAGAAAGGTTCATTAACCGTCGCACTTGGCTGGAAGGTTACGAAGCCTACTTCCAAGAGGGAGGCGGAAAAATTTACGCCAGTGGCAACGGTGGTTGAGCCCGAGTCAAAACAAACAAAATCTTCTCCTAACCACCCGGTTCTCAGCCAGCCGGGTGGTTTTTTGTTTTTAGCCCGAGCTATTCGTTCAGCCACAACGACTACGACGAAGCGTTCAAATAACGCGATTTCTGCTCAGCAGGCCCCTCCCTACCCCCTGTTTTTGACGTTTTTTTAACGCTTTTCTCGCCAAACAAAAAATTACAGAATTTCGCTATCCCCCTCCCGGCCGCTTTGCCATTTCCAGTTTGTCAGGGACAACAGCCCTGACGAAAACGAACCAAACAACGCGAAACGAAAGACATAAGGGGATTGAATCATGAAGACTACGAAACTGGCTCTGATGGCAATGGGAATGATGGCCGGACTGCTGAACGCCGGCTCGGCAATGGCTCAAGGTTACTACTACGAAGACGGCGGTTACGGCGGTGG
>Ga0169931_10011236_pt1 | contig 12640 bp, 6 predicted proteins | sample Kivu_15m_20L_FD_129675 | JGI IMG/M metagenome (GOLD analysis project Ga0169931, IMG submission 129675) | Freshwater microbial communities from Lake Kivu, Western Province, Rwanda to study Microbial Dark Matter (Phase II) - Kivu_15m_20L... | ecosystem: Environmental > Aquatic > Freshwater > Lake ...
TAACCTAGAATTATCATCATCTGAAGTAAATAAACTGTATCATCTCTATCTTAATTATTTCTCATTATTATACTCCCTATTTGCTTAAGCCTCAGACCTTTGCCATTCTACCCATAATAAAGCCAAGGGGCTTGTGGGTCTACCTTCGAGCTCAAAAGAGTTGCCGAAGAGTTTTACTAAAACTGTAGTGTATTTATCGATCTATCTAAAGGGCAAAAGTAAAAAGAGTATATACATCCGAACTAGAACAAGAAAAATACTAAGTATGTAAGTAGCTATGAGTACAAAAGATTGAGTAAGGCGACTCGTGGGTGTAGGGCTGTTCCAGAAAGGTCCAGCCATCACTAAAAACCATATTAAGTCTGCAAAAGCTGAAACTATTAGTAAAACTATGGCAGTTTTAACCGAGTATTTATCGAAGTGTCCCATAAGAAGCATGTCAGTAAGGAGCAAAAGTACTAGCAGATTGAGATAATGAAGCTTATTTAGCACTAAAAATAGCTAAATTAATAAGCAGATTAGTGTGATTGCTAGTGCTTTTGTCAGTTAGGGACTTTACTATACATATACCTTCTACTGACCAAATAGCTACTAAAGATATCCCACTTATAATCCCCTGTTTTTGACGGAAGATCGAATCTGCTTGCAAGGCACTCTTCCTACTATGCCGAACGGCTATGTGAGCATTCTGTACTACTCATACAACAGCCAATTATCGTCTACGATTTCTCTTCGTTCCGAAGACTACTAATTTTAATTGGTCCTGTCTGTTTTGACAAGCTGTTCTTCGACCATAAATAGTCGGTGTTACAGTATGGTGATGGCTCTTAGAATTGTATCAATGTAGTTTCTGACCAGGTATTTTTGTTAATCGAGTTGTGTCGTATTTTATATTAGCTACTGGTGAAGTGAGTAGTGCATTTAGGGCACTGACAGTGTAGCAGCAACAATTGTGTCCATCGTTTATTTGATTCGTTAAGATTTCTGGGGCAGTTCGATGTCCTGATCGTACTATTGAAATTTAGTCAAAATTATCTCAAAATTGTTGTCCTCTATCATTCAATAAATAGCAATAGTTATCAATAAATATCATCAGCATCAAAAACAGTATATATAACAAATAGAATTTATTTAGCTTTTAACTTCATATCTAAGTTTAGAATTCTTTTTGTTATCAACTGTCGATATATTTTGAAATGAATAATGCCCAAACTATCTCTCAAACTAATAAATAACCTATGCAAAGAAGCAAAGCACTCACATAGGCTGAGCTCGAAAAGCTTAAAAATAATATCTTTCGGCTACCCTTAAGCTCAGGTGAAGTCTTGTATTCACTCGTTTCTAAGGATTCGAATTCGGGACTGTTCTCTAACGATCGACTACTGGTGCTTAATACTCAAGATCAGGAGGTATCTTATCTAAGTAAAGTGCCATAGGGACTCATTCCCTTGCTCAATTAGCAATAATTTAGATCTTTGAAGGTCAAAAGCACTATATCAAGGCAGGGCATCAAAAGCAATAACGTTGTTGATTTCAAGGTCAGCAAACTCGTCGGAAGGCCATCTACTCTGCAGATATCGTGTCTTATAAACAAATAATAAGTAAAATGGGCTTTTCAAACTGGAAACTCTAAAATAACACATGAATGGATATAAGCAATCAAATAACATATGCTCAAGGATCCCTTGCCGCCAATTCAAGACTAAATTATATAGCAAATGAAACCTTACAACAAAGAAAATTAAGCAAATTTACTACTTAGAGATCCTAGCAACAGTAAAATATCTGAGAACAAAAGTAAACTGCCTGAAAGCAATGTGGTGCCAGTTCGCACAAGGGTAATCTCGGCATAGTCGAGAGCCGTAGATTTAGGTCACTAAAAAATTTACCACGACTAAGAAGAACAAAGAGGATCCAGAATAGCAAACTTAGACATAAGTAGCTAACTTAAATATCTGAAAAATAATTCTTCTAAATAATTAATAGCCTCAAAATAGCCATAAAAATCTGAAAATTCATATAAACCTTATACTAATTACGAATAGCCAAATATTCTGTCAAAAAATGACTCTAGGGATAGAAATTTGATGCAAGATTAGTAAAAACCTTTGCCTTTCAGTCGATTGAATTCAAAAGATAACATTAAAGAAAGTATAAACCGTCTAAAAAGCGCTTCTCGTCGCATCTAACCTCTTCCCGAGCAGCAACAGTAACAGTTCTATAGATAAAATCCTTCTGTATAGTAGCCTGCGATCAGAATCAACCCAGTCCAGAGCAAAGGTCGTCTTGGGACGTCTCTTAGTCAATCAAATACATATTTGAATCCTTACAGCTCAGGCAAATCTTTGCCTAAAAACTAATCAAGAGCTAAACCTTTAGTGATTTAAGATCAAAATCAATATGGAGTGAGTCGGACCTAAGAAATATAGCGAGCTCCTGCATTCAAGCAACAATCTTCAAGTAGATTTAATAGCAAAAAGTCATTGTAAAGAGGTCGATCTGGAGGATTCAATCATAAGCGTTGGAATTAGATTTTTGCTGAAACTGGTTCAAAACTGTAGGTTTATTAAGATTTTATTTCTACTAGCTATAATGTAGTCAGAGAAATAATTAACGAGCTACCTCTTGACATAAATCAACGTTAGTATTTACCGATTGAAAGTAAGTAACCTTTTTATACTTACTACGACTAGGGAATCATAGTTGTGTTGCATATGTTTAGTGGATCGAGTCAGAGTGCTCCCACGAACAATTTTTCTTCAAATGCTCCACTACTATACGACATGGGTAGCTATTAAATGCTTAAACGATAGTTTTATAACTACAACCTTATGTTAGCAGTCACGGGCAACTAAGGATTTATCAAAGTTCCTCTTTGTGCATACTTCTAGTACAAGGGACTTCTGGCACTTTGCAAAGCCTAAATCCCTCAAAACTTCACTTCTGCTACTCCGAAAAGATTTTAGAAGCAATTCGATATAATAGAAGATCAGATTCATTCGAGGTTCATGTATGGTACTTTTGATGCTTATCTTCATCCTGGCAACAAATACATCATAGTAGAAAATTTACGATAATTGATACCGAAACTGCCCATGCAGCTTAAGCTAGATCAGTTCTTTAGAAAATAATTTTTATTAGAGCATTCAAATACGATTGATGATTTGTAGTCTTGTAATCATGCTCATCAGATCATACTTAACCAATTCGTGCCCTAGTTGCTGCAAAAGCTGTAAACTCTCTAAACATACGCAGTTTGTTCATCTGATTTGTCTAAAGTTTTTCATGAAGCTGGCGTTTCTATGGCTTATCTACCTGTGCTCACTCAGCAGTCGACCTCACCTTTCTTGAGACGACTTTTCAACTCAGAGCTCGTTTCGACTATCGTAGTAGGCATTTTCAGAAGTTAACTTAGCAGACTGCTCGTGTCTTTTCCACGAGATTAGATGGAAGGAGCTTCAAAAGAAGACATGAATGAAGTTGTAATTGATAGCTGTCACGCTTTACTAGAATTAGTTTTTGGTTACAGCAACGCAGCCTAAGACATCTGGAGAGTAGTAGTCGAGCAGTGCAGTCAACGCTACAAAATTTCTATCAGCAAATAAGATATCATTCCAGGCTATCTGCTGAGCGCACTCATATAAAAATTAGATTTACGATGCGATTTCAGACGGTCTTCTTTCAACAAACATAATGTCAGATTCTTTGTTAGTTCTGAAAACATTCCTAAAGACCTTCTCTTAGGTTTCAACATTAAAATTCGTAGGTATGATCTTTCCCCGATTTCTCCTTTAGTGCGAGACGTGTAAAATATTCTTTACGGATAACCTACTGGGGAAAACTTTAGAGCTTTAGTTTAGATGCTTGATTTACGTAAATAGTCGATTCCTGGATGCCTAGAGCCTTTGTAGCCCGTAATTTTGAGTTTTCTTTCGAACTTTGTTGCATATGGGGAGCACTAGTAGTTCCAGCACGTAGGAATATATAACATGGTAGTTCTTTAGCCTCATACTTTTTACAGTGTCAAGCAAAGTCTGCTAGCTGTAAAGTGGTGTATCAAAAAGAAACTACTAGACTAGGCTCTTAGAATATACGAGATGAAAGAAATCTAAAATGCATTCTGGTTGGGCTAATACAATCCAGCAATCACATAATTTTATGATTTTTTCTGCATGTATGATGCATCTATTGGTCATTTTGACAGGGCTTAAGAACTTGCAAGACTTTCCATAAAAAATACGAGCAAAGTTGTTGGGGCACAACAGCTTCCAGTCGCTGACAAATATTATCAGCTTGGAAACATATACTTTAAAATGGGTAAAAAAGAGGAAGCACTTCGTTAATACTAAAAAACTAAAGAGATTTTAAGGGCACATCAACAGACAAAAATTTCATAGTACGCTGTAATTTTACTGAAAATTTCACTTCTTTTCTTAAATTTTGGGAAAATAGGTGAGTGTGTTCATAACTCACTCTAAGCGTTGCAAATATTTTAAGAAATCGAAGGCAATTAGTAAGACCAGATAGGAACTTTTGAAATACTTTCACGTTGCTACTAGATCACCAAGAAGCATGACGACCATCTTAAGCTGGCAGAACTAGTAGCTGACAAGTTCAACAGCACATAAAGTTCATCTATTTTTACTAGAATGACCAAAATAGTGCTTTTTATAAACCTGAAGCAGCTCAGTTCAGCTCAATCTAAAGCTTTTCTGGGAATTGTGGATACTTTGCAAGATCTGAGCAGCGATCTCGATGAAACTCAGATCTTCACATACCTGCATAGAAAAAGTTAAGAAGAGGTTTTATTGCATAGAGTTGTCAGCTATTTGTAGAATGTTATTGCGCTAAACGAATAAATAAAAAGAAAAGATCTGTTTAGGAGATTCAAAAGTTTAAGTTAGAACACCAGACATTAGGCAGAAGAAATGTTAGTAGTTATCTAAGCGCTTGGACAACTTGTAGGCTTCGGCTACCTGAGCGGCTGTCTTCGTTAACAACAAGCTTGATTGTCATTTTTTATTATCATCTGCTAAGATATTTTTGATTATACTTTCACATTAAATTATATTTAGATCTGTCAGGTGTATGTCTTCTGTTTCTTCCAACAAAAATCAATCTAATATTATGAATTTCAGGCATTCTTGGCTTCATCGATTGCTACACAGAGGAGAAATTTATAATATCAGAGGGCCTTAATCTTAATCTTTTCATAGGCGTACATATGAACTACCTATCTAAGCACTAACTAACATTACAACTGGTACTTTAGGATTTACAAATCAAGTTTTATACCAGAATCGTCTTGATGGTTCAGTTAGAGTTTTTGTGCCGACCTACATCGATCTCAAAGTCAAAAGCATTCAAAGCATAGAAATCGGAACAAGATCAGCCATCGTGACTGCTGTTATTAGACTCACTTTTTTCACGGGAGGACTTCCCAAAAAGATTATTTAAGATCTCAAACAAAAAATATCAATACAGATAAACAGAGGGGAAGGATTCTATCTCAGAGCTACTGAAGAATCCAGCCATATAAAATACAAATAATACTAAGATTTTTTCATTTTTGTCGTAAAAGGTAGTTTCAAAGCATAGATATTTGAACATATTTTTCTATCACCTTTCGAAACTCTCGATTTAGTTCTATCTATCACTATCAACTCTTTAGAAAGCAAAGACGATCAAGGGAAACTTTACTCTGTAAGCTTCAATAACATGAGAAATCCTGAAATAATTCCAATCAGCTATAATGAAGACTGTCGATTCGGAGTTTACGATGTTGCTTAGAACATGCTAGAAACCTATGCTTCGTCAAGTGCTTCATATCTATAACTTATGTAGGAACTTTAAGAGTTCGTTCAAATGTCTAGTTAACATTTAGGAAGCCATAAAAAACTAAAAAAGAGCAGTACGCGCCCTAAAATAGCTTCTGGAAGCGTAAATATAGTTTCTGCATAAAGAAAAAATGAGCCTTTACGTTTTGTAAGATCTTTATAACAAAAATCTTAAAAATCAAACAAAATAGCTTATTTTCAGTATGCTCACTTTAAAATTCCAGTCTACAAGATGCCAGAAAATGCTTGGGCGACTATTTTCATTCCTATTTTCATGTTGGCTTTTCTTAGTATTGCAATTTACTTTCAGTCTTCAGATTTAGGAGGATAGGTAGCCGCTGTTGCTAGTCTAATTTTATCTTTTATCGCTCTTATTCCAAGCATCAAGGATCAGTTACCTTAGAGCAAAGGAATCACTTTCACCGAGATTCTCATATACACTTAAGCATTGAACTGTATGCTGAGTTTGATAGACAACCTAGCATCCTCACAAAAACCATCAAAACTGCATCAAAATTTATTTTTTATTATATCAGTGACAATTCATGTGTCTTGCTTTGTGATAGCAGTAGGACTTCTAGGACTTCACAAATTCGTTTGGCTAAGACAATACAATAAGAAACAAGCTATCAAGATAATAGATCCTATAGAAGATCGCAAAGGCTGGAGCAATCCATATTGTGATTAAGCCTTCCTTGAATATAACTTGAATGCTAAACCTGAAGACAAAATCCTACCGAAATGATAATTGTAAATTCAGTTTATTAATAAATTTTTTGTATCATTTTAGGTTTTCAACAAGAAAGTAAGAAAATACTTGAGCAATAGAGCTGCTAGGGCTAAGAATTGATGCTTATTTGAATATGGGGATTTTCGGAAGAAAAAAAACGTATTGTTTGAACAGTAATCGATGTATGTTTGCATCCTCTGAAATCAATTTCTTTGAGGTATGCAGCATATTTGAGCACACTAAGCAGTTTTCTTATATCTATCGACTCAAGATCGTTGTCTTTGAGAATCAACGTTTTTAGTTATCTTAGCATCACTTTTCCTTATAGACATAATCCCCATAGTTAGCTTACGAGCTAAGCCAGTGAAGAGCAATTACTTACATCAAGATACACAATTTTTTCAATTAGGAAGCACATCTATTGTCTGATTAGTTGATTTTAAAGGCTGTTTCCGTTGATTTTAAACTTATTCAGGACAAAGCTATAATCAAGGCATCTATGCTTCCAGCTATCAAAAGAAATTTCCAAAAGAGAATTATCAGAAATATCGATTTTGTTTATGGCAGGAAGTTGAAAAATGTATCCAAGAGTCGTTCCTTTTAAACAGTTGTTAGCAAAATTTACTTATTATATATTAGGGTATGCATTAAGAGCCATTTAGATGATATGCTAGTCTACTAAATTGCAATATTTTAGCTATAGGATCCTTAGAAAAGCAGGATTGAAAAAAGTGGCTACTTTAGGAAGCAATCCAAGCACATCTACGATACTTTTAGGTATCAAGAAATCATTTAGATAAACTTATTTATTCTGATTTTAGGAATTAAGATCAAATGGTTTATTCACTTAAAAGTTTGTAAAGCACAAATGTTTTAGCTGCATACAAGAAAGAACTTTGACAATCAGCTAATGTGAAAGATGATTAGTTCCGTTTAATTTGAAAGTTTGAATCAAGTTTATATCATTTTTGTTGAGAATAGTTTGAAGAATTACATCATTTATAAAATGATTTTATAAGTCGATTTCGTTGACTCTCAGATAAAATATTAAAATCTACACTTATTTAGCAGACAGATTAAAAAATTAACGAAAAGGATTGAAAATTTTATTTTGGACTATCATATCTTTAATGATTTGTCTCTCTTGAATGTTCTCTTATTTGCATCTGTTTGCATATTACTATTAGGGATTAATTTTTAAACTTTTTAGATTCTGTTTCATCTTATCTAGTCCACTAGGCGCCAAACTGCTTTAAGACTTATCACTAGATTGAATATTTTTTGACTAAGAACTCATTTTTACTTATTTTTATATCTTTTCTAAAAATTTTTTTTACTATTTTGTTGTTAAATCATATAAAATTTGCTCTTGCTTCCTTCGGTGCATTATTTTATGCTTATTGTATATAGTAGTCAAATGTTGTTTCGAAATTATAAGCCAATCAGTTTCAGATTGTTTACTTTTTTACAACTAATTTTGAATTTCCTTCAGAATCGAACCATAGTATTTTTAAAGCTTAGAAAGATCGTTTTAGAGATGGCATCTGATCATAAAATGCTATATAACACGATCTCTTTTTTAGTAAGGATCATTGATTACTATTTGAAGCGATTTTTATATCATTTCGTTAGCTTTTTGGTATTTTTTCAAATGAAAGTTGCACTAGGCTAGTACATAGTAAAGATAACCTGAAAGCTTTGGATTTTCTTTATAAAGGTCAATATTAATAGTTAAATATTTGTCGACTTATGCGTAATCAAAGAGATCTTTTGACGGATTATCTTATTCATCTAGAAAAAAAAGCAGTTATTAATATACCTATAGAGAACAGACCCTCAGTTACAATGCGCTTTTGCTAAAATGCTTCTTAAGAGTATTTCGATTTTTTATTACCTAAGCTAAAAGATCTTTTTGGTGTTGAGTAATGGCATAAATAGGAGCCTACTTTAGTTTATTTAGCACAAGGCAAGATGTGAATAGCTAATTTTTTGTTTTAGCTGCGTCGTCATAGAAACCGTGGTTCTACTCGTACTGTAAATCCTTTTTAAGCAACTGAAAACATTCATCTTGGCGATGCAGCTGTCTCAGAGAAATCGATTTATAGAAGTAGCATCGAAATAAGTGCACTTCACCTTGTTTGTTGGACTGCATTTTTACAAACCTTTAAACTTTTTAGGTCTATTTTAGTATTCTTTCAAATATTCTGGAATCGTCGAAGTTGTAGGCCTAATTAAATAGTAATTTCATAACATTACTTTTGAGTTTTAGATATTGCTAGGCCCACCAAGAAATCATAAAATCTTAGGTATTTTGAAGCGAAGACAATAGAAGTGGTAGAACTAAATATTTTTTGATGTACTTTCGGCTTGAGCTTTAGCAAAAAACACATAAGATTGATTCATATAATTCCTATACTACTGATATTTATCCCAAGGATGACTGTTTTATGCTAACTAAACGTTCAGTAAAGCAAAGTTATGATAACATGAGTGTTTTTACTTCGCGATATCTTTTTTTGAAGAAAATCTCTTTTATTTTTAGTCATCTTACAGCAATTAGCGAATTCTTGTTTATATACAATATACTCTGTAAAAGTATCAAGGCTCTACTGATACTTATGACTCTTTTGTAGCAACATTGCTAGTGAATTTTTAACAGATATATAGGACTGCCAGTCGTCTACTCCTTCTTTGTATTCACTTTATAAGGCTCGTTTGTATATCCTGATGGCTTCTTCATACTTTCCTTGAGATTATTTTTATCGTGCTTTATCTCTATATGCCAGAAAATGTGTTTGCTACGACATTCCCTCCAAAATATTATTTATAATCGTAATGAGTTCGAATAACATTACCAGTATTGCTAGCTAAAAATAGACCTTTTAGGGCATAATGTAGCGTCGTTTGATGATTTTCATGACAGCTTCCTTGGACAAGGAGATAAAAATAAAACTTAAAAACGTATAAAAACTCTATAGTGGCATTCTTCATGCGATCGATCCTTCTACGATGAGTCTTGTAGTGCAAAATTTTAGTGGAGTCGATGAAAGAGTAGATTTTAAGATAATTGGGCTTAGTTAAATGGATTATTTTACTGTCAATCGCCAATAAAAAAATACCAAATAGTGACAATTTTTTGTTTGATATATTTAATAAAATGTATATTAATACAAAAATCATAGATATAAAATATAAAAATAATCATCTTGAAGGCTTTGGAATATAGTTTGGACTTTTTCCATTTCTAATGTATTTTAAATCGATTCCTCGCGCCTTATCTAGCTAACTTTTCTTTGCCTATAGTCTCTTTTCACTGCTCTTTAAGCTCTTTTTGCTTTGATCTGCTTTAGTTGTTCTAGAGAAAAGATTGGAGTTGCTTTTAACTGCGTATTCGTGCTAGGATCTTATTTGCTTGCTCTGTTTCTAAGGACTAAATTAGCTACAGTTCTTTGATTTACCTTTTTTCTTAGACTTGCTTTTGCTTCGCAAAGTAGGTACAGCATATTTGATTGGATCTAAAGGAATCGGTGATTTTTTAGAAACTGGAGACGCTAATCCTTCTTTGGTCTTAGAGTCACCTTTTTTACGAGATTTAGATTTTTTGTTGTTATTTTTTGCAAATCCTTTGAGTTTATCCGACTACTTTTTTCCTTTTTGAGAATCAGCAATCAAACGGCATTTTCTGCCTATCGAGTTGTAATCTTTTCGATCTTGGTGGGAAACTTTGGAACTTTTGGATTTATTTTTAGAATTTTTGATACTATGCATACCTGGACTTACTGAATGCAACTGATTTTGAGGTTCTATTGAGCTTTTAGCATCTTTGTGTTTTTTCCTGTAAAGTGAGCTGATTTACAAATGAATTTAGTCGTCAGGTTAGAGAGAATGCTAGATCTATTAGCTTAGTGTGCTTTAGCTGGCTTGAGCTAGGTCTATTCCGTAGTGGTTTTTGAAACTATGAAGAATGTGGTCGAAGTAAACGGTCTCATAAGGCACATACAGCGCTACTGTTATTATCGAGATTAGATGATGCAACTGTGAAGATTTGAATTCAGTAGACTATTTTTTCAAGGAATTATCGATATGGTACCTTGAGTTGGTAATGAGTCTGAGCTCAGTTGCAATAGTGAAGTGAGAGATTGAAATATAAAGAGCTTTGTATATTTTTTTGAGAGGTGTAAGCTACTCTTTAAGTGAACGTTTGTCGAAAGTTTCAGGCATCATGGGGTATATTTGCATAACAGATCCTATTGAAAAAGCTTGCAAGCGTTGCTTATCTTTTTGATCTAGCATTTTATAGCTATATTTTATTTTTTTTTGGAACATATTGATACTTTTTTTAGCCTTGTTAAGGAACCTTTCAACATTTTGATCAATATCTGCTACTTCATCTTTAAAATCTTTTATGTTACGTAATTCGAGTAGCATGTTTTTCTAAAGCTCGTTTTGATACTTGGCGCCGGACCACACTTAGAATTCGTAAAGGGCCTCGCAAATCTATTTTAAAATGTCTAAAGATTTAGCAGCTGCATTCAGACTGTTCTAGTTTCTTTTAAGTTGTGAGCTAACTGCGCAAAATTACAAATAGTAGCTTACTAATCGAAGTTTGTTTTGAACTATCATTCCCATTTTTTGCGCCTACGGTGACTGCTCGTCTAAAACTGCCTAAGTCAGCCGCTGTTACTATCCTTCTAAAAACGAAGAAATATTGTAAATGATGCCCTATATGTAGTCTGCTGATTTCTAGAGCTCCCACATTCTCTGAAACACACATGCTTCGTTATGAAGAGTAGCGAGGATTAGCGATCGATCAATAGTTTTTCCGCAACCCGCAGCGTACAAAAGAGTGATTTATGCTTCATTCAGAAAGACTATGGCTTAATAAAACTATTAATTCTGAATGCATTTGCAGCCTTATCGATTGAAATATGTTAGCTTATCGCTGAATTTATCTAGCTATTAAGTGATTTACCATCGTCGTTGACCAGTTCGAACAACTGGCTTTTCGTCAAAGAAAGTTCTTTTTTTAGTTAGTTTATCTTCACCTCGTCATAGCTTTCGTCCAGTTGCGAAGAGGCCTTCTTTTACATCTTCTATTGCTACTAATATTATTAGCTTATAAATCAAGTTAATTTATTCATACTGATTGTTTTTTTACTACAATAATTTTAGTAAGCTATTCTTATACTATAAGTCAGTTATGATGCAAATGTCAGTTCTATAAATATAACATCATGAGCCAGCTTATGACCTAAAATAGCTTTCAATCAAACCGCGCTTCAGACTAAGATAACTAATTTCTTCCCACTAGTGATAAAAAAAGTTTTTTCATGCCAGGAGACTCTAAGTTAGAAGAACATGCTGGAGGTAATCATTAATTTTCTTTGCCAATATAATAAAATCCCTCGTTCGGGATAGACAACAACTCAGCAAAAGGTTCCTCAGTTAAGGTAGATTCAGTAAATAATGATCGTTCACATGAAAGTGATCATTTAAAATTGGTGACGAATGATCAAGATGACGAAAATTAGTTTATGCTTGATTAAAATAGTCTTGTAGCTTCCATCAATAAAGCTCTTAAGTACGAATAAGAGTAAGGCAAAAGCTTAGTTTCTCAGTAGATCAATAATAGATCTCTAAATCCATTTTTGGAATTAAAATCATCAAACAAAGATTCTAATGTAAAAATAATTGAAAAAGATGTGTCAAAATTGTAAAATAGTAATCAGTTTTTGAGATCTAATAACAGTAAACGTTCTAATATTTTAAAAAATTCAATATAATCCCATAAATAACTAGAATAAGAAGCTCCATAGTTTAATGAATTTCTTGATTCAGGCGTAAAAAATAATGTTCTTAATGAAAGTCAACGATCAAAAAATAAAAATAATAGTAAACTTAAAGAATCGCATAATAATTTTGGTCTAAGTAGTGCGAATCTCGTGTAAAAAAGCAGAGATTCAAAATTAGAAGAACCAAGTGTAATGGCAAGATAAATATCAGAGCAATAGAATATTTTTTCTAAGCAAAATTCAAGTGCTTAATTTCAAGGAGAGTTAAACTCAATTATTGA
>Ga0169931_10011237_pt1 | contig 12639 bp, 9 predicted proteins | sample Kivu_15m_20L_FD_129675 | JGI IMG/M metagenome (GOLD analysis project Ga0169931, IMG submission 129675) | Freshwater microbial communities from Lake Kivu, Western Province, Rwanda to study Microbial Dark Matter (Phase II) - Kivu_15m_20L... | ecosystem: Environmental > Aquatic > Freshwater > Lake ...
GGAGCGGGAGCCGGAGCGGGAGCCGGAGCGGGAGCGGGAGCGGGAGCGGGAGCGGGAGCGGGAGCGGGAGCCGGAGCCGGAGCCGGAGCGGGAGCCGGTGGCGGAGCCGGAGCCGGAGCGGGAGCCGGAGCGGGAGCGGGAGCGGGAGCGGGAGCGGGAGCCGGAGCCGGAGCGGGAGCGGGAGCGGGAGCGGGAGCGGGAGCGGGAGCCGGAGCCGGAGCCGGTGGCGAGGAAGGAGCTGAGGGCGCCGACTCGGAGGGTGCGGCGGGTGAGGCAGGCGCTTCTGGAACAGCCGGCGTCGCCTCGGGGGGTGCGGGCACACTGACGGCGGCGCTCGGGACTTGGGGAAGTGTTTCCGGCCCGCGCGACAGATCCGAAGCCGGCCCCGCAGCGTCAATCGTAGAGGACGAAGTGGCCGGAGCGGACGGGGAAGACGGAGACTGGGCCGGTGAAGGATCTTGCCTGGCCAGCATCGCGGCCGGCTGGCTCGGTGGTTCGGTCGAAGGCACTCCATCGGACTGAGCTGGAGTCTCGCCCTCGGCGTTGGCCGTCACATCGCCGGCTGCCTTGACCGTCGCTTGCGTCGAGCCCTGCTCCGCCTGCGCAGCAGGGGTAGCCGCTACAGGCACTTGTCCCGAAACAGTCGGTATCGGGAGCGAAACTGGGGCTGAGGACGTCAACTGTTCGGGCGGCGACGCGGATGCATTCGTGGCGACAGAGCCACGCTGCTTTTGCAGGAGTTGAAGGAGACCTGCAACACTCTCCTTCAGGAACTCAATCGTCGAGCGGTCTTCCTGGCGAGCAGCCTCAAGAGCGGCCTGGACCTCGGTACGAATTCGTTGGTCGATCGAAGTCGGCGTTCCGGCGGTCGCCTGCGGCGCAACAGGGGAAACGCCCTCGCCCACCACCGATACCGACTTGGGCTCCGGCTTGGGCTCCGCGACCTGCGCTGCGAGCCCAGGCTCGGCCGCCGCCGGCACCCGCCCCCGCACGGCCGGCTCAACCGCATCGGTCTCTCGTCGAATCGCAGCGCTCGCATCCGCCAGGCTGACCGTCTGGATCCGCTCAAGAGTCGGGATCCTCAGCCGGGTGCCGACGCTCAGCTGATGAATGCTGCCCCCCACAAACATCGTTCGATTTTGGTCGAAAATCGCCCACTGGACCTGATCGATCGAGACATCATCACGGGCCAGCCTTCGCGCGATCAATCTGAGCGTGTCGCCCTGACGTACTTCGACCTCGGACGGCCAGGATGCGGGCCTCGTACGCTCGGGCGCCGAGGCGGCCGATCCTGGGACCAGACCGGCAAGGTGCGGTGGGAGCGCGGGAATCAGCAATGGGGCGGGAGTCGCTTGGGCAGGGGCCGCATCGACCGGCCGGGGGGAGCCACCATTGCCTCGGATCAAATCGGCCAAGGGATCCGCCTGCGTCGATCCTGCGACAACTCTTGGCGCGACCGCGGCCGCACTCGGGGTGCCCCCCGACCCACCCAAACGAAACACCCGACTGCCCTCGACGGGGGTGTTGATACGATTGTTGGAAGGCGGACCGACCGGAACCTCGTAGAGCACGGCCTCCGAGACCGAAGGCGTATCGATCCGGACGGTGATGGGCACGCGATTTCGCGTGACGGCCACAAGCGATCGGATTCTCAAGATCCGCTCGCCCTGAATGCGGCCAGGCACGACTGAAATGGTCAGGTCACCATCCCGTGGACGGCCGCCACCCCACCCTTCCTGATCCGAATCGACCTTCACAGACGGCGTCAAGGGCTCGTCGCCGAGCTTTCGCACACGAACCTCTGCATCCAGAGGCTCGCCGAGCGCCGAACGAATAAACATAGGCCCGAACTCAGCGGACTGTGCTCCGCCCGCCAGCGCAAGCAGAAACGCACACGCCAACAGCAGTTGGCGTGACAGCGACACCGTCCGGGCCGGGCGGCCTGCACACTCGATTGAAAGTGACAGCCTCATGCGCGGCATTTTCCGATCGGGCATTCGGCGCGCGCTCCGGCAATCATGGCGGAATCGCTTTCCCCTTTCAGGCAATCAGAATTCGAAGCATCCGGCGCAAGGGCTCGGCCGCGCCCCAGAGAAGCTGATCACCCACCGTAAACGCACTGATCATGCCCTCACCGACAGCAAGTTTTCGCACGCGCCCAATCGGGATCAGGAGACTGCCCGAGACCACCGCCGGCGACAGCTCGCGAATGCTCGCCTCGCGCTGATTCGGAATCAGTCTAACCCATTCATTACCCGAGGCAATCAATGCCTCAATCTCATTGAGCGGCATATCGCGCTTCAACTTGATCGTCATCGCCTGGCTGTGGCAGCGCATGGCACCCACCCGAACGCACAAACTCTCAACGGCTATGTGCCCGGAACCGGAGGCAGGCAAACCGAGGATCTTGTTGAGCTCAGCGTCACCCTTCCACTCCTCACGCGACATGCCGTTGCCCAGATCCTTGTCGATCCAGGGAATCAGGCTGCCTGCCAGCGGCACGCCAAAATGCTCGACCGGCATCGAGTCACCGCGCAAGGTCTCGGAGACGCGGCGATCGATATCCAGAATGGCTGACCCCGAATCAGCCAGCTGCGCAGCCACCGCGCCATGCAGGCTACCCATCTGCTGCAGCAACTCACGCATGTTCTGGGCCCCGGCCCCAGAGGCTGCCTGGTAGGTCATCGAGGTTGCCCAGTCGACCAGACCCTCGCGGAGCAATCCGTTCAGGGCCATCATCATCAGGCTGACTGTGCAGTTCCCGCCAATGAAGTCGCGCGTACCCTGCTCGAGGGCAGCACGAATCACGTGAAGGTTGAGCGGATCGAGAATGATGACCGCATCATCCTTCATCCTCAAGGCTGAGGCCGCATCGATCCAATAACCCTTCCAGCCCAGCCCCCGCAGCGCGGGATGCATGGCGTGGGTCCAATCCCCTCCCTGGCAGGTCAGGATGGCATCCATGCGCGAGAGCGCCTCGACCGAGCCTGCATCCTGGAGACGCTCAGCCCCGAGGGGCGCCTCGCCGCCCGCATTGGACGTGCTGAAAAAGACCGGTTCGAAATGCGAGAAGTCGCCCTCCTCCTGCATCCTCTGCATCAGGACCGAACCGACCATCCCTCGCCAGCCAACGATTCCGACCCTCATCACACCTCTCCCGCAGACAACTCGCAGGGCGTCCGCCTGCGTTCACCCCGCTCAAAACATACGCCGAGCCTAGCCGCACCTCAGGCTGCCAAGGCCGCGATCACCGCATCGCCCATTACACGGGTCGATACCGTCTGCCGACCCGCCTCGGCAATATCAGCGGTGCGCAGTCCCTGCGCGAGGACCTTGCGGACCGCTGCCTCGACCCGATCAGCCGCCTCGGCCTTTGAAAGTGAATAACGCAGCAACATGGCAAGCGAAAGAATGGTCGCGAGGGGATTGGCCACCCCTTTGCCAGCAATGTCCGGCGCCGATCCGTGAATGGGCTCGTACATCCCGAAATTCTTCGAATTGAGCGAAGCCGAAGGCAACATGCCGATCGAACCCGTCAACATCGACGCCTCATCCGAGAGGATGTCACCAAACATGTTGCCGGTGACCATGACATCGAACTGCTTGGGATTGCGGACGAGTTGCATCGCCGCATTGTCGACATACATGTGGGTGAGCTCAACGTCGCCGTAATCGGCATGCAGTTCGGTCACGACATCGCGCCACAACTGCGTCGTCTCGAGGACGTTGGCCTTGTCGACCGAACACACGCGCCTCGACCGTTTGCGCGCCGTCTCGAAGGCAAGCCGGGCGATCCGACGGATCTCGCCCTCGGTGTAGCGCATGGTGTCAAAGCCCTCGCGCTCGCCGCTTTCGGTCGTCCGGATCCCACGCGGCTGGCCGAAATAGATGTCGCCCGTCAGTTCGCGCAGGATCAGGATATCCAGACCCGCGACGATCTCGGGACGAAGCGTCGACGCATGAGCGAGTTCAGGGAAGACGGTCGCCGGACGCAGGTTCGCGAACAGATCGAAATGCTTGCGCAGTCTGAGCAGGCCCTGCTCGGGACGCATCGCACGAGGCAGGCTGTCGTACCGGGGCCCACCCACGGCTCCAAACAGGATCGCATCAGACTGCTCGCACAGGCGAACCGTAGCCTCGGGCAAGGGATCGCCCGCGGCGTCGTACGCTGCACCGCCGACGACAGCCGCTTCGGTCTCGATAGGCAGGCCATCTTGCACCAGAACCTCAATCACCCGAAGCGCCTCGCCCGTGATCTCTGGCCCGATTCCGTCACCCGCCAACACTGCAATCTTCATGCTCATCCTCAAATAAACACTGCCACTCGGAACGCCGTCCGTCAGGCGCTGAGTGAACGCCCGAGCCAGGGCTGCTCGGCCAGCCGTTTGGCCTCGTAGTCGCGAATCCGGTCGGCGTGCTGCAAGGTCAAACCGATTTCGTCGAAACCGTTGACGAGGCAATATTTCCGGAACGGGTCGATCTCGAAACTGAAACTGCGCGAGCCATCGCTGGTACTGACCGTCTGCGCCGGCAGATCGATCACCAGTTCAAAACCCAGGAACGCATTGACCTGGTGGAACAGCCAATCGATTTCCGTTTCGGACAACCGGATGGGCAGCACGCCGTTCTTGAAGCAGTTGTTGAAAAAGATATCGGCGAAGGAGGGTGCGATCAGCACGCGGAAACCGAAATCCTCCAGCGCCCAGGGCGCGTGCTCACGCGACGATCCACACCCGAAATTCTTGCGCGCGATCAGCACCGACGCACCCTTGTAGCGCGAATGGTTCAGCACGAAATCGGGATTGAGCGGCCGGATGGTGTTGTCCATGCCGGGCTCGCCATGGTCCAGATAGCGCCACTCGTCGAACAGATTGGGGCCGAAGCCGGATCGCTTGATCGACTTGAGAAACTGCTTGGGAATGATCGCGTCGGTGTCGACGTTCGCACGGTCGAGCGGGGCGACCAGACCACGGTGGACGGTGAGACTCTGCATGTTGGCGCTCCCTTATCGCAGCGAAGAGACGTCGACGAAATGACCCGCTACCGCCGCCGCAGCGGCCATTGCCGGACTGACCAGATGGGTACGACCGCCGGCCCCCTGTCGCCCCTCGAAATTTCGATTGGAGGTCGAGGCGCAGCGCTCACCCGACTCGAGTCGGTCGGCATTCATGGCCAGACACATCGAGCAGCCGGGCTCCCGCCATTCGAAACCAGCGTCGCGAAAGATGCGGTCGAGACCCTCGGCCTCGGCCTGCGCCTTGACGAGGCCAGAGCCTGGAACGACCAACGCCTGCTTGACATTGGCGGCGACGCGGCGGCCACGGGCGACCGCCGCAGCCTCGCGCAGGTCCTCGATACGGGAATTGGTGCATGAACCGATGAACACCCGATCGAGACGAATGTCGGTGACCGGCGTGTTGGGCGTGAGCCCCATGTAGACCAGCGCACGGGCCATGCCCTCACGGCGAACCGGATCTTTTTCCTTGTCCGGATCGGGTACACGATCATCGATCGTCACCACCATCTCCGGCGAAGTCCCCCAGGTGACCTGAGGTCGGATCGAAGCCGCGTCGATCTGAATGACCGCATCGAAGCGCGCGCCCGGATCGGAGCGCAGATCTCGCCAAAGCGCGACAGCACGATCCCACTCCAGACCGGAGGGCGCGAGCGGCCTGCCCTTGAGGTAGTTGATCGTCACATCGTCGACCGCCACCATGCCGGAACGAGCCCCGGCCTCGATCGCCATGTTGCAGACGGTCATGCGACCTTCCATCGAAAGCGAGCGGATCGCAGAACCACCGAATTCGATCGCATAGCCGGTGCCACCTGCCGTGCCGATCCGACCGATCACCGCGAGCACAATGTCCTTTGCAGTGACCCCGCGAGCCAGAACACCATCGATCTGGATCAACATGTTCTTCATCTTCTTCGCGACGATGGTCTGCGTGGCGAGCGCATGCTCGACTTCCGAGGTGCCAATTCCGAAGGCCAGGCAGGCAAAAGCGCCGTGCGTGCTGGTGTGCGAGTCGCCGCACACCACGGTCATGCCCGGGAGCGTGGCGCCCTGCTCGGGACCGATCACATGGACGATCCCCTGACGCCGGTCGTTGATATCGAAATACGTCAGACCGTGGGCACGAGCGTTGGCGTCGAGCGTCTCGACCTGGAGCCGGGCAATCGGATCGTCGATACCGACGCTGCGATCGGTGGTGGGGACGTTGTGATCGACCACCGCGAGGTTGGCACTCACCCGCCAGGGCTTGCGATCGGCAAGTCTCAGGCCTTCGAAGGCCTGGGGACTCGTCACCTCGTGAACCAGATGCCGGTCGACATAAAGCAGCGTTGTGCCATCGGACTCGGCATGGACGACGTGGGCGTCCCAGAGCTTGTCATAGAGGGTCTTGAGCATGAGGGTCATTGCGCAATCCTGTTGGACTGAGAACAACCTTTTATTATGCCACGCACCCCGCCGAGCGCCACATCAACGCTGGACATCTTCGGAGGCTACGGGGACAATCCGCTCCGCCTATATTCATGCACAGAGAAGGAAAAAACATGGGACAACTCATCACGCTCACCGCATCGGATGGCAAGTCGGTCAGCGCCTGGCGTGCCCAGCCCAATGGCGCGAGCCGCGGGGGACTGATCGTCTGCCAGGAGATTTTTGGCGTCAACAGCCATATCCGCGCGGTCTGCGAGGGGTTCGCGGCTGACGGCTACGATGTGATCGCGCCTGCCTTCTTTGACCGAGCGGAAGCCGACATCGAACTGGGCTATACCAGTGATGAAATCAACCGCGGCCGCGGCCTGATGTCCAAGGTCCCGCTCGGCGAGGCACTGCTCGACGTAAGCGCCGCCCTCGCCATCCTGGCCCCGGCCGGTCGGGTAGGCATCGTCGGCTATTGCTGGGGCGGCACCGTGGCGTGGGCGGCCGCCACACGCATCGACGGGCTCGCCTGCTCGGTGCCATTTTACGGCGGTGGCATCGCGGGACTCGCAGGCGAGACGTCGCGCTGCCCCGTCGAAATGCACTTCGGCGAGACCGATCACGCCATTCCGATGAGCGATGTCGACAAGGTCAAAGCCGCCCAGTCTCGAATCACCGTTCATGTCTACCCGGCCGGGCATGGCTTCAACTGTGATCAGCGGGGCTCCTACCACGAGGCGAGCGCCCGTCTATCGCGCGAACGGACGCTCGAGTTTCTCCGCCGCCACGTCGGCTGAGTGCGGTCAGGCCTGGCGCCAGGCAGGCGGCCTTTTCTCCAGAAAAGCCGCGAAACCTTCCTGCGCGTCGGGCTCGATCATGTTGCAGGCCATGGTCTGACTGGCAAGCTGATAGGCCGCATCGACACCCATTTCGAGTTGCCTGTAAAAGAGCTCCTTGCCGCGCGCCACCACGCCCTCGGGCTTCGAGACGATTGCTCGGCACAGCCCGGCGATCTCGTCGTCGAGCCGATCGGCTGAGACGACACGATTGACCAGACCGCGATCGCAAGCGGTCTGCGCGTCGATGAATTCGCCTGTTACCAGCATCTCGAAGGCCTGCTTGCGCCCCAGGTTGCGACTGAGCGCAACCGCAGGTGTCGAACAGAACAGGCCCAGATTGACCCCCGAGACCGCAAAGCGGGATTCGGTCGAGGCCACCGCCAGATCGCAACTGGCGACCAGCTGACAGCCCGCCGCTGTCGCCACCCCATGCACGCGGGCGATCACGGGTTGAGGCACGCGCTGGATGGTGCGCATCAATCGCGTACATTGCGCGAAAAGGGTCTGATAGGCCTCGATTCGACGGTCGTCGAGCATTTCGCGCAGGTCGTGTCCGGCGCAAAACGCCCGGCCTGCTCCGGCCAACACAATGGACCGGACCGACCGATCACCCGCCAGCGAATCGAACGCCTGTTGCAGCGCCGTCATCATGTCCGAAGACAGGGCGTTGTACTGGTCTCCTCGGAGCATCGTGATCCGGGCAACCGAATCAGCGGGGCGATCTTCAGCGATCCAGCCAGCGGGGTCGGCTGTACCGGATGACCGAGGCGATCGCGGCGACATACTTGACGAATTCACTAAGGCCTCCCGAGGTCAAAACCCTTACAAATACTGACCAAACCCGTCAAAACTGTCGCGCTCGCGCATCGCTCACAACGAACCGGCTTTCCGCGTCCGGATCTGCGTGAGACACTCCAAAGATGGTTTGTCTGGTCCGACGAAGTCATTCTATTCTCCTCAGGTCGCTCGCGGTGCTGCTCCTCGGTTTGCCCGGAGCACAGGGCCTGCTCGCCCAGTCCACGTCGCCGCAGACGGTTTCGAGTGCGCTCTTGCAGCGGGACTACAACACCCGACCCGAGGTTCAGGCTTTTATTAGAGACATGGTCGAGCGCCATGGTTTCGAAGCAGCCACCCTGGCCGAGTATTTCTCCGGAGCCCGCCACCAGCCACGCGTGGTGACCCTCATGACCCCGGCACCACCGACCGTGCGTCGCTCCTGGGCGGTGTACCGCTCCCGGGTGGTGGACCCCGTACGTGTCGAGATGGGCATCAACTTCTGGCGGACTCATCAGGAGGCGCTGCGTCAGGCATCCGAGCGCTATGGCGTGCCAGAGGAGATCATCGTCGCAATCATTGGCGTCGAAACCAACTACGGTCGGGTCACCGGGACCTTCCGGGTATTCGACACCCTCGTCACCCTGAGCTTTGATTATCCGCGCAGGGCTGAGTTTTTCCTGGGCGAGCTTGAACAGTACCTGTTGTGGGTCCGCGAAAACCGCCTGGATGTGTTCGGACCCCTCGGGTCTTTCGCCGGCGCGATCGGCATCCCTCAGTTCCTCCCCGGAAGCATTCGACGCCATGCCGTGGATTTCGACGGCGATGGACGGATCGATCTGTCGCGCAATGCTGCGGATGCGGTCGGCAGCGTCGCGAATTTTCTGGCCAACCACGGCTGGCAGCGCGGCGGGCCAACCCATTTCAGACCCGAGATCCGTCCCCAGGCCACACTGGGCCCTCTGCTCGAATCCGGCATCGAGCCGCGTTTCCTCAGAGCCGAGCTCGAGCTCAGCGGCGTTCAGGTCGAGCCCAGCCTTCCCCCCGACCTTCCGCTTGCCCTGATCGAGTTTCCAAATGGGGAACAAGCTTCGGAATATGTGCTCGCCGCACCGAATTTTTACGTGATCACCCGCTATAACCGCTCGAGCTTTTACGCCATGAGCGTGATCGAACTGGCTCAACGCCTGCGACGCCTGCGCAACGCCCAGTCCTGACTGCCTGCCGCCTCAACGCTGGACGCCCGGGGCAAACGGAGCCCGTGCGCTCATCGCTCGGCCTTGCGCAGCGCCATGATCACGCCGGTCCCGACGATGAGCGCGATGCCGATGAGCGACCAGCCATCGGGAAAGTGGCCGAACAGCACGAGGCCCACCGGCAGGGCGAATGCCGTGTGAGCGTATGAGAACGGTGCAAGCGTCGAGGCCGTCGCAACCCGATAGGCTCGCAACAGCAGCAGATGCCCGGCTGCACCGAGCGCGCCGATCAGCACCATCAGCAGCACATCGGTCCAGTGCTGCGGCTGCTCCCATACAAAGGGCAATCCGATCGCAAGCAGAAGCGACGCCACGACACCGCCGATAAAGAGGGTTGCAATCGTGTCTTCAGTGCGGGCAAGCGACCGGGTGAGCAACACAAAGACCACGCTGCAGAACGCTGCAAGCAGTGCGAGCAGGGCGCCCCAGCCAAAGATGCCTCCTCCAGGTCGAACGATCAACGCAACCCCCACCAGACTGATCGCCAGCGCCCAGGCTGTACCTCGCGGCGCGCGCTCGCCCATGAACCATACCGCTGCAACGGTGATCAGTACGGGCGCAATGCTGAAGACGCCGGTGATTTCGGCCAACGGCTGCAGCGCCACCGCGTTGAAGAAAAAGATGGCCGACAGCGCGAGCATACAGCCGCGGACAAACTGGGCCAGCGGCCTTCGCGTGCGAAGCAACCCTCTGCCAACACTGTGGCCGAAGACCAGCAGGATCACGAGCACGTGGAAAAAATGGCGGGCCCATCCCAGCATGAAGGGCGAATAACGCTCGGAGAGCAGCTTCATCAAACCGTCCAGCGTCGCGAAGGCCATGCTCGCGATCACCACGAGCAGGATGCCGAAGCGAGCCTGGGAAACCGAGGGCTCGGGATTCATGGGATTGTTAGCAATCAATGGGACAGCGCAGGCGTGTGAGGCAACATCAGAACGCCCGGAAGGTCGAGCGCCAGCACGGCTTCGCGCACTGCGCGCACCGCCGCAACACGGGTATAGCTCTTGCGCCACACGATCGAAATCCTGCGGGCGGGCGGTGGCGCAACGAGCGGGATGTAGCGCAGCAACCCGTCATCCCCCGGACCCGGAGTCGCCAGCCGGGGCAGCAGCGTGATGCCGATCCCAGACGCGACCATGTGACGGATGGTCTCGAGCGAGGAGCCCTCGAAGGTCTTCTGAATCCCGGCGCTCTCCTGGGAAAACCGTGACAGCTCAGGGCAGACCGCCAGCACGTGGTCGCGAAAACAATGCCCGGAGCCGAGCAGCAGCATCGTTTCGCGTTTCAGCTCGTCCGCCGCGATGCTTTTTCGAACCGCAAGCGGATGCGAATGCGCAACCGCGACAATGAAGGGCTCGTCATAGAGCGCTTGACTCATCAGTCCCGGACCACCGAATGGGTCAGCAAGGATTGCGACGTCGATCTCCCCCTGCCTGAGCAATTCCACCAATCTGACGGTGAAGTTTTCCTGCAGCAGCATAGGCATTTGCGGCGTCGCAGCGATCATGCGACGCACGAGCGCCGGAAGCAGGTAAGGCCCGATGGTGTAGATGACCCCGACCCGCAATGGCCCGGCCAGAGGATCCTTACCCTGTTTGGCGATTTCGCGGATGGTGCCCGCCTGCTCAAGGACGCGCTGGGCCTGTTCGACGATCTGCTCACCCACCGGCGTGACCGCAACCTCGGTCGAGCCGCGCTCGAAAAGCTGAACGCCGAGTTCGTCCTCGAGCTTGCGGATCGCGACCGACAGGGTGGGCTGACTGACAAAACAGGCTTCTGCAGCGCGGCCAAAATGACGCTCACGCGCCACCGCGACGATGTATTTGAGTTCCGTGAGCGTCATGGATGTAGATGATAGCAATCTACGGCTGCAGGCCCGCCCGCCGTGTCGGCCGCCGAGGACGATCTCGAACTCATGCTTTCAAGTACTCGGCCCGCACGCCCAGCCATCGTGTGATGTGCCGATCCACCCATTCGGGGTGATCGCGAAGCATGTGGCGGGCGATATCGCGCGCCTGCTCGACCCGTCGCGCGTCGCGCTCGAGATCGGCAAAACGCAACAGCGCCTGACCTGATTGACGGGCTCCGAGAAACTCGCCTGGCCCCCGGACCTGCAGATCGATGCGCGCGATCTCGAAACCGTCCTGACTGTCGCGCATCGCCTTGAGCCGATGCCGAGCGCCAAGCGATAGAGGTCCATGATGGAGCAGCACACAGGCGCTCTGCACAGCACCACGCCCGACCCGACCGCGCAACTGGTGCAACTGGGCAAGACCAAAGCGCTCGGCATGATCGATGATCATCAGCGAGGCGTTGGGCACATCGACGCCGACCTCGATCACGGTGGTTGCGACGAGCACTGGCAATTCGCCCGCACTGAAAGCCTTCATCACCTGCTGCTTGTCAGCGGCTGACAGACGTCCATGGACCAGACCCACCCCCAGCGGCGCGAGCGCTTCGCTCAGCGCAGCGTGGGTATCGATCGCCGTCTGCAGCTGCAAAGCCTCGGACTCTTCGATCAGGGGGCACACCCAGTAAACCTGTCGCCCGGACCGGGCCGCCTCGCGGACCCGCTCGATCACCTCGTCGCGACGCTCGCCCGATACCAGCCGGGTCACGACCGGCGCGCGCCCGGGAGGCAATTCGTCGATGACCGACACATCGAGGTCCGCGTAGTAACTCATCGCCAGGGTGCGGGGGATGGGCGTCGCGCTCATCATCAACTGGTGGGCAAGGCCTCCCTGTCGGGTGCGCAAGGCGAGGCGCTGCGCAACGCCGAAGCGGTGCTGCTCGTCGACGATCGACAGCCCCAACCGCTCAAATCCCACCGACTGCTCGATCAGGGCGTGCGTCCCGACCACCAGATCCACTGCACCGCTGGCAATTGCCTCGCGCATCGCGCGCCGCGCCGACTCGCGCATCGAGCCCGCGAGCCAACCGACCTTGAGCCCGATGCGCTCGAGCCAGGGCGACAGCTTATTCAGATGCTGCTCGGCAAGAATCTCGGTGGGCGCCATCAGTGCCACCTGGGCTCCACTGCCGATCGCCTGGCACGCCGCAAGCGCGGCAACGACGGTCTTGCCACTCCCGACATCGCCCTGAAGCAGTCGATTCATCGGCTGCTCACCTGCCAGATCCCTGGCGATTTCCTTCCAGGCGCGTTCCTGGGCACCGGTGAGCCTGAACGGCAGCTCGGCAAGCAGGCGCTCGACCAGCGAAGCGTCGGCAAGCGACTCGGCACGCTGCTGCGCCCGCTCGGCCCGCGCCCGGCGCAGCGACAATTGCTGCGCCAGCAATTCATCGAGGATTACGCGTTGCCAGGCGGCGGGGGTTCGCGCCTCAA
>Ga0169931_10011238_pt1 | contig 12637 bp, 12 predicted proteins | sample Kivu_15m_20L_FD_129675 | JGI IMG/M metagenome (GOLD analysis project Ga0169931, IMG submission 129675) | Freshwater microbial communities from Lake Kivu, Western Province, Rwanda to study Microbial Dark Matter (Phase II) - Kivu_15m_20L... | ecosystem: Environmental > Aquatic > Freshwater > Lake...
GCCATGCGATCCACGATTGCAGCCGACGTACCCGTGGGCGCGAACAGCACGATCCAGGCGGCCGCATCAAAGCCAGGGTAGGTTTCCGACAGCGCCGGCACATCAGCGAGCGATGCGGCACGCTTTTCCGAGGTCACGGCGATCGGCCGGATCGAACCCGCTGACAGGTGTCCAGGCAACGAGGGCAAGCCCTCGACTGCAAGCTGCACTTCCCCGCCGATCAAGGCCTGGATTGCGGGCGAGCCGCCGCGATAGGGGATGTGGGTCATCTGAAGCTTGGCCTCCGAGCGGATCAACTCCATCACCAGATGCGAGGTGGATCCGCGCCCCGAAGACGCGTAGTTGACCTTACCCTGCTGAGCGTTCACCCAGGCAATCAGTTCAGCCACCGTCTTGACCGGAATCTTGGGGTTGACCACCAGGACCTGAGGAAATGAGACCAGGTGCGACACTGGGACAAAGTCCTTCAGCGCGTCGTAGGGCAAGGTGTCAAACAGCGCGGGGTTGATCGCCATCGTTCCAGGAGAGCCGACCAGGAAGGTGTAGCCATCGGGCTTGGAGCGCGCCGCAACTTCGGTACCGATGTTGCCGGATGCCCCAGTACGATTGTCGACCAGAAACTGCTGGCCCACGTCCTTGGACATGCGGTCGGCAAGCAGCCGGGCGACCACATCGACTGCCGAGCCCGCTGCAAACGGGTTGATCATCCGGACCGGCCGGTTAGGCCACTCCTGAGCGCTCACCGGCGTCGCGATGCTGCCGAGACCGGCGACCGTCAGGGCAGATACGGCCAGGGCTCCGAGGGTTCTGCGGGTCGGGTGCATAGAAATTTTCCTCTCATGGAAGCGATGTGGATATCGGTTTTCACGCCGAGCAGGCAGGCGCTGCTCATTGGACGCGCCGAGATTGTCGCCGATCCTGGGCCAGGATTCGAGCAAGCCCCTGCCTGGCGGGCCCGTGGCGGCATGACTGAATGCGGTACAGTCACGCACGTAGCGATGGGCTGCGCATTCGCCGGGAAGCCTTAAGATGCTGGAAGTTCTCCACTTCGACTCGCCACTGGGCCGAATGATCGCGGTCGGTTCGAGCGATTCACTCCAAGGTCTCTATTTCGCCGGTCAACGCCATCTCCCCGAGATCGCCCTGATGCCCACCGCGAGCCGAAACCTGTTGCTGCATCGGGTACGCCGACAGCTAGTCGAATACTTCGACGGGCACCGGCAGTCCTTTGATCTGCCGCTCGAGCACTCTGGTACGGCGCTTCAGCAATCCGTATGGGCGGAACTGGCCGAGATTCCCTTTGGGGAAACGGTCACCTACGCGACACTTGCGCAGCGATTGGACCGGCCGAAGGCGGTACGCGCCGTCGCCCAGGCCATCGGGCGCAACCCCTGGCTGATCATCCGGCCCTGCCACCGCGTCCTCGGCTCCGGAGGTTCCCTGACCGGTTTCGCGGCCGGACTCGAACGCAAGGCCGCACTGCTCGCACACGAGGCCCGAACGCTCACTCGGCCTGTCCGTTCTGGCCAACCCTGAAGGCACAGGGTCTCTCGCGAGCGGCCCGGTCGGCGCAGGGCCCGACTAGACAGGAGCGAGCCTGACCCGCGCGATTGCCATGCCGGCTGCGGCCTGGGTCGGCTCGACCACCGGCACGCCAAGCGCATCCTCGAGCGGCTTGCGGTACTGAGCCATGCCCGCGCAGCCCATCACGACCACGTGTGCACCATGCTCATCGACCAGCCGTCGACCCGTATCGACCAGGCGTGAGAGCGTGCGGGAGGCATCGCTCAATTCGCTGACCTGGAGACCGACCGGCAGCTCAGCAGCCAGCCGATCGGCCACGCCCATCGCGCCCAGATAGCGCAGGTGCCGCGGAACCGAGGCCGCGAGAATGGCGATCACGCCGAATCGATGGCCCAGCGTCAGCGCGGTGAGCACGCCACACTCGGAAATGCCGAGCACCGGACGACGGGTGAGCTCGCGCGCGCTATGGAGCCCCGGGTCGCTGTAGCAGGCAATCACGTAGGCCGCACAGTCGCTGCGTCGTTGAATCAATGCACAAAGCGGCTCGATCACAGCGTCAGCATCGCGCTGCGTCTGGATCCCGAGCGGACCCTCCGAGAGCGTGACGCACTCAAACTGCGGACCGCCAGGAAAACGCAGCGGATCGAGCGCACGATCGATCCCGGCTGTCACCGCCTCGAGCGAGTTGGGATTGATCACCAGAATTCGCGCATCATTCATCACGTGTCCTTCGCGGCCTGTCTGGCCGATGATTGTTCCTCATCCTGAACAAGACCCCTGTCGGCTGGCCGACGCACCTGCCGGCTTTCACTTGCATTGCGGCGTATGGGTGCTCGCTTCGTAGCCTGGCAGGCCGGGCACGCCGTAGCCGGGGAAGACGGTCAAGGCCACCGACCCCGGCGCAGGGCGGGTGCCAAACCACTTGAGATGCAGACGTGCGATCGTGCCATTGAGCTTCAGACACTCGATGGCGGCATCGACGACATTGCGAAGCTCCCAGTCCTCTTTCCGAAACGGCGCAGCCCAGACCAGCCCCTCATTGATCACCAGCGTAGTCAACCGAAGCCTGCCCTTGTTGCGCAGAGCCGCGTGAGCCGCCACGGTGTTGCCGCCCAGGGCGGCGTCGGCACGCCCAGAGAGCACAGCCTGAACGGCATCCGGGTGGGTCGGATAGGCTTCGGCACGAAAGCCGTGCACAGCGGCATGCTCGGTGAGCCATCGGTCGTATGCCGAGTCCTTGTTCGCTGCAATGGTCTTGCCCTTCAGATCGGCAAAGTTCCTGAGATCGGGCTTGCCGGCAGCGACCACGAATTGAAAGAAAGTGTTCAGATAGCCCTCGGTGAACAGCAGACTGTTCGCGCGCTCGGCTGTCACCGTAGTCGGCGCTCCGACGAAATCGATCCTGCCGGCGTTCAAGGCCGGAATCAGGCTGGAAAATTCCGCTACGTGAAGATCGATGCGGCGACCGATCTGCCGGCTGATCTCGTTGATCAAATCGATGTTGAAACCTTCCACCCCGCTGCTCAGTCGAGGCATCGCATGCGGCGCAAACGTGCCATCCACGCCGGCCACCAGGGGCTTGTCCTGTGCGAGCGCGAGCGCAGCGACACAGCTCGCGACCAAGGCCCACGCTGACTTCAACCAAGACCTGCCAGTTGGCGACTTCAATCCGCAAAGAATGGTCATTCTCCCCAGCGTCTGGGTTTGCGTCGCGGCTCACCTCGGGGGCCAGGCTGCTGTGCGGCCACTCTTGGCCCGCCGATCACCCGAAACCGCCTGCAACACCCGATGATCAGGTCTCTACCCCCCATTGCGCGAGCTGCGCCATCTCCGGTATGCGCAAACCCGCTGGAATCGTGGCGTCCGAGCGCTCCCGGACGAGAAAACGCCCCCGGCCCCGCGCCGCAGTGATCTCGCCCGGCGCAGCAATCTGATCGACGATCAGTTCGCCACGCGACCAGACCCGAATCGGCCAGCCCCTGACCGTACGCCCAGCGTAAGGGGTATAGCCGGTATTGTCATGCAGCATCGACGCATCGACCGTGACCTCGCGTTCGGGGTCCCAGAGCGCCAGATCGGCATCGGCCCCGACGGCTATCCGGCCCTTTTGCGGGAGCCCGTAAATCTCGGCGTGGCGCGTGGCGGTCAACATCACGAATTCCGGCAGCGTGATGCGACCCGAGCCCACGCCATTCGAGAACAGCAGCGGCAGGCGCAACTCGAGCCCCGGCACGCCGTTGGCCATCTCCTTGAAAGTGGTCTTCTCGCCCTTGGGCAACTTGCCCGAGGCGTCATACCGGTAAGGCGCATGATCGGATGAGTAGACGGCGAGCGCCCCATCCTTCAAGCCCTGCCAGCAGGCCTCCTGAGCGGCCTCGTCGCGCGGCGGCGGGGAGCAGCAGAACATCGCGCCCTCGAGCCCACGATCGATGTCCTTTGCGGTCAGGAAAAGGTACTGTGGACAGGTCTCACCGTAGACCTTGACGCCGCGGCGGCGCGCCGCGCGGATCGCCTCAACCCCTTCGATGGTGCTGACATGGACAATCAGGATAGGGGTATCGACCACCTCCGCGAGCGCGATCACCCGGTTGATCGCCTCGGCCTCAGACGAACGGGTATGGCAGATCGCATGGTAGCGCGGTGCGACATGCCCTTGACCGGTCAGCCGGCCGGAAAGCCAGCTGATGATGCCGTGGTTCTCGGCATGCACCATCACCAATGCCCCGTGCCGGCGGGCGGTCATGAGCACGTCCAGAATCTGCTCGTCGTGCAGGCGCATTCGATCGTAGGTCATGAAGATCTTGAACGAACGGATGCCGGTCTCGATCGCCGCAGGCAGGTCGGTGCCAATTGTCTGCTCGTCCGGATTGGCCACGATCAGATGGAAACCATAATCGATCACCGCCTTCTCGGCAGCACGACGGTGGTAGTCAGCCAGCACTTCGGGAATGTGGTCGGTGCGGTGCTGCGCACAGAACGAAATCACGGTGGTGGTGCCACCATAGGCTGCTGAGACAGTCGCCGAATGGAAGTCGTCCGCGCACAGGATGCCGAAGGATGAGACCTGTTCGATATGACAATGACTGTCGACCCCGCCCGGCATCAGCAGCAGCCCGCGCGCATCGATCTCGCTTCGCCCGCTGCCTGGCAACGCGGGACCGACCGCGGCAATCCGCTCGCCCGAAATCGCGACATCGGCGGTCTCGGATCCGGTGGCGTTGACCACGGTCGCGCCCCGGATCACGGTGTCATGCATCATTTCTCAAATCTCCCACATGCTTATTGGCAGTGCAGTGCCCGCCTCAAACGAATCTTGTGCCGCGCGGGTCCCACGCCGACCGTATCGATCAGCGTGCGGCCAGCGCTGCGAGCTTGCGTTCGATGCGACTCATCATTCGGTCAAGATCGGCCCGCTCCGCCGCATTCAGCACAGCACCCGGCGCACGCACCCGGGCGCTCGCCATCGCACCGCGACGCCTGAGGATCTCCTTGCGCCAGGCAAGCGACACGCCCGCCTGGGTTTCATAGCGAACGAGCGGAAGATAGATTTCGAACAGATCATCTGCGCGGTCACGATCGCCGGCTTGCATCGCACGATAGACCTCGGTCAGCATCTCAGGATAGGCCACACCAGTCATGGGTCCATCGGCCCCGCGCTCGAGTTCCAGGGGATAGAACAGACCGTTGTTGCCGACAAGGATCGAGGTGCGCCGTTGACCTTGGGCCTCAAGCTCGCGGATGCGAGCGATCTTGGTCAGACCCGGGCAGTCCTCGGCCTTCAACATCACCACCTGGGGCAGCTCGGCAACGATACGGCTGAAAATCGGCACCGACATGTGCACGCCCGTCACCGCCGGGTAATCCTGCAGGCAGACCGGCACATCGGCACCGAGCGCCCGGCAAGCGCCCGAGAAGAAAGCAAGGAACTGCTCGTCATGCCGGACCGAGGCGGGCGGCGCCACCATCACGCCTGCGGCACCCGCCTCCATCGACGACCGTGCGAGCGCCACCATCGGGTCGAAGGCCGGGGCCGAGACCCCTACGATGACTGGGATTCGCCCCGCGACCCGCGCGAGAAAACGCCGCATGACAGCAAGCGACTCCTCCCCTGAGAGCTTCTGCGCTTCGCCCATGATCCCGAGGATGGTGAGGCCATCGATCCCGAAGCTCATGTAAAAATCGACCAGCGTATCGATACTCCCGAAATCGACTTCGCCTGAATCGGTGAAGGGCGTGGCGGCGATCACGAAAACGCCACGTGTCTGGGTATGGATGAGATTTGACATGGATCTGATTATGCCCGGGTCGTTTGAATGACATTGCGCGAGTCGGTACGCTATCATCATTCGATGCGAGGCAAACATACTCGATGGGCATGCCCGTCATCGTCCGTTTTAGCGTCCAAGCCCCACGCAGCCCTGCCTGTGCGCGCGTGCTTCCTGGGCGCGGCACTCATCGTCGCAGCGGCTGCGGCACCACTGGCCTCGTCACAAGAGGGTCGGGAGGCCGCACCCGCCTTCGGTCCGGTTGCGCAGTCCGCACAGTCGGCTGCGTCACAGGCCACCCGCGCTGCACGTGCACTCCTCGACCCCCCTGTCCTGTCGCTTGTCGCGAGCGCGTCCCGTGAGGTGCCCAACGATCGACTGGTGGTCGTACTCTTTGCCGAACGCGAGGGCGGTGACTCGGCCACAGCCCAGGCGGCCGTGCAGGCACTGCTCGGACCGGCGCTCGAGTCGCTGCGTCGCGCCGATCCGCCTTTGGAATTCGAATCGGGCAGCTGGCGAGCCTGGCCGGTGAACGTCGATGGCCGGATCCGCAACTGGCGGGCGCGCGCTTCAGTGCGAATCGAGGGCGCGCCATCAGAGGCCTATGCCTCACTGGTCGCACAGCTTTCAGGCACCCTCGCGATCGAGTCGCTTCGCCACGAATTGAGCCGCAGCGCGCGCGAGCGCGCAGAGGGTGAGCTGCTCGCGCAGGCGGCCACACGCTTTCAGGACAAGGCTCAGGCCGCCGCGCGAGCGCTCGGGTTTCGTGACGCGACGATCCGTGCGGTGTCGCTCAATCAGGCGCAGTCCGGATCGCCCGTCCCGATGGCCCGTGCGGGACTCTCGGCGAGCGCGATGGCAGGCGGCACACCGATTCCCACTGCCGAAGGCACGACCACGGTGATGGTCAGTCTGGAGGGCTCGGTCTGGCTCGGCCGCTGAGTCGCAAGCGCTCCCCACCCACCAGCCGGGCGAGCAGGCGCTGCTGGGAGTGCCGCCCCACCGCGCGTCCCGCAGCCGACAGGCGCGTATAGCAACCCTCGGCATCCATCACCCAGGCGCCCTCATGGCGATTCATGTGAACCGTGATCGCCTCGCGGATCACCCGGCGGCGCAAATCCTCACGACGGATGGGAAACGCAATCTCGACCCGGCGCAGCAGATTGCGATCCATCCAGTCAGCCGAGGACAGCCAGACCTGAGGATCCCCATCGTTGCCAAACACATAGACCCGGCTGTGCTCGAGAAAGCGACCGATGATCGAGCGGACCTGAATGTTTTCTGAAAGACCAGGCACGCCAGGGCGCAAGGCACACACGCCGCGCACGATGAGATCGATCCGAACACCGGCCTGGCTTGCCGCGTAGAGCGCCTCGATCACGGTCTCGGACAGGAGCGCATTGACCTTTGCCGCGATGTAAGCGGGTCGGCCGGCCCGGGCCAGCTCGATCTCGTGGCGAATGGACTCGAGGACGTGATCGAGCAAGGTGAAGGGGGACTGCTTGAGCGCGCGCAGATTGCCACGCTCACCCAATCCGGTCAGACGGTGAAACACTTCATGAACGTCTGCGCACAGATCGACATCGGCCGTGAAAAGGCCAAAATCCTCATAGAGCCGTGCGGTGCGCGGATGATAGTTGCCCGTGCCCAGATGAACATAGCGGCGCAGGACCGTCGAGCCGCGATCGCCCGCCTCCCTCCGAAGCACGAGCGCCATCTTCGCGTGCGTCTTGTGTCCGACCACACCGTAGACAACATGGGCGCCCGCCTCGGCGAGTCGCGCGGCCCAGTTGATGTTGGTTTCTTCATCGAAGCGCGCCATCAGCTCGACCACCACCGTGACCTCCTTGCCAGCGCGCGCGGCCTCAATCAAGGCCTGCATCAGCGCTGAATCAGCCCCCGTTCGGTAGACGGTCTGCTTGATGGCCACCACAGCAGGATCGCGTACAGCCGCCAGCAGGAATCGCATCACCGGTGCAAAGGACTGATAGGGGTGGTGGACCAGAATGTCACGTCGGCGAATCGCCGCGAACAAATCTCCGCCCTGCAGATCGGCGGGCACCGCCGCCTCAAAGGATGGAAACTTGAGATCGTTCCGATCCACGAGGTCGATGATCTGCTGCAACCGTACGAGGTTGACTGGCCCATTGACCGCGTAGCAATCCCTGGGCTGGAGGTCGAACTCGCGCAGCAGGCGGGTGACCAAATGCTGCGGGGTCCCGGCAGACACCTCGAGCCGCACTTCGTCGCCGTAATTGCGCTGCAAGAGCTCGCCCTTCAATGCCTCGCGCAGGTCGGTGACTTCCTCGTCGTCGACAAAGACATCGCTGTTGCGCGTCAGGCGAAACTGGTGAACCTCGCGCACCACCATGCCCGGAAATAGCCGATCCACGAAGCCGAGCATGATTGAACTCAGGAGCATCACACCGTGGGGCACGCCCGCAACCTCGGACGGCACGGCCAGCACGCGGGGAAGCGCCCGCGGCGCCTGGACGATCGCGACGTCGGCCCGCCGACCGAATCGGTCCTCGCCCTCGAGCTCGACGATGAAATTGAGACTCTTGTTCAGAATGCGCGGAAAAGGGTGGGCGGGGTCGAGCGCGATCGGGGTGAGGAGCGGCTCGATCTGGGTATCAAACATGGCCTCTGCCCAAGACCGCTGAGCCTCACTCCAGTGGTGGCTGAGCAGGATCGCAATACCCTCGGCCGCCAGCGCGGGCAGCACGGTTTCATTGAGCAGCCTGTATTGGGCGTCGACCAGATCGTGCGCAGCACGCTCTATCGCATCGAAACTGGGCCCCTGCGACGCATCATCGTGGCCGAGCCTCGCACGCTGCAACAGTTCGGAGGCACGAATCTCAAAGAACTCATCGAGGTTGCTGCTCACGATCGTGATGTAGCGCAGGCGTTCGAGCGCCGGCACGGCCAGGTCAGCCGCCATGGCCAACACCCGCTCGTTGAATTTCAGAATGCCTAACTCGCGATTGAGCAGGCGCTCGGCGCCGATCGGAATGACGTTGTCCATGCGAGAACGATGCGCGCGCCAGATGAAGGTTTGATGACAGCAGAAATGAAAGCTCGACGTCAGCGGTCAGCCTCCAGACCCTGAGCTGCCTGTCATACTTGCACATTATTGCAACAGCAGCCTCGATTTTTCCCGAATGGTGGACAAGATTCTTCTCGCTGCGGTCGACCTGGGTTCGAACAGTTTCAGGCTTTTGATCGGCCAGGCAAACGGCACGGGAGGCAGTTCGAGCTTCAAGACAATCGACAGCGTCAAGCGCAGCGTACGCCTGGCCGCCGGGCTCGATGCCGAGGAGCGGCTCGATCCTGACTCGCGGCGCAGGGCGCTGGAGGCGCTTGCCCTCTTTGCCGAGCGACTGCGCTCTTACGCGCCCGATGCGGTCCGAGCCGTGGCGACCAACACCTTGCGCGTTGCGCGCAATGCGCGACACTTCATCGCGAGCGCCGAGGCCGTGCTCGGGATGCCGATCGAAGTGATCAGCGGCCACGAAGAGGCCAGACTGATCTACCGCGGGGCTGCCCAGGCACTGCCCGATGACGGCCACCGTCGACTGGTGATCGATATTGGCGGTGGGTCGACCGAGTGCATCATCGGCAAGGATCACGAACCGATCCAGCTCGAATCGATCGACCGGGGTTGCGTTGCGGCCACACGGGAGTATTTTGGCACCGAACCCCTGAGCGCCCGGGATTTCGAGGCCGCCAGACATCACGCCCAGATCGCCTTCGACACGGTTGCAGAGCGTTACCGGCAAGCAGGCTGGCGTTATGTAATGGGCACCTCGGGCACGGCAAAGGCCCTTTGTCAGATCGCACGTGAACAGTTTGGCAGCGCCTCGCTCGATCGTGCCACCCTCGACCGGATGATCACGGAGCTGATCGCAGCCGGTAGCCCCGCAGCGCTCGGATGGAGTGGACTCAAGCCCGAGCGACGGGAGGTGCTGGCCGGGGGCCTCGCCGTCATGGCAGGCGCGTTCGATGCGTTTGACATCGATTCGATCGACTATTGTCCCGGGGCACTGAGGCAAGGCGTATTGCTCGAGTTGCTTGACCGTCGAGCCGGCCTCGATCACCGCACGCTCACGGTCCAGCGGCTCTGTGCCCGTCATCAGGTCGACCCCCGCTACGGACAGGCGCTCTGCACAATGACACTGGCGCTTTTTGATCAGGCCGCCCGCGCCGACCGGGAAGCGCTCGCCGCACGCCGACAACTGCTCGCCTGGACCTGTCTGCTGTCGGAAGTGGGCATGTCCATTTCGCACCACAATCACCATCGGCACTCCGCCTATATTCTCGAGCATGGTGATCTGCCCGGCTTCAGCCAGGACGAACAGCGACTGCTCGCCACGACCGCGCTCGCCCAGGCTGGAGGTCTGCGAAAACTACGCGGCAGGATCCGCGATGAGCTCGGCTGGATCGCGGTCCTTTCGTTGCGTGTAGCAACGATCATTCTCAGAGGCCAGGCAAGTGGCGAGTTGCCGGTTCCAGCCCTGTTTTTCAAACGAAAAGCGGTACGACTCGAACTCCCGGTCGAGTGGGCGCAGCGCCATCCGGCAGCCAGTGATGCACTCGCGGACGAAGCGTGCCTCTGGACCGAAAGCCGGATCATCGATCGATTCGACTATGTGCAGCTAGCCGGTCCAAGGTGAGCGCCGATCGCGCCGCGGGCTTTCGCCCGGCCAGAACGTCCTGGACATGGCACGATGTCGCTCGCGGCCTCTCAGACCAGATCGGGTCCGATCGCCGCGCGGATGAAGGGCGGGCGTGATACATCATCGGGTCGGCTCGCGAGCCACAGCAGCGACGATTTTCGGAGGGTCCAAGCTTGAATGCGGCCCGTGATCGCGAGCGAGGCCGCCTCGCCAAGCCCAGACTGATGCCCCACCACGATGCAGTGGCGCACACGGCCGTCGAGCCCCTCAGGCCATTTGATCGCAGCCAGGATTTGCGCCCCTGAGGCTCCGGGTGCAAGCTGCGGATCAATCCGGGGCTCGATACCCAGCGCCTCGGCCGTCTCGATCGCACGGGGCGCTGGGCTCGCGACCACCACATACCGTTCTGGCAGGCGGGCGGTCAGCCACTTCGCGACCCTCACGGACTGCTTGCGACCGCGCGCGGTCAGACGCCGATCCAAGTCGGATTCGCGATCCTCGAGGGGATCGCCCGCATCGGCGTGACGCCAAAGAATCAACTCCATCGAGCGATGCTGTCCCGCGATCATGACAAGACAATGACGATCATGTTCAGGAGGCGTGCCGCACGCTCAGGCGATGATATTTGACAAGGAGTTCGTCCCGCGACTCCCGCCAACCGGGGTTGAAGGGGATGCAGGCGACGGGACAAACCTGCTGGCATTGCGGCTCATCGAAATGCCCGACGCACTCGGTGCATCGGGCGGGATCGATGACATAGTAGGACTCCCCCATCGAGATTGCCTGATTCGGACACTCGGGCTCACAGACATCGCAGTTGATGCACTGATCGGTGATCATCAAGGCCATGAGCGTCCCCCTGCCGGCGCCTCAGGCGCTACCGGCCTTGCGACCGAGTTCGACGAGCTTGCGCTCAATCCAGCCCTGAACCACAGCCGGGACAAACGGGCTGACGTCGCCCCCCAGCATGGCAATCTCGCGCACGAGCGTCGCCGACACGAATTGATACTCGTCCGAGGGCGTCATGAAGACCGTTTCGAATCCCTGCCGCAGTCGACGGTTCATTCCCGCAAGCTGAAATTCATAATCGAAATCGGAGACCGCACGAATGCCTCGCACCACGACATCGGCTCGGTGAAGCGTGGCGAAGTCGACCATCAGACCGCTGAAAGGCACTACCTCGACGTTGGCAAGCGGCGCAAGCGCCTCGCGGGCAATGGCCAGTCGCTCATCCACCGAGAAGAGGGGGTTTTTCCCGCGACTTGCCGCAACACCCACTACCACGGCATCGAAAAGGCGCGCTGCACGACGCACGAGGTCCTCGTGACCGCAGGTCAGTGGATCGAAGGTGCCCGGATAGACGGCTCTGGCCATCAGCGCTCCTCTTGGGTGATCGGGTCGGGCGAGGCAGCCTCACGCCCAGACCAGGACAGCAGATGATAATGGACCTGTCCGGCGCGCGCCGAGCGATCGATCGAAAAGCCGGCCGGCAAGTCGGTCAGCGTCGCTTCCGCCTCGACATAGACGCGCGCGGCGGGTGCCAGGACCGCTGGCAAAAGCGGCCAGAGTCGTTCGAGCCAACGCTCGCCAAAAGGGGGGTCCAGAAACACGAGATCGAAACGGCGCGAGTCGCGCGCAAATTGGGCGAGTGCGCGTCGAGCGTCCATCTCGAGCACCTCCACGGACTGGGCACCGAGACGCTCGCACAGGCGCCGGATCCGCGTGCAGGGGTCACCGCGCCACTCGACGAGGGTGACCTGCTTCGCGCCTCGCGAGGCCGCTTCGAGCCCGAGCGCTCCGCTACCGGCAAAGAGATCGAGACAGAGCATGCCGTCCAGGCCCTGACCCAGCCAGTTGAAGAGCGTCTCCCTTACCCGATCGGGCGTTGGCCGCAGCCCCGGGGCCTCCATGACCTCGATCGGTGTTCGCTTCCACTGTCCGCCAATGATCCGCACCCGGTTCGAGCGAGCCGCGCGCACTGCGGCTCCGGGGATGGATTCGCGGCGGGCGTGAGTCGGTGCCATTACGGCTGGGACTCGGGCGCGCCCACGATTACGGTGATGAGCTGTGACGGATCAAGGCGGCGGGCGAGCGCGCGCATGACGTCCTCGCGCGAGAGCGCGGCAAGCCGCTCGGGCCAGCGTTCAAGCCAGTCGATGGGCAGCCGGTGCA
>Ga0169931_10011239_pt1 | contig 12637 bp, 9 predicted proteins | sample Kivu_15m_20L_FD_129675 | JGI IMG/M metagenome (GOLD analysis project Ga0169931, IMG submission 129675) | Freshwater microbial communities from Lake Kivu, Western Province, Rwanda to study Microbial Dark Matter (Phase II) - Kivu_15m_20L... | ecosystem: Environmental > Aquatic > Freshwater > Lake ...
AGTTGCTCGGTGAGAGGGCGCCTCTCTTCGTCACTCGCTCCGAGTGGAAGTGGATAAGGCCTTCCTCCTCGAGATAGATCAAGAGACGCGAGAGATCCTCGATGGGAATCTCAAGTGACGAACTCAATTCACCGATGGAGCGCGTCCCATCGAGCGCCCGCAGGGCGGTGAAGAGTGATGAGCGAAGCGCGGGGGCATCGAGGGCGAAGAAGCGAAGATGGCGCGTCACCTCAACGCCATGGGAGCTGCCGCCAACCCAGATCCGTTCCCCGGCGCGCTCCTCGCCGATGGTGATCACATCGACACCGATCGCGGTGGCGGGAAAGGAGGTTGCGTTGACCGTACTTGGATCGATGCGGGTTGAGCGAAGCGGTGAGGGCGGGAGGACTTTGCGAGCGTGATGCGGACCCATAGCGCGGGATTCTGGTCTGGCGCGATTACCTGGCGCTGACCCGCTGGGCGCTCTTGTGGATAGCGGAGAGTCCTGAGATCAAGGAAAGCAAAAGAGCCGCCCCGAACCGGGACGGCTCTCTCGTAAAGAGTTTGTTGGCGGGCTTATGCCTTGCCGAGAATGCGGTTGACCTTGGTGCCACAGGTGGGGCAGATGCCCTGAGCCATGCGACGACCAGAGTCAGAGACTTTCACGGTGCCTTCGAACTGACGCTTGGCTTTGCACTTTACGCAGTAAGCCTCACCTTTGTAGGTCTCAGTCATATTCATTCCTTCCTATCGTCGCCTGTTGGCCAATACCTCACCATACCCCCGCAGGCAGACTCACTCCGGGATTTCACGCGTGAGATACGCGGGAGATGGGTCAGGGCGCCCTAAATGTCCGATTCAGCAGCCCCGCTCGCCTGACTCGTAGCCTTCGAGGAAGGCCTCTGCTCGGGCGAGGTCAGGAAAGCGTGAGAGAAGCGTGTGGAAGTCCTCGCCATGGCCAGGGATCTCAAGGTGGATCAATTCATGGAAGAGGACGCAGTCGATCACGTAATCCGGCGCGCTTTGGAGTCGCTCTGAGATGCGGATCGTGCGATCAACCGTGGTGCAAGAACCCCAGCGCTCATTCATCGTGCGCCAGGTGATCGATGCTGGACGGAGCGTGAACTCCGGTAGATATCTTCGAAGAAGGAGCGCGGCCCGATCCTCGAGTTCATCCTCGCTCTTGCGGCTCTTCTCCTCGCCAGCGATCACGCGTGCCACCATCTCGGGGATCAAAGCGGTGATCTCGGCCCGGGTGGTTCTAAACGGAACGCTGATGACGATCTCACCGCTCTGGCGATAAGCGGCAATGTGTCGTTTGCGCCGCTTGCTCTTGACGATGCGAACCGGTGGATCGTGAGGAAGATCGAGTCGAAGCGTCTCACCGAGTCTGCGAGTCTTCGAGGATCTTTCGGAAGGGTCTTGTTGGGTGGTGCTCGGTGGTTGAGTTGGTGATGGGGGAGTCGATCTGGTTGGCATGGCTAAGAGATTAGGGTCGAAGAGTTCGCCTTGAAGGAAGTTTTCCACGTGCTGAGCATTACCTCGCATCGTCCACACCTCCGTTCGGCTTTCTTCCCCGACTCAAGCTCTTATCGGTGTTCTCACCGACGCTCTGACCAAGGTTGCAGCAGTTGATTCTGTAATCGGAGTGATGAGAATTATCGACCCAAGAAAAGTCTGAACCTAAGGTTGAGTATTTTTCTTTGGTCGGGCGTGTCGCGCAGCGAGATCTTGATGTGAGAGTCAGTGCTGGTGGGTTAGAAGTGGGATAGACGGTGCATCAACGAATGCGAGATGCCCCTGGTTTGCTCGTGGCTGATTGCTATTTCTCAGGGATTGTTTTACTTTCCGCCTACGAAGTCCTCGGATAACGGTTCACTCTCTGCAAGGGGAAGGCAGATAGGGAACATGCGCCCGGGGGCTTCGCTTTTTTCTAGGTCGTACTGAGAGAGCGAGTTCTCAGCCTTCAAGTCCGGAAAGATCGTCTGGCGCTCGCCTACTCCTCAGGAAGCTCTCTGGATCCGAGATTTCCTCGACTGTGGGCAGCGCGAATGGATCCTCCCAGAGGCGATCGCGTTCTTCGATGGAGAGTGAAGCAGTCACCGCACGCCAGAAGGTGGCGCATTCACGAATCGTCCGAGGTGAGACTTCAAGACCTATCAATGATGCGAAGAGTTCCTGTGTTGGTGATTGCGTCGCGCGACGACGACGTTGCGTCTCTTGGAGTCGTGAGAGTGATGGAAGTCTTTCGCCAGCAGCCTCGACGACGATGAGATCGATCCAACCTTCGATCAATGCGAGGATCAATTCCAATTGTGCGAGTGCGATCCGCTGCGCGTCGCTCTCTTCTGGAGTGAAGATGCCTTCTGTGATGGCGTTCTGCATCGACATCGGGTCACTTGGGTCGATCGCACCCCGTGAGAGTGCATCCTCTGCTTGACGTTGCATCGATTCGACATCGATATTGATTCCTTTGCCATATCGACTGACGAGAGCGTGGAGATGTTCACGTAGCCATGGCGTCGCTGTGAAGAGTCGTGCCGCTGCAGCTTCACGGAGGGCGAGATAGATCTCCACCTCGCGCTCATCGATACCGAGACCTTCTCCCCAGGCGCGGACATTCTCTGGGATCAGGAAGGTGGAGGTAGTGGCCGAGAGCGGGATTGCTGCATCGTGGGCGCTTGTCACTGTAGTTGAGAACTTTCCGATCGAGCGACCGAGTTGAGTGCGAATCATCGTCCCCATGAAACCCGCCATCAACTGCGAGATGTTGATGGGTGCCGCGATTGGTTGGTTCTCACTTGCCGAGGAGATCATCCGTTGCATCGCTTCTGCGATTCCTTCGACGAGTGGGGTCGTGAATGATTGCCAACCATCGATCGAGTAGTTGATCCAATCGCTTCGCGATGCCGCCAAAGATTCCTCTTCACTGATCTTCGATTTAGGAAGAGCAGTGACGGTATCGATCCATAGATCGGCAAGTCGTAGCGCACCCTTCATCGCATCGCTGTCGAGATGTCCAACCGGACGCTCCCCTGAGGTGGCCAAAGTGCGGCGGGAGATATCTCGAATCACATTGATAGGAAGATTGAAGGGAGTCGAGGAACCATCAGGGTTCTGGCTGTTATTGATCATCCCTTGTGCCATCGCCGTGAGGGCATTGAGTTGATCCTTGACATGATCGGGAAGTTCCGGGGTGGGAAGTCCCATCGCTCTCATCTGTTCGAAGATCTGATTGATATCGAAATTGGGGATACTCGGTGGGTTCGGCTCGGGATTCTCACGATTCTTGTCGTCATCCTCTTCATGGTCGTCGCTAGAGGCGCTTGGACCGAAGCCAAAGTCATTGGCCATTGACTGCCCCCTACTTCTTGTTCTTCTACGACCCGTTGATGCCGTAACCCGTCGAAGGCGGTGAGTATTCCGTGATCATCAGATTCTCAGACTGTGACCTCAAGATCACGATCTTCGGAGCTCGCGGAAGCCCTACATCCCATAGCCTTGCCACATGCTCGCACTGCCCCTCGCATTGCCCTTAGGGCTGGCGCTACCTGACCTTATCTTTCAGGCGACCCGCACGATTGCAGCGGAGGGCGCACCCCTTTCGGCTCTTGTCTGGTGGCTGATTCCACTCTTCGCCTTCATCGGCGCGATCGCCTATGTCATCTGGGTCTCGAAGTTCCAATCAAAGTATGAGAACGAGACCAACCGCTCTGTCGGCAGGTTTCAGAAGTTCCAAAAGAGTCTTGAGAAGGGCGCCACTACGACGGACTTCGAGAACCGTACTCGTTGAGATAAGTACAAAGTGATTCCCTTTATCACCGCGCCTTATGGCTATGAGATGAGACCGATTCGTGCACCGAGGTCTCGCTTGGCTGGCACCTTCCTCATTCTCGCTCTCATCTTCGCACTCGTCATCCCGTTGCCTTATGTGATATTTCGACCCGGTACTCCTGACAACGTCCTCGGCAAGATGATCTCGGTGCCATCGAGCTTTGCTGCAGAGGATGTTGCGGAGCGCGATAAGGATGGTCGCCTCTTCTTGACCACCGTCTACGTGACGACACCGCGCACCAAGGTCCTCGGTGCAGAGATCCTCTATGCCTGGATCCGAGGTGATCAGAGCGTTTATCCGCGAAGTGCCATCTATCCCGACGGAACAGATCTGAAGAAGATCAAGAGCCAAGAGAAGTTGGAGATGACGACCTCGCAACAATCTGCGATCTACAACGCACTCACTTTCCTCGGCTACAAAGTCGCGACACGAGCTCGAATTGTCGAGATTCTTGAAACATCAGATGCCGCAGGTCGACTGAAGATCGGTGATTTGATTCTCAAAGTCGATGGCAAGGGCGTTGCATCAGCATCTGAGATCGTCGATCTGGTTCGCGCTAAATCGTCGGGCGATCAGATCTCGATGGAAGTGGAACGAGATGGTGAGATCCTCACATTCCCCAAGATCGAATTGATCTCCAATGACCAGGGAAGCGCAATCGGCATCTTCTTGACCGTCGACTTCGACTCTCCGGTCGATATCGAGATTGACATCACGGACACCGGCGGCCCCTCTGCTGGAATGATCTTCACCCTTGGCATCATCGAGAAGATGACGGGCGAGGATCTGATCCGTGGCAGGCGGATTGCAGGTACTGGCACCATCGATATAAAGGGGCGGATCGGAGCGATCGGTGGAATCGAGAGCAAGTTGATAGGTGCGCGAGGTAGTGGCGCGACGATCTTCTTGGCGCCGGTCGACAATTGTGATGACATCGCTCATATACCCGACGGTCTACAAGTGATCCCGGTCGCAACTCTCAAGGAAGCAGTCGAAGTACTTCGCGATGATGATCCTTCGGATAGGGCGAGCTGTAAAACCTTGCGGTAGCGGGCTCAGGATGTTTGGGTAAGTTACGCCCATGACCTTTGGCGACTTCTCCAATAGTGGTTTCAACAATCCCTTCCGGGGCGCAGGACGACCTGGCGGCGGACGACGAAGGCCAGGTCCATTGGCAATCACCTTCATCGTCTTCGCGGTCATCGCCACAGTTCTCGTCTCACTCAGCGGCTTCTATACCGATTACCTCTGGTTCAAGTCGGTCGAATACACCACTGTCTGGTCCACTGTCCTAGTTACCAAGGCAGCGCTCTTTATCATCTTCGGTCTTCTCACGGCCCTGATCCTCATGCTCAATGTCGTGATCGCATATCGCAAGCGTCCGATCTATGTTCCGCTCTCAGTCGAAGCGGACAACCTCGAGCGTTACCGTTCTCAGATTGAGCCGATCAAGAAGTTGATCACACTCGGCATCTTCGTCGCCTTCTTCTACTTCGCCGGTTCCTCAGCAACCAATCTCTGGTCGGACTGGCTCCTCTTCCAAAATGGTGAAGAGTTCGGCACCACCGATCCGCAGTTCAATCTCGACATCTCATTCTTCGTCTTCAAGCTGCCCTTCTATCAAGCGTTGATCGGTTGGGCGATCTCCACGATGGTCTTGACCTTGATTGCTACCGCGATCGTCCACTATCTCTATGGCGGCATCCGTCCCCAGGTGAAAGAGGATCGCACCACAGTCTCGGCCCGAGTCCAACTCTCTGTCCTTCTCGGTGTCTTCGTCCTACTCAAGGCAGTCGCCTACTGGTTCGATCGCTATGCCCTTGCGCTCAAAGAGAGTCGATTGATCACGGGTCTTACTTTCACAGATGTCAACGCAGTCCTTCCGGCAAAGGCCATCCTCTCCGGGGTTGCCGTGATCTGCGCCTTGCTCTTCTTCGCAAACATCTTCCGCCGCTCCTGGGTCTTGCCGGCTGCAGGAACAGCACTTCTTTTGATCTCCTCGCTCCTGATCTCTGGCGTCTACCCCGCTTTGATCCAACAGTTCCAAGTCAGGCCATCGGAGTCGTCCAAGGAAGCGCCTTACATCGAAAGAAACCTTGAAGCGACGCGCACTGCATACGGTTTGGATGGGATCGAGTTCAAGGATTACAACGCGACGATCCAGACCTCAGCAGGACAGCTCTCCGACGATGCGACGACGATCAACAACATCCGCTTGATGGATCCCAACGTCCTCTCTGCAACCTTCAGACAGTTGCAGCAGATCAAGCCTTATTACACCTTCCCGTCATCGCTCGATATCGATCGCTACACCATCGATGGTGTGCAGCGCGATGCCGTGGTCGCAGTCCGCGAGCTCAACATCCTTGGTAACCCGCAGCGAAATTGGATCAACGATCATCTCGTCTACACCCACGGCTTCGGTTTCGTCGCGGCCTATGGAAACTCGCGTGACCCCGACGGCAAGCCCAACTTCATCCTCGGAGATATCCCACCGACGAAGGGGCTCGGGGATTTCCAGCCTCGCATCTACTTCGGTGAGAACGTGCCGGCATATTCCATCGTCGGTAGCACAAGCGCAGAACCGATCGAATTCGACTATCCCGATGACAAGTCGCCAAATGGGCAGGCGAATTACACATATACCGGCGACGGTGGCGTCCCCGTTGGATCACTCTTTAGCCGACTCCTTTTTGCGATCAACTATCAAGAGCAGCGAATCCTCCTCTCCAACTTGATCCGACCAGATTCGAAGATCCTCTACAACCGCAGCCCTCGTGAACGCGTTGAGAAGGTCGCACCGTGGATCACTCTTGATGGAGATCCATATCCAGCGGTGATCGACGGGAAAGTGGTCTGGCTTCTCGATGGTTACACCACAAGCGCTGGTTATCCCTATTCACGTCGAAGCACGCTAGCCACCGCCGCAACCGAGGACTTCACACAGACTTCGCTCTTCGCAACGAGCGCAAGCCGCACCGTCAACTACATCCGCAACTCTGTGAAGGCAACTGTCGATGCATATGACGGCACCGTCACACTCTATGCCTGGGATGAGAAGGATCCGGTCTTGAAGGCTTGGAGTAAGTCCTTCGATGGAACTGTGAAACCACGGAGTGAGATGAACGATGCGCTCATCAGCCATGTCCGCTATCCCGAGGATATGTTCCGAGTACAGCGTGAGATCTTGACTGAGTATCACGTCAAGAGCGCGAATGCCTTCTATAGCGGTCAGGATTTCTGGCGCATCCCTCGTGATCCTTCGACACTTGGTGCGAATGCTGGCTCACAACCGCCGTACTACTACACACTGCAATTGCCGGGTGAGAAGAAACCTTCCTTCTCGATCTCGACACCATTCGTCCCACGCGGGGGTCGAGAGAACTTGTCCGCATTCGCAGTCGTCAACTCTGATCCAGGTGAGGATTACGGTAAGTGGACCGTTCTCGTCTTGCCTCGCTCCACCAACCTCGCAGGTCCTGCCCAGGTCGCATCGAACTTCGAAGCGAAACCTGAGGTCGCAACCGAGCTCTCGCTCTTGCGACAAGGCGGCGCAAATGTCGTCCTTGGAAATCTCCTGACGCTTCCAGTCGGTGGCGGACTTCTCTATGTCCAGCCGGTCTATGTCCAGGCGACAGCGAATACCGCTGCATATCCATTGTTGCAAAAGATCTTGGTCTCGTTCGGCGATCAGATCGGATTCGCTGACACTGTGAAGGGCGCGCTCGATCAGGTCTTCGGTGGAAACAGTGGTCAATCACTTGGAACTGGAGTGGAATCACAAGGTGACACGGGTGGTGCAACCGGAACAGATTCCGGAACGGCAAATGCCTCGCTACAAGCAGCGCTTCGAAGTGCACAACAAGCACTTCGCGATGCTGATGCCGCTCTCAAAGCGGGAGATTTCACTGCCTATGGGCGCGCACAAGATCGCCTGAAGGCTGCAATTGAAGCAGCGATTTCGGCACAGAACCGATAACCGCTACTATCGCGCCTTACCGACGCGGGGTGGAGCAGCTCGGTAGCTCGCTGGGCTCATAACCCAGAGGTCGTAGGTTCAAATCCTGCCCCCGCTACTAGATCAATGAGTTCATAGCGTCCATTCATAGCTCGACTTCTAGACCTGCGCTCGATATTCCGACAGGATTTCTCCATGGCAAGTGGGATTCGACTTCGCTGGATTACGGTCCTCCTTGCTCAGATTGCTCTCGCTCTCAATATCGCGATTCTCGTCTCGGTTTCACTCGACCTTGATTGGGTACGAACCAGAGCAGCAGGTGGTCAGTTTGATGAGTTTCCCGTGGCCATACGCATCATCTACCTTGCGATGGCAATCGGAACGCTTCTTTTGATGAGGTTTCTTGGCATCCTCTATGGAGAACCGACCAACCGCCAGCGAAATGTCGCAAAGTGGCTGGGACTTCTCTTTCTCTTGAGCACACTCACACAATTGATCTCGCGCTCGCCCGACGAACGCTTGAATGCGATCCCTGCAGTCATCATCGCCTATGCGTTCTTTAGGGCCTCGCGCGCTCGTTGAGGGCATGCAGTAAGAGGCAAACGAAGTAAAGGCTTACTGCAGGTTTACTTGAGTGCCCTCTTGAGTCGAAGCGAATTGAGGACTACAAAAAGACTTGAGATCGCCATCGCGCCACCTGCAATCATCGGGTTGAGAAGCCCGAGTGCTGCAACTGGAATTCCAATTGTGTTGTAGAGAAACGCCCAGAGGAGATTGCCTCGAATCGTTGAGAGTGTTCTTCGCGAAAGCTTGAGCGAGTCGGTCACTCCAGCAAGTTCGGGTCGCATCACGGTGATATCTGCGGATGCGATTGCGGTATCGGTTCCAGTTCCCATCGCCATGGAGAGATCTGCCTGTGCGAGTGCGGCGGCATCATTGACCCCATCTCCAATCATCAAGACTTTCTTTCCTGCGCTCTGGAGTTCCTTGGTCTTGGCTATCTTTGCATTTGGCGTTGCTTCTGCGACTCTGTAGTTTGCAGGAATACCTATGGCTTCGCCGATCTCATCTACCGCAGCGCTTCCATCGCCTGAGATGAGCCAACTTTCGATGCCACGCTTGCCTAGATCTGCGATCACTTCCGATGCATCACTTCTAAGAGTGTCACCGACTTCGAATGCTGCAATCGCCTCACCATCGATTGCAAGAAGTGAGATGGAGTTGCCATGTGATTGCGAGCGAGTCACTGCATCCTTGAGTACTTGCGGCAGCGCGAAGGTTGCGCGAGTGATCGCCTTCGGTGAGCCAAGGATGATGGGCGTATCCCTACTATCGACGACGGTTCGGGCTGCAATGCCTGAGCCAGGGTTCTCTTCGATGTCTTTGAGGATAAGCGCTGAGGAGCCACTCTCTTTGAGAGATCGACGGGAAATGGCGCGCGCGACGGGATGGTTGCTCTCTTTGCTGAGCGCATAGGCGATCGAGTAGGAGAGTTCACGGGCAAGTTGCGAGGCTGGATTGAAAGTAACTTCCTTCACCTGCATCTTGCCGGTGGTCAGAGTTCCAGTCTTATCGAAGATGACGGTATCGATCTTCGAAGCGATCTCGATCGATCGCACCTTTCGCAAGACGATCCCAGAGCGAGCACCCTCACCGGAGGCGACAAGGAGTGCAACTGGGGTAGCAAGGCCAAGAGCGCAGGGACAAGCGATGACCAGGAGTGAGACGGATGCGGTCACTGCATCCTGCAAGGTACCAAGGGCGAAGCCGTACCAAATTGCGAAAGTAGCAATCGCAGCGAGAACGACAACAGGCACAAAGATCGCGCTGATGCGATCGACCAGGCGCTGAACCGGCGCTTTCTCACTCTGCGCTGTCATCACCATCTGAGTGATGCGAGAGAGTTCACTATCGCGTCCGACGCGCTCTGCCTCGATCACAAGGCGTGATGCCAGGTTGATCGCACCACTTGTCACTTGATCGCCGATCGTCAGGTCGACTGGGAGCGACTCTCCTGTGATGAAGGAGTTATCGACTCCACTCGCGCCTTCAACAATGATGCCATCGGCAGGGATGCGATCTCCTGGTCGCACGACGAAGCGATCACCGACTCGAAGATTCTCGATCGGGGCGATGACTTCTTCGAAGCCTCGCTCTTTGCTGCCGCGGAGAATCACTACCTCCTTTGCGCCGAGCGCTAAGAGATGTGCAAGTGCTGAGCCAGCACGGTGCTTGGCTCGCGATTCGAAGTAGCGCCCCAAGATGATGAAGAAGAGGACTCCAGCCGCAACCTCTGCGTAGATATCGCCCGCTCCAGTCGAGTTCGCGTAGATCGACCAGCCAAAGGCAGTGAGTGAACCGAGTGAGACAAGTGTGTCCATCGTCGGGTGGAAGAGATTTCGCCATCCGGCGCGATGGATCGGCCAGGCGAGGAAGATGACGATCGGTGCGGTGAGTGCGATGACGAGCCAACCATGGGCTGAATAGGTTGGATGAAGAAGTCCAAAGCGAGTAAGCGTCTCGTGGATGAATTCATCAACTGGCTCATGGAATTGCATGGTCATCGAGAGTGCGATTGCTGGGATGGCAAAGAGGGCGGCGAGGAAGGTCCTGATCCCAAGCCCTCGCGTGCGAGAGAAAGAGTCACTCTCATCGGTCCGTAGCTTCGCCTTATACCCAGCCTTCGAAACTTGATCGATCAGAACCTTGGACTTCGTTCCTTTCGGTACGAGTACATGTGCGCTCTCGGTAGCGAAGTTGACTGTTGCACTCGCACCGTCGAGTTTATTGAGCGCACCCTCCACAGTCGCGACACAGGAGGAGCAGGTCATCCCCTCGATCTGAAGGTCGATCTGCTCGGATACGGCTCTCTTCTCGTCACTCATCGATCTACTCCTGCGATCCATCATTGATGCGAGAAAGGAACTCTTGATGCAATCTTCCATTAGTCGAGACCCCTGATGCTCCGAAGGGACCTTCGACGCCGTCGAGAGAGGAGTACTTACCACCGGCCTCTTCCACGATCACTGCGAGTGCTGCCATGTCCCAGAGCGCCAACATCGGTTCAGCCGCGATATCAATCGCTCCTTCAGCGACGAACATATGAGAGAGGAAGTCACCAAGTGCTCGAGTTCGCCACACTTCATCGAGGAGCGAGAGGAAGGACTTTCGCTTCGACTCCCAACCTAAGAGATCCGAGTAAGAAAGCGATGCATCGCGTAGCGATGAGACTTTAGAGACGTTGATCCTTCGAGTGAGAGAGGGAGAGTTTTCTTCAGTAGAGAGGAGTGGTGAGGCTGAGGCGAAGCGTTCGGTGACATAAGCGCCACCACCGCGCTCTGCCCACCATCTTCGTCCCATCGCAGGTGATGAAACCAGACCGATCGTGACACTTTTCTTGCCCGCAGAATCAACTTCACCCATGGCAATCAGCGTGGCCCAGGTCGGAACTCCGCGAAGAAAGTTCTTGGTTCCGTCGATTGGATCGATGATCCAGAACTTAGTTCCAGGCTTCGCGCTATCGAGAAGTTCTTTGCCTCCGAACTCTTCACCGATGATGAGATGGTGAGGGCGCTCTGACTGGAGAAGAGCTCGAATCTCCTTCTCTACAGCTCGATCAGCATCAGTGACGGGCGTGGCATCTGGCTTCGTCTCTACGACGAGGTCGAGGGATTGATAGCGGGAGAGTGAGATTGCGTCGGCTGCATCTGCGAGGCGATGTGCGAGGTGAAGGTCTCCTTGGCTATCAATCTCAACGCTTCCCTGAGTCATCGCTTATTCGCTCCTTGGCAGGGAAGCATTCTATTGGAATCTACTCGTAGCTGACTGTGGCATCGATGGCGAGGAGCCTGCGTAAGTTTGTGACGCGGTTCTCACCTTGTGGGTTCGCTGCGAGCCACTCATTGAGAGCGCAACTCGCCTCATCGTGGCTGCAATTCTTTGGACAACGTGCGATCACTTCTTGTAACTCGCCGAATGCACCGACGACGCGATTAGGATCGATATGCCTGAGGCCAAATGAGCGAACACCGGGAGTATCGATCAGCCAGCCCTTTGCGCCACTTTCTTTCATCTTCTCATCCAAGGCAAATGCGACCGCATTCGATGATGTATGTCGACCACGACCTGTCACTTCGTTGACGTCACCAGTAAGACGCGCTTCGTGACCAAGGATCGCGTTGAGTAAGGTCGACTTCCCAACACCGGAATGACCAATGAGAACCGATGTCTTTCCGACAAGTCGCTCGCGAAATGCCGAGACATCTGCGCCACGTTTCGTCGCCATGACCTCAAGTGAAAGCGGTGAGTAGAGATCTCTCAAGGCGGCGGGATCTGCGAGATCGCACTTGGTGATCACAAGGATCGGTCTGATCCCCTGGTCATAGGCGACGACGAGCGCTCGATCGATGAAACCAGTTCTTGGCTCTGGACTTGCTGCAGCGACGACGATCAGCATCAGGTCGACATTGGCGACGATCGCTCTCTCCATCGCTCCGATATCGTCGATAGTTCGCGAGAGTGAGTTACGTCGCTCTCTCACTTCGACGATGCGGGCAAGGCTTCCGATATCTCCTGAGATGTCGCCATCGAGTCGTACCAGATCACCGACGACGACGGCATTCTTCCCAAGTTCGCGCGCTTTCATTGCGGTGACGAGAGTGCCGTCATCGGTAAGACAGAGCGAGCGACCACGATCGACCTGAGTGACGAAGGCGATCGGAAGTTCGCTGTAATCGGGGCGGTCTTTGCTCCGCCTTGGCACTGATCGCGAGGGTCGGATCCGAACATCGGATTCATCGAAGGATCGAGAGGATCTGCGCGATTCGTGGCGGCTCACTTCGAATCCCCCAAGAGATGCGCCCACA
>Ga0169931_10011240_pt1 | contig 12635 bp, 9 predicted proteins | sample Kivu_15m_20L_FD_129675 | JGI IMG/M metagenome (GOLD analysis project Ga0169931, IMG submission 129675) | Freshwater microbial communities from Lake Kivu, Western Province, Rwanda to study Microbial Dark Matter (Phase II) - Kivu_15m_20L... | ecosystem: Environmental > Aquatic > Freshwater > Lake ...
CGCCGCCGCCAGAACATCTTCAACGCCCTTCTCGGCATCAACATCGGCTCGCTCTTCCTCGCCTTCACCACCGGCTCGACCCTCATGATCTGGGTCTTTGCGATCGCGTTCCTCTCTTTCATCGGCTACTGCTACGTGCTCGCCCAACTGCGCGCCCAGCAGGCCAACCGCCGCTACGCGCGCCCGTATTACCGCGCCGCCTAGTCGCCGCCGCGTCCATTTCACGCGCGCACCGATAACCTTCACTCCGATTAGGGGCTGTAGCTCAGTTGGCAGAGCGCTTCGTTCGCAATGAAGAGGTCAGGGGTTCAATTCCCCTCAGCTCCACAATTGTCCTCTCTCAGGACATAGGAAACTCGTGAACCCCCATTATTGGTTTCGCCGGTTTGGTTTCCTCGGCCCGTAGGGGCGTTGTGGTCCTCCGCGGGGTTTGCCTGTGCCGTAGTAGCGCTGGTTTGGGTTGAGTGTGACTTCTCGGAGCACTTCTCCGGTTGCTGCGTGGATGACGCGGACGTCGAGTCCGTTGATGAGCAAAACGATGGGGGTTCCCTCGAGGGTTCGCCCGAGTCCGATTTTGTGCATGTTTCCGTTGAAGCGGAGAGTCACGCGTCCGTTGTTGATGCGGTCGTAACGGACTCGGGGTTCGGGTTTGCCGTGGTCGGGGTTCGGTGTTGCTTTAGGCCGCGAGTTGTATGCGGTGGCGGGTGTTGCGGTGTTGGGAAGTGATCGGTGCGGCCGCTTGTGGTTGTAGTAGGTCGTGAAGGTGTCGAGTTGTTGTTGAAGTTCGCTGATTGTTGTCGCGCGGGGTTGGTTGTTGAGCCAACGTTTCATTGTTTGTTGGAATCGTTCGACTTTGCCGCAGGTTGTCGGATGGTTGGGTCGTGAGTTCTTTTGTTTGATGTGGAGTCGGGCGAGCTCGGTTTCGAGTCCGTTGCGGCTTGTTTTGCCGCCGTGGGCTCGGCGGGCGGTGAACACCAAACCGTTGTCTGTCAGGGTGGAGAACGGGGTTCCGTGACGGGTGATCGTTGCTCGGAATGTGGTGACGACGATCGGTCCGGTGACTGGTTTGTGGGCGGTCACGGAGAGCGCGAAACGTGAGTGATCATCGAGCCAGGTGAGGATTTCGATGTCGGTGCCGCAGGCGAGGCGGTGGTGCGTGAAATCTGCTTGCCAGGTTTCGTTTGGTTGTTCTGCTTGGAACCGAATGTAGGAGGAGCGGGGTTTCTTTTTTGGTTGGTCGTCGACGAGTTTCGCGGCGCGGAGGTAGCGGTGGATTGTGGAGGTGGAGACGCGGATGTTGTGGTGGTGTTCGAGGTGCCAGGCGATCGTGTCGCAGCCTGCGTCGTGGCCGTTGTTGGCGAGGGTGTGGCGGAGCTGGATGATGTGCCGGATGGTGTCGGGGTGGGTGGTGGTCGGGCTGGTGTGGGGGCGTCGGGATCGGGGTTGGAACGCGGTGTCGCCTTCGGCTCGGTAGCGGGCGATGAGTTTTGAGACCCAGGATTTAGAGACGCCGTAGTCACGGGCGACTTGGGCTTGGGGTCGGCCTTCGAGGATGACAGCGGTGATGATCAGCCGGTTTTTGGACACCCATTAAGGGTTTCCTATGTCTCGACAGATGGGTTTCCTATGTCCTGGTAACAAACACCCTCAGCTCCACTTTTGTCCTCTCTCAGGACATAGGAAACTCGCGAACCCCCAAGGGGTGCGCTCCGCTGAGTCGTTCCGTCCGCTGCGTTCGAGTTTTGTCGCACTGCCGCATGACCCGTCGAGCTTGGGGTTCGGCTAGCGGTTCACTCGATGTCCGTTGGTTTAGCTCGACGCTGAAGATGTCCGGGTCGGTGGATCTGAGATCTCGAACGCCGGACGTGAATTGGGTTTGATCGGTCACGTTGGTGCTTGCGCTGGTTTCCTATGTCCTGACAACAAACACCCTCAGCTCCGCCCTTGGACCCAGTGAAGTCCTTCGGTGAATTCCTCGGTCTCATTGATTCATTGTTGAGCGTCCCTGAAGATGGAACTTCGCCCTACCCGGAGAGCGCTGAAGGGTTTCTGTCGAGTTTGGTCGAGCCACTTCTACTAGAGCGTTACCATGAAACCATGAAAATCGGACCAGGATTGACGTTTTCGTGGAAGCGCGCGCTGGGCATTACGCAGGTCAAGAGAAAGATTTCCAAGGCGACGGGGATTCCGTTGACGCGCTCCGGTCGCCAACGAAAGTTGGGCAAGTGGCTCGGAATGCGTTGAAGAGCCAGAAAGAGCCCAGTTGCTCGTCAGTGCCAACAAGGACGTCGGGATCAACTCGATGCTCGAAGGTGCCAGGTCTCACAAGGTAGGCCTCACGCTTTCGTAACGCGATGATTGCCTTCTGTGTCAAGAGATCTCAACCAACTATGCCGAGTTCAGATCACGGCAGAGTGGTCAGGAAACATTCGGAGTCTGACAAATTGAGGATTGCTGTGTCGGGCAAGATGTTCTCACTTTTAAGCTTCGAGTCAGCCGGTCGCCCAAATACCGCCGAATCGTGCAGGGATATCACGTCGAAGATCGTTCGCCTCAGATCTAACGTTCAGGCACAGTTCTCCAAGCGTGGACTCGTCAATAAGCGTGGTCGCTGGGTCAAGTACTCCAGCCGCGAGCAATACTGACTCACCACTGGCGTCATCTCGAAACAGAGTGGCAACAGTAAAACTTTCGCTGGGTTGCGCCAAGACCCAGTTTTCTAGTTCGCCGCTCACTTGCCGAAATCGTTTTACGGGACAAGCGAATTGAATAACCGGGTTCGATGCGCCTTCCTGGAGAACCGGATAGAACAACACCGGGGAACCACGCCCGCCACTTTCAAGTTGATAGAACTCGTTTGAATCCGTCAATCCGCCCGCCTCGTCGCTGTGCGCGAAAGCGCGCCCGAGGCGCAACCAGCAGATCCGTAGAACCTCGCCGAGATGTGGAGCGAGCGCGGGAAAGGTGATTGATGGCGCTGTGGTTTCGACAAGCTGGAGAAATGCCCGGCGGTCGGGCGGTAAAGCCGGTTCTCGTTGCACCGCTGACTCGGCGACAAAACCCTGTTGGCTCATTCCTCCATTCGCCACGGCGGCACGCAAGGCGTTCAAGTCAACGTGGCCTTGCTGCTGCAACGCCCGAGGCCCTTCAGGTTGTTGCCTGACGACTGGCTGTTGCGCGGCGACTCTCGGGGTGGGAGGAGGAGGCAAGTTAGTTCGGGTTGTCGGTGTTGCCGAAGCTCCCACGACTTGATCTCGCCTTCCCTTTCGGTAGAGAACAAATATTGCAAAAACGTGAAAAACGAGCCCAAGGAGGAACCACCGAATGAGCCCGCGCCCTTGCTTTCGGGCCATTGACACGCACACAATTGCGCCGATGATGTTCAGAAGAAATGGCATCTCAACAAGTCCAACTCAGATATTACGCGCACAGCAGAGGCCCTTCAGAAACGACGTACAGCACTACTCAAATTGCAGATATATGATGCTAGCCAGGGGGTAATGAGAAATGGAAAATCTTGATCTCAACGAACTGCGTCGTCGCTTGCTCACGAATCAGCAGCGTGGCACCAGCGGTGAAAACGATGCCGTCTACGTTGATAGTAAAGGAAACATCATCATGGGTGGACGCAATCGCGGAGAGCAGAATGTCTCGCGAGTTCCCGACAAGACGTTTGCAGTGAACTGATGGCTTACGCAAAATTGAATGACGATCGATCGTTTGTTCGATCTTCTATGCCAGCAAACGCAACTGAACTGACAGTCAACAACATCACTGGATGGAGTTATGAGTTCACTTGTGAGTACGGGAAGCGTTACTCGCTATTCCTCTATTTTGATGGCGCTCGCTACCAAGTCAAATGTGTGTTTCCTGAAGTCGAAGGAAAATTCACTGATATCCATGAACACCATCTATTCCCCGACGGTCGAATTTGTCTCGATCCGAACGGCGGAGTCCCGACGATCGGTGATGCATACGCAAAGTCAGTCATTTGGGCAAATGGATGGTCAGTATTCGAAATGACGCAAAAGTTTCCTTTTGCCATCGGACACTGATGAGGTTTCGCCAGCAGCGGCCGCTTCATGACGGAGGATTTTCCGTCTTCGACACGTTTCTTGACCAAGTTGCTCTGACGATTGGAACATATCCAGTCGAAACAGGGGGAGCAATCCTTGGTGACTATACGAGCGGTGTCGTAACCCGGTTCGTATTTGATGGCGCTGCTGAAACGACCGCTGCGTCCTATACGCCCTCGCGCCGGTTGAGTGGAATCGTAAACGAATTGGAACGACAAAGCGGCCTGCAATTCAAGGGAATCGTTCACTCACACCCTGGAAACTTTGATTCGCCATCAGGTCCTGACGCTGACGCGTTCTTGCAGGGCCTCGATGAAAACCCGGAGCTCTCGCGCTTCCTTGCGCCGATCGTCACGTTCAGAGAGGGAGACGAACGTGACAACAAGATCCCGCTGCCCGGGGGTGGCTGGATCACGTTCTACGTCGCACTTCGAGACGATCGTCGTGGTGTTCGAATTGAGCGCACCATGCCGGACATCATCCACTTTGGACGTGATTGTCGCGCCATTGCAACGATATTGGGGCGACCGAAGCCCGTGTTCTCGGATGGACACAACGGTACGGTCCCCACGGTTACGGCAGTGTTGTCTCTGACAGACGATCTCGAGATGATTCTGACCGCGGACGGGTCCTACCCGGTGAACCCTCCAACGGTCATTCTTCATCGAGCTTCGCGAGACCAGACCTCGCAACTCAACCTCAGATGGTCTGCCGTTGTCAGTCCGGATTTCCGGCTGCTTCATTCGATCTCGCAGCGAGGTATCGCTGCGGAAGGTATTCCCGTGGCATTGGCATTTGGCAGTGACGGAGTCGTACTGACATCCAACGAGATGCGTGCGGCAAATCTTGCACTGGACCCCATCTTGGTGACGGAGGCATATAAGCAGCACGTCGCTGATGTTGAGACAGGACTTTTTGCTCGATCGAAAGGCCTACTGTCGGAAGCTCTTCGGACGCAGACAGTGCTTCTCTACGGGGCGGGTTCGGTCGGATCCTATGTAGCGGAGCAGTTGGTCCGGTCGGGTGTCGGGGGAATGACGATCATCGATCCGGATACGGTCGAATACTCCAACCTTTCAAGGACGGCCTACACGGCGTCCGATGTAGGGCGTTTAAAGGTTGATGCTCTGGCGCGTCGGCTACTGGCGATTTCGCCCTCCGTCAAGGTAAACACGCTGCCAATGAACCTTCACGACGTCAACAGAGTGACGTTTGAACGGCTCCATGAAACCTCTGACATCGTCATTTGCGCCGTCGACGATCGACGAGCACAACTTCTCATCAATCATTGGGCTTATAGCTACGGCAAACCTGCCGTATACATCGGAATCTATGCCGGTGCCCGGTCCGGCGAAGTTTTCTACTCGGAGACGCCCTTGCCCTGTTTCAAGTGCGCAACGCCGTTCAGAGACATTGTGCCTGAGGGCGACCAAAGGCAGACTGACTACGGCACGGGGGCCCTTGTCGCTGAAGTAGCGCTGGGTATCGATATCCAAGCAATCACCACAGCCGGTATCAGACTTGTGTTGTCTCGCCTAGTCCGCGGCCAAGAATCATCACTCGGCACATTCGCCGGTGGTCTTGGAGAACGACAGTGGATGGTCATGGCGATCGAGCCGAAGAACGATCTCGTCGACTCGGTCATGGACAGCAAGGCAGGACAGTACGGATATCGGTCAATCTGGCTAAACATTGAGCGCGATGGGGGCTGCAATGTGTGCGGCGCAAATCCAGATCCCCCGTACGTCACAGCTCAGGTCAGCACGGATGCAATCAAGAGTGCACTTGAGGCCGAGACGTTAAGGAAGTCTGCTTCACAGGAGCATCTCAGCGGATCACCTGACCAGTCGTCGGAAGAGACTCCAGGCGAAGATCAGTCATCCGACTGAGATCGGCTTCAACGAAGAGCTGAGGTGATGCGTGACCAATCCACATCTTCCGACGGCCAAAGTGCGGGTCGAGGGTTCGTCGACGGTCCTTGTCAACAAAGTTGCCGACAGGTTGCGCGAATCCTTCGAACGACTTGAGCCGATTGTCGAAGTAGAAGTTGCTGTAACGCCACCGACCGCAGGTGCGAGGGCGAACGTACCAGATGTTCTTGTTGGCTTGATTGAGCCACGCGACCAGAATCTTGTCTTTCATGCGCCGCGCAGCGATTACGAGGTCCAGCTCATCACTTTGGCCGTCAAAGCGCGCACCCAACGGGCCTGGTTTGACTCAGCGATCGATGAAGTTGGAGCTGATGCGATTTCAGTCCTACACCGCAACGCTCTTGCTTCGAGGGATGATTACATTACGGGTTATCTCCTGGCGCGCTTTGGAGAGTTGCGCGCACACCAAGCGGTGAATGGGTCTTCGATCATCTTGGTCGACATCGTCAGACCGGCGTGGGTCGAGGGCAATCCAACGGCAGCACTGTTTTTGGCTCTGGGCGGGCCGCCGCCCGGGCGACTCGAGCTTCATTTTGGAACCCTCGTTCAAGGCGGCGACTGGGCTTGGCAGTATTCATTTGAAGTATCGAAAACATCGGATATTGAACTCGTTGCAAACGAAGTCCAAAATGACCGAGTACCTGTCGAACTTCGCCGATTTGTCACGATGCATAATCTGAGCGACGACGTTGATGTTGATGTTGTCATGTATCTGGAAAGCACTGACTTCGAGCGAGTCGTGAATGCAATCAACGCCTATCGCCGCGACGAACTGCAGGCTTCTGAGCCTGTCGACGAACAAGGTGAAGCAGAGTTATCACGCGAGCAGGCCTTGGAGCAGGCCCTGAAAGAGCTCGATGAACTTGTGGGTTTGACACAGGCGAAACAGGCTGTGCTCCAGTTTAAGAACTACGTGGAAGTGGCCCAACGTCGCCGCGCAGCCGGTATTGATCCTGGAGAGATTTCGACCCACTTCGTCTTTACTGGCAGCCCGGGAACGGGCAAGACAACCGTTGCTCGACTCATTGCAAAGATTCTCTATGGCTTGGAAATGTTGCCCACTTACAAGACATCAGAAGTCTTGCGAAGCGATCTCGTCGCGGGATACGTCGGCCAAACGGCAATAAGAACAAAGGAAGCCATCGCTGAAGCACTCGGGGGCGTGCTCTTTGTCGATGAGGCCTATTCATTGACGACTCGTGACGGTCAGGATTACGGCGCAGAGGCGATCGAAACTCTGCTTGCCGAGATGGAGAACAACAGGGAGAACCTTTGTGTCATCGTCGCGGGTTACCAAGACAAGATGGAGCAGTTTCTTTCATCAAACCCAGGGTTAAGGAGTCGATTTAGTCGCACGATTTACTTCCCAGATTACTCGTCGGACGAGCTCGTGGAGATTTTCCGAAGATCAACGGCGTCACGAGGCCTGACCCTGGGGCCGGGTGTCGAGGAAAAGGTCGATGCATACTTCATGGGTGTTCGCACGCATGAACAGTTTGGTAACGCACGCGCAGTGCGGCAGCTAGTCGAGGATTCCATTGTTCGGCAGGCGAATCGAGTTGCTGCCATACTCGACACGATTTCGCCCGAGGAACTTCAGACGTTGATAGTCGACGACGTGTCGGGTTCGTTTGACGAGGATGACAGTTTTGAAATTGACGAAGAGGGCCTGAGTCAATCTCTGTCGGAACTCGATGGTCTGATAGGTCTTCACAATGTCAAAGAGGACATCAGGTCGTTTGTTTCTCTCGCCCGAGGACAAATCCAACGAAGAAATGCTGGCCTCAAGAATCAGCCACCCACATTGACATTCGTCTTTGACGGACCGTCGGGAACCGGAAAGACGACCGTCGCCCGCCTTCTCGGACGAATCTTCCTCAATTTAGGTCTGTTGAAGCGCGGGCACACGGTCGAGACCTCGCGAGCAGACTTAGTCGCGGGCTACGTCGGTCAGACGGCGATCCAAACCAGACGAGTTGTCGAGCGAGCACTCGACGGTGTTCTTTTTGTTGATGAGGCGTACGCGCTCACATCGTCAGGCAACGGCGGGAATGATTATGGCGCCGAAGCAATTCAGGAGCTCTTGACCGCGATGGAGAACAACCGCTCTCGCCTTGCTGTGATCTTTGCGGGATACGAAAACGAAATGGCCCACTTCTTGGGTAGCAATCCCGGCTTGAAGAATCGAATCGGCGAGCATTTTCGATTCGGTTCGTATTCGCCGGATGAGTTGAGTCAAATCTTTACTGCGTTCGCAAGAAATTCCGGGTACACCGTGCCGAGCACTGTTTACGCGGATCTGAAGGCCTACTTCACCGGTCTGCTTGAACAGGAGAATTTTGGACAGGCTCGAGCAGCGCGAACATTGCTCGACGATGTGATCCGGAACCACTCACGCCGACTCGAAGGTATCGCGCAACCATCAGTCACACTGCTAGAGACGTTGTCGGTTAACGATGTTCGATTGGCATTGGGTATGGCGCCGATAAGCGAGGATGACGCCAGAGGGGACTCAACCAATACCAGTGCAGCCATCTCTCAGCCGCGAACACCCAATCCGATTGAGATGGAAGAGTTACGCGAAAGGTCGCGCTCATACGATGGTCAAGCGGGAGACCTTGAATTTCATCGCTTGAATATTGAACCCCACGACCCAGTGGTTCTGCCGCTGCCGACCATACCCCTCGGCGAAGAACCAGTCGATGAACAAATACCCGCACGGAGCGGCATCACTGAAAGCGACGGTCGCGTCTTCATCCTTGATGGCTCGAACATCGCAACAGAAGGTGGCAGAGCGCTCTACGGGGACCGGATTTGCAGTTTGAAGCTATTGCGGGAGGCGCGAGAGGCGATCAAAGCGCGGTTTGGAACGGAGAATGTCTTTGTAGTCGTTGACGCGACGTTTCGGCATCGTGTGCACCCGTCCGAGCGAGAAGCAGCCAATGAGGCAATCAACTCTCACGAGTTTTCTCAACCGCCAGCGGGCACTATCGGCAAGGGGGATGCGTTGCTCTTGCGTCTAGCAGACGAATTGAACGGCATCGTGGTGAGCAACGATTCATTCAATAAGCCAGGCGAGCCTTTCCTGTTGCAGTACCCGTGGCTAATGGAGAGCGACCGAGTTCTCGGTCACAACTACGTCCCTCCGCTTGGTTGGATTTTCACACCCCGCCTTTTGCGGTGATCATCCTCGCGGTTCTGACATATTTGGTCCCAGATCGGTCCGTCTCGCTGCAGAACAACCTCGTGTTTCTGACGAATGACCATGGGCGCATGTCGTCGTATGAACGCCGAGTAGTACGAAAATATTGCACGCCAGGTTTATGTCTATAGTCGTGCTGTGAGCAACCTGCAGCCACCCCGACCCGGCGGGTCCGGGGGAAATCCCCCACGCCCGTCAAATCTTGCGGTCCAGCCATTACCAAACCAGGGCCGCAGCGGGCCAGGTGCGCCGAATACACAAAATCGCCTTCGCCTCGTGCAGGGTGGAGGTGCTGTCTCGGCAAGAACAGTTCTGGGCACCTTTGTCGCGCTTCTCGTTGTGGCCGTTGTGAGCATCTTTCTGGCGCCGTCCCCTTTCTCGCAACAGGTTCCAGAGTTATCAAATGTTGTTGGGTTCTTTGCTGGACTTTTTGGCTGCACGCTGATTTTTGGGCTGCTCCAATTCTTTATTAATCAGCAATACGCAGCGGGGACATTCGCCGATTGGAACTTCCCAGTCTCAAAGATCACGTTTGCCAAGGTGTTCACCGCGATCGGCTGGATTGCGGGTGGAATCAATGGCTACATAATTGCAATTGATATCGCGAGGTCTGTGGCGTGATTCGCGGAAGTCTCGGGAGAGTTCTAGTTGTCGTTCTGATTCTCGCAATGGCGCCAGTCGTTGCTCGGGGTTACGAGGCCGAAGCGGCAAGTGACGAGGGGACACTCTCGGTCTGTACAGATGTTGATGGTCGACAAAAAACTGGGCCGATCGATCTCTTATTGCTTCTCGATAACAGTAAGTCGCTCAACACATCCAGTGGTAACGCAACTGACCCTGAGAACCGTCGATTTGATGCGATTCGAGATTTACTCGTGTCACTTGACCAGGTTTCACAAGGAGACGATGAGCAACAAGGTGTAGACATCAATTTCGGTTTGGTTTCTTTCGGATCAGTAGCAACCGAACAGATTCCGCTTTCACCGCTGTCAGACCCAGACAGGCTTTCGTCAATAATTCGACAAAAGATGCCCAACGACCGTCAAGAGCAGGTGACGAATTACGTTTCGGCCCTTGACAAAGCGGGGGAAATTCTCGCGGCGCGACCGACTGAGAATTGTCGACTACTTGTTTGGTTCACCGATGGCCAGTTTGAGTCTTCTGAGATCTCACGTGAGGACCCTGAGCGGCAAAAGCGGGTTGAAGAACAAGCGAAGTATTTGAAGTCGAGAATTTGTGGAGAAGAGGGCCTTGCCGACCTATTCCAAGGTCTCCGCATCAATACGTTTGTGCTGGTTCTCAGGCCGACTCGCACGGACGCACGTCTCGCGACGTCTTACGGTGCAATGCAAGCGATTACTGGTGCGTTAAGGGTCCCGGAAACAGTTGAGAATGAAAGCGTTGGGGATTTATGTGGCGATCTTTCTTCAAGGGTGCACCTGGGTGACATTCTTATCGCGGAAGATGCGAGCACAATCGCGCGCAAGATTCCGACGATGGCGAACGCTGTGGGCGGGTGGACCCCCGCCACCGTGTGTCCAATCACGCTCCAGGGCGAAGTGCCGGAGATGCCTGCGGCGAGGCACTTGGCAAAGATTTCTTTCACTGCCTACGAAAAGGATGCTGAACTTGAAAGTCTCGAAGGTTCAAGAATTGTCGACGCTGCAGGTCAAGAGCATCCGTTCAGCGACTACTTAAAGATCGAGTCTGCGAGCGCATTCGAACAGAAGTTTACGTTCACTGCCGAGGCCCAAAAGACCTTGGGCCAGGGGTGGAAGTTTGACATTGAAAATGGTGAGAAAGGCTGGTGCGTCCAAATTCTTCACCAACGATTCACGATCAGGTTCACTAACGATGCATCTGAGCCCGTCGCAGAAGAAAGACCCGGCAATCTCTTGACTGATGGAGATAAGGCATCTCTTATTTATGCGAAGGATGATCAGCAGAAGACGCCGATTACATCGGTAGAGACGGCACGGGCAGAGACCGATCGAATTGTGGCCTTTCTCAACATAGATCCAACCGGAGAGATCTTTGACAAGCCAATTCCAGTTGCGGTGAAACAGCTGTCAACGCCGTCGATTGGATGCGAGTCTTTGTCGCTCGTTGTAGACCCCGCAACGAGCATGCCGAAGTCACGTCGCCTGACGACCAGTTGTGAAATCGATACCCAGTACACAACGTTGGGAGAGATCGCTGTTGCATTGCGCGTGGGAGAATCCTTTAAGAATTCGAACTGTAATGCTGAACTCGGGATTGTCGAGACAGTGGTGGGGGAGGATCCAGGCCCTAATTCGAATCCGGCCTCGGAGCTGACCCACGCGCAGGGGGCGAAGTCTCTCCACCTAATTCTCTCGGCTAACGGACGGTCAGCACGCTGCGCCACCCAATCGGACGCAGCGATCGAGATCACTTACGAGGTCAAAGGTCAACGTCAAACAACTGCTATTCCAGTGAAAGTCGACGTGTCGTGGCTGCGGGTGCCGTCTCGTCCGGTTGTGGCCCTCATCACGACCCTCCTGATCGTTCTTGCTGGACTCGTGAATCTCATAATCATGCGCCTCATTGCACGGCGTACATCGAAAATGCCCGCTTCCGGCGTTTACGCATACGAGGTGCCTTCGCGACTTGTGTTGTCGCCTGGAGGCCGTGTCCAGATGACCGCACGAGACGGCGGTGATCTCGGAGCGCATAGGTTTGAGTTGAGCAATCAGATTGCATTGAGATTGAACAAATCACGCACGGAAGCAATTCTTAATGGGGGTTCGCGCTCGCGACTGCGAGTCAAACAGCCTCCACTTCACCGACCATTTAGGTCAGCCGTCCTTGTGCTCGACTCGCCCATAACCGCGTTCTATTGGAAATCTCTTGACGAGGCCGTGGGCCTCTCACCACTCTCTACATCCGGTGTCATTATCCATTCGCCGCGACACGTGGAGAATTCCATTGAAGCCACGGTGACGCTGCTCGTTCCGGCGCTCGGCGCAAACCGCAATGAACTGGTGCGGAGCTTGCTCTCAGCGCGAGCAACTTCGGTCGTGCAAGCCGCAGCTACGGAGGATGGCTGGTTCGGCGGCAGCATGCCCCGCCGCCCCGGTAGTTCAAGCGACGAACCTCAACCAGAGGGGCCGCGGGGAGAACCGGCGCAGGTCGTCCCGCCGCAGGTTGATAACGATGGTCCGCCGCGGCCTTCACGACCTTTGGGCTAGGTCGAACGAACACCAGGCGTTCGACATCGAAGATTTTCTAGAAGTGAATTTATTGAGATCAAGCAAGGGAGAGGAAAATGGCTACTGCGGGTTACAGGCGGATGCTCTTTGTCGGTTTGGGTGGATCGGGTGGCAAGACCCTGCGCTACTTGAAGCGAGACTTGAACCAGTGGCTCGATTCCGTTGGCTGGGAATCAGGCTTGCCTCTGGGTTGGCA
>Ga0169931_10011241_pt1 | contig 12634 bp, 14 predicted proteins | sample Kivu_15m_20L_FD_129675 | JGI IMG/M metagenome (GOLD analysis project Ga0169931, IMG submission 129675) | Freshwater microbial communities from Lake Kivu, Western Province, Rwanda to study Microbial Dark Matter (Phase II) - Kivu_15m_20L... | ecosystem: Environmental > Aquatic > Freshwater > Lake...
AACCCACTATCATCAACCCCACACCCCCCGCAGACAAACAAGTAATCCCCCACAAAACATACACCCAAGTCTAAAAATACCCAAAAAAGTGACAAGTCTGACTAAGTGTCCCCTACACTGCTATTGTACTCCACCAGAACTGTGCTACTCTATGGTCCTGTATAGACAAAACAAATAGAATGATTTTTGATTGGCATATCCTATTGTAGTTTGTGTCCACATGCAATAATGATCCATCTTGTATACGCAATATCCACTAGTACTGCAATGTGAAACTCTTGGAGGTTTTATATGCTCGCATTTATCGCACCATCTACCATTCAATCTGTATGGCATAGCTTGTTTGTTTTGTAATTTTGGTAGGGAAGGATTGGTTATGATGGTGTTGAGGTAGCTCCATAGGCACATGAAGACGTCGAGAATGCAGAGGGAGGACATTAGGGTGGATTTGTGGGAGGATAGGAAGGGGTTTAGGTGCTATATGGAGCAGATTGTACTTGGGTTTAGAGGTAGAGACAGGATAGGCAGGTTAGAATTGTGTAGAGGATTATGAATGGGTTGCGACGATGGGGTCTTTTAGCTCTAGGATTTGGTTGAGTGTTATTCTGGTTATGCGAATGTAAATGGTCATGTTAGTGATGAAGGTCATGTTAGTTATGATGACCGTGCAGGTGATTATGATGGATGTTATCTTGTAGATTTAAATGATTGTGCTGGTTTTCTTGGTGTATTGACGTATTGGTTGGTTGTATGAATTAGTTGGAGGGGTCGTGTATGAGTTAGTTGGAGTGATCTGGCATATCGTGTTATACTTCTAGTACGTTATTGTTGTTGATTCTTCTGAGGGTGTCGAGGTTGTCGGAGTCGTCGCTGTTGTCTAGTCGGATCATATTAAAGTTACAAATATCGACCAAATAATCGTCAAAACAAAGAATAGTATTACTAGAGATATGTAGTCATGAAGATTAAAAATATAAAAAGATATTTTTTATGAATTTTGTAGTCAATAGGCAAGGAAACATTCTTGTTGAGTTCTAATAAGATTTCTATCAAAGTATGCTAATAAACCTAGTATTAAGTATTACAATACCTTTAGTAGTATGATTTGTAGTATAGTCCTAATTGTAATTTTATGTTGATGTCATTCGTGAAAGAGATATAAATCTGCATAATAACATATGAACCCTTCATAATCTAATAATTGCCGCCCACATCAGACAACCATGCCTTCACCACCCCTCACCCCCAACGCCATCACCCACATGCTCTCCCTTCCCCACGCCAAAACCCAACACCTAGTGGTATAAATAACCCAAGTAACTGCCTCCCATCGCCAAAACACCCTGCAACTACAACTCCACGATGGCCACAAAACAATAAAAGCAAGACTATCACTCAAACAACCTTTCATGGATATCACCAAAATAGGCATTCCCTATGGAGATGAACCCAAGTATAGAATAGCAGTCAATTAACATATCACTCATAATTTTGAAGGAACGAGGATATTGTAGATCATTTCTTATACTCCTTTGGAACCACCTGATGTCTAAGATAGGGTGATTGGTGGAAGGGAAAGAGTATCGCCTAAGGGAGGAATGGAAAGAGTATCGGCTAAGGGAGTAATTGAACGAATGGTTATTAAGTAGAATAATTAGGATGATGTTAGGAAAGGATTTAAGGAGAAGAAAGGATAGGAGATTGTCAGGTGGAAACAAGATTCTCCATAAATACTTAGTCATGGATTTAGATAATAAAGACCATAGAGATCGATAATTAGATCGTAGAAGTAAAACATAGATGAGTAATAGGTCAAAGACTATTAGCAAATATCTGATCTTTACGTGGATTTTGTAGGATGGAAACTAGTGGTACGCATAGTTGACAAATCATACAAATAATTTCTCTCCAAAACAGGAAAACTTACGAAAGTATGTAACCTCCAATTAATGGACCGCAGTTGCACTAAAATATAGGCTAGTTTATTCGGCGACCAAGCCAAAACCCTCCACAACTCAATCGTAGTCCACCAACTATACAAAATTTAGAACGGTCAGGTAAAATAGAACAGTTACAACCAACAACGCGACAGCAAACATTCCCATCACACCATCCTCCTAGGTCCATCCAGCCAACTAACCTAACTAACCTAACAAGGCACATGCATCCCCAAACACCAAGACCCTTCCCTAACAATCTCAAAACTATTATAAAAAGGATAATGTGATAAACAGTATCAAGTTGTAGGCATAATGTTGGAGTTGTCGTAAGAGAGGGAGATTGAGAAAGATGGGAGGACGATATATAAGCAGAGAGGGTTGTTGGGTGATCCTATTACGCAGAAGAGTATTGAGGTTATATTGTGGAATAGGAATATAGAAGTTGATAGTGGGATTGTTAATAAGACTGTTGTGCTTAAGAATTTCAAATTGACCAAATATAGATAGGTGGTTTCTTTGAGTTCTGTCTTCAAATCATAGATTAAACTACACTAAAACCATCCTTTCAACTCATACTAACAAAAATAGATCCCCTACATCTACTGCTCCTCCCCCGACGGCTAGACCCAAAACATTTCCTAACGCATCTGCAAGACAATAAAAGACCTCTAATAATAGATCCGTTACATGAGCACAACCTAGACCCTGCATTCTGATTTATAAGTGTGGTTGACATTTGTAAACCTAAAAGGGAAATGGCATTACGGTGCATGTAATAATCCTAAATGTAAGAGAGCTGCGTAATCATATGCTAGGTGTGTTAATTGTGGCAGTTTTAATGCTAAGATAGCTAGGAAGTTTATAATACCGATATAGTTGTCTGATTGGACTGGGTCTTTGTGGGTCACTGCTTTTGATGATTTTAGTGGGGATATTTTTAGGGGGTGGAATATTGATGATTTGATTGGCTTGGGCGAGGGCCAACTAAGGGAAGAATGCTAGAGGAGAATGTTTAGGCAGTTTACGGTTAGGGTTGCCACTAGGAGGTAAAATGGAGTGGTTAGGCATACGATTGTGGGCAGACCTGTGGAGGTTGCTGTGGAGAAAGCTGTGGGGGTTAATATATAGAGGATCAGGAGAGCCATAGGGTGATGAATGATTAGTTAAGATAGATAATTTATAATAAATTTTAACTAAATACATGTTACTATTCATTATAGCGAGAGTAGATTTTGAGAGCCTTTTGATAGTAGATTTATAAAGGACACGACTAACTATCTATTATTAAAAATTTCTCTCTATATCTTATAAATCTCAATATAAAATAATTTTTAACTGATGTTGGAAACTTCTCTATATGATGTTTATCAACAAAATGAGCCTAATAAATCTTCCTATAAAAATTTGAATGATTATATGCCGATCTATAAACTAGTTAATCTTTCTGATAGGATTATATTATCATAGCAATGTAGTAAAGATAATCCACCCTTTCCCTCCTCAGCACCGAATCCCTGCCTCCCTAGTACATCCACTAATACCGTTCCTCTCTCAACCACCTCCTTCGCCAAAACTACGACCCCTCCGCCTACCCTCCCGACCTAAACTTTGCCATCAAACACGCCATGTCCAAACGCATAGGCAAACGTATGCCACATCTCGAAGATGTATAACGATGCATATGCTGTCTGTAACCCATCTACAAGGAGTAAAATGATTAATAAGTAGGCAGTTGTCGATTTGTTGTGGGATAGAGGAGTTGAGTCATTGTGGATAAAGTACTCCTCTGTATTTTTACTTTGTCAAACAAGTTCTATGCTTGTTGTTGTTGAATTGTCTGATAATAACCTTGCCTGCTTTGTTAGTTAATTTTCTGATGGGAGGATAATGCGAAGCAGTAACCTAACCAATAAACTCAATATTTGCATTCATCTGTCATAGTTCGATAATAAACGTCATGAATGCCTAATAATACCAAGGTCTACAAGCCCAAGGAGTCATATTCTTCATCGCAATACTAGCCAATCTCTTCATGGTGGCGTATTTTCAAGTGCAAATGTAAAGAAAAGCAAAGAAGATGCATAACTAGGGTATATCTGCAAGCAGTTATAGTTTTATAGTCAAAGGATTGCCGTAGAATGTAACAGTGGGGGAGATACAGAAGTATGTGGAGGATAAGTTGAGGGATTGTGGGTCACCGGATTTGGAGATTGTTAGGATTTATGTTATTTATGATTATAGGAAATATTTGCAGTTGTTGCAGATGAAACAAAGATTGGATGATGATGCGATTTGGAAGGAGTATAAAATGGAAAGGATGGAGAAGAAGCAGTTAAAGATGACTAAGTATTAGTAGAAAACTAAGATAAAGAATTAGATATAGTTGATGCAGAAGTAATTGGACAAGAAAAGAGTGCTGATAGGATAACTAGCTAATAAGATATAGTAGTTCTAGGTGAGTGCCAAGTAGTTGACATCTTCCTTGAGACAAGCTGGCACTCTGCAGCACTCTTCCTTCAAATTTTCAGGCTACTGCCTCATAACCCTAAACAACCCCAAATCCAAATAATGCCTGCTCTCCACCAACCCCCAAAACTGCCTCCAAACCTTCACCCACTACCTCGGCTAGCTCCTGGACAGCCATCAAAAGATAATCGTAACAACCTAAGCCCCCTAACCCAACGACATCATCTTCGCCAACCTAGGATCTCCTAAATTAATGGTTTGGCGTAAAAGAATCATCCTATCAGCTATGATATTGTTGTTGTTATTGGTAGATTTTTGTGTGTTGGGTGTGGTGAAGAAATTTGTGAGAGAGGAGAATTCTATCCAGAAAGGTAATTTAATATTTTCTTTGGTTAATTCATTAATGGCTGCATTGTTCTGTGCAGTTTCAAGACAGATCATAAATATAAGTTAGAGATAATCAAACTACCACACCCTATCACGATAAGGCTACAACTCGGTAATAAAAATGACTCTTATTTTCCAACTAAACATGTTCTTCACGACCTTCCTCGCCAACGTAGCATTCTTCTATTTACTCTAATAAGACAAACCAACCTTCTAGACATTTCCTCTAAATTTCTAACACTTTCTTTTTGATGTGGCCATAATAATAGCAACTAATCCTGTGATATCGGTTGTTTTGTATGTGTTTGATCATAGGCAGATTAGGAAGGTGGTTAGGAGATGGATGGTTAGGAGGGGGTGGCCGGTAGGGCAGGTGGAGGCTAATATTATTTTCTAGGATGCGGAGTGGGATCTTAATTATAAGTATAGTAATATCTATAGGTTTATTATCTTCTCAGCTGCCATTGCAGTGCTATTTCCAGCTGCTTTTGTCATATGTCTTCTAGCTATAACTGCCTTCTATTTCTAAGATAAGTATTTGTTGTTGAGAAGATACGCTTTGAAGAAAAAATTGACTAGTTAGTTCTCTCTTTTATGCCAGAAAATACTAGGTCAGTTTCCTTTATACCTTTCCTTGATGAACCTACTAGTAATGTTCATTCCAGTACAGTAAGGATCAGGATTCTAAGAATACGGATATTCAAACGCATACTACATCCTAGCCATCATCGCATTCTCCCTCAGCGCATTCAACTACCTCATCGGTAACCATTGGCTTAAAAACATAATAAAATTTGTGATGGGGGTATAGTCTTCAGATCATACTGCATCATTTCCGCCGTATAGGGATATATAGCATATTTTGCCTTGTGATTATTCGTTGAATTATCCGTATTTTAAGGTGACTCAGCAAACTCCAGAGCAGAGCTAGGTGCAAATGAGTAGGAAGGTGAGTCAGTTAAAGGAGCAAGAGAAGTTGCCGCTGTTTTAGGTGCTGAAGACTTCTATTTCGAATAAGAATTATAATTGATATTAGGTGTTATCTAAATAGATAGATTCATATTAGATGTTGTGTCTGTAGATGTAGAGATAAGAATAATCACTGTTAGATTGATAATTTGTTTATATTTTAGTTTGGAGGGTCTTCTTTGTGTTTCCAGACCTGTTTAACGTTGAGGTTGAGTCTATGACTATGGTAGTATTTGAGCATATGTACTTATAAGTATATCAGATGGGTTAAGTTAGTTATATTTAATCACCCAATAAAATAATTAAGTTATATCATGACCATCCTGCTTAGACCACCCACTCTCCTCCTCATCTCAATCCTCATCCTAACCACCCACTCTAATTTCTATTCCTGCCCCGCTGGCTACTTCTTCGACATCCAACACTGCTAACTCTGCCTCCCTAACTGCGCATGTTCCTCCATGAACACCTGCGACAAATGCATCGACGGCTACACCATGTACCTCAACACATGTATCCAATGTCCACAAGCATCAGGCATATACGGGACATGTTCTAATTGTTGTTCCAAAACAACAGGAACACAACTCTCATGCACAGATTGCGCAGTAGTCGCCAACACCTATACATTCCTCTATTCTGGCCGATGCATCGTCTCACCTGGATGTTACTAGATCGATAAACAAGGGTTTTGCACATAATGTTTCCCTGGTTTTTACTAACGTAATAATCTATGTTATACTTGTCATGCTAGTTGTTCCACATGCACGGATTCGAGTAATTGTCTAAAATGTGCAAGTGGGTATTATTGGGGTGTGGTTAATGGTGGATTATGTACAGCTTGTCCGATTGGATGTTCTAGTTGTGATTCGAATGGTAAATGTCAATCATGTCTAGTCAACTACTTTTTGTTTACGGATCATTGTCTCAATTGTCCAGCGAATTGTAATTATTGTACAGATGGATCGACATGTACTTCATGTTCTGCAGGATTATTAGTGTCTAATTTGTGTATTACATGCACTGATACTACTTATGGTGGGTCGGTTGGATGCAAAACATGCTCGGCTGTTAACAATTTCATTGTATGTTCGTAATGTTAAGATACGTATTTTTTAGATTAGAATGGGGTGTGTCAAACATGTGCTTCGTTTATAACTGGTGGACTAAGATGTAGAGATAAAAACACGCCCACCCAATGCCAGAGTGATTACGATACGATACTATCAAATAGATACTATTTGGTGGGTATAACTTGTATCAAAAACATCAAAAATTGTAGGAAAATATCAAATATATAAGCAAATTGTTCGCAATGTTATGATGGGTATACACTAACAGGAGGGACTTGTACTCAATGTGCCTTTACTGGTTGTTTGGCAACTAATCGTACGGTTGTTAGTAATGTTTGTACATGTACTGTATGCGATATAGGGTTCTATTTGAATGGGGTTAGTTGTAGTGCTTGTAGTACTCTTAATTGCGCGGTATGTGCTTCGGATGTTTGTACATCATGTAAAACTGGGTTCTTTCTCAATGCAGGGACATGTACTTCTAATTTGATGCTTAATTGTCTAACCCAGGCTTCAGCGGTTATATGCGCAACATGCAATAGTGGATTTTACAGAGGAACTAACAACTTATGCCATGCTTGTCAGGCTAATTGCATGGCATGTACTGCTAGATTCACCTGCACCAAATGCATGTCCACACATTACTTGCATTCCTCAGGCACATGTGTGGTTAAACCCAACAACTGTGTGTAGATAACTTCGAATGCTTGTAGTTTATGTGCCTATGGATATTACTTGAAGAACGGTTTGTGTTTGGCTTGTCAGATTGAACTGGGTACGGTAATTTTATATATATTTAGTTGAATATGTGTGATGGTTTTTGTCCCATTGATTACTATATTACGAGTTTGGTGTTTGTTAATAGTGGGTTTTTGGTGGTAGTGGGAGGAATTATGGGCGTGCTGATCATGATTATCTGATTAAACATAACAATGCTTTGTTATGAGAAAATAGTATTAGAATTATTAATTTTGAATATTACATATATATAATTTTTGTAATCTAGCAAAGAAATGTCGCTTACCAGATGTACTTCTAAGCGGTCCAAATGTATATCTCCATATTTTATTGTAAAATTAAATTAATAGGATAATGATAGCTATCATTAGCTAGGTTGTACTTCTTCATAAAAATAGCTTTTCTCCTGCCTGTTCTTCAACTACAGCCACTTCTAATACGACCTATCCTCTTCAGTCTCATATACATCTCCCCTACAATCATTGACAACCTATTCTCCCCTACTATCCACTAAGACCAACTTGGGAAGTCCCCTAATATCATAGAACTCCTTCAACCCACCAACCCTCTAATCCGCAAACCCAAGTCCAATCCAAGGCATACTCTTCGTAAATTTTTAATAATCCTTCTTGACCTTATCAAACCCTACGTATATGATCTCCACCTTCTTGCTCTACAAGTTGACCTACTAGTAGAATGATTTCAAGGAAGGGGTGAATGCTTTGCTGATGTTGCACTTAATTGATGGATGAGTACCCATTATGCTGCGAAGAAGAGGAGGGTAAGGTGGGGCTAGGTAAGAGGGTTGTCTAGTTATAGGGTTTAGTCGATGGAGGAGAGGATGTTGAATTTGGTGCCCAGGTTTAGGGGTTTGCGTTTTAGGAGGGGGTTTTATTATTTGGGTGGAAGGAGGCTGTTTAGCTCGGCTTCGTCCATTGCAGTTTCAAATATTATTATCTTTGTATTAAGAGTATTGGATTAAATCAAATATAGTGTTGTATGCAATATGGGCTTAGGCTCAGTAGAATTATAGAAGCGAGGCTCAAAAATGTACATAAATTACCGTATATTTTGCTTGCACTGTCGGTACAAAGCCTGATTTTATAGGCCTTTATATAGAAGTATCTTGATAAGTTTTAAATCATCGTAGTATTTTGTTTTCTGCGTGATTGTAATATACCTTTAAATTAGATTTTTCGACATCATAGTTTAAAATATATAACTTAAATCAATATGGAGCAGCAACTAACTCACAAATACAAAGACTAAATAACCCCCGAACAGCTAAACACCCTCAACCAAGTTGACTAGTACCTAGCCACCAACAAAATCCACGAATTACTCAACGTATCATGCTTCATATCAAGTAAGCCCTGGCCAAACTGATCGAAACAAGACCCGAAAAAGTAAAGGAAGGACTGGTTAGTATATTAAAAACAATGAAGTAGAAGCAGACATATTTCAAGAAAAGTGACTTTTAGAATATTTTTGATTCTTATGACTTCTTCTCTTCCCTGGGGGGAAATTAAATACCGTTTACGAGTCTAGTGCATGCTTTGAGCAAATTGAATATCAATTATTCGAGGTAGGATTTCCTTGATGCTTATCCGCAGTTTAAATTGGACCGGATGGTGAAGAAGCTGGATTTTGTGAATATTTTGGAGTCGGAGTATAAAAAGAAAGTTAAGCTATGATCTGATTCATAATTATTTGAATGATTTAGAAGGATTATGAATCAGTTTAGTTCATTTTACTGATAGAATGACTAAGATGCCTATCTTTGTCTTATTGTTCAGGATTTGCATCTATCGTTAAAAAATTATTGCTTGTAGATGTCTCTAATTTACCCAAGTTAGAAGGTTTTAATGTCGCGAGTATGTGCTCAAACTTGATATATTAACCATTCTTTCTTTTCTTTGTTATATATACATTTAATGTCTAACGTACCGAACTATTCAAACATTCCCATCCAAACCATCCAATCAACCTCAATCGACAACCTCCAAAAATACATCCTCTAGCTAACTAACTACATCAACGACAACCACCGAAAATACAACCACAACATGCAAACTCTAAAAGATTTCTACTAAGAACAAATACATTCCATCAAAGAATAAAGAGATGATAGGACAGATTAAACAACTTTGCTCAGGAATTAGATTGCAGGGTTTAGGGATGAGTTGGTGGGGAGGAAGAGGAGGGTTGAGGAGTTGGAGGGGGAGGTGGAGATTGTTAGGGAGGAGGAGAGGGCATGTAGGGAGAAGTTGATGGAGGAGAGGAGGAATATCGATAGGTTGTATCAGGATATGGCTAAGATAAGGGAGGAGTGGCAGGGTAAGTTGGATCAAAAAGTATAGGCGAATATCACTCTAAAAGCATAAAATCAAAATCTACTTAACACTATCAACTCCAAAGACAACTAGATAAGTACTCTGACTGATAAGGTTCATTAGTTATAGTAGAAAGTAACCCAAAGATACTCACTCCCCTAGAAAATAACCGACCTCTAAAAAGACTACTCTAAACTTCAAACACAATTCTAAACCGTCAAAACAAGATGCAAATAACTCTAAAGAAAACTAGACTTCAATCAAGGCTAGCTCTAAAAACTCACCAAATAAAACTAATCGCTTAGAATACTCAAGGGCAAGTTCACAGCATAGAAAAATTTATAGGTCGAGCAGGCAGTTAATAAAACAAAATAGAACCTCTAGCACAAGATAACGAAATTATAGAAATAACAGCAGAGTTATATATACCAACTAACTTAGAGTTAAGCCCGCACAAAAAACATGAAAAGATAGATCTAACAATACTAATCCTAATTCAAACGATAAAGATAAAGAAACTAAGCACTACTAAAATAGATGAAAACCCAAAGATAAAGCAAAGATGCCTATACTTCACAATTCACCTAATTGAAGATATAATACTAGGCAGTTATCACGAGATTGGAGGATAGTTTGGTGGAGTATCAGGGGAAGAATTGGCAGATGGAGCAGGAGAATAAGGATTTAAATGGGCAGTTGAATGATCTTAGGGAGTTGTTGGAGGAAGTTAAAGCGATTAATTGTATGCAGCCTGTGAAGAAGGAGTATAGAAAACTGGCGGAGTTAGAATTGTTGGCCAGGAGGAAGTAGAATTAGAATTTAGAGTAGAGAACAAAGCGGGGTGAGGTGAATATGGGGGAGAGTGAGTTCAGCAGTGACTGGTAAAAACTTATGCAGGACATTGAAAGGATACAAGTATGATGATGTTTTAGTATCACCATCCTAATATAATTAATAATAGTCAGATAACAATGAAGTCCTTATGCTTCAAAAACCCCTCAACAACCATCCACACCATCCTCCACAACCAAGCCCTTTAAGACTCCTACTACGACTAAGACCTACAATTCAGTACCTTCCGCTCCGACGATTACCTCTTCAATGAATGCTACTAAAAGATGATCCCTACCTCATACCTCCAACACTAGCATCTACATGATAGTTCTTTTGATGATTTGTAGAGTTAGTAAGAAGAGTGGGAGTATAAGAAGAAGGAGATATCGGGGTGTTCGACTAGTGGTGGTTGGGGGAATGTTAGGGAGGTTTGTTTTAGGAATAGAGGTAAAGTTATTGAGGATATTTTGGGGAAGAGGGAGGGTAAGATTGGGTTGAGGGGTGGCTTTAGGAATAATAGGAGTTTGGTTGCTAGATTGTTGGAAGTTTAGGATTAGAAAAGTATGTGATGTTAAATAGCATCTATATAGTATATACTTTAGTTTGTTTAATTATCACTTAGAAATAAACTTTTTACAAGATTAATTTGGATACTAGACTTACCCATTTGAAAAGAATGATTTTAATAAATAAATCAATTAAATCATATTTATTCTTTTAGTTGAATCTCATCGACAATATAAGTGGCTGCTTCCAAAATATTTTTTTAGTTTTGTTAGGTGCTATTATTTAGATGCTAGATTATATCTTTACAATTTATCAGAAATGGATATCTAAACTATTTCGCCATATATAGATAGCTAGCGAAAACACTTCCTAGAGGAGATCTTCTTAGTTAATAAAGAGAATGAATTAAGCTGAAGTTAGTTTATTCTTGTTTGAGAGCCAATTGAAGCTCACATACGATATTTTTTATTTTTATTTTAAACACAACATCCATTGTTTCCTTCTTGCTCAAGCGATTGTCGAAATTAGTCACCTAAAAGCCGTTTTTTAAATCATCGTTTCAGCAATACTCACTCCATTTATAAGGTCTTCAATCTGATTATAAACGATTTTTCCTCTTACGAGATCGCTTACATAAAAACGAGTAGGAACTTTTTGTTATTTTCTATTCTTAAGAATTTTTGTGATTTAACTCGTCCAAGCATGTGTAATTAACTTTAAAATATCAGTTTTTTTTATTGTTTCATTCTTAATTCTTTTATTGATTTATTCATCTATTTTTTGTATTATAGTATTGATTCGATTTTAAGTAAGCTAATTATCCTTGAACATTTTTTATAATATTCTAAAAATGGCTCTAAATTGATGTTGTTTGCTTTTAGGTATTTTGGTGCTTATATCGTAGAGAGAATAATCAGATGAATCTGATTATTTTTTTATTTTTTCGAATAGGAGTTTAAATTATGGTAATATTTTTTGAGCACAACTGTGAAGTTTAAATATTTATTTACAAAGACAATCAAAATTTTAGAAGTATTCGATGTCTCCAAAAAGATTTATATTGGAAAAATCTTTTTAATTAAATATTCTTAATATAATTAGATGATTCTAAAGCGAATCATCCTAGTTTTGATTGAATTTGATTGTTTAATCTTCGAAAAATTTTAGTTTTTAATTTAGTGTCTATACTATCTAAAGGGTTGATATTTTACTACGAATACGTTATTTCCATGAGTATTATATGATTATTAAAGGTAGAATATGAAAATTTTAAGTTTTAGAAAAAAATAATCTTCGAAATTGAGGATAAATTTTTTCAATATTTTTTATGTCAAATTTTTATTCGAATATGTGCAATACTATTTATTGAATAGACTTTTTCATTGTA
>Ga0169931_10011242_pt1 | contig 12633 bp, 6 predicted proteins | sample Kivu_15m_20L_FD_129675 | JGI IMG/M metagenome (GOLD analysis project Ga0169931, IMG submission 129675) | Freshwater microbial communities from Lake Kivu, Western Province, Rwanda to study Microbial Dark Matter (Phase II) - Kivu_15m_20L... | ecosystem: Environmental > Aquatic > Freshwater > Lake ...
GCTATGATATATATAAACTTTTAATTTAGATTATTTTGCAAAGCCATTAAAATAAACATGTTTTTTGAATTATATTTTTTGATTTGTTTATATAAATTCTGATATTATTTACATTTAAAGTAAATACTATTGAATTGAATGATAAATAATAAAAATTGGATATCAAAATAATAATCTTCTTTAAAATAATAGCATGAGTAACATTTTGCATATTTAACAAGAAAATATAAATAAATTGATGGAATGATTTATTAAAAATATTAACTTCATTCTATTGCAAAACCGCATAAAAAAGGTATATAGGTATATAATCATTATTTTCCTTCACATAAGAAAAAAACAGTAAAATAAGTATCAAGTAGAGATGATCTTTCTAATCTTTCTATATTTTTCATTAGGTTTTTGGATATTATCATACTAAGATATTGTATAAAGACAACAAAAACAGCACATAATCATATTTTCTATGCAAATTTAGCTAAATAAATATGGACTTAGTCCAAAGACAAATAATTCTCAATAATTTAGAAATATATTAATAAAATCAAAATTAAATATAATAACTAAATATAAAATGTATAGGAATCAAAATTAAAAGAAGCTTAAATCTATGTATAAAAATTGAAAAGAGTCGATAAAATAATATAATAATTATTATCCACCCACTATAATTATATCTCTTAAAATTATTAATCGATTAAATCATAATAATAGTTGCCAAATGCTTCATCGAAATAACAATTAATTTCAATAATAAAGTACAATTTTGAATGTATAAAAAATAATAAATTATTATTTTATACAGCATCAATTTTAAATAAAATTATGCAATAAAATCAATATAGACATAATTTTATCAATATGAGAATATATACTACTAAAACTACTGGTAATGATTAATAGTCAAATCAAATAAAAATTAGACGAATCAAATTTTAGAAATAACCTATTATGATTTTGTTAAGGATATATATAAAAGTTAAAGAAAGATAACATAAAATTAAGAAAAAAATCATGAACAACTGTATTATCGATATTATAGAAGAGTGTAGTAAGTATAATAATTACACTGAATTATTTCTGCCTGCATTTTCCTTTAAAGATATATTTTTTGATCAAAAAAGTTTGAAAATTCATATTGATTATAAAACATTAATACTTGATATAATTGGTTTAGTATAATAATATGCTTCTATTGAAAATAAGATTGCTTGTGGAGCTACACCTAATGTCCCTGATGTTCATAAATGCTACTTATAGCTTTCACCTGATTATTGTTATAAATTATAAAAGAAAAGATTTACGATGTCACAATAGTCATAAAAATAGAAAGTTAATGACATATTTGATAATTATAAATAATTTTCAGGAATATAACCTGATATAAACGAAATAATATAAAATATTCATGTTTGGAGAATTTTAACAGTAATTTATTATCTCATATATGGTAGACACTTTACAGTAGATCTTTATTCATAATATTACTAGGAATATAAAGATAATTAATCTAAATAAAAAGTATTCAATATGAATATATATTATAAAATTTTGAAAAATGCTTATTAAATGATGTATAAAAATCGAAATGCTATTAAATAATTATTTAAAATAACTGAAATGAAGAAATAATAATTGTAATAAACATAGAAAACATCTATTTATGAGTAATAATCAGAATAATCAGATAAATAATTACCTTATAGCATAAAAATCAGATAAATATTTGAGAAAAAATAGAAATAAAAATCAAATAAAATTTAAGATAATAATTTTGATTTTACTTTGAAAAGCTTAAGGAATTTGTTTAATATTGACACAAAAATTGATTATCTTTTGAATGATATGCGATTTGCTAAGCACGGCTCATATATTGCCTTTAGACTTTTGCTATTAAAATAAATTTAAAAAGATATGAATTTAGGACAACCTGATAAAGGGTATTTCCGTAGACTTCATAGATTTATAGTTCATCTAATAAATTTATCATTATCTATATACGACCATTCGTATTGTCTGGCCTATATTGTATGGCAATAGCGATCAAAAGAGCAGATTAGATCATAATTATACATATTTTACTCTAAAGAAAATAATAATTTAAAATTAAAAAGTTAGATGATAAAACGATAAAAAAACATTTAAAAATTATTCGAAAAAATATAATCATAGTAATCATATAAAAAAGCGCCTTAATATTTATAGTATATATAAAAAATAAAAACTATAAAAACTAAAATAAGTACTATGATATAATTAGACAATATTATGAATCAAGAAAAGACGAATAAAAATATTAAATAATAAAATTATTAGAAGCAGTTTTATATAATCGATGAGCATGCCAATTACTGTATAAGTTAGTCTCAAAACATCATCAAAAACTTTATTAATAAGTTTATCAATGTAAAAGAAATGAACGATATACATAGATTAACTGAGATTTTTAAAGAAAAAGAATTATCTTAAAAATACGCTGAGTTTCATCATAAAAGATTAATTGTATTGCTTATTATGTATCTCAAAACTAATCATTTAAATTGGAAAAACAATTAAGAACTTTACAATACTTTTTTGTTTAGTAATAAGAAAAAGTAACCAATTTCGAATGCAAGTATAGATTAAATCAACTCTAACATTCAAAAAATATAATTCGTTTGGAAGATTTTAGATGATTATCCTTATTTGGATTATAACAAATTGAAGGAATAAAAAAAATAGAATCCTGCAGCAAAATTTATTAATAAAATTCATAAAATACCTTGAATTTAATCATAAATAGTTTATAGTTAGCTTATTTATAGATTACAAACTCATTTTTTACTTTTTTTTCATATTTTATTGAATTTGTTTTATATTAAAAATAAAAATTATTGATGATTACAAGTAAAACAAAGATCAAGTTCGACGAGCTCCAAAAGGCTGCTAAAAATATTATTAATTTATTTTATATATGTAAAATATATAGATATTGTATTAATCTTTAAATTATATTTCTTTCCATAGAACATTGATTCCATATTCCACATTGTATTCAATAAATCAAAACATTAGTATAGAGCATTCTTATTATTAATGAAATATCATGTTATGTTCACGTCTATGCCCTTTGATTATTATAACTTCTCCTGTGATGTAGTTTGTAAGTAGCTTAGTTATAAGCTTTTTTTGGTGATATAAATATTTAAATATACAAAATAATTAAATAAACACCTCACTGACTTCTCTTAAAATCAAGAATAAACACAAAAAAATCTATAATGTATATATAAATGTTAAATTATTTGTGTTAGTGCATACTTCTCATAAACTTTTAGAATTTTATATTCTATTCTAAAGTTTCAAATTATAATATATTAGTTTCCAAAGCAATAAATGACAAATTCATAAACCTAATCATCTGTCGATATACAAAGCAAAGATATTGATTAATCCTAATCCTAAATCTTTTAATCGAATAGAAGGCCTTTGAACAAATTCAAAAGACTTTCAAAAAAGAAGAAGAATTTAAAAAGATAGAACTTAAAAGTCATACACAATATATGTATAGTAACAAAAAATAATAGTTCTCCCGGTTATTCATACAAAGTTTACCAAAAAATGGAGAGTTCTAATTAGAAATAACGATCAATGGTGTAAAATACCGTTACTTAAACTCACAAAGAATTTTCTACAGAGATAAATAGCTTAATAATGAAGCAAAATGATAATAGACAATCTAAAATTTAAAATTGGAATAGACAACCAACTAATTACATGGATGCCATGATGAATAATGTTAATTATTCATTATGCGCTAACCCATCATATTACATTTTAATATGATATTATATTAAACATTATTTTTTCATTAATTTAATATTAAATTAATTTCAAATAAACATCCAAAACATTTAAATATTTTAAATCTTATTTATCCATTAAAAAATATACCTTAAATAAAACATAAAAGTACTTTATAAACTTTTTATTTTATTTACAATTAGTTACATTTTATAATAATAATCATGAAGAAAAATAAATAGCAAATACAGAAAATATCAGCTCATGTACAATTTTAAACAGTATCACCAGCTACTAAGCTTCTTTAAGAAAGAAGAAAGATGTATGAAGTTCATTAAGCATTTTAAGTTCAAAAATAATAATTTAAAAAGTATGATCTATATTGATAAAGGCATTAATAAAACTTTAAATCTAAGTAATAAGATATAAGAAAACGAGATTTATAAATACAAATTCATTTGATTAATTTTTGTCAATATTTGCAATAAAATTAATCGAAAAGAAAAAAAGCCGATTAAAGATTTAAGCAAGATTTGTAAGTATTCAATAAAAAATAAGTATAAATAAAATGTATATTATTATTTATATAGAACTATAAGACTAAATAGATAAGGCTTATCAAAAACAAAAGAAATTTGATAATAAAGTAGCATCCTTACGTAAATACTAGCAATATCTTTAAAAAGTAAGACATACTTATTCTGATCAATACCCATAGATGCCTGATATTTTAAGTCGTTATCAGACCTTAAAAAAATTTAATCAAAAATTATTAAAAGATAGAGATTAAACATAGAGATAAAAATAAAACTTAAAAAAATAATCAACAACATTTTAAAAAGATATGAATCAAACAATACTTCAACTAAATAATTAAATAAAAGACTATTCAAAGCGATTATAAAATAAGATGAATCAAAAGCAATAACTTGAGTCATAGTTATAAAGAAATAGAGATCTTTATTAGAAGAAAAATTTAGATTTAGCAAAAATGCTTATAGCCATTGATAATTTATATTCTAAATGCGGTGATAGTGTCATAAAAATCAAACATAATCATTAATAATTTGCAGCATAAATAGATACTAAACCTAAAAAAGGTAAAAAAGGTGATGAAAAAAATAAAGGAAAAAAAGGCGAACAAAATAAATAATAAAATAAGCATTAAGATGAAGATAATGATATATAGATGAAATGTACATTAGCTACTCAAAAATTAAAAAGCATTTTTGCATACGCTAAAGATTTCAAATCAATTTTAGAATAGTATAAAAAAAAATAACCTAACACAAAAATTAAAATATGATTTATATCTATATTATATAAATTACTTATATAACATGTGTTATTACAAAACATTGATAATAATCATTCTCATAAATATTGCATATTCAGTATAATTACCTTTAAATTATGGTCAACAAACATGTGCCACACTCATGAGTGCATTTGATGTATAATATATGATAAATTAGCCCGTTAAAGTCGATATAAATTTTCCATAATTTAAAGACAAAGGTGGTAATTATAATTTTACAGTTGATGTTATTTAATATGGTACATTTAGCTTATTCTAATCAACAGTAATTGGTGCCAAGACTCAATTTCGTCATACTTATTAACTATAAACAAGTATATATATTTAAATATAGACAAATTATATCAAATTTGTATTAAATTTTAAGGTTAAACATAAAGATAATAAACTATATATATAAATTTTACACAAATATAAGATTTTTAAAGTTTAATAGGTAGAGTAGAAATACCTCAATAATTGGTTAAGGAATAAAAACTATAAAAGTTATATACAGCATCTAAAAAATTAAAATCCATTACAAATATAGTTCAGCAGCATCAATTAAAATAACGAAAATTATAAGATGAAATAGTATCTAAGAATATTCATAAATCTAATAGAATATTAACTCTTGGTTTAATATAAGTATTAGTTATTATTTTAAGTGGAGTTTATCAGATATTATCTTTAAGAAAGTTTTTAATATAAAAAAATTTATATTGAACAAAAATTATATGATATATGTATCTTAAATATTACTAAATAATCTTAACGATAACTAATATTTTTTTATAATATTGATTAATAAACTTTAATGATATACAGTCATCAATTTTTTCTTTTTTGCAATTCTTATAATAGTTATTTCTATCTCCCTTGCAATCTTTCTATTTATTTTTGTAATTATATATTCTAATTTATAATAGCATTGTTATTTTTACCAGCTATATATTAATTATCATGCCCTATTTATATTTTTTATTGTTATATTTATCTTAATTTGCGTTTTAATTAAGTATTTTAAGTAAGTAAACTGCTAGTCACTATTTCATTGTGATTATTTTATTATTTTTTCTTATTTAAAAAGATTTGTTATAAATTCTATAATTTATTCTGAATCAAATTGTTCATTTACATTAATTTTGTGTAATTTTATTATGATTATTATTTTGATTTACGCATATATTCATTTTCTTTTTTTATTTGTTAAAATTTTAATTGATATTATGATATTATATTATCTGTTGATGTATTTTGTGCTAATTTTGATTTTTTAGGGAGTTATTTATTTGAATATATATCTTTTTATAGTGGGGGTAAGACTGTGCTATGACTGTTCTATAATTTGGATGTTTTTATCATATCTTTTGTTGATAGTTAAGGTATTTTAATAGGAAGACCTTTGTTTAAACGCTGATATTGCTATCTTAAATATATATTTTATTTCTTTAGCTATTATATTTACATTTGAATTTAGCTTATTATTTGATCTTTTTGATCCATTTGAACCATAGGCTTATTTGTTATGTTCATTGTTCTTGCTGCATAATTTAAGGTCGATAAAGTTTCATCAAAATATAAAGATGAAGGACTAGCACATGCAATCATCAGTGCTTTAGAATTGCCACTAAATAATATAATTTATACCCTAATGAATCCATAAGAAGCATTGTTAATTTAGAATCTCGATATGGTATATAAGGTGTTTTTGATTTTTTATCAGTTAAACCTTTGATAACTTTTCCAAGAGTAAATAGTGATTTATTGATACTTCCTGTTTATTTTATCATATCACCTTGAGATTTTGATTCTTTCAATCTTTAACTTCCTGCCAAATCAACAAAACTTATTTTACCATATTTTTTCATCGTTTGAGTTCCATTAACTACTTGACTGATTATATAAATAGTCAATATAGAATGACTTCGACTTGAATCTTTATTCATTTAATGAGATCCACTTTTTCTATTCCTCATTCCTTAAAGTAAAACTGTTATCATATCATCTACATTGCTACAATCCACAACTATAAGATCTTATACAAAAAATCCATTTGATGGATTCCATCTACAATGTAAAACTCCAGAAGATAAATTCAAAAGATCTTTTATCTGTTAATTGTATATTTATGTGAAACTGGCCTTTATTGAATATTTACTTTTCTTTTCATTAATCTTTTTCCATAGTTATTGAATAGCTCGAGGAATTATACCTTATCTTTCGTCTTGCTTATATACTTATCTTGAAAATATTTATTATTTTCCTGCCATTGTGTAAGTTTTTCCTGATCCAGTTTGCCCGTATGCAAAAACTGTTGCACTATAGCCATCGATGGCCGCGTCAATCAATTATGAGACATTACATTTTTTATAACAATCTTTTTGATTTTAATTAGGATTTAAAACATAATTAAATTAATAGCTCTTTTGAGATCCTCTGTATTAAGCAAGTATAACTTTTGGGAAATACTTAGAGTATTATGATTTTACGCATTAATGCATGCAGCATCACCTCTTGATGTTTATGATTAGTTCATAGGGCGTATTCGTATAGCAACTTTTACATTTTAACTTTTATCTAATGCTGATGGTGGTGGAATAAATTAATTTTAATTATCATTATCGCTAAGTTCTTATTTTTTACCTATTTTATGACCTTTAGTTTACGTTTTAGCTTTATCAGCAGTCATATTGGCTCTTTTACTTGGACTTTTCTTCATTATAAATATTTGATTATTAATTTTACAGTTGTATTAGAATAATAAAAATATATGAGTCTATACTATCGAATTTATTATTTTTTTTATCAAAAAACAATAGGCATCCAAACCATTTAAAAAGTTGTAAGCTTTCTGAAAACATATTCATAAATAGATTATCTAAAAAAAGCTTATTACGTTTTATTTTTGATTTGACACTTTCCGACTATAACCTATAAATAAAATGAAATCAAGAAGAACTTGGACTTAAAAAGTATTTTATGTGTTTATATAGGAAGATTAAGGCATTAGAAAATTAGTTAATTAATCAAAATGTTTGAATTGGGCCTTTATTGCTAAAAAGATGGTCAATTAGTTTGGCTTCAAAAAAAGAACAGGAAAACAATGCAGATAAAGGTACTTATAGTACTATTATAGATGGTTCAATCATTTAGTTCCTGGAATATAAAAAAAGACTTGGGATCAATCTTAATAGTAACATCTATTAAGTCTTCATAGATAGTATGGAAATAAATGGACTATTATAGCATAGCATCTTCCTGGAAGGTAACTTATCGATAATATAGAACTGACAATAGTATAAAAAACTATTTTTACTCAACCATTAGACGCAGTTTAAGACGAATGGGTAAGATAACAGGTTCAAAAAATAGCACATCCTTATTAAGATAAATAAAACCTTCAATCTTGACTAGAATATTTAGCAACAAAAATGATGAATAAATATAAAGTTTCTAAGCCTTCTAAGCATAATGCTAAAAATTCCAAATATATAATCTTACTCAATTATTCTAAAAGATAAGAAATGATATTATTCATTTTTCGAGCTTTAAACCTCACTTAAAAAATTTGTTCAGTCAATAACAAAAAATCTAGTATAGATAAATCTTTGACTTAATTATCAAACTTAATAGGATATATTAATCTATGAAAAGATAATAAAAGATACAAAAAAATAAAGAAAATAATTTTAAAAAAGATTTTTAAATTATGATGAATTAATAAAGTTAATAATAAGAAGAACCATAGTCTTTGTCAATTTAAGAATTTTAAAGGTAAAAATATATTTCAAATGAATAAAATGATTTAGGTCGTAAAACTAAAGAAATAAAATTTGAAATGATAGGATAAGGATATACAGGATAGGAACAAAAAATGTTGTAAACTAAAATTGAAATAAATTAAGATAAATTTTTAGACAATATTAAATAAAGTAAGGTTATTGATATGCAATCAAAAAAGACTAATTTTATTTTAGTATAAAATATACTAAATAATCATGAAAAATCATAGTTTATATAAGTATATGATTAAGACCCTTTTTATCATATATAAATACCATAATAAGATCCTTATCAATACTCAAAATCTTATAATAATATGATTAACATCTCCCCTTCTTTTAATAGATATCATTCAATCAACTTTATTGTTAGTCCTATGGCATATAAAAATCCATTTACTAAAAATTTATATCAAGAGTTATATATGAGTCCAAATAAACAAAAAAATAATACAAAAAGTCTTGAGCCTCAATAATAAGTTTAATAATAAAATTGATCATATATTTTTTTAATAATGCATGTTTTTATCAAAATATATTAAATAATTAAAATAATATATTTTTAAAATATGTTTTATGAATGTTTATTTGATGAAATGTATAAAACTTTGATTTTTGTAATTTATATAAATAATTAATATTTTTATTCGTAATATTGTTATTTCTAAAGAAAAATATATATAATTTTTAATATAACTTAATAAAATACTGTAATGAGTGCACAATAATTCAAAGTACTATAAATAATATAATATAGTTACCTCCAATAAACACTAAAATTGAAGGTGGGATGCGTTTGCCTAATGATAATGAATTATTATTAGATAATGAAATGTCACATCAGCTAGTATTATCTATATTTATTTAGCAATAATAAAAAAATTATAAAATATGGGATAAAAAAACAGCATCATGTCGATCTAAATTAAAAAGATTTGATAATTTTCAAACAGCTGTCGATGATAAGTATGTTCCTATCAATGCATTCAATCAAAAAGAAAAAAAGTTAATTGAGGTATATTATATGTTATAAAGAGTGCTCTTGAGATAATTCAAATGAGAAAAAAGAATAAAGATTTAGTTGGTAAAAACTAAACAATTGTATAAATTTTATAACAAAAAAAATAAATGTTTTTAGTAACAATGACTCATGGCATAATATAAAAATAGATATAAAACTTAACTAATCAAGCATAAGAGAGGGCAAAGGCTTTGCAATAAAGCAATTAAATATTGTAAAAAGATAAATAAGATTTTTAGCAATATTATGAAAAATATAAATCTTAGACTAAACGTATTTAATAACAATTTTAAAAACAAGTCCAGAAGAGATTAGCTAAATAACAATAAATAAAAGCTAGACAAATTACTGTAAATTCTTTAAGAACATTAAAAGTACGAAATTAATAGGCTATATCATCATCTCTTAGATATAAAAACTTTTTAAATCAACTTCCTCCAAAATAATGGATTGATTAGCAATAAAGAAAAAAGAAAGATAAATTAAATAAAATTAGATAAAAATTACGTTCATAGTGGGTGATGTCATCTAGTAGTCTTTCTAAAAAGACAACAAATTCTGCTCATGATTAATTTGATAAACATTTTTAGAAAATCATATAAAGTGGTTAAAATTAATAAATATAATAAATCATAAACGATTAATAAATGTATTTCAAATAATCTTATGAATTAATTGAATTCTTTAATAACTTATAATAAAGTAATTTGTTTAACATTCAAAATTCTCATATAGCATAACAAAAATTCCAATAACTTAAAATAAAATCATAGCAAAAGAACAACTAATTAAAAAGTACATATTAGTTACATCAATAACAACACAAACAGCTTTAAAAGCAATATAATGATTTGAAGAATCAAATAAATCAATTAAGAAAAAAGAAAGATAATAACAATCTCTTAGATGAGAAAGATAATAGAGATATTAAAGCGACTATTTCACAATAATATTAAGGACTTAAAAATTATATACCGACTAATAAATAAAATCCTCATCAAGGATATTTACCTGATTTGGAATCAAAAAATTCAGAATCATTGACTCTTTTATCAGTATAATATGTAAATTATTTAGGCAATATAAATATGTATGGAAAGATTATGGTAAAAATTAAGGTAATGCAAAGCTTAAAACAAAGATTTAATTAAATAAATAGTAATTATTATATTATTGATAGAGAATTCAATTATAAAAGAAGAAAAATAATGACAAACGTGAGTAAGCAGCTAAGAATAATAAAATTTAATAATAGAAGAGAAAAAATCGAAATAATGAGAAAAAAGAGCCGACATTAAAGATGTATAATATGATAATATATAGAACTGGACGTATAGATATGAGAAGAAGTTCACCTAAAAATAAGAAAACTAAGAAGAAAACATAGACTAATGATAATGATAGTGACTAAGATAGAAAGTACCTTGTTTAATGAATATATATAGTTTATAATTTAAATATATATCAATTATATAAAAATGTCATTTTCAAAAGATGATATCAATTAAAATATGTTCGAAGAAGATTCAATACAAACATTAGTAATGGTAGTTTCATATAGAAAAATTAACTAATTAATATCGCTACTAAACTAAAGTATACACTTCTTATGCTTAAGTCAGATCAATAGGAAGCAATAGGCAAATTAAAAGAATGGGATTTATGGGGACCATTAATGATTTGTCTTATATTTTCATTGGCTATTGGAATATAAGCATAATCAATATATACATATGATAACTTTGTCAATGTTTTCTTTATATTTTGGTTTGGTGCATTATTCTCAAGTGTTAATTGTAGATTACTTGGAAATAAATGGTAAATATCAATTTATAATAGTTCTATTCTTCAATCAACAAGTATTATCGGATATTGCATGTTTCCCATAGCTATTATGGGATTATTAATAGCCATTATTCCCAATAGTACGCCAGCATTAGTAAAAATAGCATTGATTTTAATAGGATTAGCATGGTCTATAGTTTCTTGTGTTATAGTTATCAGTAGTTTAGTATCTGATACAAAGAAATATCTATGTGCATATCCAATTTTATTATTTTACATATTTTTATCGTGGTATGCGATAGTTTCATGATCAATATAGTAGTATTTAATAATATCTATATTTAAGATATATATATTCATATGTTGATATTTTATAATTGAGAATATTTATTAAATTTAAGATTAAAGAGCGCTTCAATTATGAGTATACCAAATACAGAAGCATCTGAAATGAAATTACTTAATCTAAGTGTACAATTATTAAGTACAATCAACAACACTTAAAATAGTTATCTTAATCCTAAATCTAAACCAATAGGGACTTTATAAAAACTTAAAAATCGATTGACATAAGTAAATAAAAAGTTTGATTATAATCGATAAAAAACTTAAACAACTTTAAATTGGATAAAATAATAAGGTATAAACTTGAATAATATTCGATATATTGCATAATAATAAAGAAAATAACAAAAACATAAAATCGTTTAAGCACCGAAATCGATTCAGTGGTAATAATATTAACAAAAATAATATCAAAATTTACCATTCGATGATTTTATAGCTAAAAACTAATAAAAAATTGCATATAATGTAATTAAGCAATGCTTATAAAAGACAGATACTAAAAAAGATCATATGAAATAATTAAGACGTAGAAATATGTGTATATTTAACGGTCAAAATGTATAAAACATATAAAGGCCAGTTAAGCTAGTATGGTAAATTATAATGTAATAATA
>Ga0169931_10011244_pt1 | contig 12633 bp, 9 predicted proteins | sample Kivu_15m_20L_FD_129675 | JGI IMG/M metagenome (GOLD analysis project Ga0169931, IMG submission 129675) | Freshwater microbial communities from Lake Kivu, Western Province, Rwanda to study Microbial Dark Matter (Phase II) - Kivu_15m_20L... | ecosystem: Environmental > Aquatic > Freshwater > Lake ...
GCCTGCGGGCGAACGGGCCTGCCAGCGACCGCGCCAGCGCGTGCACCTTCGGTGCGAAACACAGCCGGGGGCTTCCGCCCAGCCGCTACTGACTCGACGTTCCGTTCGACATCAGCTAGTCTCTTTCCCACCGGCCATATTCACACTTCAGGATCGCTTCCCATGACCAGCAATCGCCACCTGTCGCGCCGAAATGTCCTGTTGCGAGGACTTGTGGCGTCCCCTGTTCTGTGGAGGCGTGATTCGTGTGCTGCCGGTTTCCGCGAGGCCAACGATCGCCCGATTGCCGCCTGCATTGGAACAGGCAGTCGCTGGTGTCAGAAGGCGACCGGGATTAATGGACCCTGGGGGTCCGCTCCGGATTTCAAAAAATTCGCGGACTATGCGGCTGTCTGCGATGCGGATGCCTCTCGTCGCGAACTGGCTGCCGGACTGGTTAAGGAGTGGACGGGGACGGCCCCTTCCATCCACGCCGACTATCGCGCCGTCCTTGACAACCCCAGGATCGAGATAGTCCACATCTCCACCCCGGATCACTGGCACGCGAAGATGGCGGTGGAGGCAATGCTGGCCGGCAAGGATGTTTATCTTGAAAAACCCATGACTCTGACGATTCCGGAAGGTCGTCTGATTTGCGACGTCTGTCGCCGTACGGGACGGATCGTGCAGATCGGAACTCAGCAGCGCAGCGAGCGTCAGTTCATCGAAGCTGTTGCGCTGGCACGAACCGGCAGACTGGGGCAGCTGAAGAAAGCCACCTGCAGTATTGGAGGCTCGCCACAGAGTCCCTCCCTGCCCGTCGCTGCGGCCCCGTCAACGCTCGACTGGAACCTTTGGCAGGGTCCTGCCGAGGCAGCGGAATTCAGATATCTTGCCGGCGACAACGGTGAAACTCGCAGCTGGTCTCGCTGCCATTACGAATTCCGCTGGTGGTACGAGTATTCGGGCGGGAAGCTGACTGACTGGGGTGCTCATCATGTCGACATCGCCACGTGGGCGCTGGGCAAGACAGAAACCGGACCGATTCGCGTCATCCCTGAGCATGCTCGGCATCCCATGGAATTCCGGGATGGCTATCCCGTCGATCCGACGCGCTACAACACGGCCACTGAATTCCTGATCCGCGCTCAATTTGCAGATGGCGTCGAAATTGAAATTCGCCATGATGGAGACAACGGAATTTTGCTGGAAGGCACTGAAGGCCGGATTTTCGTCAATCGTGGCCGCATCACCGGAAAGCCTTATGAAGATCTGAAGGAGCGTCCACTTCCTGATGGCACTCTGGAACAAATCTATGGCAATCGGTCACTCACCGATCACTTCACCAATTTCTTCGAGGCAGCTCGCGATCGCCGACAGCCAGTTTCAGACGTGTTCAGCCATCACCGAGCTCTGTCCACCTGTCACCTTGCCGGAATCGCAGCGAGACTCGGACGCCCGCTCACGTGGAACCCCGACGCCGAACAAATCGTCGACGACCCGCCTGCCACCGCACTCCTCTCTCGAAACCCGCGAAAAGGCTTCGAAACTCAGCTGGGTTAACTGGAATCAATCAGGGCGACCGCAGAACCAGAGCATTAAGCGAAAGGAATTGCCACAAAAGACAGGAAATCCAGCGAAAGAAAACCCCCGCTGTTCCCCCAAAAACTGTATCATCCGGCATTCACATCGTGTCCTGCCGCCGTTCGTTGTCCCTTGCCCCTTGCCCCACCCAACTCCCGGTGCCCGATGCCAGTGGACCTCATCGAACATCAAGTTGACTTCCTCGAATTGTGCGATCACATCCGGGAGAGCGGCATTGTGGCGTTTGACACGGAGTTTGTGTCGGATGTGGGTTATCGTCCAGAACTGGGTCTGCTGCAGTTCGCGACGCGGGACCGAGTTGTTGCGGTGGATCCATTGACGATTCCTTCTCTGGGGCCGTGGTGGGATCTGATGGCGGATGATCACACCACGGTGGTGGTTCACGGCGGTCAGGCAGAGATTCGGTTTTGCATTCAGCGAAGTGGCCAGATTCCGCGGCGGCTTGTCGATATCCAGCTGGCGGAAGGTCTGCGTGGCCGCAGCTATCCAATGGCTTACAACGCGATTGTCGAGCGGGTGCTTGGGAAAACGATCTCCAGCAATCAGACGAGATCCGACTGGCTGCGTCGTCCGCTTTCGCGTGAGCAACTGCGATATGCTCTGGACGACGTCTCACATGTGCTGGAAATCTGGGATCGTCAGTCTCAGTGGCTGAAAACTCGTCGGCGTGACGGCTGGGCCGAGGCGGAATTCAAACGGATGTGCCGGGAAATCCATGAGGACGAGCAGGTGCCGCCGTGGGAGCGGGTCTCAGGAGCTCATCGGCTTTCCCGACGCGACCTTGCCGTTCTGCAGCGACTGTCCATTTGGCGCGAACAGACTGCTGCTGAACTGAACAAGCCGTCCCGCAGGATTCTGCGGGACGATCTGCTGCTGGACCTCGCCAGACGGCGTCCAGCCAACGTCCAGCAGGCGCTGGCAACCCGGGACCTGAACAGACCTGAATACCGCAGGCGACTTCCGGAAATGGTTGAGGTGGTAGCTGAAGCGCTGCGGATCCCCGACGAGAAGCTTCCGCAGCGTCTGCGTCCCCGAGACGATTCCGCGTCCGACGACCAGATCATCTCACGACTGCTGGGACTGGCACTGGGCAACATCTGCGCCGAACTGGAAATCGCCCAGGCACTTGTCGGGACCGGCCGGGATTTGACGGAACTTGTCAGAGCTGTTCGCGGGGGAGAGACTGAAGAGGTGCCGCTGCTGCTGAGCGGTTGGCGCGGGGAGGTTTGCGGAGACATCCTGCGAAAAGTGCTCGATGGCCGCATGTGCTTCCGCGTCGCCCCAAAAAACTCGGCCACACCCCTTGTCTGCGAAGAAGTTCCCGAACGCCGCGGTCGCTGAACACAAGCCCTGGCTCTCCTGCAAATGCCGCTGGATCCCCGCAGTAAGCTCCACCGTTTTTCCTTTGCCGCTGTTGTCAGAGAACTGCTATACTGCCAATCGCGGCTTTTGCAGTATCGACCGTCGGCCCCTGCTTTCCTGGCCCGTCCCGGAGCTCTCCCATGTCCGTTCACCGTCGTCAGTTTCTGACTCGAACCGCTTCCACTTCGCTCGCTCTTGCTCTGGCCGCGGGTTCCCCATATCCCCTGCTGGCTTCATCGCGTCTGGCGAAGCCCGGACGGATTCTGATTGTTGTTGAACTGCAGGGCGGTAATGACGGTCTGAACACGGTGGTGCCGGCGGACGATCCGGTTTATCGACAGCTGCGACCGGAACTGGCACTTGAGCGTGCTGAGTGCCTGGCGATCGATCAGCGGTTCGGCTTCCACCCGGCCCTGACTGGCTTCGCAAAACTGCTCGAAGCGGGTCAACTCGCTGTTGTTCAGGGAGTTGGCTATCCGGATCCGAATCGGTCGCATTTCGAGTCGATGGACATCTGGCATACGTGTCACCGCCGCCACGAGGGGCGTGTGGACGGCTGGCTGGGACGCTGGCTGGAAAAACGCTCACCGCGTGGCACGGATTCGCCTGCAATGCATCTGGGAGCCGACAAGCTGCCGCTCGCACTTCTGTCGCGACGAATACGCGTGCCATCTGTGGATTCACTTGAGGATTTTCGACTGCGGGGAACAGAAGATCCGCGATTTCGCGAAACACTGCAGTCACTGGCCGAAAACTCAGCTGATGCCGCTTCAGAAAGCTCCGTGAGCCCTGCAGACGCTGCGGGACTTCTCAGTTTTGTTCAGAGCAGCACCAGTGCGGCGATTGCTGCCAGTGAACGCCTTGCGGCCGTCGCTGCGAAGGTCTCGGATTCCTCCGTTGTCTGGCCACAGTCGCCCCTCGGCGGTCGCCTCCGAAACATCTCAAGGCTGATCCGAGCTGGACTCGACACATCCCTGTACTACACCACACTCTCTGGCTTTGACACCCATGCCCAGCAGCCGGATGCCCATCGCAGTCTGCTGCGGCAGTTGGGCGATGCCGTAAAGGCACTCCTTGATGAACTGCAGGAATCAGGGGACGGAGATCGCGTCACGGTGCTTTCATTCAGTGAATTTGGCAGACGCGTCGGAGAGAACGCCAGTGCGGGCACGGACCATGGCACGGCCGGCCCGGTGTTCCTTGCCGGTTCCGCCATCCGCCCAGGCCTGCACGGTCCCGCTCCGGATCTCAACACTCTGAAGGACGGCGACCTGCAATTCACTGTGGATTTTCGAGAAGTCTACGCTGCGGTCCTGGAACGCTGGCTTGAGGTGGCGCCGACAGGAATCCTGCCCGGAGACTGGAAAGGCGTCGATGTGTTTCGAACCTGACACCTTTTATTTGCCGTGCACCCGGGTAAGATTTAATCTGGAACTCGTTTATTTCAGACCGCGTTTCAGTTCGCTGAGCAACGTGCGCTGCTGCAGAACGACGGAACCCTGTTCGTCGCAGATCTGAATGCGAATCACGGGGTCGGCAGATTCCCAGTCGAACAGGATATTGCCGTAATTCACGTCAAACCACGTCAATCCAAGCCGATAAGGATTGATTTCGTTTGCAAAACGGACTCCGGTTTTTGTGAAGTTGCCGGATGGTTGATTGAGACTGCTGCTGGTGGCTTCATACAGCGGGTAGCCGACTCCTTCATTCGCATCTGCGGCCAGCCCGGCAAGTTCGGCAAGGTGTCGATCTCCGCTGATCATCAGAACACCGCTGGCTTCGGTTTTGCGAATCAGTGACAACAGTCGCTCTCGTTCGAGTGGAAAATTGCCCCACATTTCCCAGCCGTGCTGGTTCGACAGCACCTGATAGCTGGAGCCGATAATCCGGACTTCAGCTGGCTGCCGCAGCTGTTCCTCCAGCCATTTCCACTGGGTTTCGCCGAGTACAGTCGCCTGAGGATCATCGTTGGGAAGATAGCGGCCGCGGTATCCTTCACCGGGTTCGCGCGAAGAGAAACCTTTTTTAAGGGGACTGCGGAAGTATCGGGCATCCAGCAGAATGACCTGCACTCGTCGACCCGGGGGTCCATGGATGGACGCGGAATAGATACCTTCGCGGTGACGTCGTGGGTCGTCTGGTTTGGCCTGAATGAAGTCAAGGAACACCTGCTGGGATTCCTTGCGATATTCGAATTCAGCACCGGAGTCATCGCGGCCGAAATCGTGATCGTCCCAGGTGGCCAGCACCGGACAGGCAGCTCGGAGTTTTACAAAGCCAGGCTGTTCTTCCAGCTGTCGATACTTCTGCCGCAGCAGCTGCATATCGTCGGTGTCGCCGTAAATGTTGTCTCCGAGCAGAATAAACATGTCCGGCTTCCCCGCGACAACTGCGTCCCAGATGGGCTGCGGTTTATCCTGTTTTGCACAGGAGCCGAAGGAGATCCTGCTGACCGTTGGCGGATTTGATTTTGCCGAAGCGTCCTGAGCGGCGAGGGCAGGGCAGAGGAGTGCAAGGAGGCCGCAGAGCAACAGTGACGAGTAGAGACGTGTGGTGAGCATGATTCGTTCCAGCAGGATGAATTCAAACATTGGCTGCTTGTGTTTAGCGGTTTCTGCGGGGAAAGCAACTGCATCTGTGAAGCAGATGTGAACACAGCCCCCTTCCCGCAGCGTCGGTAAATCTTTGGAATGCCGAGCGTGTTGAAATCGCCGGACACCCTGCAGGCCGCATGACGCTTTTACTTTCCTGTCTGTTGCCACCACGCGTGCATAGCCGCTGACCCGAATGGAACTGCTGAAAGCGAATGTTCTTTCTGATCTGACAGTCGCATCACCCAGAGATTTCGAATCCCGCGACGGTTTGAGCCATAGACGATCCAGTTGCCATCGGGTGACGGTTTGGGGTGGTAGTGAGTGGTGCCATCAATCGAGCTCGTGAGTTGCTCGGCGGCACCTTCGAGCGGAATGCGGAACAGCTCCACGCTGTTACCGACTTTCGCTGTGTAGAAAACGAATTCTCCGGTCGCTGACCACACCGGAACATCACTGCTGCCGTCGTGATAGTCGGGCACATCAAGGAACTGAGTCACTCCACGGTAACCGCCACGGTCTGCCAGTTTCTTCAGTCCGGTTCCATCGGCTCTGACAACATGGGGATGGCAGTTGTAATGTTCTCCGGAAACGAACAGCAGCCATTTTCCATCCGGCGACCACGACGGGGCGAAGACAAATGGGTGACCGGTCTGCACGTGCCTGCGATTTGAGCCATCAGCATCTGCGAGAAACACCTGATAGTTTTCGTGATAAGAAATCCGAGACCCGTCAGGCGAACTGCTGAATCCATAGGCAAAGCCACTGGAATCTTTCGTCAGATCCACTTTGTTGCGGCCGTTTCGGTCCATGCGAAAGGGTTTGGAATTGCCGTCGATCAGAGCTGTGAAGCCCAGCTTTGATGGGTCGCCGGGCCAGAAGAACAAGCCGGAATTGTAAAAGCTGACTCGATCGACGCCGGTAACGTTCTGCGTCTGCCCATTCTTCAGATCGACGAGAAAGGTATCCACCAGCCATCCGTCAGGCGTGAAGCGAAATGTTTTGTGCTGTTCTTCCCACTGCGCATTTTCTGAGCTTTCCCAGCCGCGCAGTACGATGGCTGTCCTGCCATCGGGGGACCAGCCTGCGAACTGAGTCCACGCTCCAGGCTCATGAGCCAGTTCTTCTGCCACCGCACGCCGCTCAGTACCGTCGGCCCTGACTATCATCGCGCGACTGGTGCAGACATTGGCGTGCCGGCCACCCGGCAGGTTTGTACGGTGTTCGGTGTAGCCAATGAGCGGGAGTGTCGGTGCTGTTTCGTCAGCCGGCAGCGTCATTTCGCCGAACAGAGCTGCTGTTGCGGAGACTGAAGGCCACCGAAGCAGATGCTGCAGGCACTGACGGCGACTTTGGAATTCGGAATGGGCATTTGCAGCAGAGCGGATCATGAGGCCTTGTCTGGATCTGGGTTCCGGGAAAACTGGCTGAAGAGCGGATCAGCGATTTTTTCCGCGAACGAACCATTTCTGACAAGTGTTCCAAGAAACACGCTGGCGACGAGCAGGATTGCGGCGGTCGCTGTTCCAGCGCGATTCAGCCAGCCACTGGGGCGCGTTCCGCCAGCGGGAACAGAGGTGCTGATGGTGAGCGCCAGCAGGGCAAGCCAGAACGTGGCAGTCCACGCGGCAATGCCGATGGTTCGCAGGGAACGGACCTGGTTGCGAACAGCGGGAAGGTTTTGGAGTGCGGTATCCGCTGGAAGACTGACGAGGTGATATTCTGTGGTGACAGTCTGCATGCCGGATGCGGTGCCCAAATCGGCTTCTTCGGTTTCTGACCAGGGAGGAGTGAGGAGGTAGCTTGTTGTGTCTATCGCGAGCATCTGGATTACCGCGTGATATTCCCGGGGAAGTTTATCGGCAGTGGCCTGTTCCAGAAGGAGTTCCTGGGCGGCGGCAGTCAGACGTTTGCTGCGTTCCTGTTCGACGCTGGTATTGCCGACCTGCGTAATGCGGACAACACGGCTGGCAGGGGGAGGGTTGTCGATCCATGCGGGGCGAGGTGTTGTGGGGGGTGAAGCGGCTGCTGTCGGCGCGGGGTCATTGGAGTTGTCAGTACTGAGGATGGACACGAGTGAATCGGCGAGGCTGCTGAGACCGCTGGCGGCGAGGCGTGGGGGAACAGGTGGCAGAGCTGTTCCGAGAGACGAGCCGAGTGGGATGAGTGCGTAGCCCTCGCGAATATCCTGAGGCAGCCGCGCCTGCATGTCCTGCAGCAGATCACCTGCGGCGTCGCCAAGAAGCTGGCGGACCATGGGCTGCGTAAGTTCGAAAACAACCACTTCGCCGTTTTGGGATTCACCGAGTGAAACAGGAGCATTACCGGATGTGGCCGAGACGGGCTGTTCTGTTATCTGTCTGCCGCCAAAGAGGCGACCGACCTGAGCAGCGAATTCGGCGAGCAATCGACGGCGTTCGGCCGGTGTTTTGGGCAGACCATCAGTGCTTTTGGTTTCCGTGGCGTCCGTGGGGGCAATGGAGGGATTATTGGGGGGACTGGGGGGCGCGGGTTCGCTGATCGTGGCGGGGGGTAAGGACACGGTATTCTGACTGGTATGCTGAGTGCCCACAAAGGTCAGAGCGGCCGCAATGAAAAACATCGCGGTGATGACTCCGGTAAAGCTGTGAGTGGCAACTGTTGACTGAGGTCCGGCCTGCATCCCGACAGGAGCGAAACTTTCTGTGCTGGCAGTCGCGGCCACGGGCCGCGGATTGGGGGACATCGTGCCGGACCGCGAGGGGCGGTCAGATTGTTTGCCGCGTTTCAGCAGCCAGTTCAGGAACATCGCCAACCCCGCAAGCACGAGGGCGGCAGCCGTGAATGAAATCACGACACCGATGAGCATCATAAGTGACAGCACACCACCCACCATATCAGGACTCGCTTTCTGCGACACGACTGCTGGAGTATATGCGGAAAGGGCCCGTAACCGAGCACTTTTTCGGGGAATTCACATCATACCGACCGGATTTTCGCCGTAACGAACCGTTCGCAATCGCGGTGGCAGCCAGCCGGATGACAACTGCAGCACCATGGAAATGGAAAGTGCCAGTGTGCTGCCAAGAGCCACTGGGAACGGCAGCAGCCATGATACGGCGGCACCTGCCAGCAGAGAGACCAGCGCGGAAGAAATCCGCAGCCGGGATGGGCGCCAGCGGTCAGCCTGATGCCACCACCTGCGAGCTCCGAACAGAAGTCCGAAAAATGTCATAAACCCCGCTGCAGTCGGTACTTCGTCGCTCAGCAGCAAGACGCTGGGTCGAAGCCTGTCCGCGATGACGCCGGAACCTTCCGTGTGGAAAAATTCGGCATCCCCCAGCAGCAGAAAATCCTGGAGCCACCACACCAGTAATCCCACCAGCACACCGGTTGAAAACTGCAGTGATCGCCGCAGGAACCCTTCACCTGCAGCGCCCTCCCAAAGCTTTGCGGGGATGAGCAGTGCCCAGACGCAGATCAGTGTCGTGATGCCAAAAAACACAGCCTCGGAGGCTCGAGGGATCACGTCGGTCAGAAAGAAGAGGCTGGCGGTCACCACGAGCACAAATGGCAGCGCGGCCGCAGCGGAAAGATTCATGTCCCGCAGACGGTCACGCAGCAGCAGCGGTGGTGGTGCTGAGGGGGGATAAAGCTGTCGAGCGCGCGATGCCTGCGCAACACCGGCGATGGGCGCTCTTCCGGCCACGACAGGCTGCGACGCGACAACCTGTCCTGGCGATGCCGGGCGTTCTGCAATCACAGCGTCCGCCACGGCTTGCTTTTTCTTTTTGCTGTCCGCGAACAGGTACAAGACGTACCAGACCGCAAAGCCAATCAATGCTCCAACAACGGCATCGTAAGACCCCACAAACACGTCAGAAATCACTACCAACAACAGCAGTACTCCCGCCAGCACGTGGCGCACAGGCTCCGGCAGCTGCCGCAAGAAGTTCTGCAGAGATTTCCAGTAGGTCGGCTGTGCGGCCACCACAGCAGGCTGGTTCGGCTGAACTGGCTGGGGAATTGGTCGAGCGGCGTTCGGGGGACCTGGCAGAGTCTCTGCGATTGCCTCGGCTGCGTAACGGTTTGCACGTGGTTCCGGCACAGCGGTTGGCGATTCCACGGCCTCACAGAATTGTCGCTGCAGCTCCAGTACATCCTGAATCCGCCTGTCGGGATCCTTTTCAAGAGCACCGCGCAGGACCTGCTGCAGTGGCGGCGACAACATCGACAGGTCGGGCTCTGCTGTCAGGTGCTTCATCAGGATCTCTGCTGTCGTTTCACCGTCGAAGGGAAGCTGTCCGGTGAGCATTTCAATGAGCATCACCCCCAGTGCATACACATCGACTTCACGGCCGTAGCGGCCCCGGGAAACCTCGGGCGCCATGTAATAGACAGTGCCGACACTCTGCGTCTGAGCACTGCGGCGGCTTTCGGAGATGTACTTGGACAGGCCCACATCTCCGATCTTCACCTGTTCGCCGTCGCTGAGCACGTTTGCCGGTTTCAGATCTCGATGCACCAGACCGCGGTCGTGCAGGAACGCGAGCCCCAGAGCCATACCGGAGAGCCAGCGGAGAATGTCCGGGAGCGGCATACCGGAGGGATGTCGGTGAAGCACATCCAGCAGGCTGCTGCCGCCGACATATTCCATCACAATCCAGTAATCGCGGTCGGTGTCCTGACGAATGTCGAAGATGGTCACCAGATTGGGGTGATTCAGATTCAGACACTGCTTGACGCCCCGGAGCTCCACTTCGAGGTTATTATTGAGCAGTTTCAGAGCGACCTGGCGTCCCGCATCGCTCATGGCAAAATACACTTCTCCGAACCCACCACGATGGATCGCACGCTTGATCGTGTACCCCTCCAGAGGGCGGGATTCCGGTGCGAATGTGAACTTCATGGGTCATTTCCTGAGGAAATTGACAGGGTCACAGGAGCAAAGACGGGACGTGTTACCAACGTTCACCTGAGGTGACGGATCATAATTTCCGGGGCTTCTCGAGTGTATTCTCCGCTGCACACTCAGGCGCGTTCCACCCGGAGGCGAAAATCGCCCATCGACACCACGGCTCCATGATTGACTTCCACAGCATCGCTGGTGGCCTGCCCGTTCAGCAGAAATTCAGTCGTTGAACGACACCAGAGCCGATGATTGCTGTCATAGAGCACCAGTCGGCCTGGAATGCCGGGGCAGCGAATGTGAGAATCGCTTCCCGGTCCCAGCAGCATTCGATCGGCCAGCAGCACAACTCCGTCGGCATGGGGTACAAGCCGCTGCGGGCTTTCAAGGTTGAGTACGGCTGAGGAGGAAAGTACGGTGGGAATCTGAAACCGCAGCAGGACTCGCGGGGACAACTGAATCAGGGTTCCGGATGACAATGCGGTGACGGCTGCGTTTTTTTCCGGCGAAGCTTTTGAAACCTGTAAAGATTTCAGGAGCCAGTTTTCGCCGGAGAGTTCGAGGACTGCGTGACGGCGGGCGAGCGGGGCCTGCAGGCGAATGTCGGCAACGGCATCGGGAGCGGCACTTCCCAGAACCACGGTGGTTCCGCAGCAAACCAGCCACGCTCCCACCCCGTCAATCCACAGCATGTAGCGGGAATGAACCATCAGGTGCCTTGCCCGCTGCTGCTGGCCGGTGATACGGCTTCAGCAGATTGCTGGTCTTCGGAAAAGTGTGAGTCGATGCGGCTGAGGATATCCGAGGAAGTTTCGTCGGTTTCGCCTTCCACAGGAATTCGTCCTGACAGCCTGCCTTCGGATTCGAGGAGTGCTTCGCGGATATCGAGTGCCCGATTCATGTCCTGAATCAGCTTTTCGACGCCGGCAAGGCGAGAATCATCGAGCGGTGACGAATTCAGGGCTTCGGCGGCCTGGACCTGTTTCAGGCGGGCTTCGAGCTGAGCGACATTCACAGCCAGGTCCTGACGGCGAGCCTGCATGGCATCCAGCCTTCGCTGATTGGCTCGCAGCGTTTCGAGCTGTGCGGTGAGGATCTGGTGGTCGCGTTTGACCGCGGCTTCGGCTGCCTGAAACGCCTCAAACCGCTGTGCGAGGTCGGCCTGGACTTCGGATCTGGAATAGGAGACAGCGCGGTAGGTGAACCGGCTGCGGTCGGATTCGAGATCCCTGCGAAGTGTGAGGATCGCGTCGCGCTGTTCGCTGAGACTTTTTTCACGTGCGGCGAGCGTGCGTTCGAAATTTCGGGAATCGACGGACTGTTCCGCGACGGTGGTCATGTGCCGACGGATTTCCGGCATCAGGCTGTCGACTTCATCGCGAATTCGCTGCAGTTCAAATTCGACGGAGATTTCGTTCTTCACGGCCTGCCGCATCTGCGAACCGAACGTGCGCAGATAGCTGAACGTCTCGCTTCCAAAAAACAGTCCGCCAGCCAGAAGCAGACTGCCTGCCCCGATGATGATTTTCTTCAGCATGACACCGCTCCCTGATTTGGATTGACTTGAACATCACAGGCTCGCGAAGTGCAAAATTCGCGGCATGAGGATCCAAATCGCCGGCGGATGCAATCTATTGGCAGAAATCCGGAAAATTTTTGAGTTTTGTTCCGGCGACCGGTTGGTCGCCGGAACGGAAAACCACGGCTGGACGTTCAGGCCTTTTTGACCTGGCCGATGTTGATGTAGGCGTGCACGTGCGGAGCACCTCGGTAGTGCCACACGAAACTGGGACCTTCCACGCGCCAGATATCCCAGGTGCGGTCGCCACCAAGATCTTCCTGACTGTAGAAGGACATGTGGAGCTGATCCACGCCACCGGAAGACTGCAGGATCTGCATGACTTCGTCGATATCCTCGCGGCGGTATGGTGCGAGGAGCAGCGCGAGCGTTTTTTCGACGAACGATTTCTGGTCGGCGGCGAGTTCTGATACGCGGAGGCCGGAGAACTTACCGCCTGCTCCCTGCAGCTGCACCGCAGTTTCGGAGGGGGCTTTGGCAATGAGAGCCTTTGCGGCCTGGTCTGCGGTCAGTGACTTAAAAACGGCGTCCGTCGATTGAGTCTGGTAGAAGTAGATGTTCTTTGAAGCCACCGGATCAACCTGATCGTGCCCGTAGATGATCGGACCACCGAAGGCGGCGTGGTCCAC
>Ga0169931_10011245_pt1 | contig 12632 bp, 12 predicted proteins | sample Kivu_15m_20L_FD_129675 | JGI IMG/M metagenome (GOLD analysis project Ga0169931, IMG submission 129675) | Freshwater microbial communities from Lake Kivu, Western Province, Rwanda to study Microbial Dark Matter (Phase II) - Kivu_15m_20L... | ecosystem: Environmental > Aquatic > Freshwater > Lake...
ACGACCAACTCTGAAGATGTCAGTGGTTTGAGCGATAATGAACGCAGTGAGTCAATGGTGGATAGGAGGTCTGAGAACTCGTAAAGCGAAGGTCATGAGTTCGATTCTCATGGGCGGCTCCATTAATTGAACAGAAAACTTCGAAATTCGATGATTTAGTAGAAAGTTCATGGTGCGTGGATTCCTGTTCCGGGCGCATCGGACTGGTTGCATTTATTAACTTAGGCCATTGAATGATTGGCTTTACATTCAATGATTTCATTATGGACACTGATCAAAGTCGGAACATATACACTCAGAGAGAGGAAGCATTTGCGTACAACAGGTATGAGAAACCGAAAAAGTTGATTTTGCTGAGCTTAGTCACCTCCACCTATAAACTATAATTATGATCGGACTATCTGCGTTTGGGCTTGATTAAATTCTTGTTTGACGACTAAAAGGGCTATATTTTATAACTTTAGAAGAGCTCTGTGGTAGATTTCTGGCGTGACTTGGAATAATTCAGTAACAAATCTCTTTTCTACAAGCGCCACTCATGAAGTAACTGAGTCCTGGAGAGGGTTAAGTCCGGAGGCTAAAATGTCTAGAATTTGTGAAATCCTCGAGAGAGAAAAGCAATTCGTAAATATAAATATTGTAAAAGTATCTGACTTTGGTTCAGTATATGTGTCATTTACTGACCCCGTGGGTCCTAGTAAAAGAGGAACGCTACTCCTTGACCTTGAGGAATTATTGAAAAGCGAAGTAGATATTGGTCTAAATGTTTGGTGTCAACCAATAGGGGATCGCAACTCACTCCGTAATCTTCGGGGTATCGAAATAGTTGATAAGGAAAAATATTATGAGTAGTAAAGAAGTAACTACAAATAATGGGAAATTAATTTTGGACTCACACAAACTTGGTTATCATTATGAGAGAGTTGAGCAGTGGGAGAAAGGTGAGAGAATTTCTCCAATAAGTGTAGATATGGCTCTAACTAGGGCATGTGGAGCCATGTGTTCTTTTTGTTATGCAATGGTGCAAGAGCCACAAGAAAGGAGTTCAGTAAAGGTTGAAAGTGCACTAAATCTTTTAGATGACTTTAAAGAAATTGGCGTGAAGAGTGTATCTCTTATTAGTGACGGGGAAAGCACAATTTCTAAAGCCTACGTTCCTTTCGTTCAGCACGCAGCTCAACTTGGAATAGATATTGGAAATGCTACCAATGCTTGGGAATGGGGCCCAGAAAAAATTGAGGCAACGCTTCCCTATATGACATGGGTGCGCTTTACAGTGGCAGCGGGACGTCCTGACAGTTACGCTAAAATTATGTATAAAGGTCCACAACATACAGAAGTGTTTGATAAAGCAATGTCAAATATTCGATATGCAGTTGCATTTAAGAAGAGATATAACTTACCTGTAACTCTTGGAATTCAAATGGTATTAATGCCTGAGTTTAAAGACGAGATTATTCCATTTGCTAAACTGGCCATTGATCTAGGAGTTGATTATGGGGTGATTAAGCATTGTTCAGATGATGAGAATGGAACTCTTGGGGTAGATTACTCAAAATATGAGACACTTTATTCGCTACTGGAATCAGCTGAAAGCCTTAGTAGCGATGACACCAAAATTGTTGTCAAGTGGGAGAAAATTACAGACAAGGGAATTCCCAGTTATAAAAGGTTTTATGGGCCGCAATTCTTACTGCAGATTAGCGGTTCAGGCTTAATTGCACCTTCAGGAATGTTCTTCAATGCAAAGTTTTCTAAATTGCACATAGGAAACTTCACAGAAGAAAGATTTATATCGATGTTTAAGTCGAATAGGTACTGGCGGGCTATGGAATATCTTGCTTCACCAGCTTTTGATGCACAAACTATGCTAGGAACGCTACCAATTCAACACTATATTAGCGTTGCCTTGGACAATCACATCAAAGGAATAGAGCATATAAAGGAACGCCATGGTGAGAAACCACTACATGTAAACTTCCCTTGAGTAGTTAGCTAGTACTTTTGTTCCTTATCACCATTTATTCGAGAAGGTATCAACTTTATAAGAGTAAGTGCGTGTGGAAAGATAGAGAGAGGAACTTGCCCTCGTGCTTTGCTACCCATTCTTTTGGCTCGTCCGCCATAGTGTTATAAACAGCTAAATTACTCCATTTCTGTCTTGCTACACAATCAGAGTAATTAGATAAAGCATAATCTGCGTATAGTTGCCAATCAACTACCTCTGTTCCAAATTCAAAGAGATTAAGTAATGCTTGTTCCTTAAACTGATCGGTTCTAAAATCTATACTTTGAGATGATCCTAAAATAGATAAAAACATGGACTCTATGATAGATTTTCGCCAAATCATCATGTGAGAAACGAAACATTCAGTTCTTTCGGATGGGATGTTCAAAGCCGGGAACTGTTGATAAATTCTAGAATTTAACTTTGAACTGTGGTAAGTAGGAAATATTGCAGTCTTGAGATCTTTCGTGACCCACATATTATCTGATACCAGTATAGTATCTGGATCAATTACCAAATTGAACTCTTCGTTAGAATTTAAGGCTGCTGAAAACTTGATTGCCATTTGCAATACCCAGCCCTTCATATGCCCTGTGAGTTGGTTGATCAGTGAGATAACTCTTGTAGGAACAACCTCATCCTCTAATAGAACTTCTGTTTTTTCACTTCCCATCACTAAATCTCGAAGGGTGGAAAAGTCATCTTTAGAGGTTACCAAGTAAATTTGCGAAATTTCATTCAACGAGTGTTTTCTAATTCTTTCTAAAAAAAGTGAAATTAAATGAAAGTCTTTTGAAACTATTGGCGCAATAACAACAATTGGAGGTAGCAAGTCTATGTCCTCATGACATGAAATCTTATTTGACAACCCGATACGTTGACTTAGGTTATGTACCATTGAATGCTTTACAGTAAAATAGTTGATTCGTGAAACTAGAAACAACAGTTTTGAAATCATCATCCCGGAAAATAAGTCAGATCTCGACATAACTTTATAAAGCCCCGCAGGAATAGTATATATTTTGTGTCTCGAATTCATATGATATTCTCTCATATTCATTAAAATAATTGTGGAAGGAGCGCTTGTACCACATGCGTATAGATTCTTGCCGTTCATGTAAAAGTAATATACAACAAACAGAAGTGGACCTTGGCGTTCTCCATAACACAGGATTTTTCCCAGGGAACAGGGAGACTCCCGTTGACTTAGGAAGACTAGACTTGGTGCGATGTACAGAATGTGATTTAGTTCAGTTGGGCGAAGAGTTGGATAGCACTAAGCTATTCTCTTCTGATAATTATGGCTATAACAGTAGTTTAAACGAGTCAATGTCAAGTCATCTAAATGGTATTGCAAGGGAAGTCCTTAACTTAACTAAACATCTGGATAATCCTAAAATTGTAGACATTGGATCTAACGATGGCACTCTTTTGAATCATTGTTTGGAATTAAACGAAAAAATACAAGTTATTGGTGTAGATCCGAACCTGCATATTTGGCAGGAATGTTATAACGAGCGAATCATTAAAGTAAATGGTTTTTTCTCAGGTGAATTATTGAAATCTAATGGGATTGAGAATATCGACATAGTTACTTCTATAGCTATGTTCTACGATCTTCAAGATCCCATGAGATTTGCATCAGATGTTCACGGTGCCCTAAAAGTTGGGGGCTTATGGATAATGGAGCAATCTTATCTACCGTCAATGATTCAGAGAAACTCTTTCGATACTATCTGTCATGAGCACCTAGAATACTATAGTCTCTTCTCTCTCAAGTATATTTTGGAAAATTCAAAATTTGCAATCAAATCGGTTGAGCTTAACAATTCAAATGGTGGTTCAATTAGAGTTGTAGCTCAAAAATTAGGACTCAGTAAAAGCTCACATACTGGTAAGATGGAGTCTTTACTGAAAAAAGAAACGGAATCGAGGGCTCAAGATTTTTCTCTTTCGAAATTCATGAGAAGCGTAAATATTTGGCGCTCTAAGTTTCGGGAATTAATTGAAGAAGTGGTTGAAAGTGGACAAGTCCTTGTTGGGCTGGGAGCTTCAACTAAGGGAAATACACTCTTGCAGTACTGTGGGCTAACAGCGAACACGGTAGTATATATAGAGGAAATTAACCCTAGAAAGCATAATCACTTTACTCCAGGCTCACTGATTCCAATATATGTGGAGAATACACACAACCTCCCAAGACCAAATGTTAAGTTAGTGTTGCCATGGCATTTTAAGCAGAATATTATACAAAAGCAAGACTCTTTTATTTCAACCGGCGGACGCCTAATTATCCCGCTACCAAATTTGCATGTGATAAGTGGGAAATAAACGCACGCAACTATTTAAAGTTGAAACTTAGTGTCTCAGCTGTTTTCACATATTGCGATACCCACTCGACTGGATTTAAAGTGGTGAGAACGGAATAATGAGGATCGGCGTATGAGCCTTCAAGTTCTTCATAAGGAACAAAACTATTATCAATAGATATATTAAGCCAAAAATCATCATCAATATGCATTTCAACTGCAAAGAGATTAATTAATTCTACAATAGAAGTTAATTTTCCATGCCCAACGATAATCTCTCTGTATCCTTCCGTAGCATGTAATTCATCTACAACAAGTGATACAACTTCGGGAGCCCAGGACCAATCACGTCTGGTGCTAAGTGGTCCCACTGAAAAACTAACGTTTTCTTTTTTTTGCTTTTGCATAAAATAGTATATCTGCTTTGAAAGATAAGTCCGATTCCTTAGTGGAGAGTCATGTGAATAGAATATGGGAAAGAGTGTATCGATTTGGTATTTTGAAGCTAGCTCTCTGGCTAATTTACGAAAAAGTAACTTGTTCCTTGCATAGGGTGTTTTGCCAATAACCTCACTAAATACTGTTTTTGGTAAACCATCTTTTGCAAAGAACTCCGAAGTACCTGGTACTAGAACTTTGATATATCCATTGACAGACTTAATAATTGCTGCAGCCTCATATATTGCTTTGAGAGATAGTTCTGCAAAATCAATAGCGCGTCCTTCGTCTTGAGACACCTGTTTTGGCTGGGGGGCAGCCCAGTGTAGAATTAAATTGGGCTTAAACTCCTGGATTGTGCGCTTTAATTCGTTAAAGTACGAACCATTACATTGGACAATTTTAAAATTTTTGTGTAATTGGCCAAAATCAGCCACTTCTCTGCTGATTTCTCTAGTAAAACCAATTACCTCGTAGCCTCTGTAAATGAGCAACTGTGAACTTAAGATTCCATCTTGTCCCCCAACTCCGGTAATAACCGCTCTTTTAATACCTTGATATACTCGCATGTAACAATGGTACATAGATAACAGGAGAAGTTATTTGAAGAAAGCACTAATTATTGGAGTTACTGGGCAAGATGGGTCGTATCTGGCTGAATACCTGTTGAAGCAGGAATACCAAGTTCACGGTATCAAACGCAGATCTTCTTCCATTAATACAGAGAGAATTAATCACATCTATGGACATCCACGTGACCTTGAAAATAAAGTGCAAATGCATTATGGCGACATTTTAGACGGAGGAATGTTAACGTCTCTATTCAAACAAATACAACCGGATGAATGCTATAATCTAGCTGCTCAAAGCCACGTTGGAGTTTCCTTCGAAATACCTGAATACACTCTCGAGACAAATTCAAATGGAGCCCTAAAAGTACTACAAGCCATTAAAAACGTCACACCTCAAACCAAATTGTACAATGCCTGCTCATCTGAAATTTTTGGAAATTATACAGATTGGCAATTGCTAAGTGAGGATTCTCCCAAAAACCCTGTGTCTCCGTATGCTGCTGCAAAGTTGCTAGCTTTCAATCTCACAAAAATCTACAGAGAGGCTTTTGGTATATATGCGGCTAGCGGAATATTGTTTAATCACGAATCGCCAAGGCGCGGTGAGACTTTTGTTAGTCAAAAAATTGTGAAAGGTCTAACTAGAATTTTCCTGAGAGGTGAAGGATATTTGTACTTAGGAAACTTAAACGCCAAACGTGATTGGGGTCATGCTAACGACTATGTGAAGGCTATGCATCTTATGTTACAGAAAGATTTTCCTGAAGACTATGTAGTTTCGACCGGGCACTCTCATTCAGTAAGAGAATTTGTTCAAGAGGTGTGTAAAACCTTGGGAGAAGATGTTGAGTGGCGCGGGGAGGCTCATGATGAAAAGCTCTATAGCAAAAGTCTTGCTCGAGATGTACTATCAGTAGACCAACGCTACTTCAGACCGTTAGAAGTCAATTATCTCCAAGGCGATTCATCAAAAATTAGAAATGAATTAGGGTGGAAGCCCGAATATGATTTTCAGTCCCTTGTTAAAGAAATGGTTGACTTTGAGCGGCAAAAATATGATAAATCTTAGGCGTACAATTTTGTTTACGCTTGCAACAGGGGAATATCACGAAATTCTTAAGTACACAGGACCCTTTCTCCAGGCTTATGCACAAAGATGGGGTTGGGAATATCAGGTCGTTACAAAATCTTTAGATAATTCCCGCCCGGACGCTTGGAGCAAAATTAGGAAGATCATTGAACTATTGTCGAGCTATGACACCGTTGTTTACATAGATTCAGACGCTCTCATAATGAACTTCGACACCAATATCTTAGAAGAAGTGCCTAATGAGTCGGAGTTCGCTTGGGTAGTGGGAGTCAATAATGGGATGTTAATGCCGAACGCAGGAGTTATGGTAATTCGTAGCTGCAAAAATTCAGCTTCATTAATGTCTCGAGCGTATGACTTGAAGGATGGAATTAACGACCCTTGGTGGGAGCAACTAGCTCTCATGAGGATATTGGGCTATCCCGATCCTAGACCAAGCTCTGACAAGAAAAACTTACAGGAGATAATCACTTTACCTATGGCTATATTTCACTTAAACTCTAAGTGGAATGTAACTTCTCAGGAAATAGGCCTAAGCCAAATGCTGATACGTCACTTTGCTGGCGACCCATTTTTAGTCAAAAAAATGATGACTATAGATTACATAAGTAGATTATTTAGTGAAGAAAAAATCAAAGAAATGGGACTAAGTTTAGAAAAACTTAGAAGTGAGTATAATCAAGTCAGACAAATCCTGTATAGTCAGAAGACATCTAAAATGTATTTCTACTTCTCCTCCTTGAAGAGGGTAATCAAAAAGATTCTAGATAGATAATCAGCAAAACTGTTTCTAACGGACTGGATTTTAAGGCGATTTATCAATATTGAAAATCTAAATCTACATTCTTACTCCGAATAAGTTTTTTAGTTTTTGTGGTTTAAAGATACCTATCAGGATTTACGCAAGTATAAAAAAAGTCAATTACTTATTGAAGATTACTATAGGTAAAAAAAGAAAAGCGCTATACAAAATTAGCATGTACAGTTGTTATGGTTTTAACTCTTTACCCTAGGCCTTAAAATTAAATAACGCATTTCGGAAGGTCGACTTTCAGAATGTAAAAGCATAAATAAGTCGTCAGAATACCCAGTTAGAAATTCTAATGATTCAATAATGCGGCCTCTATGTTTCATTATTTGTACATCAAAAAAATTAGCAGCAACAGAGATTAAGTTCCGAGCTTTCACTTGATTCAAGGATGAAAACTCATGGAGTTCAATTACGATCGTGCATTGGGTTAGGAGCGATAAATTCGCCGAAGTAAAAATCTCATATTCTGATCCCTCGATATCGCAAAGAATAAGACTACTAACGTCTCTTAATTCATAGGCAAGATGATACATCTCTGAACAAGTCATGGGTCCTCGTATCTCAACATTCTTAATATTGTTTTGCTCTCTGATCCATAACTGATTCGCGATCGATTTCTTATCTATTTCATAACCGATGCATTTTGAATTTGGGAAAAGTTTTGCAATGCCATTTAAATGAACTCCATCACCGCTACCTATATTTACAAAGGTGCTAAATTTTCCAGTTGTGATAACATCAATTATTCCCTTTTCATAATTTCCAATAATAATTGACATGAAATCTCTTCTGTTAGCTTCTAAGTTACTTGGTAACTTTAATCCAAGATACTTCCCTGCCAAAATCTTGCTACCATACACACTGGCCCATTTTTTTGAATACATGGATTTAATAATCACAAGCAGTCTTTCGTGATGCAGTTTTACCATTACTGAATTAAGTGGGCTTGTAAGTAACCTAAGAATTATCAAGATTAATTCTTTAAATCTTAAGTGCGCCATAGAGAGATTCTAGTGCCTGGACAGCATAAACAAGTAAACAAAATCGACATTTTGTTTAGTCTTGCAAAGAATCAATTTAGGTGAAGCTTAGAAAGTTCATATATTCTTCCTCAAATCGATCTTGTGAGAACCTATCTCTAAGATAATTTTGAAACTCTAATCTGTCCAAATTTTGTGTCGATTTCAAAAGGAGGGCTTCCGCCACCGCTGACGCGTCTTGGAACGGAACAATAGTCGCGCCTGTAACTTTATCTCCTAAATCTCGAATCACTCCAGAGGAGGTAAAAACACCGTACAATCCGAAAGCTAAAGACTCTATATAGACAAGACCGAAAGCCTCGGCAAAGGGCCTTGTAGGTACATGGATAAGAGTGTCGTGCTCCCTGTAAAGTTTATGCATATCTGTTTGCCACTTATCTATTATAGTGAATGAACTTACCGGCAGAGAAGACAAAGAAGTATAAACTTGCTCTGAAGACTCTCCAATTTCTCCACATAGCGTAAGAGTTCCAACGCCACCTAATTGCAAGAATCTCGCAAACCCTTCAACTGCAATTTCTACACCCTTATACGGTATTTGGCGAGAAATGACTAGAATTTTTTGAGCTTGTTCAGAGTTTCTAAACTCTCTTGGCTTCAAGTTTCTGAGGTCAGGGCAGGAGTTATAAATAACATGTATTTTGTTTGAATTTACACCTTGGCTTATAAGGAATTGAGCCTGCGTTTTTGATACACAAATGATGTTACTAGAAATGGAACAAATTACTTTATCAAAAAAAACATTTTTCATATCTCTATCATGAACATATTCATCACCATGGTGTCTTACGACATCGAATCTCCTCTTCTTTCCTAGTGAAGCAAAACATGACATCAGGGAAGCCACTTGACCAGAGGCAAGAATTTGTTTTGTAGGGTAGGTTTTCAGGAGGACATAGAGCCTAAAAAGCTCCTTCAAATGTATAAGTAAAGAAATAGGATATTTTCCTTTATCTAATGGTATGATTGTCAGCTTCCAAATACTTTGTATTTCCAAAAGGTGTTTAACGAAACGGGAATTTTTGTCTCCGATGTAGACCACATGAGTAATTCTCATTGAGCTAATTTTTGCCACTAGGCCCAGATACTGCGTGGAACTTGAGAGATTCGAAAATATGATAGTTAGTTCGGTCGTTTCACCACTTCCCATGGACTTAGTTTAGAGGTGGTGTGTAAGATATCCAGACCGTTGGCAAACGGAATAAGAGCCTATTCACACTTTTTGTCGAGAAAAGGAACAGAGGGGTGACAATGTCTACACCGCATCATCAAGTACAGATTCCTAAACTCTTAGATATTACAAGTGTGAAAGATGATAGAGGGAGCCTCTTAAGTGTAGAGTATTCAATTCTACCGTTTGCCCCACAACGATCCTATTTTATAACTGCCCGTAAGTCGGAAGTACCTAGAGTAGCGCATGCCCATAAGGAACTAGAACAGTTGATTTTTCCATTGGAAGGATCTTGGTTAGTTGAAGTTCAGCGCGGCCCCGGTAAATACAAATTTCAACTCTCTGACATGGAGCAAGCATTGTTTATTCCTAGAGAATATTGGCGCGAAATTTATTGCTTGAGCCCAAAAGGAATTCTCGGATTAATTGTTTCGCAAGCATATACTGAACAGGATTATATAAGGAATTTTGCAGACTATGTAAAGTGGCTCGCTATTGACTGACAAAAAAATAGAATTTTACCCTCTGAAGGATTATCTAAAGAGCCCCAAGGTACTTTCAAGATTTAACGAGGCAACTATTGAGACATTTGATTCTGGTCAACTTATTAATGGACAACTTGTAACATTGTTTGAGTCAAAGTTTGCAAAACAGCTAGCTTCAGAATTTTGTATCACTGTTGGTAGTGGATTGGATGCACTCACTCTCTCATTGCGAGCTTTAGGTGTAAAGCAGGGAGATGAGGTTATAGTTCCAGCGTTCACTTTTATAGCAACGTGGTTTTGTGTAGAGGGAACTTTAGCAACTCCCGTCCCTTGTGACGTAAACGAGAAAGGACTACTTGATCTGGATTTATGTAAAACAATAATAACGGAACGAACCAAAGCTGTAATATTCGTTCATCTCTTTGGCATTGCTTCCGATTTGAGTTCTTTTGCCCTCTATTTGAAAGAGCTGGGCATAAGTTTAATTGAAGATTGTGCACAGGCTTCAGGCGCTATGATAAATAATTCAAGCGTAGGGACTTTTGGAGACGTGGGATGTTTCTCATTCTATCCAACCAAAAATCTTGGAGCTTTAGGGGACGGCGGAGCCGTCGTAACTAGCAATAAAGGTGTTGCTGAAATAATTAGAAGTTATAAGAATTATGGTACTTTTGATAATAAGTACGAGCACATTAATCTTGGTGTGAACTCTCGACTAGATGCAGTGCAAGCAGCTTGGCTATCGCGCGAACTTGAGACATTGAGCGAGAGCAATAAGCGAAGGAGAGAAATAGCAGAAAGAATAAACAATTCAATTGGTGAATCTAGATTAGTCAAAACTTTAGAACGCGATACCACTTCGGAAGAAGATGTTTTCCACCTTTTTGTTATAAAGTGTATAGATGAAAGAGACTCAATCCTTAACTTATTGTTTGAATCAAATATAGGCTTTGATATTCATTATCCAAAATCAATTGTTGAGCAAAAAGTCTATCAAAATAGGAATTTTAATCTGGAACTTTATCCACAATCTATTTCTCTTGCGAAAAGCGTGGTGAGCTTACCACTATACCCATGGATGGATGATGAAACTCTTGCAGACCTCTGTTCGAGGCTAAATTCAATTTTTTGAGATGAATCACGAAGAGAAGCAAGCAAATATCACTATAGTCGTACCAATATTTAACGGTGCAAAGTTTGTTATTGAGACTTTAGACAGTATTAGGCGTCAAAATCTTTCAAATTGCAATGTCGTTTTGATTGACGATGGTAGCACAGATAAGTCGCCAGATATAATACGAAAGTATGTAATATCGAACAGATTAGATTGGTTAATTCGCCTTTATAGTAAAAATATAGGGGTAGCCTTGCGAGTATCACAGTTTATCTCTAATTCCTTTAACCAGCAGAATTCATTTATTTTATTCTTAGGTCAGGATGATCTTCTTGGTGAGAGCTATATAGATAACTTAAGGGGAAGAATTGATAATACAAATCTAGGGGCTCCAATTGTATATTATCCGAAGCTAACGGTGATAGATCATGCAGGGAGTCGGGTAAGACATATTAAAAAAAGTCTTGTCCCCTGGACAACATTCAAATTTTTACCCTTAGTTTTAGTTTTTACTAATCTAGTTCCATCACCAGGAACTATTATTCCTACGGCATTACTTCAGAAAATAGAACTACATAGGAAAAATGACTGTACGCACGACTGGAATCTTTGGCTAATTTTGTCACTCCATTGTAAATTTGTGGAAATCCAAAAGTGCCATGTTTACTACAGAAAACACACTGAAAACCTTACCAAGAGATGCTCATCTTCTATTGTTTACCGTGAGCAATTAGAGAATGTAAGCCTATTTTGTAATAGTGCTTCATCTCTCGAATATTTTAAAAAATTCTCTGAAAGAGATCAAGTAATAGCAAAAGTATTAATCTGGCTTCTCAAGTCTCTTCACAATCAAGAGTATGGCATTTTGTTGGAAAAATTAATCCGGCAGATTAGTATTGAGCAAAATTACTCTTTTAGTAGGAGAGAGAAAAGAATAATGGATAGAAAGAACTCTATCACTAATGCATGGCAATCTAATCAAGTGGGACTTAAAGCGCTGGTTTTGGACGTTTTCTTTTCGCTCAAGTTTTGGACTGGATGCTTATTAAGAAATTTGTTGTTTTTATACAAACGCGCAGAAAAAAAGCACGAGTAAAATTCGCAAATAGAGTAGTGGGGACATTCACGGCTGACGTTAATGATGTAAACTTTTCTGTCGTTTAGCCGATGAAACTAGTATATTGATACTTACCACGACCACGATTAATTGAGGAGGACTGACACTTGGGTTCAGTAGTTAAAAAGCGCCGCAAGCGTATGGCTAAGAAGAAGCACAAAAAGCTTTTGAAGAAGACTCGTATTCAGCGCAGAAATAAGAAGTAGTTCTTAGAGTTTTATAAGAACCAACTTTTTAGAAATCGAGGTCACCGCGAAGCGGACCTCATTGATTGTGACTATGGCGCTATCTTTAACCTTGTTAAGGATGGCGCCATTGTTTAATTTAGGCGTGGAACTATAGGGCCCGACTGAACAGATTCGATCTTGGCACCCGAAGACCATTCCTTTGCTGTCAATTAAAAGCGGTGAGCCAGGAGTGCCATGCCTTTCAGGAGATAAACGACTTGGGTAGTCATCTTCATTGACAATAAGAAAA